>OBLU010003008.1_pt1 | contig 15323 bp, 6 predicted proteins | sample 1518681 | NCBI WGS metagenome assembly OBLU01 (sample SAMEA3539304, study PRJEB22396) | soil metagenome | biome: tundra; feature: field; material: soil | place: USA | collected 2010-05 | depth 0.15 m
CCGGCTCTACCGCAATCTGGGCGGGATGAAATTCAAAGATGTGACCGCGGAGGCAGGCTTGGCCGGCATCGGATACTCCATGGGGGCGGCGGCCGGCGACTTCGATAACGACGGCCACGTGGACCTGTTTGTCGCCGGTGTGCGATCCAATCGCCTTTATCGGAATCTCGGCAACGGCAAATTCGAAGACGTAACCGTTAAGGCAGGCATCCGCATCGACGTGTGGTCGATTACCGGCGGCTGGTTCGATTTCGATAACGACGGCCGCCTCGATCTGTTCGTAGTCAACTATCTCCAGTGGTCGCCCGAAAATCCGATGTTCTGCGGAGACCCGCCGCGTACGCGCTCCTACTGTCACCCGCGCTTTTTCGAAGGGCTGCCCAACACCCTCTACCGCAATCGCGGGGATGGCACTTTTGAAGACGTCTCGGTCAAGGCCGGCATCGCGCAACACATCGGCAAAGGCATGAGCGTAGCCTTCGCCGATTATGACCAGGACGGCCTTCCCGACGTGTTCGTCACCAACGACAAAATTCCCAACTTTTTGTTCCACAACCTGGGCAACGGCAAATTCGAAGAAGTAGCGCTGGAGGCCGGGGTGGCGCTGCCGGACCAGGGCCGGGGGATTTCAGCCATGGGTGCAGATTTCCGGGATTTCGATAACGACGGCCGGCCGGACCTGATCGTCGCGGCCCTGGCGGGCGAGACGTTTCCGCTGTTCCGCAACCTGCCTAAAGGCGGGTTCAGCGATATCACCGACCGCAGCGGTTTGGGGCCGCTGACTAACGGCCGCAGCGGGTGGAGCCCCGGGTTCTTCGATTTCAACAACGACGGCTGGAAGGATTTGTTTGTTTCGTGTGCCCACGTGAATGACACCGTTGAGGCGTTCGAGGCCACCCACTACCGGCTGCCGAATGCCATCTTCGCCAACGCGGGCGACGGTACTTTCCGCGACGTCTCCAAAGATGCCGGAGCGGACTTCCAGATTCCCGGCGTCCACCGCGGCGCGGCCTTTGCCGACTTTAATCAGGATGGCAAACTGGACGTGGTGGTGAGCCAGATCGGCGGTCGCGCGGAGTTATGGGAGAACACCAGTCCCGAAAACAACACGTGGCTGGACATTAAGCTGACCGGCACGCGCAGCAATCGCGATGGCATCGGCGCCCGCCTTCAGGTGGGGACTCAACACAACCAGATGACCACATCCGTCGGCTATGCCTCATCGAGCCACACGCCTGTGCACTTCGGTACGGGCAAGGCTGCGTTCGTCGACCTGGAAATCATCTGGCCGAGCGGGACGAGGCAGGACTTGCGCCACGTGCGCACCAACCAGGTGCTGCAAGTGCGCGAGCCCGCGTAACACATCTTGTCTTCTTTACCGCATTACACCACCTCAAATTCTTCGCAGCTCAGCCAACTTTTGTTTGGTTGCAGCTACATTGCACCGTGGGGCGGGCAATCATGCCCGCAGCCGGCTTCCAGCCGGCTCCGACTAAGGAGTTACAGCCGAACCAGCCCAACTCACGGCGGCGTAATCCGAGGCTCCTCCGCGTCGGCAGCCTCCCGCCGGCGCAGAATTTCCCGGTACTCGCGCAGCACCGCGGCCGCCTGCTCCTGTTTCCCCGCCATCCGGTAAGCGCGGCCAAGCTGGTAATGCCGGCTGCCATCCTCATCGTCCGCCAACGCAGCCTCCAGGTGCGGAATGGCCTGCTCCGGTTTTCCCGTCTGGAGGTATGCCTCGCCAAGGGCGGCGCGTGCGGGCAGCAAATGGCCGTCCAACTTCACAGCCTTTTCCAGGTACGGGAGCGCCCGCCCGGGATCCTGCGCGCTGTTCAGCGCCGTACCGCAAAGAAAGTTGAGGACCGCGGACGAGGAATCGCGCGCGAGCAGATCCTCGATCAGGGGCAGGGCAGATCGGCAATCGTTGGCGTGGCACAAAGCCAGCGCCAGCCGCTGCTGGATTCTAGCATTCCGCGCCGACAGTTGCAGCGCTTCCCGCCACCCCGCGGCCGCCTCCGGATATCGCCCGCTCATTTCCTGCGCGCGGGCGGCAGCCTCGAATTTCTCCGGCGACGGCGGCAGTTCCTGCAGGCGCGTGTAGGCTCGTTGCGAACGGTTGCGATAATCCTTCGCCTGCTGGTACGTCTTTTCGAGACTAGCCGCGCCTGACGCCGGCTCGCGGCTGCGTTCGACCGCCGCCCAATCCGCGTGCCCCGTCTTTTCATAGAGCAGCGCAACGGCTGTGTGGATTCCGCCGAACCCCGGACGCAACGCCAGCGCCTGCCGGTATCGTTGAAACGCGCGCGTGAATTGTCCCCGGTCGAGTTCCATATCGCCGTCCAGTGCCAGCCATTCCGGCGACCCCGGAGCGGTTTTTTCCAGCCGCAGAAACGCTGCCTCGGCGAGAGCCGCGTAACTCCGGCCCAGCCCGTACAGAATACGCGGATTGTCGGGCATCGCCTTCGCGGCTTCCTCGAAGTGGGCGGCGGCTTCGGCAGCCTGCTCCCGCTCCAGCAGCGCATCCGCGAGCATCACGCGCGCGTTCACGTCGGCGGGTTGCAGCGCGAGCGCCTTCTGTAGAGCTTCGACTGCGTTGCCCGTATCGCCGATCTCAAACTGGCTGGCGCCCAGGAATAACCACGCCGGGAACAGATCCTCCTTCCGCTTCAGCAGCGCACGGCACTGCGCGATAGTGTCCCGGTACCGGCCGGCCTTGTATTGGGCGATCGCCAGGTTCACTCCCAATGTCGGCTCGTTCGGAAATGCCGCAACCAGATCCTGATAAATCGCGATGGCCTCATCTGGCTTTCCCGCCTGAATCAGCTCGTTGGCCCGCTTGACTTTCTGCGCGGTCGCGGCCGGCTGCCCCCACAGCGAAAACGCTATGCCGGCCGCTACCGCGAACATCCGGATTCGGCGCCAGGAGCTTCCAGCCATCGTGACCAGTTTGCCACTTCGCCTGCCTGTTATGCTGAACTCGACAATGGCTCATCAGTTGTTTTGCCGGCGCGCATTCTGCGCCGCCGCCCTGATTGCTCTCGCTGGCTGCAAGCGCCCCGCGGCACCGGACGCGCGCCAATCACTCAAGCCGCTGAACGTAGTGCTCGTCACCATCGATACCTTGCGCGCCGACCGTCTGCATTGCTATGGCAACCGCGAGATCGAGACCCCCACGCTCGACGGTCTGGCCCTGCGGGGCGTGCTCTTCGAGAACGCGGTGGCGCAAGTTCCGCTGACTCCCCCTTCGCACGCCAGCATTTTCACCGGGACCAACCCGAACGTCCACCACGTCCGCAATACAGGCGGCTTCGCCTTGCAGTCCTCTTCCGTTACGCTGGCCACCATCCTGAAAGCGCAAGGCTGGGACACCGCCGCGTTTGTGGGCGCAACGGTACTGAAGAAAGCCTCCGGCTTCGGCCACGGATTCGATGTCTACGACGATCAGATGCCGAAACCGGAGAAGAGCCAGGAAGAGCGCGAGTATCTCGAGCGGCGCGCGGGCGTTGTTGTGGACCACGCCTTGAACTGGCTGCAATCCCAATCCGGCAAGCCGTTCTTCGTGTGGCTCCACCTCTATGATCCACACGAGCCTTACGAGCCGCCGACTCCCTTTCGGGAGAAATATCGCAACAACCTTTACGACGGCGAAGTCGCCTATACCGACCAGCAACTCGGCCGCTTTCTAGATGCCGTCTCGAAGAAATCGCCCGCGGACAAGACGCTGATCGTGGCCCTGGCGGATCACGGCGAGAGTCTCGGCGAGCATGGTGAACTCAACCACGGTGTCTTTTTGTACGACTCCACACTGCGGATCCCGTTCCTGCTTTCGGGACCGGGTGTCCCCGCCGGTGTTCGAGTTGCCCAACAGACCAGGACCATCGACGTGCTGCCCACAATTCTGGAACTGATGGGCGGCAAGACCCCTGCGTCGTGCCAAGGCGTCAGCCTGACGCCCGCCTTTTCCGGCAAGAGCGTGCCAACGACGTATTCCTACGAGGAAACGCTGTATCCGAAGATGAACATGGGCTGGGCCGAACTGCGCGGCATCCGGACCGCCCGGTGGAAGTATGTGCGCGCGCCGAAGCCCGAGTTGTATGACCTGGCCCAGGACCCTGGCGAGAAAACCAACGTCATCGAAGCCCGCCCGAAAGAGTTCCAGGAATTGGAAGCGAAGTTGAAATTGCTGAGCGCCGAAAGCGCCAACGGCGTGGAGAAGGTCGCGTCCAGCCAGGTGGATTCGCACACCCTGGATCAACTCAAGTCGCTCGGCTACCTCTCCGGCGTTGCGCCAAGCGAATTCGAACTGAACGGAAAGGGACCGGACCCCAAAGACCACATCGCCACGCTGCGAGCCTTTCAGGCCACCCTGGGCCCGGGCGCGCACGCGATTCCCACGGCGCGGAAAATCGAAATGTTGCGGCAGGCGCTGGCCGGCGACGCGACGAACCCGTCCCTGTATTTCTACCTCGGCGCGGAATACGAGAAAGCCGGCCGCTTCGACCAGGCGATGCTCGTGTATCAGGACGCCCAGAAGCAGAACATCCGCAGCGGCAGGCTGTTCTCGCGGATGGGGGACCTTTACCTGCGTGGCGGTAATCGGCCCGCCGCCATTGCCGCCTATGAGAAAGCGGCGCAGTTCAATCCTTCCGACGTCGAAAGCCAGGCGAACCTGGCGACCGCCTACCTCGAAGAGGGCAAGGTCGCGGATGCGGAGCGCTGCTTCCGGTGGGTCCTTACCATTGAAGAGAACGCGACCGCCTACAACGGGCTGGGGCTGATCGCGATTCAGCGCCAGGACTCCGCGGCGGCGCGCGAGAATTTTGAGCGCGCCGTAGCTCTGGATCCCAATCTGCTCGAGGCGCAACTCAATCTGGGCCTGCTCTACAAAATGGCGGGCGACCTGCCGCGTGCCAAAGCCTGTTTCGAGACGTTCGTCGCCAAGGCGCCGCGCGCGCGGTACGCCAAGATCATTCCCCAGGTGAAACAGGAGTTACAGGCGATGCAATGAAGCATCGCGGGTACCGCGACGTGGCGTGCCCCCTGGGCGGGCACTCATGCCACTGTAAGGTTCCGCAGGCATTCAGCCTGCCCCGGCGGGCGCAGCCCGCCTTAGGGTTTTCATGCATTGAGGACAGGTTGTTAACCTGCAGCGGGTTGGATTACCGCCCTGGAGGGCGGTGACCCGCTGGGACGAGCGCGCCCGCCATCATTCCCACACGAGTGCCAAAACTGCTTTCTCTCCTACTCTCAATCACTTACCTCTTCCGATCACCCCCTGAGCGCGGATAGGCATGTTCCAATGTTCTTTAGTTACCGGCTCCGAGCAGGGTGCGCGCACGCAGGCCAAAATTGAAGGAGTCGAAGGTGGAAGCCGCCCCCAAACCGGCTCCGAGCAGGGTGAGCGCACGCCGGCCAAAGTTGAAAGAGTTGAAGGTGGAAGCCGCACCCAAACCGGCTCCGAGCAGCGTGAGCGCACGCCGGCCAAAGTTGAAGGAGTCGAAGGTGGAGGCCGCCCCCAAACCGGCTCCGGGCAGGGTGAGCGCACCCCTGTCGCCAACCGGGGATTGGCCGCAGTCTCTCTCATTCTGCTGCTGGCTTTCACACTCTGCTCGGCCTTTATTCATTGCCACTCGAAACTTTTTCGCCGTTACTCGATGAGCGCTATCGAGGTGGCCCGGCAACTGCGTCTCTCGGTCTCCAAACTTCCGCCCAACATCCGCGCTCCCGACGCCCCCGCGACGCCCCCTCCTGCCTGATCAGCGATTCCTCCCCGACCTGGTTCGGACCGGGATAACCTCCCATTGCTTCCGGCGTCCGTTGCGCGCGCCCCACCCGGTCCCCGCCGCACCTTCAGCCGCATTTGCGCCCGAAAATCCGCCATGCGAATCTGCCCGACCCCGCTGGAGCTACGATTCACCAATGATTCCACTACCTCATCCACCCAACCGCCCCATCGTGCGAAGCTTCTGGCCCGATAGGACGTCCCCTTGACGACACCGGAGAAGCGGAATATAATACCCTCGACTCGTTCAATCAGGCTTAAGAGGTCACGTAAGAAACCAGCGGCCCGAAACGCGGCTCAGGTTGGGTAGTAGAGCAGTATCCAGTTGGGTGAACTGCAAGAAAATGAATGGAATACGGAGCGTATGTCTCACAAACGTGTAGTGACGCTTATCTTCGTCTGTCTTGCCTTAATCGCGACGAACGCGTGGGGGCAGGCGGTCGGCACGCTTAACGGCACAGTGTTGGATGCGGCGGGCGCAGTGGTGCCGGGCGCGTCCGTGGTAGCCACCAACGACTCAACCCAGGTCGAAAACAGGACGACCACGACATCCGCCGGGGCCTACACCTTGCCGTATCTGCCGCAGGGGACGTACACGCTTCGCGTCACTTCGGCGGGGTTCCGGACGGCGACCGCTGAGAATGTGGTCCTGCGCGCAGCGCAGAATCTGACGGTCAACATCAACCTGGAAATCGGCCAGATCAGCGAAAAGGTGACTGTTAGCGATACCGCTCCGTTGATCGAGGCCGGCACCGCGGAAATGGGCCACTACATCAACCAGGAAGAGTTCAAAGCCTGGCCCATCTTCACTTCCGACGGCCAGCGTCAGATCCAGGAGTTCATTTTCGATAGCCTCCCAGGCACCACCGGCGGCACCTTCCAGGGGTCGATCAACGGCGGTCAGCAATACTCGCACGAGATCCTGATCGACGGTATCGCACTCGGACGGGCCGACCTTTCCGGTGGCAACAATAACGAAATGAGCCCGTCGCTGGATGCCATCGGCGACTTCAAACTGCAGACCGGCGCGGTATCGGCCGAGTACAACGGCGGTCAGACCGCGGTAGCCAACTTCAGTATCAAATCCGGCACCAACGACCTGCATGGCTCGGCTTTCGAATACCTGCAAAACGAGGATTTCAATGCCCTCGACATCGGCGCCAAAAAGGCCCGTTACCGCGACAACAACTGGGGCTACTCGGCGGGCGGTCCGGTTTACATCCCGAAAATCTATAACGGGCGCAACAAGACATTCTGGTTCACGAACTTCGAGCATGACAAACGGAACCAGATGAACCCTTCCGGCTTCGCCACGCTTTCGCCCTTGCCCTACCGCACCGGCGACTTCTCGCAGATGCTGAATCCTACCTGGTCGGGCCAGTCCCAAGCCGGAACCTCGATCGGAACGGACGCACTGGGCCGGCCGGTGCAGTTCGGCGCGATCTACGATCCGAGCACGACCAGGAATGGGCCGAATGGATCGGTCATCCGTGATCCGTTCCCTGGCAACATCATCCCCACCACCAGGATCAATCCGGTCACGGCCTCCATCCTCAATGTCGGGCTGGTGGATCCGACGAGTTCGGCGATGCTCCGCAACATTCAGAAGCTCAGCTCCGGGCAGCCGTTCTTCGACGAGCACATCATCGGCATCAAAGTGGACCAGATCATCACGGATAAGCATCGTGCTTCGTTCTTCTACAATCAGGGTTACCGGGAACGTAATAACAACAACGGATCGTACACGTATCTGCCTGTCCCCGGTCCGCCCACCACCACCTGGCAGGATCAGTTGACGCCCAGCAACATGGCCCGGTTTAGCTGGACTTGGACTGTTACGCCCACCTTGATCAACAACTTCGGGCTGGGCTACGGCCGCTTCGTGAATGACAACGGTGAGCCGCTGGCCGTCGTCAACAAAAATTGGGCGCAGAAGATCGGCATCCAGAATACGTCCGCCGTCGACTTCCCCGCCTTCAACTTTACCGGGCCCGACTACCAGGGCGGGACGATTGCCAAGATCGGCGTTGGCTTTTACGGAGGCGGCGCCAACGGAAGCGAAGTCCTCAAGGACGACGCCACCAAGATCTGGGGCAAACACACCATCCATTTTGGCTATCAGTACACGATCTACCGCTACGACGAACAGAACTACTCGGATTCGGGCAACTTCTATTTCAACCCTCAGCAGACCGGCCTTCCCGGATTTTCCAGTGAGACCGGGAATGCATTTGCCAGCTTCCTGTTGGGTGGGGCACAACACGCCAGCCACGGCATCGCCGGACTGAGCGATGGTTTCCGCGGTCCTTACCATGCGACCTGGGTTCAGGACGACTTCAAGGTCACTCCTCGGCTGACCCTGAACCTCGGTTTCCGTTGGGAAATCATCTCCCCCTTCTACGAGAGAACCAACCGTATGTCCTACATCGATGTCAGTGCGCCCGATCCGTCGGCGGGCGGCCTGCCCGGGCTGCTCACATTCAAGAACCGGCCGACCAAAACCTACTGGGGTGAGATCGGTCCTCGGCTCGGTGTAGCTTATCAGGTCAGCAACAAGATGGTCGTGCGCATGGGATACGCCATGATGAACACGCCGCCCACCACCAACAACTGGGGGTATGGCGGATTTACCACCGGCTACAGCGGCACCGTCAACGTGGCGACAGGCACGAGCCCCACCGGCTTCGTGCAAGACCCGGCGATGTATTTGAACCAAGCCATGCCAAGCCTCGGCTACACGCTGCCGGACACCAATCCGGCAGATGGGCACTTCAACGCCAGCCAGGGCATTACCCCTGACGCAAACCATCCGGGCTACGTGCAGAACTGGAACCTCACTGTGCAGTACCTGCTGCCCGACCAGATGGTGTTGGAAGGAGCCTATGTTGGCAACCACGGCACTCGTGTGTGGGGTTTCAACGAGATGGATGTGGTGCCGGCTACTAACCTGAAGTTGGGTGATACGCTGATAGATTCCGTCTCGGCGCACCCGCAGTACATTCCTTACAGCGGCTTCCCCACGAATTTGTCCGTCGCGCAGGCCATGCTGCCCTATCCACAGTTTTACGGCGTCAATAACTTTTACGCCTATAACACCAACTCGAACTACGACTCCTTCCAGATGACCGTGACCAAGCACCTCACCAAGGGCCTCGGCTTCCTGGCCGCCTACACCTTCTCCAAGACACTCGGCTACCAGGACAGCAACGGCGCTACCGGTTACGGCGTCCCGCAGGACTTTTTCAACCGCAGGCTGGAGTACGGCCTAGCCAGCTTCAACCAGACACACAACTTCAAGCTCACCTGGACCTATGACACTCCGTTCGGCATTGGACGCAAATGGGATCTGAAGAAGCTGAACTTTGTGTTGGGCGGCTGGCAACTGGCCGGCCTTCACAACTACGCCTCGGGCATCCCGATCTACGTGTCCTCCACCGGCCTCAACACCCCGACCGGTTTCGGGAGCATTCGCCCGGATATACTGAGCTCTAATCTGGCCAGCGGCAGTTTCCCGAGTTCCGCGGACTATAGTGTATCCAAACAGTACCTGAACGCTGCCGCGTTTGCCAACGTTCCCACCACCGGCAACGGCGTACCCTTATCTGTTGGAACGGCTCCCAGAAACCTCGGCATCACAGGATTCCCAACCCTGAATGAAACTTTCCGTATGTCCAAGGCCTTCCCGTTCTTCCAGGAAAGGGCTAAGTTTAAGCTCGGCATGACGCTCTCCAACCCCTTAAAACGAAAGTATGCGTACCTCACCGACACCGGCGTCGGAGACTCCTCTTTCGGCCAGGTGCTGGGCGGCGGCGGCGGGCGCACCATGCAGTTGGATGCTCGTGTCGACTTCTGACCCGGCTCCAGGATTTTACTAAAACAAAGGTGGGGCAGGCGGTTTTCGCCTGCCCCTTTTTCATGAAAGCCCCGATAAGTCTGCCACTTGCGTTGGCTCTCTGTGGATCTCTCCTGGGTGCGCCGCTGCACCGCATCTACTCGCACTTGATGGATCCGCGCGAGCATCCGGACGATTCGCGCCACTCCGTCAGACCCCCTGACTGGTCCCTCTTCGCAGGGGTCACACACTTCACGGTACTTCGTGGATTCGAAATCCACGATGGCCGGATCGTCAACTTCAAAGAGGAACTGGAGAAGTATACACGCACCTACAATTTGGGCGACGTGATCTGGCCGTCCTACCCGATCCTGTTCGCGTCGAATCTTGGCGACCTCGCCGGCGAAATCAAACGCCGCAATCTCTTCCTGTTCGATATCTGGGGTTACGTGCCGGGCTCCGGTCCAGGCGGTTACTGGCAGCAGTTCAAGCCGCCTGCCGGTGTCTTCGATCTGCTCGAATCCAAGCTGGGCGAGCGCTGGCTCGGTATGGATAATGGCGAACAGGATGGCCGCTACATCGGCGAATACGCGTCTCAGATGGATCCGTCGTCCGCCTCGCGCTTCGAACAGTACTTGAATTTCCACCGGCACTTCGAGCGGCTCACCGGCGAACTTGGCAACAAGATGTCAACCCTGGTTTCGCTGAACTTCGGCCACTACTTCCTGAAGGAAGGCATCTACACTCTCATCGGCGCCGAGACCGCGCAGGCTCTTCCCAACAGCCAGGTCTACTACGCCTTCATTCGCGGGGCAGGCAAGCAGTACGGCGTCCCATGGTTTGGGAATGCGTCCGTGTACAATCGCTGGGGATACAAAGCCTACGGCGAGCAAGCGGACGACCACGGGCCGCGCAAGGGCAGCAGCCTGAGCCTGCTGAAACGTCTGCTCTACAGCCACATTCTGTACAATAGCATGTTGGCGGGATTCGAAAGCGGTTGGTTGGATGGCGAGAAACTCTCGCCCATCGGGCGCGTCCAGCAATCCGCGCAGCGCTGGGTTCGCCAGAACGGAACGCCGGGCACCATGCTGACACCCATCGCGGTCATGGTTGATTTTCACTCCGGCTGGTCCTTTCCGCGCCACCTCTACACCAGCAACGTCTATCGCGTGTGGGGCAACCTGCCTTACGAAAAAGGCGACTATTTGACGGACCTGGTGCTGGATATGCTCTATCCCGGCTACCAGGATTCATCGTACTTTCATGACGAATCTGGTTTCATGACGGCGACGCCCTATGGCGATTCCGCGGATTGCCTGTTGAGCGACGCTCCGGGCTGGCTGCTGGCACGCTACCCTGTACTGGTGGTCGCGGGCGATCTCACGCCGGGCGCCGAGATCCGCGACAAGCTGCGAAACTACGCGAATCAAGGCGGCCGCCTGGTAATTTCGGCGAGCAATCTTGCGCGATTGGTCGGTCTGGATAGCGTCCCGCATGTGGTGATCGCGGATCCCGTCCCGGATTCCGATCGGCACGTCGCCAGCGAGGTCGAAAAGCCTCTGCCCAAGCCTTACCATCTGACTGCCGGTACCCGTGCCGCCCTGGACCAGGTATTCCGCAGCCAGGCGCTGTTCGAGGCGGGGGACGGCCTGAGCCTGATCACATGCCGTCGGGCGCCCGGCGAGTACACCGTAGGCATCGCCAATAACTCCTACCGTGAAAAGCCGCTTCAAATCGTTTCACGATGCGGCCCCATCGAATCGATTCGCGAACTGGCGCTCGATACGTCTGAAAAAAGCGCTACCGGATATCTTCCGGAAGGCTTCGAGAACGTGCAGCCGGGCGCTTCCGGCGAGCACACCATAGCAGGCGGCGACGTCCGGATCTTCCGCGTGCACGTGCGCGAGCGGGAAGTCGAAGAGATCCCGCACATCGCTCCGCCACCGCGCCCCCAGGGCCGGATCCTGCCCTTGCGCGGCGTAAGCTCGATCGAGGATGCGATCCTGGCGCGTCCGGCCTTCTTTCAACACTACGACGGCGCGTTGATCGACTGGCGCTATCTGGCGGAGCGGGAGCGCGCGGCCCTGCAACGCGAAGCCGGATGGTTGCGCCGGCAGAAGTTGCGAATCGTCGTCGATCTGTCGTCCGGCCTGAACCTTTATCCGGACCTGCGGCTGATCGATAACGTGCACGAGGATTACAGGGCCAGTATGCTCGCGATCGACGATGTTCTGGCGAAGATGCCGTTGCTGGGAGCCACCGATCTGATCCTCTCGCTGCATCGCACGCCCGAGAACAACATCACAGAGGAAGAGACCTGGATGGCCTTCGAGGCTTCGGTGCGCGAAATCTGCCGAAAAGCAGCGGTGAATGCCATCGCGGTCCACCTCCGCACCGGCATCAAGCCTCCCCACAGCATTCGTGACGCGGTCAGATTCGTGCGCCGTGTTGGAGCCGGCAATCTGCGAATAGCAGCCAGCACCGCATTGCTGGTCGCGGATCGCGCCCGTCCGGGCCCGACCGTGCAGGATCTCCAGGGCTTGCTCGGCCTGTGGCTCGCGGCCTCGCCGCGCTCTGACGGTGCGGGCACGCTTTGGAGCATCCACAGCCCAATCGCCGCCGAGCCGCGTGTCTTCGAATTCCTCAAGGCCGCGCCGGCCGCGGTCGTACTCGATGCGGACTACCGCAACCACGATGAAGAATACTTCGATGCCCAGGCCTTGGAATCGCACCAATAAGGCACGGCTGCTCGCGATCGTCTTCGCGTGCTTCAGCTTCTTGCTTTCCGGCGCTGCCCGGCACAAAACAGTCCCTGCCATTAACGAGGTCGAAGAATATCGGCAGGTCGGCCAGCAACCTTATGAACTGACCTGGGTTCAGCGCGAGCAGGATCCGAATACAGTCGTGGATTTCGAAGATCTCAGGGGGTGGACGCTGGAACTCTTCGAAGGCGCGAAGGGCAAGCTGAGCCGTAGCCGCGAACAGCAAATGTGGGGAGCATCTGTGGCCAAATTCGATTTTTCGGGCACGCACCCCCAGAGCCGTATCATCGCCCGGCCCCCGAAGCCGGTTCCCATACCCGGCCGCTTCGATTCCATCGACCTTTGGGGGTACGGCTACCACTGGTCATGGGTGAAGGACGAAACGAGCCCACCCGTGGATGTCTCCATCCTGTTGACCGATGCCAATGCAAAAGAATTCCAAATCCAGATCGCATCCGTGGCCTGGAAACAGTGGTGGTTGATTCACCGCAGGATTCAGGGCGATGTGCTGCGCCAGATCGCGTTCCCGGCCAGCGTTTCGGGAATCGAGATCTCCAAGATCCGGAACACGTCGCCGCGCTACTTCTATTGCGATTCGCTCGCATTCTATACCGAACAACTGAAGCCGCTCGAATTCAAGCCGCAGCCCAAACGGAATCTCGCGGCATACCGTGGCCAGATTCCGGGCCTGAACACCGGTCCTGGGACGTTGCCGTTTCCTACCCGCGAGGAGACCATCCTCCCCGCGAATCGTGAGCGATTCGAGGTCCTGGCACGGCAGCCCTCGCCCGGCCGGTTTGAGCTGGAATACAAGGGCGCGGATGCGGCCGTGAAATACGAATACGCCCCCCGCAGCGGCAATCTGGGTGAAATCACAGCCAGCGTGAATGGAGCGGCGCCGTTCCGGCCCCTGGATGGCGGAGGCGTCCGGTTTGACGGACCGGGCGAAGGCCAACTCGTGTCCGCGTCGCTGGCGGCCGGCGTGGTCTCTGCCAGGTTCCGGTACGGCACTCACATGGTCGACTATGCCCTGCGCCTGTGGCAAAAATCGCTGGTGCTGGACGTCTGGAGCGAAGGCGGAAATGCCTCCGAACTTTCATTAGGCCATGTCACCGGCGTAACGAATCCCAAACTGATTACGGTCCCCTACATCACTTACGGATCCACGAATCCGCGCGTGTTGATGTCCGGAGACGCGGCGAAGCGGGTCTTCACGTCCGTCTGGTTCGATTGGTATCGCACCAATGCGTCCGAGCCTTACTCCAGCAAGGATCCGGAAGTTACGGCGGACACGGCGCTGGTAAACGGCGGCCTGCGCTACAAGCCGAAAACGGATGGCCGCCGCAACGACCTCTACGAGCGTATTTTCATTACGGCCTCGTCCACTTACGAGGAGACGCTCCCAACCATCGCCAATCCGCCGTCGCTGCGCCAGGCGGAAGGCCGGCAGGTGGTCTGGACCGTTACCGCGCCGGAATCTTTTCAGAAGGACCACGAGCGCTGCCGGGAGATCCGGTCCTACGGCATGGACAAGGTCATGCAGCACTCGCATGAAGTGACCTGGCGCGATGAAGCCGACAGTTTCACAATGCGCCTGCATGCAGCTCCCCAAAAAGGCGGCGATGCTACGCTCCAGTGGTACATCCGGGCGCAGAACGACCTTGGATGGCTCCAGGGTGTCTACACCAACTACACCGATTTCTGCCCCACCAATACAAACTGGAGTCCGGACCACGTGCAGCGCGAGCCGGACGGCGAGTGGCGGCGCGCATGGCCCCGCAATTACGCTTTGAAACCCGCCAAATCGGTGGAGATGGACGATTACTACGCACCGCGGATCCACGAGAAGTTCGGGACAAAGATGTCTTACACCGATGTGCACACCGCGAACCCGCCATGGGAGTATTGCGATTACGACGCCCGCATTCCAGGCGCCGGAACCATGGCGGCCACCTTCTACGCTTACGGCCAACTGCTCCTCAACGACCAGCGCGTGTACGGGCCGACGCAGTCCGAAGGTACCTACCAGTGGCTCTATGCCGGACTCGAATCCGGCAGCTACGGCTGGGCCTATACGAAGTGGAACCTGCTGACCGAGCCGCTCGACGTGGCATTCCAACTCACCAAGATACATCCCCTCGACTGCACCTACGGGATGGGTGACACAAACTTCTATCTGGAACAAATCGATCCTAAGTGGACTAAGTCGTCGAAACGCCGCGACTATCTGGATCTCTTCCTCGCCACGACGATCGCCTACGGCAACATGGGCTGGCTTGCGACCGATTTCGAGGATCGCCCGTTCCACTGGGAAGCCATGGCCCGGTCTTATTACATGATGCAGCAACTCCAACAGCAGTATGCGTTCAATCCACCCGCACGCATCGAGTACGCCGCTGCCGGCGGAGCGACGTTGAACCCCAGCCAGGCGCATGCGTCCGGTGACATCGCCGCGTCCAGGCTGCACGTGGAGTATGAAAACGGCACGCACGTTTATGTCAACCGCGGCGCACAAGGCGATTGGACCGTTCCGGATGCCGGCGGCCAGACGATCGAGTTACCGCCTTCCGGCTGGCTGGCCTACAACAAGAAAACTGACTTCCACGAGATCTCGGCGAAGATGGCCGGCCGCCGGATCGATTATGTGAACGCGCGGGAGTTCGAGTTTTTGGACGGCCGCGGCCAGTGGACCGAAATGGGCAGATTGGGCGCCTCGGGCAGCGTCGCCAGGCGCGAGCGGCCCGGCGGAGAGGTTGAATTCATCGATATTTACGGCAATAACCGGATCGGTTTCCATGAGAGCCGTAGTGGCGCCCTGACTGCTTTCGATGGTGACAGCAGAGTTTTGGGAAAAGTGGAACTGCGCGCGCCGCGCGCGGGCTGGTATGAATTCACGCCGCTCGATCTGGGGCGCAATTACGTGTTTTCGCCCCGGAAGTGACGAGGA
>OBLU010003010.1_pt1 | contig 15323 bp, 7 predicted proteins | sample 1518681 | NCBI WGS metagenome assembly OBLU01 (sample SAMEA3539304, study PRJEB22396) | soil metagenome | biome: tundra; feature: field; material: soil | place: USA | collected 2010-05 | depth 0.15 m
GTGGCTCGCTTCGCTCGCCACTCACCAGCTTCTACAGAACATTACGGACTTAATCCAACCACGAGCATCTTTTTGAGCGTCATCTGCAGAATTCGGAGAGAAGTACATAGTAAGCCAGGCGTCGTAATAGTAGAGATGAGGTCAAAGAGTGTCCTGCGAAGAAAAAGGTCGATTGGCAATGGAGTACGACACAGCCACATCAAAGTTCTCTGAAGCGGTTAGAGAGCTACATCGAAGAATGGGCACGTCCAAGGAAGAATACAACCGCCTTGAGCGGGCCAGTAATGAGGCCCGAGTGAAATCCGAGCAGGCGCGCTTGGCCTTTGAGCAACATATCGCCGCACATCGTTGTTAGCAACTAACGGAGCCTCCCAGCACACTGGCCGCAAAGCAATGATCTCCTGTTTTGGGGTTCAGAATGTGGCTCTCCACTTAGCAAGTGTCACGGCCGGTCAACGTGCGTAATCATCTTCCCCTGCACCGCTACCGCGGTCACGGAGGATAAGATATGCAACGTTGCAGCCTGATTAGGAAGAACCGAAAAGCGGGGTCCCGATGTATGGCTTCTCCGTTGGTCCGACAAAATAGCTTCGGGGAAGCGAATATACCGCAAGAGAGTAATTGGAACGGTGGAAGAGTTTTTCGATGCTGACTCGGCCCGTCGAGCGGTTTCTTCTTTGATTGAGAGGATTAACGCCAATAATCCCCGAATCTGCCTTCGCTCGGCCACGATTTCGGTGCTCTGCAGCCATTTCGAACGATGCGAACTGGCTCAAGGAAACACATGGCGCAGTTATTCGACGAAGAAGTGTTATGCAGGACATCTGAAACGATGGATCGTTCCTCAATGGGGAAAGTACGAGCTACAAAACATCAAGACAATGGAAGTCGAATCGTGGCTTCGCCGTCTACCACTTGCAAAGGGCAGTTGTGCGAAGATCCGCGGCGTGATGTCCGTTCTGTTCAATCATGCCTGCCGATACGAACTCTTTGACCGCAATCCGATTCAAATGGTTCGGCAGGGGGCGAAACGCAAGAAAACGCCCTGCGTCCTAACTCCGGCAGAGATCAGGGTGTTGACGGATGGTCTTGCTATTCGAGAACGCACCTTGGCGTTGCTCGCCGCCTCAACTGGCTTGCGTCAGAGTGAGTTGTTTGGATTGAAGTGGTCTGACATCAATTTCACGGAAGCAACGATGAACGTAACGCGCTCGATTGTGTGCGGAGTTGTGGGGCCGTGCAAAACCGAATCCTCGCAGATGCCCGTTCCAATTCATCCCGGTCATACTCGAAGCCCTGGAGAAATGGAAGGAACATCAACGCTACCGCAAACCAAGCGATTGGGTTTTCGCGAGCGACTGCCGCCGTGGCCGCCAGCCGTACTGGGGGCAGGCGATCTTGCGGAAGTACATCCGACCCAGGGCGCAAGAACTTGGAATCGAAAAGAAGTTCGGATGGCACACCTTCCGGCACACGTACTCGACTCTTTTGAGATGTGTCGGCACAGAGTTCAAGGTGATGCAGGAACTTTTGCGGCACTCTTCACTGCGATCGACGCACGATGTCTATACCCAGGCAATTACGCCGGCGAAGCAAGCTGCCCAAGCGGCGGTCATGTCGCTTGTCTTTTCTTCCCAAGCGGAATCGCAAACGCATGCGTAGTTCTGAACGCCAGAAACCAGCAACCTTATATATAGGGCACAGTGAAATCGGGGTGCAAAAGGGACACATATCTGTGGCTCTTTTGCACCCCAATTGAACTCCGCCAATTCCGCGCTGATGCTGGTGGCTGCAAGGCTTCGGCATGTGGCAGCGACCAAGTGGGGAACCAAACGCTATCTGCGGATGAATCGGCTGGCCGAAGTCAGAGCCATTGCCTGAGTCTGTGGGAAGCAGGCTATGCAAATGTGGAACGCACAGAACGCGTCCCACATTCACACAGCCTCGACGGCGGCTACGTGGTTAAATCCAATGCCAAACCAAGACTCAACCAACAACCTTCCTGATTTTCAATGTTGCTGGAAAGTGCGAAAAAAACTGGACACTACCGGCCCTCTCGAAGAACTCCCTTCCTATTTTCGATCACGGGCGCGCAGGAAATCTACTATCCGGGGCAAGCCGTACGGCCTGAGAGCCACACATCTAGATGAGGTCAACGCCGACCTGCTGAATTTCCTGAGGTCGGTCCAAAAAGGTCGCAAAGTTGCGTCACTGTTGAATGACCGGGACCGAAGGCCGGGATGCGACCTGTTTCGAGGGAATAACAAGCTTCGCCCGCGGCCACCTAGGACCTTGGCCTCTGCCTGTTCCTGCCTCCACTTGAATCTCTCCGGACGTCTTTGTGCTTTGAACAATTACCTGGGCGAGGCCGTTAAACAACGAACGCTTCGGTTCCTTGTCGCTCTCCTGGCAGTTAGGATCACCGTTTCCAACACCAATAATCGTTCCCGGACCGGACATGGTGAACTCAACCATAGTGTCCGCGGTCGGTACTGGTCTGCCCTCCCTATCCAGAGCTTCCGCCCGCACAATTGCTACGTCCTCGCCGTCCGCATTGATCTCAACACGGTCCGCGGTCAACCGGATCGACACCGCTGGCCCGCTCGTTTCGCGTTTCTCGGAGAGGATGATCTTGCCGTTCTTCGAGCCGCGTGCCTCAATCGATCCTGGCTCGTATCTCACCTTCCACTCCAAATGGCCCAGGTGCGGAACTTTCTGGCTGCCGATGCTCTTGCCGTTCACGAAGAGCTCCACTTCATCCATGTTCGAATAAACCCAGACGGGGATCTCGTCGCCTTCTCTGCCGTGCCAATTCCAGTGCGGGAACAGATGCAGGGATGAATCCTTGCGCCACCACGCTCTGTAGTAAAAGAAGTAGTCCTTCGGGAAGCCGCATGTGTCTACGATGCCAAACTGCGAACTGATCGATGGCCAACCGTATGGCGACGGTTCGCCGCGATAGTCAAAGCCGGTCCAGGCAAACCCACCCGCCGTCCATTCGCGGGCAGAGTAGAATTTCCACCAGTTTTCCGGGGATTTGTGCCATGGCACCTCGCCATCAAAGCAGCTGACCAGATTGCGCTTGGGGTCGGTGACATATTCCCCACGGGTGGAGACATCGCTAGCGGTTTCCGATCCAAAGACCGGCCGCCCAGGATGCTTCTTGTGAAAAGCGTCCGGAAATTCCTCATGATAATTGAACCCGGTGACGTCGAGCGGCTCTGAGACGCCTTTCTCGTTGTCTCCATTCACGGCGGATGTCACCGGCCGCGTCGGGTCCAGTTCGTGACACAGTTGCACCATCGTGCCGGCGATCTTGGCGCCCTGTTCGGCCATCCCGCCTTGTAGCGAGTTCTCCTCGTTTCCGATCGACCAGATTATGATGGAGGGCGAGTTACGATAGCGCTTGACCATCATGGTGAGCTGGTCCAAGCCTTCGGCATTGGAGTTCGATGTGCGCGTTTCACACATCATCATCATGCCCATGCGGTCGCAGGCTTCGACCCACTCAGGTGCGGGCATGTTGTGTGACGTACGCACCGCATTGCAGCCCATGGATTGCAATACCGAGAGGCGGAAGCCCTGCAAAGCATCGGGGAGCGCCGCGCCAACACCGGCGTGATCCTGGTGATTGCATGTACCTTGGATCTTGAGCGGTTTGCCGTTCAGAAAGAAACCCTTGTCAGCGTCGAAGACTGCTGTGCGGATTCCGAAATTGACACGTTCTGCATCGCGCACGGTGCCGTCAACTTCAACGGTTGCGATCGCGCGGTAGAGATTCGGCTCATCGGCCGACCAAAGCATGGGATCGCTCAGCCTGATACTTGCGTTGTAACCGGAAGAAGCAGCCGCGGGAATTGCCTGCCGTGGCGACTCTGCGCTGCCAACTGTCGCGCCCCTCGGGTCAACGATCTTCCATCTCACTCGACTGCTGGCTGTCTGCTTGCTGTTGTTTTGGACCAGAGTGGAGAGAGCCAACGCCGCTGCGTTTCGATTTACCGTCGAGCGGACCGTCGTCTCCCATCTGCCTAGATGGACAGGATCGGTCTTGGTGAGCCAAACATGTCGATAGATTCCAGCACCTTCATAAAACCATCCATCGCCGAAGCTCGCGTCGACCCGTAGAACTACGTAGTTGATTGCGCCGTACGCGAGGAAATCCGTGAGATCGAAGCGGAAGGGTGCGTAGCCGTTGTTGTTGCGGCCGATGAAACAGCCATTGACGAAGACCATCACATCGCGGAAGGCGCCGTCGAACTCAATCCAGATCCGACGGCCAAGGTCCCGCCCGGGAATCTCGAAGGCGCGTCGGTACCAGCCGACACTCGTCTCCGGATAACGCCTGCCGAGAGGCTTGTATCCGTGCGAGCGAAGCTGAGCATCGCCCGAGCCGGCATCGTCATGCACAAACGGTAATTCGACCGCCCAATCGTGCGGCAAGTCAAGTTTGCGCCAAGCCGAATCATCGAAACCGGCCTTGGCAAATTTGAAGTCGCCGGTCTTGGAAAAGTCACTTTGTCCAAAGCCAAATTCAAGGTCCTTTGAAGGATCGATGCCATTGCCGAACATGAACTTCCAGCCGAAGTCGAAAAGGAGTTGCTCACGTGGAGCGATGGCAATATCGGCTGGATGTGAATCCACGAGTAGTTCTTTTCCCGATGGCGCCATATCGCGAAACAATTTCGATTGCGCCAATAGCGAAGAGGCGGATAGAGCAACACCGGAGGCAAGGAGGTCGCGGCGGGTAATCGCAGTCAAATTGAATCCCCCACGGTTTGTGGTATCAGGTTCGTTGCAGCTTCAAAGTACGGCCGGGTAAACGGCGCGGATTTCTGGTTATCGCGATCTCGAATGGCATCGGCAAGTAAACCAGGGGCATGTGCGCTTCATGAGAGTGAGTTCATCACTCAGTAGACTGTTCCTTGTTGTGGCCAAGCGGCTCTATGGTTCGTACTCCCCGGTACTCTCGATCTGGAGAGTCGCCTGGACCGGCAGCTTGTCACTTGATCCTCCAGCGAGCACGCGGATCGGTTCTTTCTCGACTCGCCATACGTGCCCCGTGGTGTCCCAATACGCAAGATCCTGCGGCTTGACGTGGAGGACGACATTCTTCGTAGCGCCTGGCTCGATGTGGACGCGCTCAAACCCCTTGAGCTCAAGCTGCGGACGTTCGACTGCGGAACCGAGATGCTGGACATACATCTGAACGACTTCATCGCCGGCACGTTGGCCCGTATTCCTGACTCTCACAGTTACCTGGACCTCGCCATCGGCCTTCGCGCCGGGTAAGCTGAGGCTTAGTCCTTCGTATGCGAATGTGGTGTAACTCCGCCCATAACCGAACGCGTAAAGTGGTTTCTCCTTCGAGTACATATAGGTGCGGCCGTGCTGTATGTCGTAATCCATGATCGGCGGTAACTGCGCGTCGCCGGTTGGCCAGGTCTGGTTCAAGCGGCCGGCCGGCGAGTAATCGCCGAATAGCACGTCGGCGAGCCCGTGGCCCTCTTCTTCGCTGCCATGCGTCATGTGAACAATGGCGGGAAGATTTTGCTGGCTCCAGACAATCGCGTAGGGAAAGCTGGAGCGCAATACTTCAATGGTGTGCGGGTTGGCGGCAAACACTTGCTTGACCAGTTCCTCTTGCTCGAGGGCGATGGTCTTGCGATCCACGTCCTCCTTGCCATTCGAGGGCGTGGAGCATTGATCCCAGCCGCCATTGCAGGTGGGATGATTGCCGACGACGACGATCGCGACATCCGCCTTGTGCGCCAGGTCTTTAGCCTCTGCGACATTGGTGCCATCGGCATAGAGCACCTTTGCACCGCTCGCGGCTTGCGCAATTCCTTGCAGGATGCTCACGCTATATGGAGGTGTTCCGCTGTACCAATCGAGCAGAACCTCGTTGGTCCATGGACCGATTACAGCAATTGATTTAAGTTTTCCACGATCGAGGGGAAGCGCATTGTTCTCGTTTTTCAACAGAACAATCGACTCGTCGGTTGCCTGGCGCACCAGCTCTCTGCTTGAGGCGCGATCCCACGGAGGAATCTCTCCGTGCGTCTCGCGGCCGATCTTTGCGTACGGATCGGCTTCGGGCGGGTCCATTTCTCCGAGGCGAAGGTGAAGGCGCAACAGATTTTTGAGTGAGGCGTCCATGTCCGCTTCAGTGAGCAAGCCATCTTTGAGCGCCTTCTCTAAATCGGGCTTGTATTCGTCGAGGAATCGATTGATGCCGGCTCTCACGGCGGCAGCTGCGCCATGTTCCCTGTCGGGGAAACTCTTGTGCGCGGTAATGAGCAAACCCAGCGCGCCACCGTCGGTACAGATAAGCCCGTCGTTGCCCCATTCGTCGATCACGACTCTCTTGAGCACGGGATGAATCATCATGGGTGTGCCGTTCCACGAGTTATAGGAGGCCATTACGGCGCGGGAACCGCCTTGCTCGAAGCCCATGCGGAATGGAACCGAATAATACTCGCGGAAGAGCCGCTCATCGAAATCGGACGAAGTATAGGTGCGGCCATTCTCGTTTTCATTGGCCAGGAAGTGCTTCATCAATGCGGCCGCCTGCCAATGCCGCGTATCGGATCCCTGAATGCCCCGAATGAATGCCACCGACATTGCCCCTACGAGGTAAGGGTCTTCACCCATTGATTCTTCCGTCCGGCCCCAACGCGGGTCGCGGCTCAGGTCGGTGTTGGGCGCGCGAACGACGATCCCGCCGAAGTCGAAGACGGGATTCTGATAGTAGTAGCGGGCCTCTTCCCCCTCAAGGGCGCCGACCTTCTTCATCAGTGCAGTGTCCCACGTTTCGCCAAGGCCTTTCTCCTGCGGAAAGATCGTAGTGGGTAGCGGCTGGAGGCCGCGCGGCCCCCACAGGCCAGGCCCACCCAACGCGAGACCGTGCAATCCCTCCGCCTCGTCGGAAAACACCAGGTGAAGACGTGGAATCTTCGGGTGGCCGTCCATGAGATCGACCTTTTCCTGCAGGGTCAGGCGTCCCACCAGGTCGGCAATGCGCGCATCGTCGCTCAGCTTTGGATCCCGAAACGGATAATCTGTTTGCGCGTTTGCTTTGAATACCACGAATGTAAGAACAAGAAGAAAAAAGAGGACCGGCTTTCTACTCCCACTTTGCAGCATCACTTCTCCCGATTACTTGCAGATCGAAGAAAGAACCTTTTCCGGACGTCGCGGGAACTCTATTTGACAAGATCCGACTGATATGGATCGAGTTTCATTGTGCCTTCGTACGTTTTTTGCGAGAGAACACCCTGTGCTTTCATGCCGACCGCGATTTCCTTCTGTTCTTTTGTCGTGTTGACATAGAACGTGCGGCCGTCCACTACTCGAGCATAGACTCCTTCGGGCGTTTGGGGCCCCGTTTGAATTCCCAAGGATTGATAGAGCGAGTGAAGAACCGGCCCGATCAGCGAGGGCTGCGCGGGCGCCGCCAGGTAAATAGCCTGCCCCTTGCCAAATCTGTTCACCGTCACCGCGGGTGGATTTCCGTCGATGTTGGAAAAACGGGCGAGCGTATTCGCCGTCCGCGGCTCCAGAACCTCGTAGTATTTGATACTCGCCTTCGCTGTCTTTCCGTCCAATTCAAATTCCGGCAAAACATCGGGTTCGTAAAACTGCGCAGTGCGCAGCCCGAAGACGTCACTCAATCTTCCGGGCAAGGGAGTATCGAACCATTGCCCGTGCTCATCGACTTTCGCCGAGTATGCCGTCATCAGGACCGTGCCGCCCACGCTCACATAGTCGCGAATGGCCTTCGCGCTCGCAGCATCCATCACGTAGTCAGCCGGAACAACAACAAGTTTGTAGGACGCAAGACTGTCATGCCCGATGTTGATGATGGCCGCGTCGATGTTTTCGCGGAAGAAGGGCTCAAAAGCTCCCCGCACCTGGTCGCTATACGGAGTCTTAAAGTATTGGCGCGTTGTACTCGATGGGCCATTGGGATTCGAATCGACGGATGACTCAAAAGAGTATGCGATCGCAACCTGTGGATGTGTGTAGCGTGGGAAGCCATACTTCGAAAGCAGTCTGTAGTCCGAAGCGATGTGCGCAAATTCGTCCACTTTCCACGAGGGAGTGTTGTCGTGATCGAGCAACCCGAACAGCGCCTGCTCCTCGCCGCCTAGATGGCTGTTGAACGTCCATGCCAAGACTCCCTGCGCTCCGATCATGAGCGCCAGTTGCGCGTACATACGGCTGCGGCCTGGTTCCCCATACCAACCGCCGCCGCCCGCAGTAAACTCATTGAACCAGATTGGTGTCGATAGATCTCCCTTCTCCATCAACGCTTGAAACGAGCCACTCACCGGGTCGCTTGGATAGAACCCTTCGGCGCCATAAGACACATATGATTTGTAGGTGCTGAGATAATCGAAGCCACGTCTCGGCGCGAAGTCCCACAGATTTGAGATCGTTGGGATACCGGGCATATTGCGACGCCGGATGGCTTCAAGCTCCTGCAGCCTCGCCACGGAAACGTCAGACCAGAAGCGATGGAGATCCAGATACCGTTCGGATGGGCCGGGGCCATTCGCGGGCGGCATGTCCACATCTTCAAAGCTGTTTAAGCGGCGTGACCAACGCTGAGTGGCCCAAGCCTTATTGAGTTCCTCAATCGTTCCGTACTTGTTTTTGAGCCAGGCGATGAACCGCTCCCTGTCGGCATTGGAATACGACATGTATCCGTTGCCAATCTCATTGTTATAACCAATGGCCAATATTGCAGGGTTATGCGCGAAGTGTTTCATCATCGCATCGGCGAGAATTCTCAGTTCGCGCGCGTAATTCGGATCGCTGATGTCATCCATATAGCGCTCCGCAGGCGGACGACGTGTGCCGTCCTGGGCGACGATATCGACACCTGGGTAAGTGCGATGCAACCAGATCGGAGCAGGGCTTCCGGGGATGTCCATGATCACGTGGATGCCATTGTCGTGCAGCTTGGCCACGACCTTGTCCCACGAGCCAAAATCGAATTTGCCTTGGGAGGGCTCGAATGAATCCCAGGAGAGATCTCCGATGCGCACGACATTGAAACCCGCCCGCCTCATGATGGCGACATCGTTGTCGATCTCCTCGGCAGTGCGGTCGATTGGCTGATAACACGTGCCCGCAAAGAGCTGTCCAGGGCCTGGCCATTCGGGATGTGCCGGAATGTTCTGTGCCACACAGGTTGAACTCAAGATGCCGATTATGAAGGGGAGCGGTGCGAGCTGGCTGAACAAAACGTGCCCTTTCCCATTTTGACCATTTTCTGGATCAACCGAGTTGCTCAATCTTCAGAGACGTGGATCTGAAAAAGAGAACGCCGGGCCCATTTCCATTAGGGCCCGGCCTTTCTCGCTACCAGCTTAACTTGGCTGACAGTTGAACATACCGCGGTGCGTTGGTTGGTCCATTCGGTCCTTTCCCAATGGTTCCGAAGTCAATGCTGGTTGGATCGACATTGTAGCTTTCGTCCCAAGTCGCGTGATTGAATGCATTGATGAGATCGGCGCGAATTTGCAGGTTCGCCCCGTTCCCGAGGAAAATCCTGGAGGCCTCGGGAATGCCGAAATTCTTGGAGAGTGCCGTGTCGAATCTGTATGCGCCGGGTTGACGGACGCCGAAGTCGATATTGTTCCTTCCCACTGCGTACGAATTCGGTGCTCGCACAAATTCAATGCTGGAGCAACCGGCTGCGGTCGCCGCGGGGCTGGGAATAATATCGCCCGTATTCGTGTCCTTGTAACCAACGCAAGGCGTCACGCCACGGATTCTGCTGTCCTTATGCGAACCGTCTGGAGGCAGGATAGTGTGGCTAACGCCCATTGACTTATTGATAGGCCCTCCGGTGGAAGCCATCTCCCAGTTTCCAGCATGGTCATAAAATGGTATCCCCTGACCACCATTTGATATCGCCGAGCCACCGGAGTCTGTGGGGCGCCACGCGAACCCGCTGTACCAGGTATAAAGCGGGCTGATCTTCCAGCCGTTGACGATTCCATCAACCAACCGATTCGCATTCGAAAGCAGCAGCCGGTTCCTGCCGAACGGCAAGGTGCCGACTCCCGAAAAGGTAATCGAGTGTTTAATGTCGCTGTACGTGCTTACCGACCGCGAAAAAACATGGTTGAGCTGATCCACCCACCCGGTGGTGGGGTTACCGCTGGGGGCCCACTGATTGCCGGGGACATAGGACCCGATAGCTTCCGCCTTTGCATGGGTGTACGTTGCATGCAGCGACAGGCTTTCGGAAACCTGATGCGATCCAACCGCCTGGAACGAGTTGTACCAGCTCCTTCCGTCGTTAGTGGCCCCGTTCTCGGTGATGTCTCCGAACTCGGGATACGGACGGGTAAAGTTGGATCCAGAAAGGGTGGTGGAGTTGTAATAGCTCGTACCGCCGAAAGCAGCGATGCCCAGGAATGGGTTGGCGACCTGGCCGGCAGCGCCGTCACAGAGTTGGCGGTTGCCGCCTCGCTCAACGTCGCACTGCGCGTTCCATGTGGGAGAGATCAGGTTGATGTTGTTGTTTTCGGGGGTGTTTGGAACCCGGTTGCCGACATAGCTGACCGAGAACACATCGCGCTTCGTGACAGCCATCTCGTAGATGAAGCTCCAGGACCACAGAGAGGGTATGTGGTAGTTCGGATTGAAGAATGAGAAGGACTTTCCGAGGTCCTGCAAGTAGCCGAGAGACGCACCGCTCGGCTGAGGCACCACCGGAATCGGGTTACTGAGTCCCTGCCCGGTTGTGGCCGTGTAGGGAGTGAGTCCGTTGTCGAGCGAGTTCGTATAACTGGCCGAGCTGCTGGAGCCATCCGAACCGTTCGTCGACTGATCGGCCATGTAGCTTTCGCCGATTCCACCGCGGATCGTCATTTTGTCCGAAATCGCGTAAGCAAAGCCGAGGCGCGGCTGAATATCCAGCTTGTTCATGCGGTATGCGCCCCTCGATTGCCCGTTGACGCCGGCGAATGTCAGGCCGCCTTGAACGTTTGTGTTGCTTCCCAGAGCGGCCGATCCGGCAGCAATCGACGCGGACACCGGGTTCAATACGCTTTGATTGAACGCCCCGTTCATTTTGTTATGGCGTTCTGTTTCCGGCGTAGTTAAGTCCCAGCGCAAGCCGAGATTTAGAGTCAGCTTCCTCGTTATTTTCCAATCGTCCTGTGCCCACGGCGCGAAGTAGTGCTGGGACCAGAACTGGAAAGTGTCCCAGTTCATCGTGCCGGAGTTTGGGTAACCGAGCAGCAAAGAGGCGATGGACACGCCACTGGTGTAACCAGGTGCATCCGTATTGTTCGCTGTACCCCCGCCGAATTCGTTGGTGAAATTCGAGGAGAAGTTGAAGCCGTTGCCATTGTTCCCCAATGGATTGTCCCACTGGCTGAAGTTAACGTTGACTCCCGCGCGGATTGTGTGAGCGCCTTTGATATAGGTCAGCGTCGGAAGGAAATCGAGAGCGTGCCTGTCGCCGGAGTAGCCGAGCCAACTGGCGCCCAACTCGACAAAATTCTGCGTGTTGGGAAGGCCGTTGGAGGTGATATCCAGGAAATGGTTATTATTCTCGAGTTGATTGTAAAAGGCCGAGGCAAACCCCAACTTGGCCGTCATGTTATAAGGCAGGGTCGAACCTTCGAGTTGATTGTTGTCGAAGTTCATTGCACTGGCGCTAACGTTCAGCAGGAGGTTCGGTTTGAAGATGTGCGTCCATTCAGCGACATAGGTTTGAGCTGCCGGCGCCACACCTTGACCGTTCCCATTGGCTGGATCCGATTGGGGAGCACCCACGCCCCAGTTGGCAAAAATCGAGCGGGCCTGATGAGTCCAGTGAAACGAGAATGTGTTCGCTTCGTTCGGCTCGTAGTCGATCTTGACCACTATATTCCGCCAGTGATCGTTCTCCACTTGCAAATTCTGATAGTTGTTGGTCCAGGGAGCATAACCCGCGCCGGGGTTGACGTTCGGTTTCAGGTAACTTAAATACGACAAGATATTCGTTGCAACGGGATCAATCCGGCTGTTGGGAATCTTGTTGCCCGGGAATGGGTCATGCGCTTGCTTCGTCAATCCATCGTTTGGATCGACGACGGTATGCAGCGGCGTAAGCGGATCGTAAATCGTCAGCGGTTGCAGACTTTGCGTCGTGCTGTTCCAATAGGTGGCCGTGCTGAAGTCACCGGTGATCCAGGCCGGATTCGGATCGGAGTAAGTGTTGTAAGACGTGTTGGGCGTGATGTCGTTTATCTGCTCATAGCCCGCAAGGAAGAACAATTTGTTCTTTCCGTTGTACAGATGCGGAATCAAAACCGGTCCGTCCGCCTCGAAGCCAAATTGATCGCGCTTGTGCGGAGCCACAAAGGGAGTCGAGTCGCTATATTTGTTTTGCCACTGGCCGTCATCAAGCCAACTCCGGCGCATGTATTCGTCCGCGGAGCCGTGCAACTTGTTGCTGCCGGATTTCAGCGACAGGTCGACAGCCGACCCTCCGGCGTGTCCGTAGGAGGCATCGTATGCGTTCATCACGATCTTGAATTCCTGAACGACATCCACGGAAGGCACAAACGCCGCCCTCCCCGTATCCGATGCGTCGTTGCCGATACCGTCGATATTGGTCTGGCTCACTTGCGGCGATCCATTCACGATCTGGTTACCGGTCACGTTGTCGTAAGGTCGTGGATATTGGTAGCTCGAGAAGTCGTGCGTGCCGGGGCTAAGTTCAAAGAGATCATAGGGGTTGCGCGCATCAAGGGGCATTTCCTCGATACGCGCGTTGTCGATAATCTCGCCGATGTCGGACTTGGAGGATTCGATCTGAGCGGCGTTTGCGTTCACGGTGACGACCTGGCTAGTAGCTCCTACGCTCAACTGGAAATCGATTGTTGAAGACTGGTCGGTATTGAGCAAGATATCCGTCTTCTTTTCAGTCGCGAACCCATCCTTGGACACCGTAATGTCGTAGGTTCCAGGGATCAGGTAGGGGATCGTATAGTCGCCACTATTTGTGGTGGCAGTTTTAACGTCTACTCCAGTCGCCTGATTGTGGACAATTACCTGCGCCCCTGGAATAACAGCCCCAGTAGCATCGAGAACATGTCCGGTGAACTGCTGTGTAGTCTGCGACCATCCGACAACTGAAAAGAACACGGACACTAAAAATAGCGCGAAGACTCCGAGCGCCTTCCTCGGCTTTTGCTTTGCAAATCTCATCAACTTCTGTTGCATCTTCGTCGAGTAGAAGACCTCTTCATTAGGCCTCACGTCTGTCAGATTCGATCTGGGCACTGGCTAATCCTCCATAATCCAATCCAGCGAATACGCCTGAAATCGCTCTAGAACCCCAGGGGGAATGCGAACCCTTAAGACTTTCCACGAGATTTCGTGAGACCGGAAGCGGCGCTGAATGAGTTGACCCAGCTTTATACTCGGATCGACCAGGCCGGCTCAGGTACCGAACGGTTCGTTTCCGTAACGCCCGCCAAGTGATCTTTATTAAGCGATTGATTCAATTTGATTTACGGTTAATCTTGGACCCCACGTAGCGGCTAGGTATCGGCGTTTTTGGATTGGGAATATAATCGTTTTGCCGACGAGCCCGAAGAGGGCAATAGCCGGAGCAGTTGATGCTTTGGCATTTGTGCTGGCGCGAGATAAGGTCGTTACCCAAGGAAAAAATGCGCTACGAAGGTCCTTCGATTCCCTGTCCGATTTCAAAAACGGGATGGAGCAGACGACGACATTTGAGCGATAGCGGGACAACAGACAGCGCAATCGCAGGCGCGCACACCCCAGGGGAGTTCGGACGATGAGTATCCAGGCATCAGGGCATGGGGTGACGCAGTTTTCTTCTGAGGGGAATCGACACACCGAGATTCTGGCCCAACTGGCACAAATCCAGAACAGCCCTGCATTCTGCAACAGCGCCCGTTCGAAGGAATTTCTCTCCTATGTTGTCGAGCAGGTCCTGGCAGGTCACTTCGACAACCTCAAAGAGCGTTCAATTGGCGTGAACCTGTTTCATCGGCCTCCCACCTACGATACCGGCGAAGACCCGATCGTTCGAGTCAAAGCTGGCGAGGTGAGAAGGCGGCTGGCGGAATATTACGCGGGAGCAGAAAAAGCACCGGAACTGCATATTGAGCTACCTGTGGGTACTTACGTCCCCAAATTTCGTTGGAAGACCCATCCAGATCCTCTTCCCCTCGCTCCTGAACCCGAAGTGCTTGAACCACCACCTGTGGCCGCGCCGAAGCAGTTCGGGCACAGAAGGGTCTGGGAAATTGCAGCCGCTCTGACAATTGTCGGAATCGCTGCAGTGTTTCTCGTCCGAATGTATTATCACAGGCCTTCCACACTGGATCTTTTCTGGGAGCCACTTTCCGCCACGAAGCAACCTGCCTTGATCTGTGTTCCGTCCCCCGTGGGCTATGCGGTGAACTCCGATCTCTTTCCAAAATCGCCTGCGGCGAGTTCTGGGATCTACGATTCCATCTCAAAACGCAACACGACACCGCTCCAGTTGGCGCCCGAAACTTCCATCCAGTGGAAAGAACTGACGCCTCTCACGGATTTCTATGTGAATAAGGATGACGCTTACGTTGCAGAGGAGCTTTCTGCGTTCTTTGCCCAAACCCACCGCCCCAGCCAAGTTCGGATCGGAAGGGATTATACCTATGAGGATCTTCGCAATTCGCCGGCAATCCTCATAGGGGCCTACAACAATCCATGGATCGATCGCGTGATGTCCGATCTTCCGATTGGCTTCCGCGAAAGTGGAGAATTGCTATGGATTGAAGATCGAACCGAACCTGGCCAGGTTTGGAAAGCCAGCCTCGAGGGTCGTCTGGGCGCAAAAGACTTCGCTGTCGTCGCACGCGTGCTGAATTCAAAGACCGGTCAATTCCTGATTACTATCAGCGGAATCGGCATGGTGGGGACACAAGCAGCAGGGCGCACGATCTCTCGCGAACAGGACCTGAAAACCGCGCTACGCTCAGCTCCAGCAGGATGGGAACGAAAAAACCTTGAGGTCGTTCTTGAAACCGACGTAGTCGATGGATCTGCTTCACCTCCCCATGCCGTGGCCGTGAAAGTCTGGTAGTCAAACGCCTTTAGTGTCGCCGAATTCGATGAAACTCGAGCATTTCTATTTCCGTTGGACATGGACCTCAATTCCGCTCCCCGGGCAGGAGTGCCCCGAAGGCTATAGCTTTGCCGGCCCATAAATCTGGGACTATTCGATCGTATATATATCTCTCCCCCAGTAGACGATGGGTGACCAACTGCTTTTCCTTCCATACGCCGAGCAGCCGCAA
>OBLU010003012.1_pt1 | contig 15314 bp, 16 predicted proteins | sample 1518681 | NCBI WGS metagenome assembly OBLU01 (sample SAMEA3539304, study PRJEB22396) | soil metagenome | biome: tundra; feature: field; material: soil | place: USA | collected 2010-05 | depth 0.15 m
ATCCAGATGGGCCACAGCCTCAACCTGGCGGTCATCGCCGAGGGCGTGGAGACGGGGTCCCAGCTGGCGTTCCTGCGACGCCACCAGTGCGACCAGATCCAGGGTTACTACTTCAGCCCTCCGCTACCCGTGGCCGGGCTCGAACAGCTGCTGCTCTCGCGTGCCAGCCTGTCGGCGGCACCAGACAGGCAGACAGCGGTGCCTGGTCGCGACCTCAACTCGGTCTTGGACGACCACGCCTGAGCATTCAATCCGGCCGGTCTCCTGCTGGGTGCTGATGACAGCCCGCTGACTGCACGAGCGCACCCGCCAGGGCACGGGAGCCTCATAGGCGAATTGTGGAAACGGCGCACCGTCTCACCGCCAGCGCCGGGCACTGGGAGCCGCTTGCGAACACGTCAGGGACGCCCGCCACATACGTAGGCCGGCGCACACGCAGGCCGCATTGGCCGCAGGTGGCTACCAATACTTCAGGATTCCGCACGTTGGAGGAGCTAAAGGGGCATTGCTGGCCCGGGCTTGTGCTGGATCGACTTCGCCATCGTGATCCTGCAAAGTTGGTCGGCAAGTCTGCGCCATCTCGTTGAAGCACATGGTGAATACCCGAATCGTCGAATAGCAGTAGGCCCCAAGGCCACCGTGCAGAGGTCTTCTCACAGTCTTAAGCCTCTGCTAGTTTCGGTTTACTGCCACAATTTGGGGGGGATCCAGATGCCTTCGCAGTCGACGGGGTACGAGGGCCTCTTAGAAGCGGTCCCTGACGCCTTGGTCGGGGTTGACAGGGCGGGTTTGATTCGGTTTGCCAATCACCAAACAGAGTCACTGTTCGGCTATAGTCACGACGATATGGTGGGTGCATCCCTCGAGACACTGGTGCCGGAGTCCCTGCGCGAGGTTCACGCTGCGCACCGGGCGGCTTATATCAAGTCGCCGAGGACCCGCCGTATGGGAGCTGGCCTGGAGCTGATCGGGCGGCGACGAGATGGAACCGAGTTCCCGGTGAACGTCAGCTTATCTCTCATGGATACCGAGGACGGCATGTTGGTGATCGCGGCGGTGCGCGACATGACCCGGCACAAGCAGACAGAGCAACAGAATGACCGAATGGACCAGCTGGCGGCAATCGTCGAGTATTCGGACGATGCCATCCTTGGCAAGACGCTGGACGGCGTCATCACCAGTTGGAACCCGGCCGCCGAGACAATGTTTGGCTACTCAGAGAACGAGATCATCGGCAAGTCCATCGAGCTCCTGAGCCCTGAGAATCGGGCCGGGGAGATGACCGCCATCTTGTCCAGGATCAGCGCAGGCCAGCATCTCGAGCACTTTGAGACCATCCGCGTTCGAAGGGACGGAACGGTGTTCCCGGTCTCCCTCAGCGTCTCGCCTATCTGTGAGGCAGACGGTGCGATCATCGGAGCGTCCACGATCGCCCGCGACCTGACCGGACAGAGGCAGGGGTTCGACGCAGCCCGATCCATGATCGAGGCGAGCCTGGACTCGTTGGTCGCGATCAGCCCCGAAGGCAAGATCACCGACGCCAACCAGGCCACGGTCAAAGTCACCGGAGTCTCCCGCGAAGAGCTCATCGGGACCTCCTTCTCCGACTACTTCACCGAACCCGACGAGGCCAACAAGATCTACCAGCTGGTGTTCGCCGAAGGGATGGCACTGAACTATCCGCTGACCATTCGCCACAGGAACGGGACGGCGACCGAGGTTCTATACAACGCCTCGGTGTACCGCGACGCCAACGGAAAGGTGCTCGGCGTCTTCGCCGCCGCCCGCGACGTAACCGAGCAGGTCCAAGGCCAGAAGGAAGTTGCGAAGCAGCAGGCTAAAGGACTGGAGCGGCTGGCTGAGCTCGAGCAGTTCCAGCGACTGACTGTCGGACGAGAGCTCAAGATGATCGAGCTGAAGAAGGAAATCGAGTATCTCAGGAGGTTGCTCCCACCCAGTGCAAGCGATCCCGATGACCAGTTTCTGAGAGGTGAACTCGATTCCTCTGGCCGCAACAAAACCCAAGAAGCAATCGTGAAGGCGGACGCTGGCCGTACATGCGGCCTTAGCCGTCACCCCCCTGTTTCTGCAGGCCGCTGGCTAGGCGTGAACGGGTCCTCCTGCACCAGCGCTGGCAGTAGGTGGCCACGCGCAGGGCTTCAGAGCCACAAGGTCGAAATCCTCCAGGCCGAAGCTCCGGTTCGCCCTGTAGCTCACACAGCACGACGGGCGCGGGCATTGCGACGTTTGAGGGAGCGCCGTTGCTCCTCGGATAGTCCGCCAAAAACTCCATTGTCCTGACCGGAGTCGATGGCGAGTTTCAGGCACGTCTCAATGACCTGACAGCTGCGGCAGACGGCCTTAGCTTCTTCAATCTGAATCAGCGCGGGGCCGGTGTTCCCGATGGGGAAGAAGAGCTCGGGGTCCTCGTCTAGGCAGGCAGCGCGGTCGCGCCAAGTCATCAGAATGCACTCCTTGAATCAGAGGTTTGGGGGAATCAGCCTCATGCTAGTCAGTTCACCAGCGCTTCGGTCGGTGACACTGAGATGAGACCGGAGTCACCACAACTGAGCCAAACCGAAGTAAGTTACCGTCGGGGGTATGTTCAGAACCGTGGCAGCTGAGTTCGAGCCCAAACCAGAACGAACCCCGCTGCGACATCCGCAAGGGATGGGCGGCGAGCGCAAGCTCAGGAAACTAGGTCAAGTCGGGCAGGTACTACGGCTTGAGGTGAGGAACTGCTCGCACGAGGCGCCGCCTGGTCGGGGGTGTAGCGGGCACTTGTGGTCTGTGGCACGCCTCGGGCGATATCCCTGTGCCTGATGCCGCTCTGCTCGAGCCGGTCCAGGACGATCCCGGCGAGCTCAATGGCCTCCTGCTGGTCCGCGCTACGCACCCGCGCCAGCAGGGCCGCCTCGAACAGGTCTCGAAGCGACTTGGTGGTCAGGCCGGTGACGACCAGGTCGTCGTCGGACAAGACGAACACAGATGTCGTGATCGCTGCAGTGTGGCGCTGCTGACTAGCCTCGGCGTAGCGGCGGCGGTCGATGTATTCCATGTGATATTTCCGAACTTGTGGGATGAACCCCAGCACTGGAGCGGGCGAACGGCCGACGGTGGCACCGCGGCCTGAGCCGGGCAGTCCCCGGCTCAGCCAGTGCCAGATGCCCCCGTTGCTCCCGCGCTGAGTACTTCTCTTCAGTCTGGTCCATTGACCCATTTCGCGTCCCCGGAATGCACAGAGTGAGGCACGGCATCACGTGGTTGAAGAGGCTTATGACGCTCAGGAAGCGACTGGTCACCACGAACGGGCCAGTACCCGCGCACGGTAGGCCGCGACCAACTGGGCCTGTCCGGCGGTGAACACGTGGCGGCCTCAGCCTAGATCGAGCCCACCTTGCCCGAATGTCAAACGGGGCCAGTCAGCTGATCAACCCAGGCGCTGGCGTCTTAGAGCAAACCTTTCCAGCGTCTGGCGCGCGCACCGAGCCTGGGGCAGTGATGGCTTGGATGCCGCTGGTTACCTGGGTAGCCATGGGTCGTTCGCCGACGGCAAGCGAAGTGGCGTCAAGTCCTTCGTCAGACAGTTCCCGGGGAGCAAACGCGTTTACGATGTCATCGCTGAAGACAGATCAACCCGTGGCCGGACTGGGAGGCCGCGCTGCGGCGGGAGCAGAACCCGTCGTGAAGTCTGCGTTACCAAGGCTGGTCGCCAGAGACAGGATGGTGGCCAGGAGAGAACCCGAGACGACAACATTCCAGTCAACAGACTGAATCAGCTGGGCCGTACCAATCAAGGCTACAAAACTCTGGAAGAAAGTCTTGATCGCACGTTCCCCCGCGCCCTTCCAAAAACCCCTCGTCCAAATCATCTGATGCCCTTCTGTTGAGTCAGCAAAAGTGACGCTGGGTGAAACACGTGCACCGATCTCAACAAGTTCGAGTAGGGCCCGCGGGCGCCTTCAACGCGACTGGGCAGCCCGGAATGACAACTCCCGCCTGCAACCGGTTTTCTTCGGCTCAAAATCAAACCTTCATCCACTATTCTCCCGACGATGACATCTGATGTCACGTCTCCGCAAGGCGACAGGCGGGTGCGCCGTGGAACGCGACTTCCTGTTCGACATCTTGGTGGCGTGACCTAGCCACCGCACAAGAATGCCGCACAGGATAAGGTCCGTATCCGCACGCGTCGCAGATCCAGACCAAGGCCGGGGGAGCCGGGTCGCTGCTGGTTTTCCATGAGCTGAGCGTCCAAGCCTCGATCCACCCAAAGCGCTATACCCGCGCTGCATCATCTGGACTTAAGACATTTAGCCACCAGAGCGTCTCTGTCGACATGCGAAGCCCGCGACGGGCTCTTTGCCTCGTCCGGCCCCAGAGCGCAATATGCCGTGTTTAGGTCTTCCACCTGAGCGCGACCTGCGTTACATTTTCCGCAAGTAGTTGCACGCTGTACTACCGGTATCAATATCGAAGCGGGCAACGCGTCACGACGACAGGGACGAGCTAAGCAGCGCTCTCCGGACCGCCGGGGAGTCGTGGGACCCCCCCGTTACGGCAAGGAGTGGGCATGACGGCTCAGGAAACATCCGCACCCCTCGGATACCCAGAGACGGCGGGCGATAAGGGACTCAAGACCGGAGCACTGGGTCTGATCTCAAGCATTGTCGTCGGAGTTGCGTCCACCGCGCCCGCGTACAGCCTGGCCGCCAGCCTGGGCTTCGTGGTCGCCGCGACCAACGGCAGCAGCATCGTCGGGGTGAAAGCCCCGGCGATCATGCTGATCGCCTTCGTCCCGATGTTCCTGATCGCGGTCGCCTACAGCGAGCTCAACAAGGCCGAGCCGGACTGCGGGACCACGTTTACCTGGGGGTCACGGGCCTTCGGGCCGTGGCTGGGCTGGCTCGGCGGCTGGGGAATCATCGCCGCGGACGTCATCGTCATGGCGAACCTTTCCCAGATCGCCGGGTCCTACACCTTCCAGCTCTTCGGTCTGGACTCGCTTGCGGCAAGCACCTTCTGGACCACGGTGGCCGGCATTATCTGGATCCTCATCATGACCTACATCTGCTTCCGCGGAATCGAGCTCTCGGCGCGGATCCAGGTCGCACTGCTCAGCATCGAGGTGGTCATCCTGATCATCTTCTCCGTGGTCGCACTCACCAAGGTGTACAACGGCACCTCACCGGCCGGATCGATACACCCGAGCCTGAGCTGGCTGTGGCCAGGCGGACTGTCGCTCAGCGCGATCACCACCGCGACCCTCATCGCGGTGTTCATCTACTGGGGCTGGGACACCGCGCTCTCGATCAACGAGGAGACGTCAGACCCGACCAAGACCCCCGGCCGGGCGGGCATCATCTCGACCCTGATACTGCTGGTCACCTATGCGCTCGTCAGCGTGGCCACGGTCGCCTTCGCCGGCACCGGTTCCAAGGGCGTCGGGCTCGGGAACTCTGCCAACTCCGCCGACGTGTTCCATGCCGTCGGCACGACCGTGTTCGGCGGGTCCGGTTTCGGCACGGTCATGGAGGACCTGCTGATCATCGCTGTGTTGTCCTCGGCGTCGGCGTCCACCCAGACGACGATCCTGCCCACCGCCAGGACCGTGTTGTCGATGGGCGCCTTCCGGGCGATCCCCGCCAAGTTCGCCAGGATTCACCCGCGCTACCTGACGCCGACTGACGCGACGATCTGGATGGGCGGCGTCTCGATCCTCTTCTACGTCGGCCTGACCCTGGTCAGCTAGAACGTCCTGGGCGACTCGATCGCGGCGGTCGGCCTGTTGATCGCGTTCTACTACGGGATGACCGGGTTCGCCTGTGTGTGGTACTACCGTCGCATGATCGCCCAGGGCGGGCGAGACATGTGGATGAGGGGCGTACTGCCGTTCCTTGGCGGGTTGCTGCTGCTGGGAGCGTTTGTCGACGCATGCTACAACTACGCCCAGCCTGGCTACGGCAAGACGACCATCTTCGGGATCGGTGGAGTGTTCGTGATCGGGATCGGTGCCCTGCTCCTGGGTGGAGTACTCATGATTGTGTACCGGCTGGTGGCTCCGTCCTTCTTCAAGGGCCAGACACTCCCGCGGCGTGGTGCGCATGACCTCATCCTGGCTGGCATGGCGCACGAGCCCGCCAGCGAGCGGGAAAGCCTGGGGATGCCCGGTGCCGGCATGCCTGACATCGTGATCGCCCCCGACCTGTCGAACCTGCCCGAGGGCTCCACCGCCATTGACCCCGAGACCCGCGAAACACGTCACGGACCCGAGGACTCAGAGGAACCATAGGGCATCGCAACTCACTGCCGACCAGCTCAAGCGGCTCCGCAACAGCTCAACGAGCAAGTGCATGCTCGCACCCACGGCTCGACCCTCGACCGCGGACGTGAGCACTCATCATCGTTCGCAGTCGAGCGCAGCGCCACGCCCGCTGAAGCACAGACTCCACCTCGGCGATCACCGAGGATTGGGCGGTGGACGGCAAAGCGGAGCTCGACGGGCAAACTCCGTCTGCAAGCCGATTGCTCTCCAGGAGGTCAATCGCATCGAGCAGCCGAGGTCGCTGACCTTCCCGATCTCTGTCATTGCGAGGTGCACCGGGAAGGCGTGGTGGTGCGCGCACCTGGTAGTGGATGAGCCGAGCGTCGCCCCCCAGTCTGGAAGGGAACGTCATGCCATCGCGACGCCGCCACAATAGCCGCCGGGACAACTGCGGCTCCCCATCACCGGATGGCGGGCCCTTGTTCCGGAAGAGTCGCGACACCCGGTGGGCGAAAGGGGTGGGCCCAAGCAGCCACCCGCACAACTGCCCGAAGATTGGTCTCACCGATTCGCCCCCGGGCTGGGTGCTAAAGGGGCCGTCAACATGGGGTTGAGCAGGCAGCAAGTGCCTGAATGCGATAGGAAGCAAACGTGAGGATCCTGCGCTGGCCACTGACGCCACAACGCCTGAGGCTCGGCCCAGGCCAGCAGCGGCTGAACCAGACACAGCGGACGCCGAGCCTCCAACGCCTAGGCTATGAGGCGTGAGGGAACAGGTGGACGAGAGTACTCAGGGGAGTTACCCGGTCAGTGACCGAGTACTGACGCCGCCAAATGTCCTATCCATGCTGCGGCTGGTCTGCGTCCCCATCTTCCTGTGGCTGATTCTGACCGACCAGGACAACTGGGCGCTGGTGGTCCTGACACTCTCGGGCGTGAGCGACTATCTCGACGGCAAGATCGCCCGTCACTACAACCAGGTAACGCGAGTAGGCCAGCTGCTGGACCCTCTCGCGGACAGGCTCTACATCCTGTCCACCCTTCTCGGCCTCGCCTGGCGTGGGATCATCCCCTGGTGGCTGGTCGCGATTCTGGTCAGCCGCGAGATCTTCGGAACAGCGCTGCTGATGGTCGTACGTCACTACGGATACCGCGCGCTACCAGTGCATTTCATCGGCAAAGCCGCCACATTCAGCCTTCTCTTCGCGTTTCCGCTCATCCTCCTCGGACAGGGCAGCAGCGAGCTCGCCACCGTCGCCTTGCCGTGCAGTTGGGCATTCGCCTGGTGGGGCACCGCCCTCTACTGGGTGGCGGGAGTCATGTATGCCGTGCAGACCCGGGACGTCGTCCGGGTCGCCAGGGCGGCCGGCGGATGAGCACAGAACCAGTTCGCCGGCGGCCGGACGAGTCGATGACGCTGATCACCGAGATGATGGAGCACCCACTCGACCCCGGTTATGCAGCCGCGGCCGAACGCCGATCACAAGCCGGCCTGCCGGCCGCTACAGGGCTCCGCAGCCCCCTGCTGATCATCGTGACGGTTCTCATCGGGGCGCTGCTGGCGGCATCTGCCCTGGCCCTGCGAGCGCCGACGACGGCTGCCAGCCAGATCAAGCAACACCTTGTGGCTCAGATCGAGAGCAGACGGGCACACGCTGATGCCGAGACCCGGCTCATCGACACACTGCGCAACCAGATAGACACCGCACAGGCCGCAGTCTTGAGTGAACAGAGTCAGAGAGGGCTCGCCGCGCAGCTCTCGACTCTCGAGCTCGCGGCCGGGACCGTGCCCGTGACAGGCCCAGGGCTGGTGCTCACCGTCGACGACGCCCCAACGCCGGCCGAACCCGCCGTGCCTGATGCCAACCCGAGAAACGCCACCGCGCCCGATCAGGGAAAGGTGACCGCGACGGATTTGCAGGTCATCGTCAACGGGCTGTGGGAAGCCGGCGGGGAGGCGATCGCGATCAACGGTCACCGACTCACATCTCGATCCGCCATCCGCTCCGCTGGTGAGGCCGTCCTGGTGGACTACCGGCCACTGACCCGGCCCTACGTCATCAGCGTAATCGGTGACCCGGGCAGCCTGACGGTGGAGTTCGCTGACAACAACGGCGGCAGCTACCTGCAGTCGCTCATGAACAACTACCAGATCCGAAGCGACATCCAGAATCGCACCTCGGTGGTGATCCCGGGGGAGCCCGCCCTGTCCCTGCTGAAGGCCCAGCCCGTGGAGTCGGCAGTCACTCATCCGGCAGCCACACGACAACCGACGCCCTCCAGGGGCACGGCCACCACGACAGAACCCTCAGCCGCAAACACACCCCGAACGACGGAGACCTCACCGTGATTCCCGCCCTTGGACTCCTCATCGGTCTAGCCGCCGGCATCTTGCTGCACCCCACGGTGCCACTGGCTGTTCAGCCTTACCTGCCTATCGCCGTGATCGCCGCCCTCGACGCAGTCTTCGGTGGTTTGCGCGCTGTTCTGGACGGTATCTTCAACGACAAGGTGTTCGTCGTCTCGTTCTTGTCTAACGTGGTGGTAGCCGCCTTCATCGTCTTCCTGGGGGACCAGCTCGGTGTGGGCTCCCAGCTGTCAACTGGTGTCGTCGTCGTCCTCGGCATCCGAATCTTCTCCAACGTGGCCTCTATCCGCCGGCACCTCTTCCAGGCATGAGCCAGCCCGCCCCACCACCCGCCCCATCGGCCCGCAAGCGGCTGATGTTGATGGCACGCCCGCGGGCCACCAAGGCCAACTTGCTGGCGGCGCTGCTGGCACTGCTTCTGGGCTTCGCCGTGGCCACCCAGGTCCATCAGAACCAGTCGCAGGGTCTGGAGACCTTGCGACAGAGCGACCTCGTTGATCTCCTGGACAGCGCAACGCTGGAGGCCACACGACTGGACCAGAACGCCCGCGAGCTGCAGGTCACCCGCGACGAGCTCGTCAGCGGCAGCACCACTGGTGCCGAAGCGGTCAAAGCGGCGCAGGAGCGACTCGACGCGTTGGGGATCCTGGCGGGGACCGTGCTTGCCCACGGCCCCGGCATCCGGATGACCATCACCGACCCGGATGCCAAGATAACTTACCCACTGCTGCTCGATGCCATCCAGGAGCTGCGCGATGCAGGCGCCGAGGCCATCCAGGTCAACAACGCCCGGATTGTGGCCAGCTCGAACTTCGGCCCAACAGCATCGGGAATCGAGATTGACGCCCTGAGCATCAACCAGCCCTACACGATCACGGCGATTGGCGACCCGGCGACAATGTCCTCGGCAATGGAGATCCCTGGCGGTCTATCCGAGAACGTCCGACAGCTCGGCGCAACCATCAACATCGCCCAACTGAATGACGTGACAGTGGGCGCGTTGTACACGCTGCGTGCGCCTCGATACGCTCGCCCCGTGCCGCCGTCGCCCTAGCGGTATTTCTACTTGATTCTGTTCCCCGTAGTTGTTTGAGTGACAGTGTTCTAGCCCGTAGTTCACACCAGAGGTTCATCTTCATACCAAGGAGCAGCATGAGCGAGCTCGAGTACCCTGAGGACCTGCGTTACACCGCCGAGCACGAGTGGGTGCGCGTCGGGTCTGACGGCGTCGCCCGCGTCGGCATCACCGCCTTCGCCCAGGACGCTCTCGGCGACGTCGTCTACGTGAGCTTGCCCCCGGTTGGTGACTCCTTGGTCGCCGGCGATTCCTGCGGTGAGGTCGAGTCGACCAAGTCGGTCAGTGATCTGTATGCACCGGTCTCAGGCGAGATCGTGGCGCTCAACGGGACACTGGACTCAGCCCCCGAGCTGGTCAACACAGATCCCTACGGTGAGGGGTGGATGTACGACGTGAAGCTCGCGCAGGCGGGTGCAGCGGAGTCTCTCCTAGACCTCGTGGCATACCGCGCACTTCTGGGCTGAGTAGCGAAACCACAACGGAAGCAGGCGTACAAGTCATGACGGACAACGAGCCGGAGCAGGAACAGGGGCGAAGGAACGACCCCACCACCATGCGCCTGCCCAGCATCGGAGCTCCGGCCGAGCCGGTGACCGATGCTGACCGCGATGCCGACTCCACCTTGTCGGCCCAGGACCAGTCAACGGTCGAGGCATTGCGTCCTGGAACGGCCCTGCTGGTGGTCCTTCGTGGGCCAAACGCCGGTGCACGTTTCCTGCTCGACGCGGACGACGTCACCACGGGGCGTCACCCCAACAGCGACATCTTTCTCGACGATGTCACGGTGTCGCGCAAGCACGCGACCTTCCGCCGCGAGGGTGACGTCTTCCTGGTGCGTGACGTCGGCTCTCTGAACGGCACCTACGTCAACCGGCAACGCATCGACGAGGCCGCTCTGAAGACACGCGACGAGGTGCAGATCGGCAAGTTCCGGCTGGTGTTCTATGCCGGTGCCGCCCAGTAACCCGCCGGGTGTGAGCCAGGCGACCACCGCACGTCCGTTGACGATCGGGGCGGTCCTGGCCACGCTCGCACCGGACTTCCCGGACGTCAGCATCTCCAAGATCCGTTTCCTGGAGGCTGAGGGACTCCTGACCCCCCAGCGCACTGAGTCTGGGTACCGCACGTTCTCGCCCGAGGACCTCACACGACTTCGATACATCCTGACGGCTCAGCGTGATCGCTTCTGGCCGCTCAAGGTCATCCGTGAGGCCTTGGACAAGATCGAACGTGGACTAGAGCCAGCACCGGTCGACGGCGCGTCCTCGCGTCCTCAGGTCCCCATAGGAGTCAGCGACCCCGATCTGCCGACACCCTTCGACCTGAGCCGCCGCAGTGACCTCCGGCTGACCGACGCTGAGCTGTGCGAGGCAGCCGGACTGGACAACCCCACCTTCGAGGCATTGTCGACGTATGGTCTGCTGCGCCCCGACTCCAGTGGGCACTACGGGGATGCGGCGCTCGAAGTGGCGCGCGCCGCCGGCGCCCTGGCGGCGTATGGCATTGAACCCCGCCACCTGAGGCCGTTCCGCACCGCAGCCGACCGCGAGATCGGTCTGGTTCAGCAGGTCGTTTCACCCATCCGCGGGCGAGGCCGGGGCACAGGCGGCAAGATCAGCGGCGATCCGACTCCCAAGATCCTCGCCGAGTGCATCGCTTTGCACACTGCTCTGGTCAAGGCGGGTCTAGTCGCGGACTAAGCGAGTACCGTTGGCTAGGTGAGAGAACTGGACGTCCTGGGCGTTCGCGTCGAGATGCCGACCAACCAACCGATCGTCTTGCTGCGCGAACGGGGCGGAGAGCGTTACCTGCCCATCTGGATCGGTGCGGCCGAAGCCACAGCAATTGCCTATGCCCAGCAGGGAGTGGTGCCGCCGCGGCCGATGACCCATGACCTGCTCAAGAACGTCATCGAGGAGCTGGGCCACGAGCTCATCGAGGTCCGGATCGTCGCACTGAAGGACAGCATCTTCCATGCCACCCTGGTCTTTGACGGCGCCGTCGAGGTGAGTGCCCGGTCTTCGGACGCCATCGCTCTGGCACTGCGCACGGGCACCTCGATCCTGGTCGAGGACAGCCTCCTGGACGAAGCCGGCGTGGCGATCGCAGCTGAAGAGGACGACGAGGTCGAACGCTTTCGGGAATTCCTGGACCATGTATCCGCAGAGGACTTCGACAACCCCGGCGAGAGTGGCCCGGCCGAGACGTGGCCACCAGGACAGGACTGACTCTCTAGTGAACGTTGAGGCTTTGATCCAGGTGACGCGACACGCCAGCTGCTACGCGTGGTGTTTGACGCTCACCCGTCGTCCACCGTACCGTCAGAGCAAATAACGACGCTGTCGTTCTCAAGGAGGTAAGCGTGTACTCCACCGGAGAAGCGCGGCAGGGCCATGGTTCTGCGCCGGTCGCGGCACAGGGTCTGTTGTTCACCGACGACCTTCCTGAACTGCGTGAGGACACCGGCTACCGCGGTCCCACCGCCTGCAGCGCCGCGGGCATCACCTACCGACAGCTGGACTACTGGGCCCGCACCGGTTTGGTCGAGCCCTCCGTCCGTAGTGCCACGGGCTCTGGGACCCAACGTCTGTACGGCTTTCGCGACATCCTGGTCCTCAAGGTCGTCAAGCGACTGCTGGACAGTGGAGTCTCCCTGCAGCAGATTCGGGTCGCCATCAGCCATCTTCGTGAGCGAGGTGTTGAGGACCTCGCCCAGATCACGCTGATGAGCGATGGCGCCAGCGTGTACCAATGCACGTCGGCTGAGGAGATCATCGACCTGGTGCAAGGCGGTCAGGGCGTGTTTGGCATAGCCGTGGGTCACGTCTGGCGCGAGGTTGAGGGCGTTCTTGCCTCGCTCCCGAGCGAGCTCGCCGAAGAGGATCCCACTGTCGCTCATCCTGGCGACGAGCTCACCACTCGTAGGCAGGCACGCAAGATCAGTTAAGTTCTTCGATGACGTCACCTCATCTCGGTGGTGGCCTGACCCCTGGAGGCTGGGTCACCATCACCGTCACCCTCACGGGCATCGCGGCGACAGCGACATGGCTCGCCGGTGTTATATTGACGTCGCTGATTACCCCGTGCGGGAGAGTCCCCGTACCGTGCAATCTCTTTGTGGGAGCGCATGGTGATGGGGCGCCGAAGGGGCAAACCTCCCCGGAACCTCTCAGGCGCCAGGACCGCAATGGGCAGGCAACTTGAAGCCACCTTCGGGCGACAGGCGGGGAGGCAATGACCGCTCGGCACATGCGTGCCGCCCGCGTGAGGAGCCTCAGGTGACCATCGACTCAAACCCGGCCGTTGAGCCGGACTTCATTTCCCGCCACATTGGCCCCGACCACGACGACGTCGCGGCGATGCTCAAGGTTGTCGGTCAGCCCAGCCTCGAAGCCATGCTTGACACTGCCATCCCGGGAGTCATCCGCAACGAACGCGCCCTCCGCCTTGAGGCGGCACCCACTGAGGAGGCGGTCATCGAGGAGCTGAGAGCCCTGGCTTCTCGCAACGCCGTCCTGACCCAGATGATCGGCTTGGGCTACTACGGCACCATCACCCCGCCGGTGATCAGGCGGAACGTGTTTGAGAGCCCTGCGTGGTACACCGCCTATACGCCGTACCAGCCGGAGATCTCCCAGGGCCGGCTCGAGGCCTTACTCACCTTCCAGACGGTCATCGTGGACCTGACGGGCCTGAGGATCGCCAGTGCCTCGCTGCTGGATGAGAGCACCGCAGCAGCAGAGGCCATGACCGTGATGCGACGCGCGAGCAAGGCCCCCGCCGACGCTGTACTGGTCCTTGACCAGCAGATGTTCCCCCAGTCCATCGCCGTCGTCCAGACCCGAGCCAAGCCTCAAGGTCTGTCTGTCCTCGTCGCCGATCTCAGCGGCGTCACCACGGCCGAACAGCTGGCTGCAACGGCCGGTGGCAAGGCTGTCTTCGGTGTCATCGTGCAGTATCCTGGCGCCGATGGTGAGCTGCGCAACTGGTCGGCGCTGACCGCCGCCGCACATGAGGTTGGCGCAATGGTCACCGCCGCAACCGACCTGCTTGCCCTGACCCTGCTCACCCCTCCGGGGGAGTGGGGCGCCGACGTCGCTGTCGGCAGCAGCCAGCGCTTCGGTGTGCCCATGGGCTTTGGTGGCCCACACGCAGGCTTCATGTCCGTTCGGGCAGGCCTGGAGCGCACGATGCCGGGTCGACTCGTGGGAGTCAGCATCGACGCCGACGGCCATCCGGCATACCGCCTGGCCTTGCAGACCCGCGAGCAGCACATCCGCCGCGAGAAGGCCACTTCCAACATCTGCACCGCACAGGTGCTCCTGGCCGTCATGGCCTCGACGTACGCCGTGTACCACGGCCCAGCGGGCCTGGCCCGGGTCGCCCGACGCGTTCACGGTCATGCCACGGCGTTGGCGAACGGCCTGCGCGCGGGCGGGGTCGAGGTCGAGACCGCGAACTTCTTCGACACGATCACGGCCAGGGTTCAAGGTCGGGCCGGCGAAGTCGTCGCCGAGGCGGCCGTCCGTGGCGTGAACATCTGGCAAGTTGACGCCGATCGCATCTCCGTCAGCACCGACGAGACCACCGACATCCGGGACCTCTCTTCGGTGTTGGCCGCCTTCGGCGTCCCGGAGCCGTCGGCTCTTGCCCCTGTCGAAGGCCTCAACTGGCCCTCGGTGCTGATCCGAGAGTCGGACTACCTGACCCATGAGGTGTTCCACAGCCACCATAGCGAGACGGCGATGCTGCGCTACCTGCGCAAGCTCTCCGATCGGGACTACGCCCTCGACCGGGGCATGATCCCGCTCGGATCCTGCACGATGAAGCTGAACGCCACCACGGAGATGGAGCCGGTGTCCTGGCCGGAGTTCTCATCTCTGCACCCGTTCGCGCCGACGACCCAGACGCAAGGAATCCGGTCACTGATCAGGGACCTGCAGGCGTGGCTCTGCGAGATCACCGGCTACGACGCCGTCACACTGCAGCCCAACGCCGGCTCACAGGGGGAGCTGACCGGTCTGCTGGCGATCCACGCCTATCACGAGGCTCGGGGCGAGTCGTTCCGCAACATCTGTCTGATCCCAGCTTCCGCGCACGGGACGAACGCGGCCAGCGCGGCCATGGCCGGCCACAAGGTCGTCGTGGTCAAGACCGCAGCAACCGGCGAGATCGACATGGAAGACCTTCGGGCCAAGGTCGCGACCCACCGGGAGAACCTCGCGGCGATCATGGTGACCTACCCCTCGACCCATGGTGTCTTCGAAGACACGATCACCGAGCTGTGCGCGCTGGTCCATGACGCCGGTGGCCAGGTCTACATCGACGGCGCCAACCTGAACGCGTTGATCGGCCTCGCCCAACCGGGCAAGTTCGGCGGCGACGTGTCGCACCTGAACCTGCACAAGACGTTCGCCATCCCGCACGGCGGCGGCGGCCCTGGCGTCGGTCCGGTGGCTGTGCGCAGCCACCTCGCGCCGTATCTTCCGAACCACCCGCTCGCCCCTGAAGCCGGCCCCGCCACGGGCGTGGGCCCGGTCTCGGGTGCCCCGTACGGTTCGGCGAGCATCCTTCCGATCTCCTGGGCCTATGTCCGGCTCATG
>OBLU010003013.1_pt1 | contig 15312 bp, 6 predicted proteins | sample 1518681 | NCBI WGS metagenome assembly OBLU01 (sample SAMEA3539304, study PRJEB22396) | soil metagenome | biome: tundra; feature: field; material: soil | place: USA | collected 2010-05 | depth 0.15 m
CGGCATACGAGATATTGGCGTGACTGGAGTTCAGACGTGTGCTCTTCCGATCTAGGGTCGAATAGTTGAAAGTTCCATCGCCCGCATTGGTGTAGAGAGCGTATTTCTGATTGGCCAGATCCGTGATGATCAGATCGGACCAGCCGTCGTTATTGTAGTCCTCGAAGTCCACACCCATGCCAGCAAACGTTGCGCCACTGCCATCCAGACCGGCGCCGGAAACCAGCCCAACCTCCTCGAATGTGCCGTTTCCCTTGTTGTGGAAGAGATACTCCGGAATAGAATCGTTGGCCAGGAAGATGTCGATCCATCCGTCGTGATCGTAATCCGCAATCGCCAGCCCTAAGCCTTTGCCGGGTTTCCCCATGCCCGCCTTTTGGGCCACTTCAGTGAACTTGCCGTCTCCGTCGTTGTGATAGAGGAGCACGGCGACCGGCTTGAAAAGATCGGGGTGGCAATAGGATCGAAATCCCTCCTCGCGGTGTCCGCAATAAATGTCGTCGAAGTCCCACTCCATATAGCGGGCTACGATCAAGTCGAGACGCCCGTCGTTGTCATAGTCCACCCAGGCCGCGCTGGTGGCCCAACCGGACCCCGCGACGCCCGCGGCGGCGGTCACATCGGTGAAAGTGCCGTCGCCATTGTTGTGATAAAGCGTGCTGTACCCGTAGCCAGCTACAAAGAGATCTTCGAATCCGTCATTGTCAAAGTCGCCAACAGCGACGCCGGTGGAATAGCCACTCCCGGCCAAGCCAGCCTTTTGTGTCACATCTTCGAACGTTCCATCTGCCTTTTGGTGGTAGAGACGGTTCCAGTATTTCGGCCCATCTTTCTGAGGAATCGTGCCCTTGGGTGTGGGATCGTCGATGCGGGCTCCATTGGCGAAGAAGAGGTCGAGGCGACCGTCATTGTCGTAGTCGAAGAGTGCGACGCCAGAACCCATCGTCTCCAGGAGATATTTCTTGGTGGTAGGGGATGCTTCCTGTTTGAAGTGGATGCCGAGCGGTCCAGTGACGTCCACAAACTTTCCAGGGATGCTGCCATCGGCCTGAAAATGGGGCACTCCGCTTTGTCCAAAGCTGGCACCGGCACAAACGAACAACGCCACCATGATAACGATGAAGCAAAGAAATCCCTGTTGGAGGTTTTTCATCCCGTGTTGGCAGAGCGACAGCACCTCTTCGGAGCAGAGCCGGCTTCCCAACCAGTCTACGCGAACTGAAAGCGGGAAATGCCGCAGCGCATACAGAAAACAAAAAAACTGGGCCGTCGCCGAAGCAACGGCCCAGAGTTCAAGCGCAGATCTTCAAGCCCGTCAATACTCGAGCTTCAGCATCAACTGGATTTTTCTCGGACCGAGAAGCAAGGCGTCTGGATTCAACAGGCCAAACGCTCCGTCATTCGGGTTAAGATCCGGCGGGCGATTGAAGACGTGCCGGTTGAATGCGTCGATAAAGCTGGCCTGGAACAAGAGGTCCTTCGATTCCGTGAATTTGAAACGTTTAAGTAAATTGAAGTCCTCGCTGGCGAACGTGGCCATTCGCACGGCACCCGTCACGCGAGGCATATCACCGAACGCGTAGGTTCCCCGGGCTGCCACGTTGGCGGCTGAGTTGGGGTCTTGGAAGGCCGCAGCGTTGAAGATCGGCAGATTCAACGCGGGATTCGTCGACGGCGCGAAGCCCCCGCCCGTATATGCCGCGCTGTACAGGGACTGTCCAGGCACCTGGTCGTAGCGAATCGAGCCGGCAAAAGCTGGGATGCCGGTAGCGCAGCAGAAGGTGAGCGGCTGGCCACTCAGGTAGCGCTGCACGCCGCTCACCGTCCAGCCACCAAGCGCCTGATTCAGCGGGCCACCGTGATTAAGGAATTTCTTGCCCTTGCCAACCGGCAACTCGTAAACGTAGCTCAGCACGAAGTTTTGTGGGACATCCTGATTGCTGATCGCCTTGTCTCCGTATTTGTTGAACGAGTTTTGCGGGCCCGCGCTCCCGGCAAGTGTGGCGAAGAATGGCAAAGCGCTGTCTGCATCCGTCAGAGTCTTCGACCACGTGTACGAAGCCATCAAATTCAGCCCGTTGCGGAAGCGCCTCTGTAGCGAGGCCTGGAGCGCGTTATAAGTGGATTGGCCCAGGTTCTCCAGGGCACCGTCGGTGTTAAAGCCAAAATACTGTGGGAAAGGCACGAGCGCCTGCGCAACAATGGCGTTGCTCGGGAATCCCGCGTAAGGCGGAGTAATCCCAGCTGCAACAGCCTGCGGGGAGCTGATGCTATCGAGCAACAAGGACCCCAGCCCAAGATACTGAGGAGTGAGAGAATTTACCGCGTCGAAGTTGGAACGGAGATGCGTGGAGTGCTGTCCCACGTAAGCTACGTCCGCGATTAAGTCGGTCGCCAGTTCTTTTTGAACCTCCACGCTCCAGTTTTGAATCATGGCTGAACGGCCGTAAGAGGGGTCGGTGTATTGCGGCCCGGTGAAATTCAATTGTGTCGGATCAAGGTTGGGTGGGGCCGGGAACGCCGGAAAACCTGAGTCGATGGCGAAGGCAGGATTAAAACCGTCGATGGAGGAGAACGACGGGTTCGCCTGGAACCCTGTGCGATTGAATCCTCCGAAGTCGGCGTAGGTTAGGGCTCCATACAGAATGCCGTATCCGCCGCGGAAGACCGTCTTGTTGTGAAACATTTCGGGCGCCCAGGCAAACCCAAGGCGTGGACCGAAGTCTTTCATCCAGGTGTTGGCCCAGCGCTCGTTTACGTTGCCATTCCTTCCGGCGCCTTTGCCGGCGAATACCAGCGCCCCAGGTAGGTTTCCTGCACCCGGGTTGGGCGCAGTCAAACTGATATCGGAAGTATTGCCGTCGGCTTCGCGGGTGGGCTCGTCCACGTCCCAGCGCAGACCGTAATTCACAGTCAAGGTGGGAGTGACCTTGTAACTATCCTGAGCGAACAATCCGTAATAGCTCCGCAACCATTTGGGCTGACTGGCATAGACCGAGGCGTTCACATTCTGAGGATCGCCGAAGAGAATGCTGGCAAACGTGTCGCCGCTCAAACTAGCCGTGGCTTGCGTTCCGGCAGTTTGCCCGCGAGCGAAGGTGAAGCTGCCGCTGGTATTCTGAAAATTCAGCGGATTGAAAATCTGGATTCGGTAATCAATTCCGAACTTAAACTCGTGCTTTCCTTTCACCCAGCTCACGGTGTCATTGAGCCGGTAGCCGTTGTCAATGGTATCGCCGTCGACATTGTCTCCAATGCCGGAGTAGCCTTGGGAGACGGCGACCCCTGGGAACATCTTGCCGCTCAGCCCAGTGAAACCCAGCTTCTGGTCCCAGTCCGCCCCGGCGCCTAATGTCACACCTGCGCCAATGTTCGCGCTGTTCGTGCGGTTATAGCCGACGTTGAAGTGGTTGAGCGTGGCAGAAGTAATGGTGTAGTCGTATCCGAACCGGATGTAGTGGGTAGTGAAAGCCTGAGTCCGGCCAAATCCGGCGGGACCAGCGAACTCCGGGTTCGTGGAGATGCGGTGGTTCTCGCGGGAGGAATACGTGAAGTAGGCTTTGCTCTTGCTCGAAATGTTCTGGTCGATGCGGACGGTAGTGGTCGTGTCCTCGATGGGGAAGCTAAAAGGAAATGTATAGTTGTTGAACAGCGCACTATTTTGTGGAGCCGGATAAGACGAAAGGATGTTCTGCCCGACCGTTGAAAACAGTCCCGACGGAATAACATTTCCCGTGCTTCCTGCTTCATTCATGAATGCGGTCCGGCATTGCACGCCACCGACGGTCTTGGTGGTAGTTGGGTCAAAGATTTCACCTTCGTAAATCGGTGTGCCGTCGCAGGGATTGGTCCCCAGGACGTTGCCGGTGTTCAACACAGCCGAGAAGTCTCCTGTGAGTTCCGCGGCGGTTGGAACGCTGGAGGTGGTCACGCCCCCGGACTTTTGCTGGTATTGCTCCCAGGAGAAAAAGAAAAACGTTTTGTCTTTACCGTTGTAGAGATGCGGAATCCGAATGGGTCCGCCCATGGTCACACCGTAGTCGTTCTGCTTGTCTGCAGGAGTGCGATTCAGGGCTCGTACGAGCGGAGTATTGTTCAGCCCGATTCGGTTGTCGTTACCCCAGGTGTTCGCATCCAGATCGTCGTTGCGGAAAAGGTCGTAGGCGACGCCATGAAAGCCGTTGGTGCCACCCTTGGTGCTGAAGCTCTCAATGCCGCCGGTTGTGCGCCCGAACTCCGCCGGCAGGGTTGAGGTAAGAACTTTGAATTCGCTGATGGCTTCGACGGAAGGGGCGGTCTCATCGAAAGACGAGCCGTTTTCAGAGCGGTACATGCTGACGCCGTCGAGCAAGACTTCGGTGGCGTAGTTTTGACCGCCGGTGATTTTAGATTCGAAGGTACCGCCGTTGCCACTGCCCGTGCCGTATCCTACCGTTCCCGGGATCAGAAAGACGAAGGCCTCCGGCGAGCGCATGGCCTGAACGGAACTTCCCAGAACAAGCGGTAGTTCAAGCGCTTCCTTCGGATTCACCACCGAACCGATGTCCGAACTTTCGGACTGTACCGTGGGCGCATCCGCGCTCACTAATACCGTCTCCGTAACAGCACCGGCATTCAGCTTCACGTCGATCGCGGCCGTGCTTGCGACCTGGACTACAACTCCAGTCAGGGTTACGGTCTTGAAACCAGTGTAACTGACCGTGACGTCGTAAGTCCCAATGTTAACGTTGGGGAACCGGTATAATCCGGCGCTGCTGGATACGGTCTGATAGGTCGTGCCCGTGGCCTTTTCCTTGGCCGTCAGCTTTGCGTTCACGACGACTGCCCCGGATTGATCGGTCACAGTGCCCGCGATGGAACCTTGGTTCGCCTGTCCAAAGGCGATCGACGAGAAAGCGAAGGTGGCCACGACCGCCGCTAAACCAGCGGCAAGTACTCTACCCACAAAACTCCGTTGCGAGTGCATAAGTTTTACGCTCCCCCAGAGATTGAAAATCCATTGAACCCAAGAACCCACAGCAAACGTTTACTCAACATCCCCGAAAAATCGCCCGAGCTATCGCGCGGCTTCTTGCGCCTCGGGTGCCCGTTTCATCTTGTCTTCCAGTCTCTGCGCTTGCGCTGCGTCAGCCTGCTGCTTCAATCGCATGAAAGAGGCCAGAGCCGTCTTCGATTCTTCCGGCCGCTGAGCCCTGCGGTAGAGTTGCGCCAACTGGTAGTAAGACTGGCGTAGCGATTCTCTGTCGGTCTGACCGGCATCCGCCACCGCGGCTGTGAAACTACCGATTGCTGCATCGACCTGGCCCAGCTGAGCTTGGGCTCGACCCATCTGGTAGTGTGCGTCCTGATACTTCGGCGCTCTGCGCAGAACTTCGCCCATGAGGGCCACTGTCGTTTCAGGTTTAGCGCGCTCCAGACTTACGACCGCCAGCTTATACATGGACGACACACTCTCGCGATCAACCTTCAGCTCGTCCTGAAAAGCGGACTCCGCTTTCTCCAACTGGTTCTGCTTCCAGTAGATGTCGCCTAACTCCTCGTGCAACCCTGGCTCCGCAGGCCGCAGGCGCAGCGCCACCTGGCATTCGTTTACCGCGTCTTCCAGGCGATCGGCCTCGACAAACGATTGCGCCAGGGCCTGGTGCACGCGCCAAGAGTCTGGATCGGCCCTGTACATCGACTCATAGCTTTCTTTGGAAACCAGCATGTGCGCGCGGCCACGATGGTACAGGATGTCCACATCGCCAGGGCTGAGTTGCGCTGCCTTGTCCAAGGCAGCGCTGGCTGCGCCTGGCTCGCCAGCGCCCAGTTGGGCAACGCCCAGCCACATGAAGGCCTTGGCATTGCCTGGATCGATCAGGATCTCGCGCTTGAGGGATGCAATAGCACCCGGATAGTCGTTCTTGCGATATTGAGTGATTCCCAAGAACAAGTTCGCACCGCGAAGCTTTGGCGCCAAGGTGACGGTGCGGTTGAGAGCCACAAGCGCGTCATCAAGGTGTCCTTGCTGAAATCGAGCCAACCCGAGGTTGAAATAAGCCTTGGCAGAAGTGGGCGCCAGCGCGGTAGCTTTGCTAAAGGCGGCGGCGGCCTCATCCCATTCGCCGTTGCGCATTGCTTCGGTGCCTTGGTGAAACGATTTCTCAAAGTGCGAGTCCTGACCCAGGACGAGAAGTGGGCTGAGTAGAATTCCAATCCACAAAAGTGCCAGCCGAAATTGGGGACTTGCGCTTGACACGTCTAGGCGCCGCTTCTAGTGAGGATGTCGCTGAATCTAGTATTAAACAGTTAGAGTTGTCAAGAGATTTTCCAGGGGAGGCGGTTTTCGAGAAAACGATTGCCCTGAACCGGATCAAACCATGGTATTCACGACTCGGCGCACCAAGCCAAAAAGGTCCTTACGGACTTCGTCCAAACAACGAATCTCACCGGCTGGAGGCGGATTGTTCAGGCCTTTGTGGCGGCGTATCGAACACACTGGGAACAATGCCCTTCCCTTCTTCGGCGGCATAGAACCGGTCAACAGCAGGCAGCGTGAGCCGCTCCACCGCCCCACTTGGCCAATGGATTTCCACGCTCTCCACTCGTGCCGCGTCTCCGAGCCCAAAGTGAATGCGCGGGTCGTTGGACGAAGCGTAACTCCCACCGCTAATTACGTCCGCTCTTTGACGAATCCCCTTGGCGGTCAGATAAGCCGTAGTGCCGATCGCGTCGCGTGGACTCTTGGGGCCGCCGATGAGTTTGAGACCCACCCAGTGGTTCTTGTCGGGATTCACATTCCGCAGAAGGGCCGGAACGTTGTCCAGTTGGTTAATCACGACGTCCATTTTTCCATCGTTGAAAAGATCCCCGAAAGCCGCACCACGAGCCGTCAGCAAGGAAGCCAGCCCCGTGCCCTTTACAGGTGGGACCACCTCGAACTTGCCGTCTCGCAAGTTGTGAAACAGAAGTGGCCGCTCCGCAAAGGTCGTGCCCCAGTCGCTCTGGTCAACGCCCGGATAAACGTGTCCGTTTGCCACGAAAAGGTCTTTCCAGCCATCGTTGTCGTAGTCTAAGAACCCTGTGCCCCAGCCCAGGAACGGAATGGTCAACTCGGCAACGCCGGCTTGATAGCTGACTTCGGTGAAGTTCGCGTCCCCCTCATTCCGGTAAAGGGGGTTGTAGTCGTCAGAGAAGACCGTGTTGTAAAGATCGAGCCAGCCATTGTTCCGGTAATCGCCAACGGCGATCCCCATGGAAGCGGTTTCGCGGCCGTTCTCGTTGAGAGCGTACCCCGATGCGTAGCTCGCGTCCTCAAATATGCCGTTGCCCTTGTTGATGTAGAGATAGTTCGGCGTCGAATCGTTGGCCACCATCAGGTCAACTTTGCCGTCGTTGTTGACGTCTGCAAATACCGCGGTCAGTCCGTAGTAGGCATTGGAATCGCTCACCCCTGCCTTCTCGCTAACATCGGTGAACGTCCCGTCGCCGTTGTTATGGAAAAGATGGTCCCGCTCGCCCTTCAATCCGCGCGGGCCGCACATCACTTTCAATCCACGGAACTCGCAGGTCGAGAAAGCCACTACGGAGGAGCCTGGTACGGGAGGATGCTCCACGTCATAGTGCACATAGCCGGGAACGAAGAGATCCAAACGTCCATCGTTGTCATAGTCGCCAAATGTGGCTCCGGTAGACCAGTTGCCTAGCGCCACCCCGTCCTTCTCAGCGACATCCGTAAACGTACCGTCGTGGTTGTTGTGGTACAAACGATTCTTCCCGAAATTTGTGACGTACAAATCGGGCCAGCCGTCGTTGTCGTAATCTCCCACGGCTACGCCGAAACCCCAGCGATCATTGGTTACTCCAGCATGTTGGGCGACATCGGTGAAAGTGCCGTCGTGGTTATTGTGAAACAACGCGGCATGGGGGGGAGCAACCTTTCCCGAGATCGCGTCGTAAGTCGATCCGTTGACCAGATAAATATCCAGCCATCCATCGTTATCGTAATCGAGTAGGGCGACGCCGGAGCCGACCGTCTCCAGAATAAAAGTCTTCTGCTGCGTCCCCATAACATGGCGCCAGCGGGTGAGTCCCGCTTTTTCCGCAACGTCCTGGAAGACAATGGGACCGCTGTCCACAAATCCGCCAGCGGTGATCGGACGCTTCTCGGCGTCGAGCACCGCAGCGTGGGCTCCGGCTGTCGAGACAACGCCCTGCGATTGTGGCGCTTTCGCCATATCGTTAGAAGACTGTGCGGATGTTTCCTTGCTTGTTTGCGCAACCGCAGGGGTAGATGCCGATCCAATCGTGGCGAACAGGAAAAATGTAAGCGACCACGAAGCGCAAACTCTTCGACTCGATTTGAACTTGACTGTAGGCATCATTAGGAAGCCCAGTATAGCGTCGCTAGTTGCGACGCCCTCGGCGAAAACCGCTCCCGCACCAGCGAGACTTGTACGCAGAAACGGTCGGCGTCCGATCATGGCGAGACTCTCAATTGGAGGAGAAACACGCCGACATAGTAAACGTTTGCTTCCGAGGGTGATATAGTTTTCTGGAAGTTACCCACTCCGCGTTGTACTCTCGACCTGCGTATGTTGTCACGTGAATCTACGGGCTGGCGCTGGCTATCGGGGTCAAAAGGTGGTTCTCCAAGACTTCGCACTGTCTTGCAGAACGCTATGGTCTGCATTGCGCTTCTTCGATTGCCGACCCTCATTCAAGCTCAAGTCCCGAAGCCAAATGACGTCGAGCTGCGCATCATCGTTGTGGATTCCTCCAGCCAGGCTGAGCGCGTCCTGCAAAAACTGAAGAATGGGGAGGACTTCGCCGCCCTCGCCACAGAAATCTCAATCGATCCGACTTCTTCCGATGGTGGTTACATGGGGTTGGTCGACCCATACACTTTGCGCTCGGAATTGCGCGACGCACTGAAAGGAGTAACTCCGGGACAGATCACTGGAGTGATTCGATCGCCCTCCGGTTATGCCCTGCTGAAAGTTCTTTTGCCCTCTGAAACAGCGGCTCTCCAGAACACGAGCCCGGCCCGCATTCTCCCTTCAGCCGCCACAGGGACGATCCGGTACGCCCCCAACGTCGGAGGCAAAGGAGAGGCCGATCTGGCTTTCCGGAACCTTTCCAAACCCGATGGTTGGGACCAGGACTTGCGCGGTATGTGTCAGATTCGTCAGCAGTCCCTCGCGGCCGTGACCGATCACATCCGGAAAAGTCTGGATCCCGCCAATCCTGAAGGCGTGGCTCATGGGCGTCCCCTCGACATCATCCAAATGCACTACGCTCTGGCCAATGTGTATGCGTATCAGGGGAAAATGGATGAATCGATCGAACAGTGGCAGGTTGCTTACGAGATCGCTTCCCAGCAATTACCCGGCGCGATGCCAGAACTGGAAGAAGTGCTGGGCATTGTCTACTTGCACAAATCGGAAATGGATAATGATGTATACCGCCATCCCGGAGAACAATGCATCTTCCCGCCGCGATCAAGTATTCGCTATTCCAAGCCTGGAGCTTCAGAGAAAGCAGTTGAGTATCTTCTGAAATATCTGCAACGCAAGCCCAACGCCTTGGACGTGAGATGGACACTCAATCTCGCCTACATGACACTGGGGCAATATCCAAATGGCGTGCCGCGCGAATACCTCATTCCACCTTCCGCGTTCGAGTCGACAGAAGACGTAGGCCGGTTCGTGGACGTAGCGGCAGCGGCGGGCATCAATCTCTATTCGATGTCGGGTGGCTTGATCGTCGATGACTTCGAACGCGACGGCCTTTTTGACGTTGTCACTTCAGACTTTGGCCAATGCGCGCCCATGCATTTTTTCCACAACAATGGCGACGGCACATTTGCGGACCGCACCGCCCAAGCGGGACTGAGCGAGCAACTTGGCGGGCTGAACATGGTGCAGACCGACTACAACAACGATGGCTGTCTCGATATCCTCGTACTACGCGGAGCCTGGGAGTTCCCACAGCGCAAGTCGTTACTGCGAAACAATTGCGATGGCACCTTCACCGATGTGACTGCCAGCAGCGGCCTGGCCAAGCCCGCAACCTCCACCCAGACCGCCGTTTGGGCCGACATCGACAATGACGGCTACCTCGACTTGTTCGTGGGCAACGAAAACGGGCCCGCCCAGCTTTTCCACAATAAGGGTGATGGCACATTCGAGGACATTTCTCATGCCGCCGGCATTGATCGCGTCGCATTCACCAAGGGGGTGGTTGCAGCGGACTACGACAACGACGGCTATGTGGATTTCTACATCTCCAATTTAGACGGTGACAACTTTCTTTATCACAACAACCACGACCGGACATTCACCGATGTTGCTCAAAAGGCCGGAGTACAGAAACCCTGGAAAAGCTTCGCAGCTTGGTTTTTCGACTACGATAACGATGGCTGGCCTGACTTATTCGTCACCAGTTACTACGTCTCGGTGGATGAATCCATGCGCAGCTATCTTGGCTTGACCCCCAACGCTGAGACTCTGAAGCTGTATAAGAATCTGGGCAATGGAACTTTTCGCGACGTAACCGCGGAAGTTGGTTTGGATCGCGTCCTTATGCCGATGGGGGCCAACTTCGGGGACATCGACAACGATGGCTTTCTGGACATGTATCTGGGCACCGGCAATCCGAGTTATGCGTCCTTGCTTCCCAACGTATTGCTGCACAACAAAGATGGGAAATTTTTTACAGACGTCACGGCCTCCTCCGGCACGGGCGAATTGCACAAGGGCCATGGTGTAGCTTTCGCCGATATCGACAATGACGGCGACGAGGATCTCCTGATCGAAATCGGTGGAGCGGTGCCGGGCGACAGTCACGCCTTCCGTCTGTTTGAGAACCCGGGAAATGGCAACGACTGGATTAGCCTGCACTTGGTGGGTGTCAAGACGAATCGCGCCGCGATTGGTGCTCGCATCGAAGTGACGGTGCAGAATGAGGGGAAGGAGAGGCGCTCGATTTACCGCACGGTGGGCAGCGGAGGATCCTTTGGCTCGTCTCCTCTGACGCAGCACGTGGGGCTGGGAAAATCCGCACACAACGTTGATCTGGAAATCTGGTGGCCCACGAGCAATTCGCTACAGAGTTTCACGAACGTCGCTCCAAATCAGTTTCTTGAAATCAAGGAATTTGCCAAGGACTACACCAAGCTGGAACGGAAGGCGTTCCGCCTGGGCGGCCCCAATCGAAACGTCAACATGTCCTCGCAAACGCCTGCGGAGCGCGGGAGCAAGGACGCTGGGCAAAGCAAGCGAGAATGAAGAGAGTGAACCTCAGCTACAGGATGAATCTTGCCGGGCACAGCATCGGGATATTCGCGGTGATAGTTCTGACTGTCCTCCACTTGGGGGCGGCGCAGAAATATAACGTCACCGGTATGGTCCTGAAAGTTGATACGTCTGGCCAGACCATCGTCGTATCCTGCCGTGAGATTCCCGGATATATGGAAGCCATGACCATGCCCTTTTCGGTACACGATCCGAAGTCGATCGAGGGACTGGAGCCCGGAATGACCATCGAATTCTCACTGGTTGTGGACAAGGATTCGTCGTACGCGGACAACGTCCACGTCCGTCCCTTCGAAAGCCTGGAGTTGGATCCGACTGAAGCTCGCCGTCTGAAGTTGATGGAAAACGCGATGGCTGCAAAGTCGAACGCAACCGACGTTCTGCGCGTTGGCCAATCCGTGCCGACCTTTGGCTTGACCGACCAGATCGGGCACCGCGTGTCCCTTTCCCAGCTCAAGGGCAGAGTCGTGGCTGTGACTTTTATCTACACGCGCTGCCCGCTACCCGATTACTGTGTTCGCCTGTCCAACAATCTCGGCTTGCTGCAGAGGCGTTTCAAGGATCGCATGGGCACCGACCTGGTGCTGCTCACTATCGTCATTGACCCAATCCACGATCAGCCTGAAGCGCTCAGCAACTATGCCCGCACCTGGAAGGCCGATGCCCGGACCTGGCACTTCCTGACCGGCTCCGTTTCTGACATTCGCCGGCTGTGCCGCAAGTTTGACATGGATTTCTATCCCGATGAAGCGCTGTTGGTTCATTCCTTCCACACCGTGGTCATCGACCGCAGTGGAAGGCTGGCCGCCAATCTCGAGGGCAATAGCTTCACGGCTCAGCAACTCGGTGACTTGGTGGAGACTGTAATGGCCCGTCCGCAAGGGTCACCCTAGAGTAACAATTACGGGTCGAGCAGTTCATGATTTTCATCGATCGAACAATAGTTCGGACGCTGGCAACGTGGGTATCGTTTGACTGCGGGAAGTTGTACGTTATTGATGCTGGGTAGTCCGCGGCAACGCGTAGAAAGCAATTTGGTCCTGCTGCAAAACGGCCAATTGCAAACCGTCGGGCGACAGCGCGAACGTTTGGAGGGTCGGCAGCAGAGAAGGCATCTTAAACACAATCAACTTGTGCCCGTTCTGAACCCGGTACACGCCAACATACTGCGCCTTCAGCTCAGAGAGACGGAAAGACGATTCAGCGTTCATGGGTTTCGCCGACTCTGCAATCCCAAGCGCGAAGACGCTACTGGCTGCGCTCCCACTCGCCGTTTGTTCCAGTTCCGCCGAAGAGGACCAGCCCCGCAGGACGGGCTTCCCGTCCGGCCGCAGCATTCGGTACCACTTACCGTCGGACTGTCGGTCACAGCCGACCACGAACAGCAAATTTGGCGGCAGGCTGGTCGCTTCCGGCCGACAGGTTGAACTCACCTGGGCAAGAACGTGTCTCTGTCCAGTCCAAGTAACCTCAACGATGCGCCATCGGTTTTTGCCAACGGTTGGGATGCGTATTTCGCCCTCGTCCGACAGCACCGGTGGTACCTCGCGTGAAGATCGCATCACCGTCGCCAGAATGTGGAAGTCTGCATCCAGCACCTTTAGCTCAACGTCCTCTTCCGGTTCCCGATTTTCCGCCTCCGCGAGCTGGCGGTGCGTAAACTCGGAGTGGCGCTCTTTTATGGCGCCGACTACAAAATATGTGGCTGAGGGAGAAACTCGCACGAATGCCAGTGGCCCGCTAAGAGTTAGCTTCTGTTTCAACTTCAGGCCCGGCCCATACATCCGTAACTCTCGGCCAACATGAACCAGCACCTTGTCCTTTCCGATCGGCCACAAATACTGTTCCGCATCGTGTACTCGCCAATCCAGGGTTTGTTCCACTTTCATTGTTTCCAGCTCGATCAAAACGGCGCGAACCACATGCAAGCTCGGCGCCGCCGCCTCCGCGGTAGTACGCGGCACTAGAACGTGCGGATTGAATGTGAACAAAAGCCTTTTTGGTCCCAGGTAGGCAATAGCAGCAGCATGATCGAAGCGATACATCTCACGGTCAAGGGGAGCTACAAATCCAAACTGCTTCACCGATAGAGTTGCTGCAGCACTATTCGTCCCGGGTTCCGCTTCGTTCGCCTCGAGCGCAATGCTGCACGCGGGAGGCGAACAGATGTCTGTCTCGTCAGCAGCATCTGCCGCTTCTGTAGCCTTCACGTCGCCGTTGTTGCTTATCGGAGGAGGCACGTTGCCCACTGGGGCGGCGGTCGGGCCTGTGACTGCAGCGGATTCGGTCTTTGCACTCGATACGAGGACGAATTGCGATCCCGGCTCGAGGCGCAGGTTGTGCTTAGTCGCGGAGAGGATCGAGCTTCCTTCCGGACCACTACCGACATTTAGCTTTACATCCGCGATGCCGACAACTTGACCCGGCAGAACGGCCTTCGGAAGCTTGTATTTGGGGGGGTCCACAAAAAATGCGGTTGATGCTGCTCCGGTCAAGCTTCTCAGGTTGCCGCCGGTCGTCCCGCCAAGCGCGGGTCCAGCCCCGCTTCCTCCTCCGATGGCCATGCCGACCACTTCACTCAAGGGCTGGCTCTCTTGGCCCTCAAACAAATTGGTGTTCCTGCTGGGATCGGGCGCAACCAACGCAGCAACGGTCAGCAGCAGCGGCTTCATGTCGCTTCCGCCGCACTCCCCGCTCTCAAACAGTAGAGCGACGTCCGAAGTTTTCTGGGTCTTTGAGCGCACGCTCCGGGCAACGATACGGCCCTTGAGAATTGCCCCCTTTCGAAGGTCGCAGGCCGGGCTCTTCCATTCCGCTTCAACCTTGGCATAGAAGGGATCCCCAACCTTTATCCGGCCGGCCTCCATCGCTTTGACGAGATCGGCCTGAATAGGAACACGTCCTTGTTGGGCCGTCGCCGGGAGACAGGCCGAGGCACATAGCGCCAGGACCATCCCCACTTGGAGTGCGAGCAATCGTTTACCCCTAAGACGATATATGGTTCTGCTGCGGCTCATTAACTCATTCTACTTCCAAGTGGCAAGAGACAACTGTGCCACCGGTGACGGGTGCACGTAGGCTCACATTAGGCACCTTCGGCGCACCATGTTCGACTTTACTAAAGACTACTCGCTCTTCTCGGGAACAACAGTTCCTTTGTCGACGTTGTCCCCTCAGCGGTGGACAGCAGGATGGAAGGCAAACACGCGGATCCCGGAGTGCAAATAGAATCCAGGCCGTAAACGATTGCCCGTTCTTGATATCATGTGTTGTTCACCTAACTCCATGGATATCCGTGAAATCGCCAAGCGCTCACGAGTTTCCACCGCGACCGTATCCCGCGCCATCAATCGGATCCCCACCGTTAATCCCCAACTCGCCAAGCGAGTGTGGAACGTCATCGAAGAACTTGGTTATTATCCGAACACTGAGGCTCGCGCGCTCGTTTCTGGACGCAGCCGGATTTTCGGGCTCATCATTTCCGAGATCACCAACCCGTTCTTTCCCGAGATCGTCCAAGTGTTCGAACGCATTGCGGTTCAGCACGACTACGAGATTATGCTGACTTCGGTCGGAAATGACCCCACCCGCATGGAGACCATCGTCCGGCGGATGATCGAACGCCGGGTCGAAGGCGTTGCTATCATGACGTTCGGCATGGAAGAAGTGCTGCTTGAGGACTTGAAACTGCGCAGGGTGCCGCTGGTATTTGTCGACGTCGGACCGGCTCGTGCCAGAGTCAGCAATATTCGCATCGATTACCTCCATGGAATTCGTCAGGCGGTCCAGCATCTGGCCGCGCTGCGTCACCACAGAATTGCCTTCATTTCCGGCCCGTTGAATTTGAAGTCGGCAGAAGCCCGCAAGCAGGCGTTTCTCGGCTCGATGGAAGAAATCGGCCTGGAGGCCGACCCCGCATTGATCGTGGAAGGCACGCATACCATCGAAGGCGGCATAGCTGCCTTCGGCAAACTTCTTGCGGGCCCAACCCCGCCGACTGCCGTCCTTTGCTCTAACG
>OBLU010003014.1_pt1 | contig 15309 bp, 13 predicted proteins | sample 1518681 | NCBI WGS metagenome assembly OBLU01 (sample SAMEA3539304, study PRJEB22396) | soil metagenome | biome: tundra; feature: field; material: soil | place: USA | collected 2010-05 | depth 0.15 m
CCTCAAGGACCCGATCGACATTCTGTTCATCGACGCCGATAAGCAGGGTTACGTCGACTATCTGAATAAGCTGCTGCCGCTGGTGCGGCCGGGCGGCTTGGTTCTGGCCCACAACATCGACATGGCCCCCGACTACGATAGGCTGGTGACGGCTAACCCGGCATTGGAGACCCTGTATTACCGGAACGGCGAGGGGATGGCTATCACCCTCAAGAAGCGTTGACCGCTATATGAACGTGGAGAAGAACAAGGCGCGAACCCTGCTCTCATGGCTGGTTGTGGGTGCGCTTTTCGTTCTTTGCGGCGTTCTCGGCGTCCTGCAGTACCGCTGGACCGGCGAAGTCAGCCTCGCCGAACGCGAACGGCTTCGCGGAATTCTCCAGGCGAGCCTCAGCCGCTTCAGCCAGGACTTCAACTCCGAGATCGCCGCCGCCTGCCGCGAGCTTTTGCCGTCCGATCCGCCGGCCGATGCACAGTCGGCCGAAAAAGCCATCGCCGCCCGCTGGCCCGAATGGAAACGAAACGGTCGGCAGACCGGCATCTTCCGCCGCGTTGCGGTCGCCGCGCCGCGGGAGGGGACCGTCGTACTACGGAATCTCGATCTCGGCCGGGGCGTCTTTAGCGAGATCGATTGGCCCCCCGAGTCGGCCAATCTCCGGAGCCGTCTCGAATCCAGGCTCTCGGCGCAGCCGCTCCAGGGGCGAGGCTTCCGGGGGCCCCGGCCCGCCGAAGACGGCGCCGTCTTCGAGTTGGATTTCCGCGGAGAGCCGCCGGCCCGCGGCGGAACTCCTCCTCCCGGCCCTAGGGAGACAGGGGCGCTGCTCGTCGAGTTGGATCTCGATTACATTCGCTCCGTCCTGCTACCGGATGCGCTGAAGCATCATCTGGGAGCCGGAAGCGTCCTCGATTACCAGGCTGAGGTCCTCACCCAAACGAATCCGCCCTCCATCATATATCGCTCGGACCCAGCCGAGCCGAAGCGCGTGGCCGGCAGCGCGGATGCCTCCATCAGCTTCTTCGATCTGCAATACGAACCGGCTTTCCGGTTTGGGGGGCGGGCAGGGACCGGCGATGCGGCCCCTGGGCCAGGCCGCCGCCTTCGGGCGCTGGCAGTTGTTTGTGCGCCACCGCGCCGGCTCGCTCGAGTCCGTCGTCTCCCGGACCAGGATGCGCAATCTCGCCGTTACTTCGGGCGTGCTGCTGCTGATGCTCGCGAGCCTGGCCGCCATCGTCCGCTTCACGCGGCGCTCGCAGAAGCTCGCCGAGTTGCAGATGGAATTCGTCGCCGGGGTTTCCCATGAGCTGCGGACCCCTCTGACCGTAATCAGCACGGCGGGCTACAACCTGCGGGGCAAGATGGCCCGCGACCCCGCCCAGGTGGAGCGATACGGCGCCCTGATCCAGCAGGAAAGCGGGCGATTGAAAGATCTGGTGGAACAGGTCCTGCGGTTCGCCGGCGCTAACGCTGGCCGCGTCGTCCGCGAGTCCGAGCCCCTCTCCGCCGAGGCCGTGATCGAAGACGCCATCGAATCGAACCGGTTCGTCATCGAGGCCTCCTAGTGCGCCGTCGAGAAGACCATCGAGCCTGGACTTCCTCTCGTGCTCGGCGATCCTGTCTCGCTGAAACACGCCCTCCAGAATCTCATCGCCAACGCCGCCAAATACGGAACGAAAGGAAGCAAGTGGATCGGCGTGTTCGCGTCTAGAACCGCCGCCAAGGATGGGGCGCAGGTGGAGATCCGCGTCGTGGACCGCGGGCCCGGCATCCCCGCCGACGAGCAGCGCCACGTCTTCGACCCGTTCTTTCGGGGTAAACGGGCGCTGCAGGATCAGATTCATGGGACCGGACTCGGTCTCAGCTTGGCGAAAGGCATCGTGGAGACGCATGGCGGAACCATCGGCGTGCGCAGCGATCCGGCCAAGGGAACCGAGTTCGTGGTGCGCCTTCCCATAGCGCCTCCGGAGTATCAAGATGAGTTCGCGCGTACTTCTGGTCGAGGATGAGCCGGGTCTCGTGCTCACCCTCACCGACCTCCTGGAAGCGGAGGGCTACGTTGTCGAGAGCGCCGTCGATGGGCCGTCGGGATTGGCCAAAGCGTCCGGCGGGCTATTCGACCTCGTCATCCTCGACGTGATGCTGCCCGGCAAGAACGGCCTTGACGTCTGCCGCGAGCTCCGCCAGCGCGGCAAGGATGTCGCCGTCCTCATGCTGACCGCCAAATCGCAGCTTTTCGATCGCGTCGTCGGTCTCAAGCTCGGCGCCGATGACTACCTGACCAAGCCGTTCGAGCCGCCGGAGTTGCTGGCCAGAGTCGAAGCCTTATTGCGCCGGGTGAAGAAAGAGAAGCTCACTCCGGTGATCCGCTTCCACTTCGGCGACATCGACATCGATTTCGAAAAGGGCGATGTGCGAAAACGCGGCGAGCCAGTCGGTCTGGCCGGAAAGGAGCTCGAGCTCCTCCGCTACCTGATCGACCGGCGCGGCAAAGTCGTCTCCCGCGACGAGCTACTGGAAGAGGTCTGGGTTGTTTGCGCACTGCCGCCGAACACAGCTCAATCCGGCCGGTGGCCCACTCTAAACGCACGCCGATATCCTCGAACATGGAATCGGTAATGGCCACGGCGCGGCGCACCAGGGTCGCGCTTGGCGCTCCATACGCCTCCAGAAATACCTTGACATCGGGCGGGCCATCCGGTGGGCGCGTCTGAACAATGCTGCAAGTCAACGCCGCGAATGCAGCGAAGCTGATGACAGTCCTCATGGCTCTTTCCTCCCCGCAGCCCCACGGCTGCCTCCACCGGCTCCGCTCGCGCCCGGACCACCGGTGGCGGCGACTTTCCTGTCGCCTGTCGTAAAGAAGCCAATGAAGCGCTTGTTGGTTTCCCTTGAGGCTCAAAGCTTAACGTCCTTAACACACTTTTTACGGTTGCCTGGTGGCGCCTCAAGCTTCGACAGGCATCCTGTGAAGGCAGGGCACATATTCTGCGCTGGCCGGGCCAGGTGGGGTCAGAACCGCGCCTTGTCCATGTCTTGCTTCTTGCGGCTCACGCAAGGCCTCCCGGCTTTCATTCGACGTACCGGCACGTCGAGCGCATATGTAGCCACCAAGGAGTATGCCTCTGGATATCAAACCGGGGAAGATGGGTTCACCGGACGTTTACCGTGTTGTAGGGGCAAGGCATTGCCTCGCCCGCCATGCGCCCGCCACGATTAACAGGCCTTGTACTCCTCCTTTGGCGCTAAAATAGAAGCGGAATTTCGGCTGCCCTGATTGGCGCAGGAGGTTTCAAGCCATGCTTGGCGAGTTTCGCAATCGTGTCCATCGGCGGGGGGAGTTGATCCACGCCACCATAGAAGGCGCATTCCTCACTGCAAACACGCTGCTGTTTACGCTTCTGACCCTCATTGTTCTGTTCCTGGGCGTCCTCTTGTTTCGGCTGGCTTAGCCCGCCAACCCAGCGCCTGGAGAAAGGAGAATGTCCATGATACTGGCCGGCAACGCCGATATTGGTTGGGACCGTAAGAAGAAGAATTGGATCGTCAGCATCCACGTTGGAGAGCAGGTCATCAAGCGGCCATCGGACAAGCGTGTGTCCCAGAACGCCGACGACGACCTGCTTCGCGCCGCGGCGATACAAACCGCTCGCGACGACGGGTACGAAGTCCGTCCGGAGAGCGTGAGTATCGTGCGATTATGACGCGCGCCGACGGTTCCTGAGACCGGTTTTCGCGGCTGGAACGGGCCGGCTGGCCAGGAAGGCCAGCACATGCTGCTCCGTCACCGAGCAGGGGCACGGTTCTCCGGCGGCCACGGCGCCGAGTGCGCTCGTGAGGAGGTGCAGACACAAAACGGGGCCTTCCTGAAGCCTCACCTTGTGCCGGTTGAACAGCGCGACGTCGGTATCCAAGGCAAAATGTTCCGTCTGCGCGCCTGGCGTGAATCTTTCGAAAAGGTAGGTTCGGATACTCCCCTGCTGGTCGAACCCGACGTACCGGGGCCTGCGTATGTCCCGATAGGTGTCCTCGGAGAAATGGATGGACGCCGATTGCCGCACGGACACGTTGACCGCTCTAGGAGGCGAACTGCCATCCGCTTCGAAATTGACCAGTTGTCCCGCGCTGAGCGTTGCGACATCGTACGCCAGCACGGCGGCGACTGCGAAGTCGAAGCACCCTCCCTCGTCGGACTGGATCGCTCCGGATGAGCCTTTGCCACTGAACGACGTGATCGTTCCATGCATGGTCTTCTCCTCCCCATCATTCGCGTGTTGTTGGCTAAGGAGTGGGTCCAGGCGACCTGACTTAGTTCAGGCGACCCGAAGAGGGAGTAGGAAAGCTCGGCTCGGTTCTCATCATAGCTCTTTCCGGACTGGCTGTAAAGCTGCTGCGGCTTCAGACCGCTTTTGGTAAGGTGAAAGGAATATGAGCGAAGAATTGGCGGAGGCCGGTTTTCAGCGCTTCTGGCGGCGGCTGCAACAGCTTGGGCTGAACGCGTACGAGTCGCGTTCGTATCTGGTGCTGCTCGGACATCCCAGGTTCAAGGCGCTGGAACTCGCCGCGCGGGCCCGCGTTCCGAGACAAAAAATCTACGAGGTCTTGGACAGCTTGGTGGAGAGGGGTTTCGCGCAGGTGGTGCAGGAAAAAACCAAGCTGTTCTCGGCCGTGGAGCCGACTCTGGCGATTCCCGGTTATCTTGCGGGCAAGCGGCAAGCGCTGGAGCAGGAACTCACCGACAGCGGGCGCGCCGGCTCGGCTCTGATCGACGACCTGAAGACGCTCTACTCCGAGGGCCAGGGCGGCCGCGGCACGCTGGATTTCCTGCGCATCGTCACCGAACCCGCGCAGACCGCCGCCGAATACCGGCGCATGCTTTCGGAGGTGCAACGGGAATACGTGGAGTTTTCCCGCCCGCCCTATGCGGTGGATCCGCTGGACGAGAAGCTCGTCAAGCAGGCGCGCCTGGCCGGCGCCGCCTGCCGCCTGTTGCTGGAAGCGGGTTCGCTCGACGAGGAGCACCGCCAGCGCCTCGGCGAGTACATGGCCTGCGGCGTCGAGGTCAGAATGGCGGATTCGCTCCCCATGAAGCTGGCGGTCTTCGATGGCCGGGCCGGCATGATCGCGCTCCTCGATCCGGTGATCACGCGGCCCACCTGGACCGCGGTGGTCTTCCGCCACGAGGGCATGGGGGAAGCCATGACCGGACTGTTCGAGGACCGCTGGCGGAGAGGTACCAGCCTATAGCTAAAAGCTAAAAGCTGATAGCTGACAGCTACTACCCATGCCTATCGATCCATCTGCCTGGCTGGCGCCGACCGCGCGCGTGCATCCCGACGCCTGCATCGGGCCTGGCGTTCGCATCGGCGAGTTCTGCGTGGTCGAAAGCGATGTGGTCATCGGCGCCGGATGCGTGCTGGAGCCTTACGTGTTCGTCAAGCGGTGGACTACGCTGGGAGAGCGCAACGAGATCTCGGCGGGCACGGCGCTCGGCACGGACCCGCTCGATAAGCACTTCGCCGGGGAACGCAGCTACCTGCGAATCGGCGAGGGGAATAAGATCCGCGAGCACTACACCATCTCGCGCGGCACCGCGCCCGAATCCGCCACCGAGATCGGCGACGGCAACTACATCATGACCTCCGGCCACATCGCCCACAACTGCAAGATCGGCGACAACAACGTGATCGCGAGCTGCGCGCTGCTGGCCGGATACGTGGAAGTGGAGGACCAGGCGTTTATCTCCGGGGGCGTGGCCATCCACCAGTTCTGCAAGATCGGGCGGCTCGCCATGATCGCGGGGAACACGGGCGTCAGCAGCGACGTTCCTCCGTTCATCGTCTGCGCCGGCTACCGCGGCGACGCCACTGGGTTGAATCTGGTGGGTCTGAAGCGGGCCGGCTACCAGGCGCCGCGGATCGCCGGAATCAAGAAGGCCTACCTGATCCTGTACCGCTCCGGCCTGCCTCTCCAGGACGCTCTGGCGAAAATCGAAACCGGCGGCGCCACGCCCGAAGCGCTGCACATGGCGCAGTTCATCCGCCGATGCGAGCGCGGCATCTGCCGCGAGTACCGCCGCCGGTCTTTGCCGGCGGCGCCTTGAATTCAGGGGGCGCCACCCAAATCGCTCCGGAAACACGGAAATGGTACGCCCGAGTGGATTCGCGTCGCCCAGCGACCCCTACCATCTGTTCCGCTTGCTCAAGGACATCCGTGCCGCACTGAAATCGTGAATCCCCTCCCCTGCTTTGCCTCTCGCGTTCGTGCCACATGAAGTGCTATAAGTCAATTTCACGTCTGATGAGCCCCTCATTTACCCCGGACCTTGACGTTGGTCGCAAAAAACGCCTGGCGCTCACCGCCACCGCGGTAATCCTCTGCCTCTGCGCCTGCAAACTCCTGGTCCACCTGTACGCCGGCCGGCATTACGGCTATTTCGTCGACGAGTTGTATTACCTCGCGTGCAGCCGGCATTTGGATTGGGGTTACGTGGACCAGCCGCCGCTGATTGCATGGATTACCTGGATCGCGCGATTGCTCCTTGGCGAATCGCTCCCGGCGATCCGCTTCCTGCCCGCCGTAGCCGGAACGTGCGAGGTAGCGCTCACCGCCCTGATTGCCCGCGAGCTCGGCGGCAAGCGGTTTGCCCAGGGCCTCGCCGCCCTCGCCACGCTGTCCGCTCCGGGTATTCTCGCCGGCGACAACCTGCTTTCCATGAACGCATTCGAGCCGCTGTTCTGGATGGGCTGCGCCTGGTTGCTGATCCGCATTGTGAAAACCGGCAACCACAAGCTCTGGATCTGGTTCGGCATGCTCGCGGGATTCGGCCTCGAAAACAAATACTCCATGCTGATCTTCGGAGCCGGCATCGTTTTCGGCCTGCTCTTGACCGCACAGCGCCGTGCGCTTGCCAGCCCATGGCTCTGGATCGCCGGTGCGATCGCGTTTCTCATCTTCCTGCCGAATCTGTTGTGGAATATCCAGCATCGCTTCCCGTTCCTCGAGTTACAGGCCAATATCCGCCGCAGCGGGCGTGATATCCCGCTTACGCCACTGGCATTCTTCGGTCAGGAGATTCTGACCATGCACCCGCTTACTCTGCCACTCTGGCTGGCCGGCCTCTGGTTTTACTTCTTCTCGACATCCGGAAAGCCGTTTCGCGCGCTGGGCTGGGCATGGGTCTTCACCGCGGCAGTGATCGTCGCTCTAAGCCCGCGCGTCTACTACCTCTATCCCGCCTTCCCGATTCTGTTCGCCGCCGGCGCCGTCGTTTGGGAGGCTCGCCTCGACCGGCCGCGGCCTTTGTGGCGGAAACTCGCATGGCCAGCCTTGCTGGCCGCCACCGCCGCCGTCCTCGCGCCGCTCGCCATTCCGGTCCTGCCGCCCGAGACCTACATCCGGTATACCAAGGCGCTGCATCTCGCCCCGCCGGCGATCGAAACCCACAGGCTCGGCCCGCTGCCGCAAATCTTCGCCGATCAGTTCGGCTGGGAGGAGATGGCGGCCACCGTCGCGCGTGTCTATAACGACCTCCCGCCGGAAGTCCGCCCCAGGACCGCGATCTTCGGCCAGAATTACGGACAAGCCGGAGCCATCGACCTGTTCGGTCCGAAACTCGGCTTGCCGCCCGCCATCAGCGGCCATCAGAGTTACTTCCTCTGGGGGCCGCACGGCTACACCGGCGAAAGCGTCATCGTCATGGATGGGCGGCAGGAGGACCTCGAGTCGCGCTTCACCGCCGTACAGAAGGTCGCCACCGTTTCTCATCCCTACTCCATGCCATACGAGCATTTCGACGTCTTCTATTGCCGCGGCCTCAAGCAGCCCCTGAACGAGATCTGGCCGCAGGTGAAGCGTTGGGACTGATGCGTGTCGCGTGGACTTACTCGTGCCGTAGCGCGGTCATGGGGTCGATCCGCGATGCTCGCCAGGCCGGAGCGTAGCCGGCCGCGAGACCAGCGGCCGCGAGGATCGCAACGGAATAAGCGATGGCCAGCGGATCGTTGGGTTTCGCGCCGAACAGAAACGACTCGATGAAGCGCGTGGTTTCCAACGCAGCCGCAAGTCCGATCGCGAGGCCCGCGGCGGCCAAGGCCAAAACTTCGCGCATCACAATCCAAATGATGTTACGCCTTTCGGCGCCGAGCGCCATGCGGATGCCTATTTCGCCGGTGCGCCGCGCCACCGCGTAAGCCATCGTACCGTAGAGGCCCACGCACGCAATCAGCAGGGCCAGGACCGCGAAACACGTACAGAGATTCGCGAAGGTGAGCTGCTGGCCGATCGTCTCATCGATCTGGCGGGATTGCGTGTTGACGTCCGTGAGGGGAACGTTATTGCTGGTTTGGGCGACGATCTGGCGGACGGCGTTAGCCTGCGCGAGTGGATCGCCGGCCGTCCGGAGCTCAAAGAACACCTGGCGCAGACCAGCAAGATCCTGGGTGTAGGGGATGTAAGCGACCGGCGGGATCTCCTCCTGGAGCGAGTTGTAGTGGGCGGTCCTGGCGACGCCGATGATTTCAATGTCGGCCGGCTCCTTGGAATCGCCAATTCCGATGGTGCGGCCAATCGGGTTTTCCTTCCCGAAGAACTTGGCTGCAAACTTCTCGTTGACCACCGCGACGCGTGGAAATGCCATGTCGCGTTCCTCGATCCCCCGGCCTAACAAGACCGGGATCTGCATGGTCGTGAGGAAGGATGGATCGACTTTGAGCACGCAGGTCTCGGGCGGCCTGCCTGCGGGCGGCGGGGCGCCCGGAATCGTGAGGCCGGCGGAACTCCAGTAATGACTTACCAATGGGAAGTCGGATAGGCCGGCGCTGCGAACCCCTGGAATCGTGCGGAAGCGGTCCAACAAATCGGCGTAATAGCGGGCGAGCGCGGCGTCTTTGTACCCGGCTTGCCGGGCGTTCAGGCTGAAGAGTAGAACATTCTCCCGATTGAAGCCGAGTTCCACCGAATGCAGGTTGGAAACCGTGCGCACAAAGAGGCCGGCCGCGATCACCAGCAACAAAGAGATGGCCATTTGCGCAACCACCAGGAGCCGATTCGCTCCCAGGCGGAGCCGCCTTCCGCGGGGAGCGCTCGCCCTGGCTTCCTTCAGCGCAGGGGTGAGATGGACGCCGGTAGCCTGAATGGCCGGCGCCAGTCCGAAGACAATCCCCGTGACTAGGGCCAGCGCCAGCGTGAAGCCGAGCACCGGCCAGTTCAGAGCGGCGTGCAGGGTGAAGTTGTCGCGTCCGTTGGCGAGCAGCCAGGTGATCGACTGGATGCTCCAGTACGCAACCAGTAACCCTAGCAGCCCGCCCAGGCAGGAAAGCAACACACTCTCCGTCAGCAACTGCCGTACAATGCGCCAACGGCCGGCGCCGAGGCTCAGCCGCACCGCGATCTCGTGTCTTCGGGCGGCGGCTCGCGCCAGCAGGAGGTTGGCAATGTTGGCGCACGCGATGATGAGTATCAGACCGACCATCGCCATGAGCACAAAGAGTGGTTCGGAGTATTGCCGGCGCAGCGAGTCGACGCCGGAACCGCCCTCCTCCAGCCACAGCGCCGGCATATTCCCCTTTTCCTTCGCAGTGGCGGCGGTGCTGTCGACGAACGCATGAAACTGCGCGGCGAGCTCAGCCTGAGCCTGCGCCACACCGACCTCGGGCCGCAGACGTCCCATCATTTCCAGCCAATAGAAGTTCTTGTCGAAGAACCTCCTCCGCTCCTCGTCGGCGGGACGCTGAGACAATAACGGCGCGGCATGCAGGGGGACGAACACCGGTGGCTCGCTTCCCGCGTCCACCCCGAAAAAGCCGGGCGCCGAGACTCCGATAATGGTGAACGGCACGTTGTCGATCTGCATCGTCTGTCCGACGGCGTCCGGATTGGACGCGAAGCGCCGCTGCCAGTATTTGTAGCTGATCACGGCCACTGGCGTGGCGCCGGCGCGGTCATCCTCGTCTGCGATCAGACGTCCGGCGGCGGGCGGAACGCCGAGGCCGCTGTAAAACCCGCCCGATACGTACAGCCCATTGGCGACTTCCGCCTGTCCACGGGCAATGATATTGACTTCCCACGCGGAGGCGTACGCGAACAGAGTGGCCAATTTGTCACGCTTCGCGCCAAGAAACTCGTAGGCGGCGTACGGGTAGTTCGGGCTGGTGACCGTGCCGGCCTTGCGATCCCCGTACCTGCTGCCGTTCTGACCGTGAATTACCGGCGGGCTGCCTTTCGCGCGCCAGTTCAGGACCACCAGTTCTTCCGGGCGCTGCACTGGCAAGGCGCGCAGCAGAATCGCGTCCATGAAGCTGTAGATGGCGGTGTTCGCGCCGATACCCAGCGCGAGAGAGAGCACGGCCATGGAGGTAAACAGCCGATTCGCGGCCATTGTCCGAAGGGCATAGCGAATGTCTTGCACGAATTGCTCCACAAAGTTCCACGTCCACATGGCGCGCCTATCCTCCTTGAGGGATCTATGATGGTCAGACTAGCGAAAGCGACTGGCGGTTAGCAAGAAGATCAGGCTGATGCGAGATGGCGCGGACAGGACCGCCCGCGACACTTGTATGCTGGGAGTGCGGGCATTGTGCGGGAACCCATTCACATCCTCGGGGGCGGACTGGCGGGAACGGAGGCGGCCTGGCAGGTGGCGCGGCGTGGCGCGCGCGCTGTGCTGTATGAGATGCGGCCGGGGCGCCCCACGCCCGCGCACCAGACCGGCGCGCTGGCCGAGTTGGTGTGCAGCAATTCGCTGAAATCCGAGTCGGAGTCCACCGCGCCCTGGCTGCTCAAGGAGGAACTGCGCCGCCTGGATTCTCTGTTGCTTCGCGCCGCCGATAAGGCCCGCGTGCCGGGCGGCCACGCACTCACCGTGGATCGCGGCAAGTTCTCCGCGGAGGTCGCGGCGGCCATCGAAGCGGAGCGTTTAATCGAGCTGCGGCGCGAAGAGGTCCCCTCCGTGCCGCGCGACGCCATCGCCGTCGTCGCCACCGGCCCGCTGACGAGCGACGCGCTGGCGGAGGACATCGCGCGCCTCACCGGCTCGGACCGCCTGTATTTCTACGACAGCATCAGCCCCATCGTGGACGCCGATTCGGTGGACCTCAGCGTGGCTTTCTGGGCGTCGCGCTACGGCCGGTCCACCGAAGGGACGGACGATTACCTCAACTGCCCCTTCGACCGCGAACAATACGAGCGCTTCGTGGATGCGTTGCTTCTGGCGCAAAACGCGACGGCGCACATCGCCGAGGACAAAACGCCGTTCTTCGAGGCGTGTCTGCCCATCGAGGAGCTGGCGCGCCGGGGCCGCGACACCCTGCGGTTCGGGCCCATGAAGCCCGTGGGCCTCACCGACCCGCGCACCGGAAAGCGGCCCTGGGCCGTGGTGCAGCTCCGCCAGGAGAACCTGCGTGCGCAAAGCTTCAACCTGGTGGGCTTCCAGAATCATCTGAAGTTCGGCGATCAGGCCCGCATTTTGCGCATGATTCCCGGTCTCGAGAACGCCGAGTTTCTGCGCTTCGGGCAAATGCACCGCAACACCTACATCAACGCGCCGGCCCTGCTGACGCCCACCCTGCAACTGCGCGCGCGGCCGGATGCGCTGTTCGCCGGGCAGATTTCCGGCGTGGAAGGATACGTGGAGGCCATTGCCACCGGCCTCATGGCCGGCCTGCACGCGGCCGCTCTGGCGGCGGGCGAACAGCCGCGCGCCCTGCCACGCCAGACTGCGCTGGGATCGCTGTGCCATTACATCTCCTACGCCGGCGCCGCCGATTACCAGCCCGCCAACATCACCTTCGACCTGTTGCCGCCGCTCGACGAGGATACGCGCCACAAACTGCGCCATGATAAGAAAGCGCGCCATGCGGAAGTGTGCCGCCGCGCGCTCGAAGCCCTGGAGGAGTACCGGGCGGAGCGGGCCTCGCATGTCTGAGCTGGCCGCACAGATCGATCGTTACTTGCAGGAGCTGGAGCGCCGCGGCGTTTCCGCGCACACCGTCAGGGCCTACACCGCCGACTTGGCGCAGTTCCTGGAATACCTCTCGCCCCCCGAGTCCCCACCGCCCGAGCCGCAGGCCATCGACGTACTGATTCTGCGCGAGTGGCTTGTCGGGCTCTACGGGCGGAGCCTCGCCACGGTTACCATCCGCCGGAAGCTGGCGGCGGTGCGCGGCCTGTTCGGGTTCCTGCGCCGCGAGGGCCTGGTCAAGGCCAATGTGGGGCGTCTGGTGAGCACCCCGAAAGCGCCCCAGAGAGTACCCGAGGTGATGACCGCGGGCCAGGCCAACGCGCTGGTGGATGGCGTCGGGACCGCCAAGCTGGAGCGCCCGTTCCCCGCGCGCGACCGCGCCATCTTCGAGCTGCTCTACGGCTGCGGCGTACGCGTCAGCGAGCTGGCCGGCATTGACCTGGGCGATATCGATCGGTCCGAGCGCTGGCTGCGCGTGCGCGGCAAGGGCCGCAAGGAACGGCAGGTCCCCATGCCCGGTAAGGCCGCCGAAGCCCTGGAGCGATACCTTTCCGAGCGCCCCGTGGTGCGCGACCAGAGCGCCCTGTTTCTGAACCATCGCCACGGACGGCTGACGGACCGCGGCATCGGCGGAATCGTGAAATTCTACGCCACGCTCCTCTCGGGCGACCCGTCCATCCATCCGCACAGTTTCCGGCACGCCTACGCCACGCACCTGCTGGCCGACGGCGCCGACTTGCGCGCCATCCAGGAGCTGCTGGGGCACGCGCGCCTTTCCACCACCCAGAAGTACACCCAGGTTTCGCTCACCAATCTCATGGCCGTGTACGACAGCGCCCACCCCAAGGCGTAATCCGCATGGCGCATCTTCTCGACGACCTGCGGCGGGAGTTTCGTCCCATGCTCGCGCTGGCCGCGCCGCTCGCGCTGGCGGAGCTCGGCTGGATGGCTATGGGAGTTGTGGATACCGTCATGGCGGGTCCCCTGGGGCCTGTCGCGATCGGCGCGGGCAGCCTGGGCAGTATGTTGTTCTACCCGATCGTCATCTGCGGGACCGGCATGTTGTTGGGCATGGACGCGCTGGTGTCCCAATCGTTTGGCGCCGGCGCTCGGCCCGATTGCCGCCGCACCCTGGTGAACGGCTTGTGGCTCGGTGCCGGAATTGCGCCCGCGCTGGCTCTGGCAATTTGGGCTCTGATTCCGCTGCTTGCCCACACAGGGACGAACCTGCGCGTGTTGGTTCTGTTTGCCGCCTATCTCAAAGCGCTGCTGTGGGGCATTCTTCCGCTGCTGTTCTACACGGCTTTCCGTCGCTATTTGCAGGCCGTCGAGATCGTCAAACCCATCGCGTTCGCGCTGGTCAGCGCCAATGTGGTGAACATCGCCGGAAATTACGCCCTGATGTACGGCCATTGGGGCTTTCCCGCGATGGGCTTGACCGGCTCGGGCTATTCCACTTCCATCGCGCGCGTCTACATGGCCGCGGTGTTGCTGGCAGCGGTGGCATGGCACGAGCGAGGGTCTCCGTCTTTTTCCTTTCGTCCCGACATTCCCCGTCTCCGCCGTCTCGCCGCCTTGGGTCTTCCGGCAGCCTTGCAGATCCTTGCCGAGGGCGCCGTCTTCGGAGTGGTCACGGTCTTCGCGGCCAAGCTGGATGAAGCCTCCCTGGCCGCGCACGGAATTGCGGTGATCGTCGTCTCCACCACGTACATGGTTCCGCTGGGGATCGGCTCGGCGGCGGCGGTGAGGGTGGGACAGGCCGTCGGCCGTAAGGACCCGCGGGGCGTGGCCGCCGCGGGCTGGTCCGCCCTGATGATCGGCGCCCTGTTCATGGGAACTGCTGGCGTGGCGTTGTGGACCGTCCCCCAATGGATCGTCGAGGTCATTACCCACGATGCCCCGGTAGTGGCCGTCGGCGTGGGGCTTCTTCGTATTGCGGCGTTCTTCGAGCTCTTCGACGGTCTTCAGGCCGTCGCCACGGGGGCGCTGCGGGGCCTCGGCGACACGCGGTCCCCCATGCTGGCGCACCTGGCCGGCTATTGGATGGTGGGCCTTCCCGTCGCGTACCTGCTTTGCTTCTATTTCCGTTGGGGCGCTCCGGGCATCTGGGTGGGCCTCAGCGCGGCCCTGATTTTGATCGGGTCTGCGTTACTCGTGGTGTGGAAGCGCCAGCTCGACCGGGTTCGATAGCTCGGCGATTTTCGCTTGCGGGATCGCGCGCGGGTGCGCCATATTGGGAATGGCTGAGCGTGGCGGAGCGCGGATCCGATGGCGGACAACTTTCTGTTTTTCACGGAGCTGGTCGGTATGCCGGTGCTCGATCTGAAACACCGGCGCATTGGCCGTGTGCGAGACGCGGCCATCGTCCCCCTCATGCATTCCTCCCGGATCGACCGCGTTCTGGTCGGCGGCGGGGACTCCTGGCTCACCATCCGCTACGATCAGATCCAATCCATCGCCCTGGGGAAGGGCATTGCGCTCAGCGACGAACAGCTCACCCCATACCATGAGGACGAGTACATGCTGCGCATCGGGCGCGACCTCCTGGATCAGCAGATCATCGACGTGACCGGCCGCAAGGTGGTGCGAGTCAACGACCTGACCTTCGAGATTCAAAAAGATGGCGAACGGGATACGCTGGTGGTGCTGGAAGTGGACATCGGGGTTCGCAGCATCTTTCGGCGGTTGCTCCAGAGCGTGCTGCCGTCCCGGTGGATCCGCCGCTTGCAGGAGGCCATCCCGCCCAATTCCATCAAATGGGACTTCTGCAACGTGTTGGAGCCCGACCCGTTGCGCCGCCTTCGGCTCAACATTTCCTACGAGAAACTGGAGCGCATGCACCCGGCCGACCTGGCCGACATCGTCGAGGAATTGAGCCACGCCGAACGCGAAGCCATCTTCGAGTCCATCGAGAGCGAAGCGGCCGCGGAAGCCCTGTCCGAAGTCGATCCCAAAATGCAGGCGAGCATCCTGGAGGCCCTGGAACCCGAAAGAGCCGCCGACATCGTGGAGGAGATGGACCCGGACGAGGCCGCCGACGCGCTTGCGGAGTTGGAAGACGAGACCTCCGAGGAAATCCTGGACGAAATGGCCTCAGAGCCTAAGACTGAGGTACAGGAGTTGCTTGAGTTCGAGGAAGACACCGCCGGCGGCATGATGAACACTCAGTACGTGGCGCTTCCCGAGGACGCTTTGGCGCAGGACGCGACGGCCGCGGTCCAGGGCGCCGAAGACCTGCTGGAGAGCTTGAATACGCTGTTCCTGGTGGATGCCCAAGGCCGGCCCACGGCCTCGATTCCGCTGGCCCGGCTCTTCGTGGCCCGGCCGGGGGTGCGGCTCAAGGAACTTGCCGCCG
>OBLU010003015.1_pt1 | contig 15307 bp, 13 predicted proteins | sample 1518681 | NCBI WGS metagenome assembly OBLU01 (sample SAMEA3539304, study PRJEB22396) | soil metagenome | biome: tundra; feature: field; material: soil | place: USA | collected 2010-05 | depth 0.15 m
AGAATTTGATGCACTCGATGGCTCTGCTGGCGGAGAGCCGCAAGCTGCGGCGCGACGAATCGAACTCGTAGTTCAAGTGGCCGCACCCAGCTCTATTTCTGACTTTCGATTTCCAATTGCCGATTGTATCGCATATAACCGACCGGCAATTGGAACTTGGCAATCGGCAATCCTTAGAACAGCCGCACCGCTTTCGCCTGCTGCACTGCAGGAATCTTCTCCAGCTTCTTTAGCACATCGTCCGGTACGCGGCCATCCACGTGGACTACGGCGATGGCCTCGCGCGGCTCCGAGGACGCTTCGGCGCTGCGCCGCCCCAGCGAGAAGTCAGCGATGTTGATCTCGCCTTCGCCCAGGATCGTGCCCACCTTGCCGATCACACCCGGGACGTCGCGGTTCCGCAGGTAGATCAGGTTGCGTTCCAGCGGCGCTTCCACGTCAATGCCATCGATGTGCAGCAGCCGTGGCGCGGTCCCGTGCAGAACGGCGCCCTTTACCATGTGTTCTTCCGTTGAACTCTTCAAAAAGACGGAAAGCACGCTCCCGGCGCCGCCGGTTGAGGCTTTCGCCTTATGCGCTTCGTGGACGCGAAGTCCCCGAAGGTCCGCAAGCGACGCGGCATTCACCAGGTTGGCTTTTTCCTCCAGCGCCTGGTTGAGGATGCCCTTGATCGCCGCATTGCGAATCAGTTCCGTCTTCCACTCCGCGATATGGCCGCTGTAGCGCAGAGAAATTTCTTCAATCGAACCTTCGGAAATCTGCGCGAGAAACGCTCCCATACGCTCCGCCAGAACGATGTAAGGCTGCATCTCGGCATACTCTTCCGCGGAAACCGAGGGCACGTTCACCGCATTCTGTATGACGCCATGCTTCAGGTACTCCCGCACCTGCTGCGCAATCTGTACGCCCACGGCTTCCTGCGCCTCGAACGTCTGCCCGCCGATGTGGGGTGTGAGAATCACATTTTCCATGGCCTGCAGCGGCGATTGCTTCAGAGGCTCATCGTTGAAGACATCGAGCGCCGCGGCGGCTACGTGACCTTGTTTCAGCGCCTGCACCAGATCGGCCTCGTGCACTAGTTCTCCGCGGGCGCAGTTCACCAGGCGGACACCCTTCTTCATCTTCTTGATGGCGGCCTCGTTAATCATGCCCGCGGTCTGCGGCGTGAGGCCGACGTGCAGGGTGATGTAATCCGCCGCGGCATAGAGCTCGTCCAGACTCGCGAGGCGGATTCCCTGTTCCTTGGCCACGCTGACCGAAACAAACGGATCGTGCGCCACCAGCTCCATTCCGAAGGCGCGCGCCCGGCGCGCCACTTCCATGCCGATGCGGCCGAGGCCGGCGATGCCCAGCGTCTTGCCCCGCAGCTCCGTGCCTTGCAGCGATTTCTTTTCCCACCGGCCGGCATGCATGAGCGCGTCGGCGCGGCAAAGATGACGAGCCATGGCCAGCATCATGCCCAACGTCTGTTCCGCAACGGCCACGGCATTTGCCCCGGGCGTGTTCATCACGGCGATGCCCTGGCGCGTGGCCGCATCCAGGTCGATGTTGTCCACGCCCACGCCGGCACGGCCAATGACGCGCAGCTTCTTGGCATGCGATAGCAACGCCGCATCCGCCTGCACCGCGGAGCGCACGATCAGCGCGTCGGCCGACTCCAGTTCCTCCGAAAGCTTGCCGTCCAATTGGTCTGCGGTAAGGACGGTCCAGCCCGGCTCTTTCAGTTGCTCGACGGCGGCGGCTGAGATTTTCTCTGCAATGACGATTTTCAACGGAGAATTGATCCTTTCGAACTAGAGCGTTTACCTTTGACAAAACATTGACACGAAAATGACACCCTGCTGACAGCCCTGCCGCGCCCATCTCCTAAACTTTCTCTCAATCGTGGTCCTTCGACCCGTAGGAGAACAGTCATGAAGATTGCGAAGACAGTATTTCTAGCCGGACTTCTCGCGGCCGGCCTGGCGTGCGGCTACAGCTCAAAACCCACCACTCCCGCAGGGGCCGGAACGACGCCTAACATTGCCACACTCGCGCCTGACAATATGAATTCAGGTGGCCCAGCTTTTGTGCTTACGGTTAACGGCACTAACTTTGCGAGCAATGCGGCCATTAATTGGAACGGCACGGCACAAACTACCACCTCCGTTGTGCTCGGGACCCAGCTCACCGCCACAATTCCCGCCTCGGACATTACAACTGCGGGCACTACGGCAGCGGTTACGGTGACCAATCCCGGCACCGCCGGCGGCCAGTACGGGGGCGGCACTTTGCCGGAAACGTCCAATAAGATGACGTTCACCATCAACTAGGATGAGGACCGTTTCACGCGGTCCTCAAGCCCCCACCAGTTGTCGCTTGCCGGACAGGCCGCGTGCGTACGCTTCCTGCGCCGCGCGCACCGCCGCACCATACTCGACCGCTTTTCCGGTGGAGCGCGCCAGCACGTGCTCCAGCGCGCCTAGAATGCCAATCGTGTCCAGGTAATCGTAGTAGCCGATGTGCGCAATGCGGAAGAGCTGACCTTTCATTTCGCCTTGGCCATTCGCCACCACGGCGTCGAACGACTCGCGGAATTCCTTGATGATCTTCCCGGAATCAATTCCCTCCGGCGAGGAGATCGCGGTCAGTGCAGCTGCGGGTGACGCTGAATAGAGCTTCAATCCCACGGCCTGCACGCCTGCCCGCGTCATCGCCGCACACATTTCAGCGTTGTCGACCAACGCTTCGCGCCCTTTCGCCAGGTCGCCATTTCCCATTCCCCGGATAAACTCCAATGCAGCTCCCAGCGCCGCAAACAGCGAGATCGCGGGTGTGTTCGCGGATTCGCCTTTGGCTGCCGACTTACGCTCCTTGCGCAAGTCGAAGTAAAAGCGCGGAGAAGTTGTCGTATCCATCCGCCGCCACGCCCGCTCGCTCACGGCGCAATACGCGAGGCCAGGAGGGATCATCAGAGCCTTCTGCGACCCGCCAATGATCACATCGACGCCCCAGGCATCCACGTCGAGATGGGTGGTGCCCAATCCGGTGATCGCATCCACCACCAGCAGCGTGTCGTCGCCGTTGGCACGCACGATCTTCGCAATGCCTTGCACGTCATGCCGCGCCCCGGTCGAACTCTCTGTCGCCTGTACAAAAACAACGCGCACGTCGGGAGTCACCTTCGCGCGAATGTCATTCAATGAAAACGTTTCGCCGTAAGGCACGGTCAACACGTCCACATTGCAGCCGAACGCCTTGGCCAGCCCCGTCCAGCGCTCGCCGAACTTGCCAGCGGTGAGTACCAAAACTTTGTCGCCCGGCGATGTCAGGTTTGATACCGACGCCTCCATCACGCCCGTGCCCGAGCACGCCAGCACCAGCACATCATTGTGCGTGCCGATGAATTCCTTCATGTCCGCGAGGACACGCTGGAACAGGGCGCGGAAGTCAGCGGTGCGGTGATGCGCCGTAAATGAAGCCATGGCCGTTTGCGCCGCCGGCAGCAGCGGCGTCGGCCCGGGAGTAAAAAGACGGTTCTTGTGCAGCATTGGTGAAGATCCTTAGGAGTGGGACAGGTTATAAGTCTACCGGAACCGCGAACCTCTGTGCGGTGATGCCTGTCACAACGCAACGGCGGTTGCAGACCAGTCTGCTTCCGTCAGGCGGGCGCAAGCTCAACACGGTTTGGACGCGCCCCTACGCGGCTCGGGTCCCCCCCCACCGTCTATAATCCCCTCATGAGCCTCGTCGAACAGATTCAGAAAGACATCACCGCCGCCATGAAGGCGCGCGCGGAGCAGCGCCTCTCCACCCTGCGCATGGTCAAGACCGCGCTCAAGAATCGCGAGATCGAGAAAATGGCACCCCTCGATGACAGAGAGTCCCAGGCCGTCCTCACCACGCTGATCAAGCAGCGCAAGGAATCCGTCGAGCAGTTCACCAAAGGCGGACGCCAGGAGATGGCCGACAAAGAAGCCGCCGAGATCGTCCTGATCGAGAGCTATCTGCCGAAGGCTGCAGACGAGGCCGACGTGGTCGCCGGAGTGAAAGCCGTGATCGCGGAGATGGGCTCACCCACCATGAAAGATATGGGCACGGTGATGAAGAACGCCGTGGCCCGCTTCTCTGGTGCGGGCATGCGCGTGGATGGAAAGATGGTCAGCGAGGCGGTCAAGCGGGAGCTGGCGGGGAAGTAGCGATGCCGTACGAAGAACATCCGAAAACCCAAACACCGCCTGACGAAACCGTCGTTTGGCGCTACATGGACTTCGTGAAGTTTGTGGATCTTCTTGAGCGATCAAGCCTATGGTTCACCCGCGCCGACAAACTCGATGATCCCAGGGAGGGAGACTTGACCGAGATGGAGCTAAGTCAGCTCCGAGAAGCACCCTCACCCGAGGTTGCGGAGCACAACCTCGGGGTATTCCGGAGCCTGCGTCGAGAGAATTTTCTCAACTGCTGGACTGAGAGCGGGGAATCGATGGCGATGTGGAACCTTTACGCGCGCGCTCCAGGTGGCGTTGCCATAAAGTCGACCATCGGCCGCGTCAAGCGAGCCATAGAGAACGCAACCGAGAAGATCTTTATTTCGCGAGTCGAGTACATCGACTGGAACTCTGCGACCTTCCCAAATAACGTTATCGCGATGTATGTCCGGAAAGCCTTCGGTTTCGCCCACGAGAGCGAAGTCCGGATGATTATCTGGGACGCGAACAGTAGCACGCCCACCCCTGCGGAAGTGGGAGACGTTGTACAGCTGCACAACTCTCTTCTCCCCTTTCTTCCGCAGCTTCCGGGTCAGCAGCGGGAAGTTCTGAGGCGCATTCTTGGGGAAGAATGGGACAGGGCCAGCGCAAGGCGCGCCAAGCCGTGGATTAGACTTCCCGTTGACCTTGCGAGTCTCATTGACGAAGTTATCGTCAGCCCGCGAAGCGCGGTTCACCAGGACGTGGCCCGACGCACACTTGAGCGACATGATCTACGGGAAAAACCTGTGCGCCGCTCGGAGCTTTCGTACCCTCGCGACAATGCATCCGATTAAGCGGGAGTTCACTCACTTCCTCCGCTGCCACTCCCGATAGGCCTCGCTCTTCGAGATCCCCCGCTCCTTGGCAACTTTCTTTAGCGCGGCTTTCTCGTCGACTTTCTCCTCGGCCATGATCTGCTCAACTCTCTGCCGAACCCCAAGACGGGCGAGAGCGCCCGTCTCCACACGAGAATCTTCTTCGTCTGCTTTCCCGATCAGCAGCGTGATCTCGCCCTTCACTCCGTCGCGCGCCTTCAGCGTCTCCAGAACCTCGCCCGCGCGCCCGCGCAAAAACTCTTCGTGCAGCTTGGTCACTTCGCGCGCGATCACCACATGCCGGTCTTTTCCCAGAACCTCGACCACATCCGAAAGCGCTTCTACTATCCGGTGTGGAGCTTCGTAGAAGACCTGCGTGCGCGGCGAAGGCCTGATCGCCTCCAGCGCCGCCCGCCGCTCGCGTCGCTTGGCCGGAAGAAATCCGCTGAAACGGAACGACTCCGTCGGCAGCCCACTCGCAACCAGCGCTGCCAAAAACGCGGACGCTCCAGGAATCGGCACCACCGGCACATGGTGCCGGATGGCCAGCGAGATCAGCCGAAATCCCGGGTCGGAGATCCCCGGCATCCCCGCATCTGTCACCAGCGCGACGCTCGTACCTTCCTGCAGCTCTTTCACCAACTCCGACGCGCGCGTCATCTCGTTGTGCTCGTGGTAGCTGATGGTGCGCGTCGTGATGCCGTAGTGGTTGAGCAGTTTCTGCGTCTGCCGCGTGTCTTCGCAGGCGATCAAGTCCACTTCCTTCAAAACGCGCACAGCGCGCAGCGTGATGTCTTCGAGGTTGCCGATGGGCGTGGCGACAAGGTAAAGTGCCGGCCCCGGCGCAAGCGCCGACGCCGCAGTCTTTGGGTGGATGCTTTCGGGCTCGGCGGTCTTGAGCTCGTCACGTTTCCGGCCAGCGTCCTTCATGGCCGAAGTCTATCACCGCCGCGGCGTAACCTGGTGGCCTCGCAAAGCAGTTATGCTAGCGGACGCACGATTCGTGCACGGAGACTGGAACGTGACCGTCAATGATTTTCGCCGCCTAGCCCTTGCTCTTCCTGAAACAGCAGAAAGCGCTCACATGGATCATCCGGATTTTCGCGTTCGCGGAAAGATCTTCGCCACCCTCGGCCATCCCGCGAAAGGCTGGGGGATGGTCAAGCTCACGCCGGAGCAGCAGCATTATTTCTCCAAAGCCGAACCAGCCGTCTTTGTGCCGGTGAAAGGCCCCTGGGGACGTCGGGGCGCTACCAGCGTGCACCTCAAGACTGTCAGCAAGGAAGCGCTGCAGAGAGCAATCTCTGCGGCTTGGCGCAACACCGCTCCCAAGCGTCTCGCGGAACAATTCCCGGAAGGCATTTAAGCATAGGCGTCAAGAATCTCGCCTCTCCGCGACCTGCGCCTGAATTGACGCAATCGAACCGCCGCCCCTAGAATCAATGTGAAAGTAGCTTTTCTCACAACCGTCTCAGAACCCATGCCTCTTTACGAATATCAGTGCGAGAAATGCGGTCACCGCTTCGAAAAAATCCAGAAGTTTTCCGACAAGATGGTTAAGAAGTGTCCGGAGTGCGGGGGCCGGGTGGAGCAGATGATTTCCGCGCCCGCCGTGCAGTTCAAGGGATCGGGCTGGTACGTAACCGACTATGCGAACAAGTCCCACGCGCCCACCTCGTCCGACAGCGGCGATAAAGACTCGAAGAAAGAAGAAAAGTCGAAGTCGGATGGTTCCGCCAAGGAGAGTTCGTCGAAAGACAGTTCGTCCAAGGATAGCTCCTCGAAAGAGAGTTCCAGCAAAGAAAGCTCGTCGAAGGAGAGATCGTCGAAAGAAGGCTCGTCCCGAAAATCCGATAAGAGCAAGTAGCTGCAAGAACTGTCGAGCTTCGCCCGGGCAAGCTCGACCTGGCCCGGCACAAGCTGCTTTTCCCCTACTTCAGCTCCCGCTCAAAGTGATCTTCAATCATGTGGAACAGGTGATCATGCGCATCGCTCCCGGAAATGCCGTGGGTTTTGTTGGGATAGATCATCAGCCGGAATTGTTTGCCCGCCTTGATTAGCGCTTCGATCATCTGAATGCTGTTCTGGAAGTGAACGTTATCGTCGCTCGTGCCGTGGACCAGTAGAAGCGCGCCCCGCAGATTCGCGGCCGCCTTCGTCATGTCTGACTCAGCGTAACCCGTCGGGTTGTCCTTGAGCAGGCCCAGGTAGCGCTCGGTGTAGATGGTGTCGTAGTCGACCCAATCGGTCACGGGCGCCACTGCAACTCCCGCGCGGAACCGGTCTGAGTGCGTCATCGCATAGAGCGTCATCGACCCGCCATTCGACCATCCCCAGATCGCCGTGCGGTCTTTATCGAGTTGCGGGTACTGCGCGAAAAGCTGATCGAGCGCAGTAAGCTGGTCTCTTAACTCGATCGCCCCGAATTCGTGGCGAATCGCGGTCTGGAACTTACGGCCGCGGCCCGGAGTCCCACGATTGTCCACGGAAAAGATGGCGAAGCCCTGGCGCGCCAGAATCTCATCGAACGGGCTCGTCGGTTGTTTCAGAACCATCTGCCCCCCAGGTCCGCCGTAAATATTGACGATCAGCGGAATCTTGCCGCTGGCCGGCGCGTCGGGAGGCAGCAACAAACGTCCATAAAGGGTCGTGCCGTCCTCCGCTTTGAACTCCAGGAACTTCGGAGCCCGCAGTCCATATTCCGCGACTTCATCGCGCGCCTGCCACACCGGAGAGCATGCGCCGCCCACGGCGCACAGCGACATCCGCGGAGCCGTGAGTGGTCCCATGAAGGTCTGCTCGTAGTGCTTACCATCCTCGGAGAACTTGCCGAAGTAAAGCCCGTCCTCGTGCGTAAGCTGCTGCAACCCAGTTCCATCCAGCTTCGCCGAACAGATATGCTGCTGCCGCGGATCACCCGGGTTGGCCAAGAAAAACACCGTGCCCGCCGCTTCATCCACTCCCTCGATTCCCATCACCTCGAAATTCCCCTGCGTGAGTTGGCGCTCCAGCTTTGCGTCCGCTCCCATCGGGTTCTGCTTGTCGAAGCTGTAGAGGTAGAGATGCATGTTCCCGTTGCGCCAGCTCGGCCACAGGAATCCGCCACTGGACTTCAGGAAACGAACCTCCACATGATCGAAGTCGATCCAGGCGCCAGGAGTGGTTTCCGTCAGGACAATTCGCGACTTCCCCGACTTCGCATCGACGAAATACAGATCCATTTTGTCCTGGTTGCGGTTGAGAACTTCCGCCCAGACCACTCCATCGCCGACCCAGCCAAAGCGCGGAATGTACGCCTCCTCATCATTGGTCAGCGAAATCCAGCGCACCTTGCCCTTGTCGGCATCCAGCACGCCCAGCTGCACCACAGGGTTTGCGTCCCCCACTTTGGGATACTTCTCGTTGTCCACGGTCGGGTGCGCGGGGATCCAATTGATGATGGGATAAGTCGGCACCTTGGTTTCGTCCATGTGCAGGAATGCGATTTCTTTGCTGTCGGGCGACCAGAAATAGTTGCTGCGCACGAACAACTCTTCGCCATACACCCAATCGATGTCGCCATTGAACAGGTTGTCCCCTGCGTCCTTGGTGAGCTGCTTCTCGCCCTTACCGCTCACCGGCCGGACGTAAAGGTTGTGCTTTCGCACGTAGGAAACATGGCTGCCATCGGGGGAGAACTTGGGGTCGCCACTGGGATCCGGCGCCGAGGTGAACTGCACCGCCGTCCCTGTCGCCAAGTCAAAAAGCCAGAGCTGTCCCTGGGAGTCGAAAATCAAATGCTTCGAATCTGGCGCCCACAGGTAGGCTGCTACGTGATAGCGCGTCAGGCGCTCTCTTTCACGCTCATCCTTCACTTTGTCATTGTCGGGTGCCAGCGAGGCCAGCTTGGCAGCGCTGATCAGGACCTTCTTCTCACCCGTAGCTGCGTCCACATACCATAGTTCGCCGTGTTCTCCCTCGTCGTCGCGCTGCACGAACGAAAGCTTGGTCCCGTCGGGACTCCACTCCGTGTTTTCTGGACTGCGCCCAGTCAGGCCCCCCGGGGCGAAGACCGCCTCAAGAGTCAGCGGTTTCACCGGCGAGGACGACTGCGCCCAAAGCGGCGCCAGCAGGCCAGAGAGAAGGATAAGAGCAAGAGCGGAGAACGAGATCTGTTTTTTCACCATGAAACCCCAGGAACAAGAAGTCAGGTCAAGAAAGCGCACGGCGCGAAGGAAAGAGTTTACACCTGCAAAGGCCTCCCGCGCGGCTCCCAGGGCTCATTTGTGAAGCGGGAAGCCGCGTCCCCGCGTGGTAGAATCAAAACTGAGCCCTTTCGGGATGCTTCCAGAAATAGAAAACCTGTTGCGCCTGCAAGAAGCGGACAAGGAAATCCGCCGTCTGCAGGATGAAATCGCCGAACTTCCCAAACGCGTCGCCGCCATCGAACACAAGCTGGCTGACACCAAGGCGCAACTGGAAAAAGCTCAGGCCGCCGTCAAGGCCGACGACGCCGCCCGCCGCAAGTACGAAACCGCAATCACAGACCTCCGCGGCAAGATTTCCAAGTACCGCGACCAATCTCTCGACGTAAAAACCAACGACCAATACAAGGCGCTGTTGCACGAAATCCAATTTGCCGAAAAGGAGATCGCCGCAACCGAAGACAAGATCCTTGAGTTGATGGTGAATGCGGACGCGCGCGATAAGGAAGTGAAGGCAGCCCAGGCCGAACTGAAGGCGGAAGCCGCCGAGATCGAAAAAGAGAAAATTGAAGCCCGCCAGCGCACCGCCGAGGACCAAAAACAGCTCGCCGAGTGGCGCGGCAAGCGGGATCAGATGCGGGCCGGCGTCAATGAGGATCTTCTGCGCCACTACGAGCGCGTGTCCAAGTTTCGCGGCAGCGGCATCTCCGAGGTTCGCGATCACAAATGCATGGCTTGCCAGGTCATGCTGCGGCCGCAGACCTACAACGATGTGCGCACCGGACAGCAAACCGTGGTTTGCGATTCCTGCCAGCGCATCCTCTTCTTCAATCCCGCCAACGAAATGGTGGCTCTCGAGCCGGAACACAAGCGCTCCCGCCGCCATCATCCCAAGATCGATGCTCCCCAAGCCTGGTACTACCGCCAGGAATTCGCCGAGGCTGGCGAAGTTTTCCTGTGCTTGACCAATGCCGCGGGCCAGGCCAGCCGCCGCGTCTTCGACATGCATACCGGCCGTCTCATCGGCGACATCCTCATCCGCGAGGGCGATTACCGCCAAGCGTTCCCGGAAGACATCACAGGCGCCATCCGCCTGAACGGAAGCTGGGCGGAACGTGAAATGGAAAACTGGGGCGCCGAGATGCCCATGACAGCCCTCGATTCCCTTCACACCGATCTTGAGGCCGCCCGCTTCGAGATGAGTTCGCGCACTTCTGCCAAGTCTGAGACCACACCAGCCGTTCCCACCGAACAAGCCGCCAGCTAGCTTGTACGTTTAAGATTGCTGCATGCCCAAGAAGTCGGCCACGCTCCCCATCGTTAAGGTTTCTCCGCGCGGTGCCTCTCGCTTGAAGGACGGCCATGTCTGGGTGTATCGCTCAGACATCGTTTCGGCCAATGCCGTTCCTGCCGGCGCACTGGTCAGCGTGACGGATCACAGAGGCCAGATCCTAGGCAGCGCACTTTATTCCAGCTCTTCACAGATCGCTATCCGTCTTATTTCGCACGAGCCTGTCGCCGACTTCGCGGCGCTGCTTCGTCAGCGCATCGCCGATGCGGTCGCTTATCGCGAACCGATTATCCACGACACGAATGCGTACCGCGTGATCTTCAGCGAAGCGGATTTCCTCCCCGGCCTGATCGTCGACCGCTACAACGAGATTCTCTCGATGCAGATCCTCACCCAGGCCATGGATGCCGAGATCGTGCGCCAGACGCTGATTTCCGAGCTGACCGAGCGGCTGCACCCGGCTTCCATCGTCGAGCGCGTGGACCCGCGGGTCCGCCAACTCGAGGACCTGCCGCCGCGCCCATCCGGCCTGGTGCAAGGAGAAAAGACCTCGACGATCTTCACCATGAACGGCGTCCAGTTTCACTTTGACGCGCTCGAAGGGCAGAAAACCGGAGCCTTCCTCGACCAGCGCGAGAACTACGCCGCCGCTGCCCAATACGCCCACGGCGAAGCCCTCGATGTCTTCTGCTACCAGGGAGGCTTTGCCCTTCATCTGGCCCCGCGCTGCTCTCGCGTGACCGGCATCGATAGCTCCCGGCCCGCGCTCGAAGTCGCCGACCAGAACGCCGCGCTCAACCACCGCGACCTGAACCAACCTGATATCGAATGGATCGAAGCCAACGCCTTCGACCTCCTCAAGGACTACGCCTCCTCCGGCCAGCGCTATGACACCATCGTTCTCGATCCGCCCGCCTTCGCCAAAACCAAGCGCGATCTCGATGCCGCCCTCAGCGGCTACAAAGAACTCAACCTCCGCGCCTTGAAGATGCTCCGCCCCGGCGGGATTCTGGTTACGTGCTCCTGCTCCTACCATGTCAGCCTTTCGGACTTTCTCGAAATGCTCGCCGACGCTGCCCGTGATGCTCATCGAACCCTGCGTCTGGCCGAGGTCCGCGGACAGGCAAAAGACCATCCCATGCTCCTAAACATGCCAGAAACTGCCTACCTTAAGTGCATCATAGCTATCGTAAGTAAATGAAAATAAACGCGATATATAGATTGACAACAACACACTCATATTTTATGCTCCTTTTGTGCTGAATCAACATCTAAGTTTGTGAACGGCGATGCCATATTCCTAAAAACAGCACCGAAGGAGACTATTGCCATGACTGTACTTACCCGTTGGGAGCCTTTCCGTGAGTTTTCCACCCTGCAGGATCGCATGAACCGGATGAACCGCTTGTTCCGCGAGTCCTACAACGATGCCGGCCAGGATGAGTCCCTGACCAACTCGAGCTTTGCCCCAGCCGTCGACGTTTACGAGGACGAGCATAACGTCACTCTGAAGATCGAAGTCCCGGGCATCGACGAGAAAGATATCGATGTCCGCATCGAGAACAACACCCTCACCGTGCATGGCGAACGCAAGATCGAGAAGGAAGAGAAAGAAGAGAACTACCGCCGTGTGGAGCGCCAGTACGGCAGCTTCACTCGTACCTTCACTCTGCCCACCACCGTGGACGCCGAGAAAGTTGCGGCAAACTACGACAAGGGCGTGTTGAAGATCGCTCTGCCCAAGAAGGCCGAAGCCAAGCCCAAGCAGATCAAGGTCAATGTGGGCACCGAGAAGACCCTCGAAGCCAAGGCCCCCAGCAAGGCCGCGTAAAGTCGGCAGTTTGTTTGTGAGGGGACGGGCGACTCGCCCGTCCGTTCGAGCGAAGCTCGACCGTTGTAAGATCGACGGGAGGCGGCAGAACTGGCTGCCTCCCGTTTTGTTGTAGCGCCGGCGTCCCGCCGGCCGTCCTCGCCGCCACACTTGCAACTCAAAGCTGAAACCTTGAAACTGGAGGTCATCATGCCCATCCGCTGGGACAAATTCACCGTAAAAGCGCAGGAAGCCGTCCAGCGCGCGAACAACCTCGCTTCCGAGCACGGCAATCCCGAGCTTCTGCCCATCCACCTGCTCGCCGCCCTGCTCGAAGACAAAGAGGGCATCGTGCCGCCAGTGCTCGAAAAAATCGGCATCGGCCCGCAGGCAGTTCTCAGCGATCTTTATCGCGAAATCGAAAAACTTCCCAAGGTCTCCGGAGAAGCGGCGCAAGCCACGCTCTCGAACGCCACCAACAAACTGCTCGAGCAGGCCCTCAAAGAGGCCGCCAACTTCAAGGACGAATACGTCTCCACGGAGCACCTGCTGCTGGCCATCACCCACCTCAAGCAGGACACAGCCCAGCAGATTCTCGCCCGTCAGGGCGCCACTCACGACGCCATCCTGAAAGCCCTGACAGCCGTCCGAGGCTCTCAGAAAGTGACTGACCAGAATCCCGAGGCCAAATACCAGGCTCTCGAGCGCTACGCCCGAGACCTGACCGAACAGGCTCGCCGCGGCAAGCTCGACCCCGTGATCGGCCGCGACGAAGAAATCCGCCGCGTGGTTCAGGTTCTCTCCCGCCGCACAAAAAATAATCCTGTGCTCATCGGCGAACCCGGTGTGGGCAAAACCGCCATCGTCGAAGGCCTCGCCCAGCGCATCATTTCCGGCGATGTGCCCGAAGTGCTCAAGAACAAGCGTGTAGTTGCTCTCGACCTCGGTGCCATGCTGGCCGGAGCAAAATATCGCGGCGAATTCGAAGACCGCCTCAAGGCCGTCTTAAAGGAAATCGAAGACTCGCAGGGCCAGGTCGTCCTCTTCATCGACGAGCTGCACACCCTGGTCGGCGCCGGAGCCGCCGAAGGCGCCATCGACGCCTCCAACATGCTCAAGCCCGCGCTCGCCCGCGGAGAGCTGCGCGCCATTGGCGCCACCACGCTCAACGAGTACCGCAAATACATCGAAAAAGACGCTGCCCTCGAGCGCCGCTTCCAGATTGTTTTCGTCGGTGAGCCCAATGTCGAAGACACTATCGCCATTCTTCGCGGCTTGAAGGAGCGCTACGAAGTCCATCACGGCGTCCGCATCAAGGATTCGGCCATTGTCGCCGCCGCCACGCTCTCGCATCGTTATATCTCCGACCGCTTCCTGCCCGACAAGGCCATCGACCTCATCGACGAAGCCGCCGCCTCGATTCGCATCCAGATCGATTCGCTTCCCACCGATATCGATCAGCTCGAGCGCCGGGCCACGCAGCTCGAAATCGAAAAGCAGGCGCTGAAGAAAGAAGACGACCTCAACTCCAGGGAGCGTCTGTCCGTCATCGAGAAGGAACTCGCCGGGATCCGCGAGAAATCCAACGCCCTCAAAGCCAATTGGAAAAAGGAAAAGGATCTGATCGCCCGCTCCCGCGAGCTGAAAGAAAAAATCGAGAAGCTCAAGATCGAAGAGCAGGCGGAAGAGCGCAAAGGCAACCTGCAGCGTGTCGCCGAAATCCGCTATGGGCTGTTGCGCCAAGCCGAAGCAGAGCTAAGCCAACTGACCGCCAAGATCGACGGCAAAGGCACGGGCGCTCCACGCATGCTCCGAGAAGAAGTGGACGAAGAAGATATCGCCCGCATCGTCTCCAAGTGGACCGGCATCCCCGTCTCCAAAATGCTCGAAGGCGAAGTCAAAAAGCTGGTCACCATGGAAGATCGCCTGCGCCTGCGCGTCATCGGCCAGGACCAGGCTCTCGAGCGCGTTGCCAACGCCATCCGCCGCTCCCGCGCCGGACTCAGCGATCCCAAACGCCCCATCGGCTCGTTTATTTTTCTCGGCCCAACCGGAGTCGGAAAAACCGAACTCGCCCGCGCCCTCGCCGAGTTTCTCTTCGACGACGAGCGCGCCCTGCTGCGCATCGACATGTCCGAATACATGGAGAAGCACTCGGTCGCGCGCTTAATCGGCGCGCCTCCGGGCTACGTCGGCTATGAAGAAGGCGGCCAACTCACCGAGCAGGTCCGCCGCCGTCCCTACGCGGTCGTGCTGTTCGACGAAATCGAGAAGGCGCATCCCGATGTCTTCAACGTTCTGCTGCAGATGATGGACGACGGCCGTCTCACCGACGGCAAGGGCCGCGTCGTGGACTTCAAGAATACGATTCTAATCATGACCTCGAACATCGGCTCGAGTTACCTGCAATCCGACCACGTTCAAACGCCGGAAGAGTTTGAGAAGGCCAGCGAACAGGTCCTGGAAGCGCTGCACGGCCACTTCCGGCCCGAGTTCCTGAACCGTGTCGACGACATCATCGTCTTCAGTCCGCTCGGCAAAGAGCAGTTGGTCAAGATCATCGAGCTGCGCCTGGAAGACGTGCGCCGCTTGCTCGCCGACCGCAAAATCTCGATCGAGCTAACCGACTCTGCCAAAGATATGCTCTTCACTCAGGGTTACGACCCGAACTTTGGAGCGCGTCCGCTGAAGCGCGCCATCCAAAAGCTGGTCCAGGATCCTCTGGCTCTGAAGATTTTGGATGGAGAGATCCTGCACGGCGACCACATCGTCGTCGATGCCGACAAGAAAACCGGCAAGATAAAATTCGAAGTCAGCAAGCGCGTCGGAGAAAAAGAGCCGGTAAAAGCGAAGCGGTAAGGCAATCGGGCCACGGATTTGCACAGATTCTCGTGGATAACTCCAAGAGCCCTAAAGAAATCCGGGGAGATCCGTGCAAATCCGTGGCCCGGAAGTTACCCTTAAGCCAGATCAAACAG
>OBLU010003019.1_pt1 | contig 15291 bp, 14 predicted proteins | sample 1518681 | NCBI WGS metagenome assembly OBLU01 (sample SAMEA3539304, study PRJEB22396) | soil metagenome | biome: tundra; feature: field; material: soil | place: USA | collected 2010-05 | depth 0.15 m
TCAGATGCGACTCCAGGCCTTCCTTCAACGCAGCTTCATGAAACTGCAGGTTTGGATTCGACGAGTTCGAGAACACGCCCAGTGCGCTGCAGTGCGGCCCCTCCATGAGGGTGCGTGACATGTTCAGGATCACGGCCTCCGCGCCGTACATGCCGCCGCTGCTGATGATGTGCAGGACCTTCATTCCGCGGTATCCTGGCCGCCGTCGGTTTCCGGCTCTTTTCGATTTACCAACGCCCAAAGCTTCTCGTACAGCCGATCGCCCAGCAGCCTCTTCGCAGCCTCTTTCCGTCGATACTGCCGCTCCAGATCGCCCAGTAGCTTGCCGTCTGGCTGAAACAGCTTCTCGATCCACGCTGGCTGCATGTCTCCACGAATGTTCAGCCGCCCAACCGTCACTCCCAGCGGCAGCGGCTCAGCTCTCGGAACGGAGGTATAAATCTCGGTGTACCCAGCCTCCTCGCACGCAGCGAGGACGCGGCGATTGTATCGGCCGCCTGGCAGAGACATGGTTGTGATTGCGGTCCCCAGCTTGTCCTCCAGAGTCAGTCGCGCCTGGCCCAACTCGGTCTGCAACTCATGGTCACTGCAGTGCGTAAGCAACGTATGCGACCAGCCGTGCGCGCCGATCGAATGTCCAGCCTGATGCAGGGATTGCAACTCCGTCCATCCCATGTAGCCGGGCTTCTTCCCGGTCCAGCCGACGGTGATGAAGAACTGCGCGGTGAGGCCTCGTGACTTCAGAATGGGCGCGGCGAGTTCGAAGTTTGAGATATGTCCGTCATCGAAGGTGATCTCAGGGCACAGGCCGGGACTCTCCGCCTGGCGCAACCGAGCATACAGATCGACGTGCTTCTCAAACATTCCCGTATCGGTGACATAGGAGTAGCGAGCCTCGCTGGACCGCAGTTCGTGGTAGAGAAGATAAAGTTTCCGCAAAGGCCGCCGTGTTTGCTCCGTCGAGATGGATTCAAGACGCAAAGGTCAGTCCCACTCACACAGTATGGCTTATCCGGCCGCTTTGGCTTCTACGAGTTCAAACAACTGCCGCGAGCGAGTGTAGATCCAGGCAATTCTTCTGCCCTGGAAGGCCACGGCAGGGACGGGCGTCGAGACAATGATGCATCCATGGTTTTGGGCATGAGCCAACGCGTTGTCGAGATCGTTGGTCTCGAAACAGAGATGGTAGGCTCCGCCGCCGCTCTTCGCCAGGATGGACCGAATGGGGGAGTCCTCACTGGCGGGTGCGATGAGTTCAATTTCGGCAGTGTCCTGGTCAGGCCTGGCGAGAAAGTTAACCGTGACCTTCTGGATGGGATCATCGAAAGGACCGGAAACGACTTTATATCCGAACAAGGTCGAGAGCAATTCGGTTGTGGCTTCCAGAGATGGCACGGCCACCCCGATATGCAACAGTTTGAAATTGAGACCAAAAGGCAGCTCAGACGTCAAAGCGTATCTCCCATTCGTTCCTCCAGAGTTTTCTATTTGGGATCGTTGGAGCCGAAGCAATCGAGCCCGTCGAGTGTTCTGTTGACGTAGCCAGCTGAGCCGGTAGTTGAGACCACCTTGCCCGGATTCCCCAGAATGACTGCCATACTCGGAACATCGAAGTTGACGTAAGCGCCCGGGGCGATGAGCGCATCGCGACCGATCGTTACTTTTCCGACGATAATGGCATTCGCGCCAACCCAAACGCGGTCTTCCAGCGTGGGTGCGCCTTTACGCGGGCCCCTGCTGGCGGCACCAATGGTGACGCCTTGCGCAAGGTTGATGTTGGAGCCGAGGATAGCATAGGGACTGATGACAACTCCTCCAAAGTGACCAATATATAGCCCTGGACCGATGCTTGTAGTGGGAGAGATATCGAATCCATATCTGAAGCGATAGTGGTTAAGCTGAAGCCGGTTGTATAAGTAGGCGAATATACCGTACGATTTCTTCTTTTTACTGTAGAAGGCAACCTTGCGGAGGTAGTAGGTAAAACGAAATCCGGGATCGCGGAGGTAGGCCGACAGAAAGGCACGCATATCCGATTGCCCGCGGTAGCGGTAGAGGTCAGCCCGCAGCGTTTGCCATAATGTCGATGCCATTACGCTCTTAGTCTCCGTTGTTCAGTGGTCTCGCCGGTCACGATAGTCCATCGAGGGCGATCACACAAGGCTGCTTGCAGCGAATCGCAGAACGCGGCTAAAGCGACGATTGGTTCGCCGCGGCGCTTCCTCCGCGCAATCGCCATTGGGTCTCGCGGACTACGGCTGCGAGTAGCGACTTTGCCTTGCTGCCGAAGTTGTCGAGGATAAAGGGCGAGCGAAATGCCATGAAGGCCGTCTGTCGAGACCCAATAAAATTCCCCTGCTTTCTGAGAAGATATGCGATGGCCTCATATCGCGTGCCCTTTTCGGCGCGTACAAGCCTATGCCATTTAGGAGGAAGAATGCTCTCCACGTGTTCGTAGAATCTGGCGTCTGTTTTGAACGCAAACAGAGGGCCCTTACTCGAATGGGAGCTACCGGGCGTGAGCATATAGTCGGCCATCAGCCGATCGACCAAGAGAATATCGCCGGAAAGGGCTGCCAGCACCCATATGGGCCAATCTGTAATTGGGGCAAGATCGAAATACCAATCTGGGAGTTGGCTTTGGATCCCATTCCGGAACATGGCGGAAGGGCTAGCTACGATGTTCTGGCGCAAAAGATTCTCAAGGCCGTACCGTCCTTGGGGCAGGGAAGGAGCTCTGCCGTCTTTTATTGTGCCGTCATCTGTCACCACTCGAACACAATGGCAGCACATGCTAATGGTTGGGTCCGAGTCGAGTGCGTCTACCTGGATACTTAGTTTATCCGGGTCTGTCCAGTAGTCATCTGAATCCAGCCAAGCAATAAACTTACCCCGACACTGTTCAAATGTTTCATAGTAGTTGCGCTGCATGCCAACATTGGCTGATCGCTCCAGAACCCTTATCAAACTGGGATGCCGATCACGATAAGAATAGGCAAGTGCGAGGGTCTCGTCCTGAGAACAGTCATCGCTGATCACTATCTCAAAAGGGAAATTTGTACGCTGCTCAATCACACTGTCAAGTGCCCTTGGCAGCCACTTTACCGAATTGTAGGCGGTGATCGCCACACTCACAACGGGAGCGGGAGGATGATCGTGCTCTAGTTGGCTCTGCATGCTTTCATCGACCTCCCGTCGCAGCCTTCTGCACCAAGTGCTCTCATGTGGACTACCTGGCAGATGCTGTCCGCCCATTCCGGAGCCGCCATTGAACCTCACGAACAACCGAAGCAAGTAGTGCCTTCGACTTGCTCCCCACATTGTCCTTGAGAGATGGTGAGAGAAAAGCCTTCACCGCCGCTTCGCGTGATGCGACGAAGTCTCCCTGTTTTCTGAGAAAGTATGCTATCGATTCATATTGCGCACCCTTCCTGGCACGAACAAGTCTATGCCACCTGGAAGGGATAATGCTCTCAACCAGTTCGTAAAACTTCGCTACCATCGCATGGCGAAATACAGGGCTCTGGGCCATAAAGGAACTATTAGGAGTTAGCATGCAATCAGCCATCACGCGATCGAGCAAGACAATGTCCCCGGTTTGAGCAGCTAACACCCAGATGGGCCAATCAGACAACGATTTAAGATCGAAATACCATGTTGGCAGTTGACGGTGAATGCCAGTGCGGAACATGACTGCTGCAGGAGTCATAAGGTTATGACGCAGCAGTTCGTCGATCCCATATCGTCCGGGAGCCAATGAAGCGAGGACTCTGGGTCGGTTTATCTGGCCGTCGACCATGACCTCGCGAGTAAAATGACCGCAAATGCTAATCGTAGGGTCCGATTCCATGGTTTCGACCTGGATCGCCAACTTCTCCGGGTCTGTCCAATAGTCATCTGCGTCGAGCCATGCGGTGTATTTACCGCGGCATTGGTCGAGCGTTTCATAGGTGTTCCGCTGGATGCCCACATTCTTGCTTCGTTCCAGTACTCTAATCACATTTGGATGCCGCTCCCTGTAGGACTGAGCAATCTTTACTGATTCGTCCTGGGAGCCGTCATCGCCGATGACTATCTCGATTGGAAAAGTCGTCCGCTGCGCAAGTATGCTGTCAAGAGCTCTCGGTAGCCACTTTTCCAGATTGTATGTAGTAACCGACACACTTACCAAAGGTGTCGGGCGGTCCGCCGATTCGAATTCCTGACTTGACATGGTGCCAATCTCCTATTCATTCCCAAAGTCGATCAGAAACATTCGACTCTTCAAAGCGATGTTTCATTCTTCACAGAAGCCTTATCGTTAGCCTATGGGCCGTTTCAGAATGGCTCTTCGGAGATCGAGGACCCACTCCGGAAGGAATGCCACCCAGTATTTTGCGGTTTCCCTATTAAAGCCAAGGCGCTTCAGATGTTGTCTCGCGGCGTGCAGCTTTCTGGCGGCGATCAGGGCCGGCATATATCCGAGGAGCAAGAGCCGTTTCCGGCGGACCATGGTCTCAGTGTCGAGACTTGCGAGGACTCCGATTTTGTCTAGATTTATTAGCTCTGCCGCCAGCATTTTCTCCAGGTTGCCACCGTAGTGGTTTTCGTCGGGGGTGAACTCGTAGTAGTTCGGCGTTGCGGCGAATCTGTAACCCTTCATCAGGAAGCGGAGCCACAGGTTGTACTCATCGACGCCCATCATTGCCCGATCATCGTCGAGCCAACCTAAGTCGCGCAGCACGTCTGTGAGGATAAGTGTCGAACTAGGATTGCCTCCGTAGTTGCGCTCAAACATTTCCGCGAACGTGACCTTATCCGTTCCGGGCGACTTCTCGGAGAAGACTGCGCTGATGCCGGGCAGAGCGTATTTCAGTTGCTGCTCGGTCTTGTCGGCGTGCCATGAATCGTCATGGTCGAGAAAAGCCAGCCACTCGCCGCTGGCGGCTTTGGCTCCAGTGTTGCGGGCGCTTGCAGGTCCTCCGTTTTCCTGGCGAATCACGGTAACCGGGTAGGTTGCCGCCACTGCAGCCGTATCGTCTCGCGAGCCATCGTCAACTACTATTATCTCAAGTAGATGATGTGTCTGCGCCAGTGCACTTTCAATGGATCGGCCGATAAATGTGGCTGCGTTATAAGCCGGAATGATGGCGCTCACCAAGGGGTGATCTGCAGGGCGTCCGTCAATGTGCGATAAGACGATCTGAACGTGTGAACTGGGCATCGAATTGTGCATACCTGCGGGCTAGAACCGGTCCAAATTGAAACTGCAACAAAATACCGTTATGTATTTCTTCTGTGAGAGTCCGCTATCGATCCGCCTAGCTGGGCAGTAGTAACGGAAGCACCTCTCATAGCCTAATTCTAAAGAAGATAGAACGGTGGCATCAGGTTCCATAGTGGCATTCATCTTCGCCGTCTTGCGTACCACTTTTGGATGATAGCGGCTGACTCTCCGGCGGGAGGACGTCAAGCGAATCCTGGCAGTCCTGGTGTCACGCGCCATATTGGACGTTGCAAGTGATCCAGCGGCAGACTCCGGGCTGCTACTTTGCATGCGCGTAAAAGAAGGATCTGACCCTGGGAACAATATAACGCCTGACGTTGTCCCGGAATACAAAGCCAACCGCAAGAACAAAAATAGGTAGAAGAGCCACAGTCTGCAGGATGAACATGATCATGTTGCTGGCAGGCAACAGTGTATTGACGGCATACGAGGCGGCCGCAAACGGTACGGCACAGAGAAATACGGGTCCCCAGACATTCCAATAGACCTGAAAGAAGCTAACGTCAACGAGTCGGCTGACGTAGTTCGGCCACATAAAAAGATGGACGACCAGGCTTGGCAGGAGCGTTCCGAATGCAACCCCATTGATTCCATACGGGTGCGCCAGCGCAACGCTGAGCGTCAGATTTGCCACGCCCTCGCCGATTGCCCACCAAGCCATCACTTTGTGCTTCTCGATTCCCAAGGCGATCGATCCTGCAGTGAGGTTCTGCAAGGAGATTAAAAGCGCCGTCGCCAGAATTGCCAATACGGTTCCCGATGGCCCGGCGTATTCTGGCCCCATCCATAGTCCGATAAAGCTGTGGCCGCGAATGATCAGCGTAAGCACGATCGGCAAAGAGATTGCCAGGGTTGCGCGGGTGCCGTTGTAGTAAAGAGCTCTCAAGCCCGCCAAGTCGCCCGCAGCCTCATACGTGCTAGCGGCGGGACAAAATGTCGCGGTCATGGAGCCGATGACCTGCTGCGTGTAGCGGCACAAGGTATTTCCGATGGAGTAGAAAGTTACGGCGGAAGCCGAAACGAACGCCCCAACCACCATATTGTCGGACTGGTAAACCAACTGGACCGCAATTGTAATGAGGAAGGCATAGACGCTATAGGACCAGATCTTGCGAAGGACTTCCCATCTCGGCTTGGTCAGCTGGATTCTCAGCTCTGGGTATACCCTCCGCGCAAGGTACAACAACATGGCATTGCCGACTATAGCCGCGAGAAGTTCACAGAATGCGATGGCAAGAATGCCATAGCCAGCTCGCAAAACGGTTACAACCCCGATCACGCGGACCATGAGTTGGAATATCGTCACATAACTCTTCAGATCGTACCGGTTCAGTGCAGACAGCGTAGCACTGAAGATTCCGAACGACATTGAGATTGCGGTTGTGACCCCAATGATAAGCAAGGCCTCGCGCGCGTCGGTGGACAACGCCGGAGGAACCTTGAACATGATTGGAAACACAGCAGCAAGGCCGCCACTTATCAGCAGGATCAGGGCGCTGATTTGCAGCCGAACCCAAAGGACTGCCGAGAGTGCCTCGGAAGCGCCTTGGTGATCCTGGGTGGTGTACCCTTTAGAAATGAACCGCAGCACGGAGGTAGCCATGCCTAGATCGAGCATTATCAAGTAGCTGACGGAAGAGATCGCCAACACCCAGACTCCATAGGCGACATCTCCCAGTCGATGGACGATGAAGGGCTGCAGGAAGAATCCGACCGCTAGAGTCGCCGCCATCGCGAACCAGTTGGACAGAACGCCCCGTGCGATGTGGCGAATTCGCAACTGCAACCTGAAGCTCCTTTCCCCAATTCAATCGCGGCGGAAACCAATCCCTCGAGCGTATAAGCAATGGTAGCAGTCGTCGAGTCCGGCGCCGATAACAACCACATTCGGTTCTCTGATGGCATTCCACGACAGTATTTTGCCTACCACTTTTGGATCAAAGCGCCAATGCCGCAGAAGGCAGATGACGTATTATCAGGGAAAGCAGCGTGCCTGGCTGAGCAGCAGCATCCTGCAGGACGTAGTGGGAGTTGTGAACTCTGAGAATGGTTCCTCACAGCACGGCGTTGCATGGGGTACGAGAAACGACGTCAGGTCAGGTTGTCTCGCAGGTCTCAGACCGCTATATAACCGTCGCATCCCCGTGCCACCATGTGATGTTGTCCAGTCGGAGCTCACGATGAAGCTGCTCTTCTGGCTCAGCTTCACATTAGTAGCCTACACGTATTTCGGCTACGCTGCCTGGCTGTGGCTGGAAGCCAGAGTGCATACGCGGCCCATCGTGCAGAGACCAATAACGCCTGACGTGTCTATCGTCATCGCTGCCCGCAACGAAGAGGCGAACCTGCCTGCCAAGCTCGAGAATCTCCGCCTTCTGAACTATCCGCGTGAGCGAATACAGATCGTTATTGTGTCAGATGGTTCGACAGATCGGACTGCCAGCATTCTGCGGGAACACGCCTCTGCCGTAGTCCCCGTCATCCTCGACGAGTCAAGTGGGAAAGCCCGCGCCCTGAACGAAGCAATCAAGCGGGCCACTGGAGAAGTACTGGTTTTTCAGGATGCACGGCAGTTCGTAGAGCCGGACGCAGTCTCCGAACTCGTCAGCTGCTTCGCCGATCCGGCCGTCGGTGCCGTAAGCGGAGAATTGCTGCTTGAACCCAACGCGACTGCGCCCTCTTCCGATGCTCTAGGCATCTACTGGAAGATCGAAAAAGTTGTGCGTAAACTGGAGTCTGCGTCGGGCTCCGTGGTCGGAGTGACTGGGGCCATCTATGCGATCAGGCGTGAACTCTACTCGCAAATGCCGCCCGGAACTATTCTTGATGATGTATTTGTGCCGATGCATGTGGCGCGCCTCGGCAAACGTGTTGTGTTTCAGCAATCAGCGATCGCGCGCGACCGAATTTTCAATGAAAAGGGAAAAGAGTTCTCGCGCAAGGTCCGCACACTGACGGGGAACTATCAACTGCTGCGGCTGGCGCCGTGGCTACTATCGCCGGCAAATCCTCTGCTCTTCCGCTTTATCAGCCACAAGCTTCTGCGACTCCTTGTTCCGTTGCTATTGGTTCTGATGCTGGCGGCTTCTGGATTGGCCAGCGGACCATTCTTCAGGGCCGTATTCTGGCTCCAGGTCCTGCTCTACGCCCTCGCCGGCCTTGGGGCCTTGAGTCCGTCCTCCAAGCGGTTCAAGCCAGTCGCTATTGCCAGCACATTTGTCATGCTCAACGCAGCTGCCGCACTCGCGTTTTACAATTTTGTTGTAGGGCGAAACAGAGTTTGGAGCTAGTAGGCCAGTCCAGCATCCACTCGCAGCCCACGGAGATCGCACATTGGGAACAGGTATTGGACACTACATTCCGCTGGTTGCCTACCTGGGATTCTGTATCATGCCCTTTGTCTCACTCGGGGGACGGCCTCTGCTGGGCTTCTACTACATGATCCCGTTCTTACCATACCGCACGATGCGAGACCACTTCCTTGACTACCCGCTGGGTGCCAACGTGTTGACGATCCTGGTGATCGCGGTCATCGTCGGAGCCTTAATCCACGGCAAACACCTTCCCAAATCAAAACTCTACCTTATCTGGGCCGCCATCGCAGGCTATCTTTATATCTCGATGTGGATTGGCACGGTACTCGGAAATGCACCCGCCCCGCTTTGGCTTTCAGACGTCAACTTCGTTACCTGGAAGGACTACATGGTCATTCCACTGGTCTTTGCAGCGTCAGGTTTAGTCATCGAGGACAGGAAGGCCGTCAGGATGGTCGTAATCCTTACCGCCTTCACCCTCTTGTTTATTGACAAGAGTTGCTTGTATGAAAGCATGACGAGAACGTGGTCAAACTTTGATGAGAACAAGCGCGGTGGTGGCCCGCTGGGCTATGGCTCGAATCAAACGGCTGCATTTCTGGCGCAGTTTGCGATGTTCTTCTGGGGCTTTGGGCAGTTTCTCAAGAGAATGAAGCTCAAGCTCATCAGCTACGGAATAGTGGCGCTCACGATATTGGCCTGCATGTATACGTTTTCCCGAGGCGCTTATCTAGCTCTGGTGTTTAGCGTCTTTGTCCTTGGCTTGTTGAAGGATCGAAAACTACTTCTAATCCTCGGGGTCTTCCTGGTCACCTGGCAAACCATTGTGCCGACTCCCGTGCGTGAGCGCGTCAACATGACCAAGGACTCCAATGGACAGCTCGAGGCCTCTGCCCAGGAACGTGTCGACCTGTGGACACAGGCACAACAGTCAATTATAAGTAACCCAATTTTTGGAACAGGCTTCGCGACTTTCCAGTATGGACAGCATGTTGGCGAGCTGAAAGACACACACAATTGGTACGTCAAGATTTTGGTAGAGACCGGCATCATTGGCTTCATCATGTATTTCATTCTGCTTCAACAATTGCTCGCGATGTCTTACCGTCTCTTCAAGCGCGCGACCGACCCGCTCTATCGTGGCCTTGGCCTTGGCCTGTTTGTGGCGACCTGCTCCAGTTTGGCTGCTAACTGTTTTGGCGACAGATGGACATATATTGAAATCACCGCACTCTTTTGGGTTCTGGCTGCAGCCGCAGTTCGTGCGACGCAGTTTACGAATTCCGAGTCAATTGCAGAACCGACGGAAGTTGTTTCTGCCCGCCCAATGAACCCATACATGGCCTATCGATAAGAACTCACCCGTGTTCGTCGACTAAGTCACTCTGCTCGACATTAACCTCTCGCCGGAAGTGCGGAATAAGTATGATCACCGTCTTACCAATTGCGGACGCAGGCCAGAATGATGTAAGTCATTCGACCTTGCCTCACGTCCTGCTGGTGCTCGATCAGTTTCCCAAAATTCTCGGCGGTGGAGAACGCATCGTCCTTAGACTTGCAGCCCTTCTACCGAAGTATGGATATCGCGCGTCCATCCTGACCTTTTTCGTTCACCCCGAATGCACTGGCCTTACGTCGCCGCCGTGCCCTGTTTATGTGCTCCCCTTGCAGCGCACCTATGACCTCACTGCTTTCAGAGCCGCTCTCGAACTGCGACGATTCCTCAATTCGCAGCGAATCCAGATCGTCCAGACATTCTTCGAAAGCTCAGATATCTGGGCTGGATTTGTAACAAAGATGACGTCGAATGCAAAGCTGATATGGAGTCGCCGAGACATGGGCATTCTGAGGACTCGCAAGCATCAGATCGCCTATCGTCTGATGGCCGGAGTTCCTGACGCGGTATTTTCCGTCTCCGAACAAGTCCGTAGGCATTGTATCGAAGTGGATCGGATCGATCCTACCCGGGTCCACACCATCTATAACGGCCTCGACCTTGCGGGCCGGGATGCCGTCGGCAAGCCTGCCAAAGCTCCGGGCGAAGTCCGCGTCACCACGGTGGGCAATATCCGAAGGGTGAAGGGGCACGACATCCTCATCAAGGCTGCCGCACTCATCCTGCCCCGGTTTCCCGGAATCTCTTTCAGCATAGCCGGCGAGGTGTTGGAGCAGGACTATTTCGCTGAGTTGCAAACTCTCGTTCGCGATCTGAAACTCAGTGATCATTTCCATTTTGTTGGCGGAATCACAGATACGCAAAAATATCTGTCTGAATCTGACATCTTCGTGCTTCCCTCTCGCAGTGAAGGCTTCTCCAATGCCATAGTCGAAGCCATGGCCGCATCTCTTCCGGTTGTCACAACTGACGTCGGGGGAAATGCGGAAGCTGTGAAGGATGGTGTCACTGGCTTCATTGTTCCTTCGGAGGATACTGAAGCGCTCTCGGCAGCGATCTCTCAGCTGCTCTCTGACCCGCCTCGGGCGAGGGCGATGGGTATTGCCGGGAAAGCTGTAGCGTCGGAGCTCTTCACAACGGAGGCGATGATGAAACGGATCTCCAGTGTCTACGAAGACCTGCTCTCCGAATGATGACATGCTTGGCCATTTTAGTGCGGCCGCCGATCCTGCTTGCTATGTCGTCACTGCTGCGTTTGTCAGAGCCGCAATTGCTTTTCTGGCGGTTTTCACATAGAAACCGTTTGAGAAGCGATGAGGCCCGATGAAGTGAACAAATGACGCAGCCACATAAGGAACGTCGGGGTGCGCCCAATAAGAAAGATACTTGGGAAACTCCAGCACGCGTGCGTCCTGCGAGTTCGCGATGAGAAGATTCGATGTCACCTGTTCGCTGCCCCACTCGTCCCACTTCTCATTCGCAATACGCCGCATGAGATTCGAAAACCAGACGATCTTCTCCCGATCGATGGAACCCTTCGCAAATCCAGTGAACCCGGCATTTCCTCGCACATACTTCAGTGAAGAGCTTTCGGGCAGTTGGTCAAAAGAGCGTTCACACACTGCCTGCACCATAGAACTCAGGTTATTCTTCGACCGGGTGCAGGCACTCATCATTGGCTCAATCTCTGGATGCGAACGATCACCCAGAAGAGTAAAGCTTCGATTCGCATCGATGCACCCCGCAACCTCAGCAATCGAGTTCGCGGTAAGAGTGTCTGAGTCGAGCTGAACGACGTAGGAATCCTTCACGATATTGCTAATAAGAAGAAGCCTCTCCCAGCAGCTGCCTTTCGGGCAATGGTCCGGAGCAACCTCGGAAATGTGAATGATCCGCACCTGGGGTATGTGCAGGCGCAGCGTGGAGTAGTCGGATTTTGTCAGGGATCCATCGTCAAGAATCGCGACATTTGGATTGCGACCAATTTGTCTGCAGAATGACTTCGCAGCCAGCAAATACATCACCACTTCGCCATGGCAAAGCATCGAGACAAGTGTCAGATTGTCGTCGCTGCAATGAATTGGCGCCGTGCGCAGCAGAGCGCGACAGTTAAGATTGAACCAGGCCCGTCCCAAGGCACGCCTAGCGCGAAAGAACATACTAAGAACCTTTCACTATTCGTTCCGGTTTCTGTTGCCTGTATCTCTTCCGGTTCCCGAACAAGCCCATTTGGGGCGACCGGTCATCTAGCACCGTGTTCAAGCTGCTGTGTCGCGGAATCAATCAACCTCTCGCAGATTAAGTCCGATATTCATCGTCTCACAGGACAGTGGTAATTGTGTGTCTTCCTTTCAACCCGGATATCCGTTGTAAAGCCGAATGAGACGCCCGTAAGATGGGTTAAACACCATTGTTCATGCGGATTTGAAGGGAAGGGCGCTCTTTTGAAGGCATGTGCCCGGTGGCTGAGGCACCGAAGCGAGGGGCCCGCCGCACTTTTCAATCCACGCATGGAGGCTGGTTTCCAGGGTCCGCGAGTGGTCCTCCAACGCCGACCTGTTGGCAGTTCGAAAGTCGGGTGAGCCTCCGGGCTGAGCGGTCTCGTCTCCGACAATCTGACCGATGCCCGTCGCGGCAGGAACAGGCAATTGCCGTTACCGAATCTATTGCGCCAGCCAATCTAATAAGGCTGTCTGGCCGGGTGTAAAGACCTCAACGATGCTGATCGTCCTTTCCCGTGTCCCGCTTTTTCACCCCGTTACTCAGAGAAATTCTGGAATCGCGGTGTAGCCTTTCCGGTAGACTAACGATGATCGTAAGCCGGAAAACCGAGTTGCTGAGGGGAAGGGAGGAGGAAAGCGTGCCCAAGAAATCGACAAGGAAGGCTCCTGACTACGCGGTCGAGTCCAGCACCGCTAGAAAATGCCCCGTTTTTCGACCGTAACTGCACTCTTGGTCTTGCAAAACCTCTCTGGACCGGTAGAATTCGACCGAACCGATGCAAAAAAAGTAGATTTCGATTGATAGAAGTTGTTAGGGAGACCCGATGGGGAACGATGAGAAGCTGACACTCTTGGCTCGACTGCTTCTGTGCTTTTGCAGGAAGCCCGAAGCCTCCGACTACGAAATGCCCGGAGGTCAATGTAAGCCGGGGAAGGAACTCGAGGAATTGGAGAGTTTATTCCCCCGTTTTCGGGAGGAATTGACCGAAAAAATCGTGCTCGACTTCGGATGCGGGGATGGATATCAATTGGCAGCCTTTTGCCAGGCCGGAGCAAGCCGGGTCATAGGAGTCGACATTAATCCAAAGGCACTTGATGCAGCCACCCACCGGGTGCACAGCATGAACATGAGCGACCGCATTATGTGCACAACAGAACCACCCGAGGACGTCAAATGCGACGTCATTGTCAGCAAGAATAGCTTTGAGCATTTCGTGGATGCCGACCATATCTTGGCAGTGATGCGATCCGCACTCAAGCCGAAAGGGAAGATATTCATCACCTTCGGACCTCCCTGGTACGCACCCTGGGGAGGTCACATGGCCTTCTTTTGCCGGCTTCCCTGGGTACAAATACTCTTTCCGGAAAAGACAGTAATCGAGGTGAGGTCCCATTTCCGACCCACCAATGCCGTCAGGTACGAGGACCTACATCTGGCAAAGATGTCGATTCGAAAGTTCAACCGAGTCGTGAAGCGGTCGGGCCTCCGTTGTTCCTCGCTGCGCTACGATTGCGTGTGGGGCATGAACTGGCTCCGGTACACGCCACTGCGTGAGTTCTTTGTCAATAGGATCAGTTGTGTGTTAACCGACGGGTGATCGACTTCTACGCACAGGTCATCTCCTGCCTGCCTCCCTCGACAAATAACGAGCCACCGAAAAGTTCCGCTGGTACGTCTCATAGGACATCGCAGAATATGCCGAAGGTCGACATCATCATACCCGCGTATAACGCTGCCAAGTACTTACCCGCTGCGATTGAAAGTGTCGTGGCGCAGACATTTGAAGATTGGAGAATCCTGCTTATAGATGATGGCAGCACTGACAACACTGCTGAAATTGTCGCCCCGTACATTGAGCGGCTAGGGACCAAACTCAAATACATCAGACAGGCCAATGGCGGAGTATCGGCGGCACGAAACGCAGCGCTGCGTAATTCGTCCGCTGAGTTTCTGGCCATGTTGGATGCCGACGATATTTGGCTGCCCTGCCGGCTAGACGAGTCAATTAAGTGCTTTGAGGGCAGACCCCAGGTGGGTTTGAGTTACGGTTCCGTCGCATTCGTCGATCAAACGGGCGTGGTTTTGAAGACATTTGACGCCCGTCAGAGGCATGCTGAGGGCAACATTGCTCCATACATCTATATGCGCGATGTGCAATTGCCGAGCCCTACCGTCACATTCCGTAGAAGCTGCGTTGACGAGGTTGGCGTATTCGACGAGAGTATGCGGGTGACTGAGGATCGAGATCTTTGGCTCAGGATTGCATTGAAATTCGAAGTGGGGTTCGTACCCACAGTAATTGCGCACTACCGCACCTCTCCGAACTCGTTGACGACGGATCCGGATCGCATGCTGCGCGCGCAACGAAAGTTCATACAGAAGCACTACCGAGCTCTCGGTTGCGGGTTCGTTGCACGTCGCATCGCCCTGGGGCGAATCTACAGGCAGCGCGCTGAAGCGTTGGCAACGCGCCGGCAGCGTTGGGCGGCGTTGGGGAGCTCACTGCGGTCCCTGGCATATGATCCATTGGACATCAACAACGTCCGGACCGCCGCGTCCTTGCTCTTGCGTTCCGTTCGATGAAGAAATCTGGAGCCCTCTTGTTGGTTCAATCGCGAGATGGCTATTGTAGAGTCTCCAACTGCACCTAACGTAACAACGATCAGGACCGCCTTCGAATGAGCAGCAGATTATTGTCGTAATCGTTGTGATCGCTCGGCAACTCTACCAAAGCGAAGTCATAGTTCGGATACTGGCTTGCAAAGCCGAGCAAATGTTCCTGCCACTCCTTTAGTTCGACGCCTCTGATGTCTTCGACGACGTAGACGCCACCAACTCGGAGATGCGCTAGAGACCCCGCTAGAAACGAAGCATTTCCGGCAAGTCTGTGCAATCCGTCATCGATGAGGATGTCCATTTCGTCTTGCAGCGCGGGTTGCGCCCAAAGATCACGGATAGCGTTGGCATCCAGTTGGTCGCAATAAAACGTTTGAATTCGGTCGTCGGTGAAGAGGATGTTGCGGTCTATGTCAGCTCCGAATACCAAGGCCTTCGGAAACAATTCACGCCAGCCGCGGAGCGATGCGCCAGGA
>OBLU010003021.1_pt1 | contig 15287 bp, 14 predicted proteins | sample 1518681 | NCBI WGS metagenome assembly OBLU01 (sample SAMEA3539304, study PRJEB22396) | soil metagenome | biome: tundra; feature: field; material: soil | place: USA | collected 2010-05 | depth 0.15 m
GGGACTCATAATCCCTCGGTCGCAGGTTCGATCCCTGCCTGCCCCACCATCCAAGGATCAGAGTGGTCCGCGGTTTGGTGCGAGGTTGAATTCGGCTGAACTTTGAAATGCTCGGTCGGTGGCTCGTCGGGTCAGTACGCCGGTTTCGATCCCTCATAAGTCGGTGGGGAGTGGTCGGATCGTTGGCATTCGACCTGGGGTTCTGGGATCCCGGTCACTGCGAGAGCTGCAGCCAGCGCGTGTGGAAGCAGGACGTACCACCGGAACCGTCATGACTCGGCGTCGTTTGGAACCACCGGAGGCCGGGGCACAGGGCCGACGGCCACTCTGCAGTGGAAGGGGATGGAGGCATTGCCAAACCGTCGGCCTTCGACTCGCCGAGACTGTTTGGGCCTGTTTGACATGGCTATCCTAATTCCCTAGATTGTGATTCCTAGTTGACTACTAGGAAAGATCAACAATGGCTGGTCCCGCGCTCCGCCTGACGTGAACCGACCCATCCGAATGAGAAACGAGATTCTGACCCCATGCGACGCAACTCCTTTCGATTCAGTACTCCCTTCCGGGCCCTGGGCCTGATCGTGCCGCTCACCGGATTGACCCTCCTCGCCGGCGCCTGTGCCTCAAAGTCGTCGGCGTCAACCTCCACAACGTCGAACGCTCCGGTAGCCATTCACTTGGGATATCTCACCAATCTGACCCACGCGTCGGCTCTCGTTGGGGTACGTGATGGCTACTTCACCAAGGAACTCCCTAAAAACGCCACACTGCAGTCAGCGACATTCAACGCCGGCCCAGCCGAGGTCACCGCGCTTCTGTCCGGCTCGCTCGACGTGGCTTACCTTGGACCGAGCTCGGCCATCACCGCATTCAGCCAGTCACAGGGCAAGGGGATTCAGATCATCTCCGGTGCCACGTCCGGCGGTGCCGCCCTGGTTGTGAACGACACGATCACGACGGCAAATCAGCTGAAGGGCAAGACACTCGCCACCCCTCAGTTGGGCAATACCCAAGATGTCGCCCTGCGTACTTGGCTGAAGAGCCAGCGCATCACCTTTACCGACCCGAATGGGGGGAGTGGTGACGTCAACATTCTGCCGCAACAGAATTCCACCACGTTGACTGCATTCGAATCCGGGTCGATTGCCGGGGCCTGGGTTCCCGAACCGTGGGCGACTCGGCTGGTGGCCGAGGGCCATGGTCACGTGCTGGTCAACGAAAAGTCCCTGTGGCCCAGGGGGCAGTTCTCCACCACCGTGCTGGTGGTGACGATCAATTTCCTCAAGAGTCATGCTGATCTGGTCAACGATCTGCTGAAGGGCCAAGTCGCCGCGAACAGCTATCTCAACTCATCGCCGGCTCGGGCCCAGGCTGATGCAAATGATGCGTTGGCCACCATCACCGGCAAAGCACTCAATCCGGCTGAATTGACGGCTTCGTGGTCCGAACTGAAGTTCACCGATGACCCGATCGCGGCATCGATCGCCGCCGACGTGAAGGACGCGGCGGCGGTCGGATTCCCGACAACAAAGATCACCGGTCTCTACGACCTCGGACCGTTGAACCAACTGTTGCACACCGATGGACAGCCTCAGGTATCGACGTCGTGACGGTCACATCCATTGGGGCACCGGCGGTGTCACTCAGGGGAGTGTCGAAACGGAACGGTGTCGGGAACGCGAGCGCCACAGCGTTACAGGACATCTCCCTCGACGTGGCGGCCGGTGAGTTCGTATGTGTCGTCGGGGCATCGGGTTGTGGAAAGACGACGCTTCTCAATCTAATTGCCGGACTGGATACGCCATCTGCCGGAACGGTGCAGGTTTCCACCGCGTCCGGCGGAGGTGATGTGGCCTTCGATGGCCCGGCCGGGACAAGGGTGGCCATGATGTTTCAGGACTCGGCGCTCTTCCCGTGGTTGAGCGTGGCGGCCAATGTGGAGTTGCCCATGCGGCTGCGTGGTCTCGGGAAGGCACAGCGACGAGCGGCGGCTGCGGACCTACTCGAGCGAGTCCGCCTCGGAGGGTTCGCTCACAAGCTCCCCCACGAACTGTCGGGGGGGATGCGCCAGCGCGTTGCTCTGGCTCGGGCCCTGGCCCAGGATGCACACCTGCTGTTGATGGACGAACCATTCGGAGCGCTCGATGCAATTTCTCGCGACCTTCTCCACGATGAGCTCGAGCGGCTTTGGGCGGAACGTCGTTTTGCGGTGATGTTCGTCACTCACAATGTGCGCGAAGCGGCTCGACTCGGTGACCGGATTGTGTTGCTGACGAGCCGGCCGGGCCGAGTTGCGGCCGTCTATCCGATCGACCTGCCCCGTCCCCGCCGTATTGCCTCCACCGAAATCGCCAATCTGGCCTCGATGGTCACGGACGAGCTCCGCTCGGAGATGCGGCGCCATGCTCGCTAGGCTCTCGCGTCCCACTCCGGGAACGCCTGGCGAAACGCTCGATGAAGATTTGGCGGGACTGGACGCGCTGGAGATACCGCTGGCGCTCGGAACCACTGGCCGGGTCCAGCGGGCGTGGGATGCGACGTGGCCCAAGTTTGGTGCCATTGCACTGATCCTGCTGGCATGGCAGGTCGCGGTGTGGGCACATTGGAAGCCATTCATCCTGCAAACACCGGGTACGGTTGCCCGGCAGTTGGTGGATCTGTTGGGGACATCTTCATTCTGGACCTCTGCTGGTGTGACCTTTCATCACGCCGTCATAGGGTTTGGCATCGCCATCGCCCTGGGCGCGGTTGTGGGCACTGCCGTCACCCGGGTTTCGGTCCTGCGCGCTGCCCTCGGATCACTCATCACGGGAATGCAGACCATGCCGTCGGTCCTCTGGTTCCCATTGGCGGTGATGGTGTTCGGTCTCTCGTCGAATGCCATAGTGCTCATGATCGTGCTGGGATCTTCACCGGCTATTGCCAACGGTTTCATCTCGGGTATCGACCAGGTGCCCCCGGGTCTCACCCGCGCAGGTCGAATTCTCGGGGCCCGTGGGTTCGCCCTGCAACGCCACGTCGTGTTACCGGCTGCGTTGCCGGTGGTGCTCGGCAGCCTCAAACAGGGTTGGGCCTTTGCCTGGCACGCGCTCATGGCGGGCGAGTTCCTCATTCAGGTGGCCGGACAGGTCGGGTTGGGTGGACGGACCGAAAACGCCCAAACTCAGGGTTACTTCGCGGTGGTCGTGGCGTTGATGATCGTGATCGTCATTGTCGGCATCGTCGTCAATACCGGTTTCAACAGGATCGATCTGGCAGTGCGCCATCGTTACGGCCTGATCGACGCCAACGGACGCTGACCTCTACCTCCTCAGCGCTCACCCCTGCAGCGACTGCGTCAACAACACTGACGGGAATCACAACTAGCGTCTGGCGGATGGCACCCTTTCACCCTCTTCCGTTTGCCATTGTCGCCATCGTGGCGGCTGGCGTCGCGGCACCAGGGTGTTCCTCTTTTTCGTCGTCACCGACACCGGCATCTGGCAACCCGGTGCCAGGGCGCATTGCCATTGAGGGTCCGATGACCGGACCTCAATCGGCTACTGGCGTGGATATGTATCGCGGCGCTCAACTTGCGATGGACCAGATCAATGCAGCCGGCGGGGTCGACGGGGTGAAGTTACTGCTGGTGCGGGCCGACGATGCGGCGCTTCCGGGTACCGGGGTCACCGTAGCCAAGCACATGGTGCAACAAGGCGTATTCGGCGTGGTGGGACCGTTCAACTCTGGAGTCGGAGTGGACAATCTCTCCATCTACCGCTCGGCCGGCACAGCGATCGTGCGTCTCACCAGTGCCCACCAGACCCAGGGTTTTGGAGTTACCACCCAACCGATGGACGTCCAGGTGGCACCGGTGGAAGCAAAAGAGCTCACTGATCAACTCCACGCCACCCGGGTAGCCATCATCTACGACACCTCTGCCTATACGGCCAGCATCGCCACCCAGCTCAAGGGACTGTTGACGGTGGCCGGGCACGCCCCGGTCACGGTCGCGCCGGTATATGAGAGCCAGACGAACTTCAACACTGTCCTGGCCACGGTCAAGGAGGCACATCCCGACGTGCTGTATATCGCCGCCTACGGCACAGTGGCGGGCCAGATAGCCAAACAGGCAGCCCAACTCGGCGTGGGGGGAAGGTGTTTCGTGGACCTGGCTGCGCAGGGTCCCGACTTTGTCACCGCCGCCACCGGCCCTGTGGCTCAAACATGCCTGAACAGCGGGGTACCCTCCGCTCAGCAATTTACGGGGGCGACGGCCTACGTGTCCCAGTACCAGGCCGCTTTCCATGCCGCCCCCGGTACCTGGGGCACCTTTACCTATGACTCGGTGGAGCTGTTGGCGAAAGCGGTGATGGCGGCCGGCGGCTGGAAGCAAACTGCCACTCGCGCCGCGCTCTCCCATACTGTCGATATGACTGGTATCACTGGGAAGATCACCATCGATCCGGGCACCGGGAACCGGGTCGACGCCCCGGTGGTGGTGCTCGGAATCGACCCCGCCGGCAATTACGTCATCGATCCGACGTGGGCCCAGGCCACTGGCTTCCCACTTCCCACCAGCTCCGGTCAGTAGACCTGATTCGATCTTGACCTGCTCCATCACCTATCGACCAACCGACGTACCATCCAGCCACGCCGTTGCCACAATCTGACAGGAGTCTGATGAATATCGAGGAGTTTTACAGTGCCGATGAGCGGCGCCGAGAGTCAGCCGAGATCGAGCTGGGGACGAACTGGTATGACGCCAGCGGAAACCGGTACGAGCTGAGCTGGGTGGAGGACACCGGGGAGTTGTACGCCATGCTCGAGATGGTTCCCGAGGCCGGCTCGTATACGCCGTTCGGGGATGTCGAGGTGGAGAACCTCTCGGTTGACGAGGTGATCGTCACGATCGTCGGCTATATCGCCACTCGCGACGAGATGGAGAAAGTGCTGGCTGGATGGGATGCCGAAATGGCCAAACCGGACGGGATCACCTGGGTGGCAGATCGCCTCCGTGAGCACGATGTGCCCGGCACCGCACCGACCTCGGCGGGCTAACTCGGTTGGCGTGCCGCCACACCGGCGTGCCGCCATACCGCCATACGTCACCGACTGCCGGACGGTTCAGCTCCCAGGAGCGGGCAGGTCGAGCATGGTGGCGAGTAGCTGAGTGGCCAAGTTGTTGGTTTCGAAGTCCGAATCGATCGGCAGGATGTCCGAGTCCTTCAACAGGCCACCCAGCCGGGCCAAAATGAGGGCGAACCGGAAACCGGCGAAGACTTCGTAGTACTGGACGTTCTCCATGTCGCGTCCCAGCAGCTCGCCGTAACGGGTAATGGTGGCTTCGCGGCTGGGGAACCCCGCGGGTCGATCCAGGTTTATGGTGTCGGTGAACTGACGGTCGAAGTAGAGCCACCACCCGAGATCCATCTCCGGTTGACCCAAGCAGGTCATCTCCCAATCGAGCACGGCCACACATCTGAAGTTGTCGAAGATCATGTTGCCGATACGGCTGTCTCCCCACAGCAGCGCCATCGGTGCATCTTCGGTGGGGCGGTTGGTCTCCAACCACTCGAGGGTGGCCGATGCCACAGGGATGGGTCGCCCTTCGGCAGCCCACGAGTAGAATTCCCGGTAGTACGACAACTGTTGGTCGAGTCCGGTCGATCCTCGGCGGGGGTTGTCGAGGAATCCGAGCCCGAGACCCCTCCAATCGGTGGCGTGCACCTTGGCCATGGCGTCCAACCCGCTCCACCAAAGTCGTTCCTGCTCTTCTGTCGAAGCATCCACCAGCCATCCACCCGACGCATAGGGAGGATTGTCCGTTGGCACCTCCCCGTCGATGCACTCCATGACCGCAAATGGTGCTCCGAGGAGTGAGGTGTCCTCTTCGATGCCCACTACCGATGGCATGGGAACATCGGTCTGCTCAGCCACGGTGCGCATCACCCGACACTGTCCAACGAAGTCAGGGTCGAGAAAGACCGTATAGCCGGTCGGGGCCACCCGGGCCACCAGGCGATGGTCGGTAGATGCCGCTCCCGGTTCATCCCAGGTGGCGTCGAACAGGATGGTCTCGCTCGAGAATCCATTGGTCGGTGGCGACTCGAGATTGCTGACCTGAACATTGGCGATCCCGGCGATATGGGCTTCCACCCATGCCGCCAAGGTGACACCGGTCTCGGCTGGGTCACGATGGGTGGTCTCAGGCATGCGGAAAGTATGGCCTGTCCGAAAGGGAAGCGTCCGCTCCAGTAACCCCGGCACCACCGATGGAGGCACACGCTAACGGTCGTCAGCGGGAACTTCGGCCGGATTCAAACTCCAACCACCTCCACCAAGTCTTCGAGGCCTTCGAAATTACCAACCCGGCGGGCATGGAGGCGGCATTCGTCCGCAGGCGGTAGCCACGCCGACGTCTACCGGGGAGTCATAGAGAGCCGCCAGTTTCGTCAGTCGACGAGGGCCCATTCTTCGGGCCCTGGACCTACGATTGCACAACAGCTGCAGATGATCTGTCCGAAAGGGCGAGCGCTGCGGCGGACCAGGCGAGGTAGGGTCCCGTGGGTTGGACAGCGGATTCGGATCGGGGATCAGTGATGGAGGTGGTGGTCGACCTGGGTACGGCGGAAGTCGCCCTCCATCAACCCGACGACCTGCAGCGATTCGCGGTGCGGGCGGTATCCCATCGAACCGATGGTGGTGCCGCCGATGGACCGGCGACGACAGCCCTCGCCTCCCTGACCGCCGCATTGCGAGAGCACGATATCGGTCGGGTGGATCCCGATGGGACAGTCTTCATTCCCCCTGACACGGTGAGGACCTTGGCGGCGCGGGCTGCGACGAACGCAGGCGGCCAACTCCCAGCCGAGTGGGAGACCAACTTCGCGTCGATGCTCGAGTTCGCCGCCTCCAAGGGTTGGATCGCCAGCGACGGCGCGATGGCTGCGCATATCGAATGGAGTGATGCCTGATGCGATTCTCTTACGCCGAGTCGATGATCGACCCCACCATGTATCTGCCGCTGGCCCGAGCCGTCGAAGACGCCGGGTACGACGCCATGGTGGTGCCGGACAGCATCTGCTACCCGAAGGTGTCCGATTCGACCTATCCGTTCTCGCCCGATCACACCCGCGAGTTCTTGGAGGACAAACCGTTTATCGAACCGTTCTCGCTGATCCCGGCAATGGGGGCGGTGACCGAGCGGATCCGGTTCATCACCTTTGTACTGAAGCTCCCCATGCGCCACCCCTTGCTGGTGGCCAAGCAGGCCACCTCGGTGGCGGTGATGACCCAGAACCGATTGTCGCTGGGGGTGGGCACCAGCCCATGGCCTGAGGACTATCAGTTGTGTGGTGTGCCCTGGGAGGGACGCGGGCGCCGTATGGATGAGGCCGTCGCCATCGTGCGCGGCCTGTCAGCCGGTGGTTATTTCAGCCACCACGGCGAGGCGTACGACCTCCCTTTGGTGAAGATCTCGCCCACTCCGAGCGAGCCCATCCCGATTCTCGTAGGTGGGCATGCTCCCGCTGCGCTGCGCCGTGCTGCTCGAGCCGACGGATGGCTGCACGGTGGGGGTGACCCGGCCGATCTGCCTGCGCTGCTCGAAAAGCTGGGTCGGATCCGCCACGAGGAAGGCACCGCTGATCGGCCGTTCGAGGTGCACGTGATCTCGATGGATGCCTTCTCCATCGACGGTGTTCGCCGTCTCGAAGAGCAAGGGGTCACCGATGTGATTGTCGGCTTCCGGTGGCCGTACTCGGTCGGACCGGATACCGAGACCCTGCAGACAAAGCTGGACAATCTTCGTCGCTTCGCAGACCAAGTGATCAGCAAAGTGGACGCATGACGACAGCTCGGGATCTGGGAAAGGCATCCATGGCGGCGGTGGAGGTACACGACCGGGTGGGGTGGCTCGCCCTCTTCGCCGAGGACGCCGTCGTCGAGGATCCCATCGGCCCGTCGGTGTTCGACCCAGAGGGGAAGGGCCACCGTGGCCCCGAGGCCATCGCCGCCTTCTACGACAATGTGATTGCCGCCAATGAATCGATCAAGTTCAGCATTCGCCAGTCGTTTCTCTGTGGCGACGAAGTTGCCAATGTCGGGGTGATCCGGATCACCTTCGCCGGTGGCTCCGCGGTGGAGGTGGATGGGGTCTACACCTACCGCTGCTCGCCCAATGGGAAGATCGCCGCACTGCGGGCCTATTGGGAGGCCGACGCCGTCCGCTCGGTCACCTAGCGCCTCAGTCTCGAAGCCGGTCTCCGGGCTAGCTGGTGAACCCGTACTGCTGGTGGGGTCCCATCACCGCGCATTCGAACATCCCGTAGCCGACCTGCCCCTGGTAGGTGAACTTGGCCGCGTACTCGGTCAGGCCCCAGTCCATGTACGACGCGTCGGTGGCGGGGATCTCCTGTCCCTGGATCACCAGGTCGCCCTGGTACATTCCGTGTTTCCAATCAGGCTCGAGCCCATATCCCGTCCCCAGTAACAGGGGGAACGCCAGCAACGTCTCGACCTCGACTTCTGCCGTCTTCTTCCCTCGGGCGCCGAAGTAGGAAAGGGTGGCGCCGATGACCTTGCGGGTGCCGGGCTCAAAGCGGAGATCGTGCTCGGGGCGCCCCAGCCACTCGGGCTCCCGACCTGAGCCCACCGGGAAGGCTCGATGGGCGTCGCTCATGACGCGTTCTCCGTCCGGTCGTTCCTGGATGATGGTGACCAGCGCGTGATCCTCGAATCGGACCGGGGCATAGATCCAAAAGAACCCACCGGCGGTGTCGGTCACCCGAATTCCGGGGTGCTCCGACTCTCCTACCGGCCGTACTCCCCACGAGCGGTCACGCGATCCCCACCAGCGGTCGGGGGTGAGGGTGATCTGGCGGTCGCCGACCTTCAACACCCCGGTCCACGAGCCGGTTTGCGCGAATCGGGTGGAGTCGAACGTAACCCGGCTGAACTGACGATCGAAGTGGCGTGACTCGAGGAGCGCTTCGGAGAAACCCTCGTAGACAGCATCGAGTTCGATGCCATGCTCATTGGGCTCCACCACCACCCGTACCCGCTTCAGTCCCTCTTGGACCTCCACCCGGATCGGCCCTACCGAGGCGTCCATCCGGTCGCTTCCCAGGGTCCTCGACGAGCGGATCACCCGGTGGTTGTCCCCCCACAGCACCGAAACAAAGGCGTCGGCCACGCTGAGGTTCGGGTAGTGACCGACGCCGATGACCGCAAACAGCTTCTCGTCGGTGCCGTGGACGTCGCCGGTCCCGTGGATATTGAAGTAATAGCGATCGTAGAAGTTCCGGTCCGATGTCTGCACGAAGCGCATCGGCTCGGAAATCTGGTGCACCGGGTAGTCGTCAAGGGGAGAGAGCACAATCGGGAGCGTACTGGCCTCGGCGACGCCGAGTCGGGTCGGCCCGCACCCCCAGTTGTCCCTGCCGGTCCCCTCCTGGCTACGATCGGGATATCGGAGTAGAACCGGTTCCATCGAGGGAGGGTCCATGAAGTCGTACGATCGTCTGTTCATCGGGGGGGAATGGGTCGAACCGTCCTCGTCATCCACGTTCGACGTGGTGTCGCCCTCCAACGAGGAGCTGGTGGGCCGGGTTCCCGAGGCGCAGAATGCCGACATCGACCGGGCGGTATCGGCGGCACGTGAAGCCTTTGACCACGGCCCTTGGCCGCACATGACCCCCGCTGAGCGTGCAGTGGTCCTGACCAAGGCGGCGGATGCCATCCGCAACGACATGCAAGGTATCGCCGAGCTGATCTCCAACGAGATGGGCTCGCCGGTGGCATGGGGCACCTTGGCCCAGGTGTTTGCCCCGACCATGATCATGGATTACTACGCCGGGCTTGGGTCCACCTTCGCCTTCGACACAGTGAAGGACGGACTTCTCGGTCCGGTGATGGTGACCAAGGAGCCGGTCGGCGTGGTGGCGGCCATCACCCCGTGGAACGTGCCGCTGTTTCTGGCCGCGGCCAAACTGTCCCCGGCGTTGCTGGCTGGTTGCGCGGTGGTATTCAAACCGGCACCCGAGACCCCCCTCGACGCCAACGTGTTGGCCGAGATTCTGGCTGAGGCCGGGCTGCCCAAGGGGGTCCTGAGTGTGGTGCCGGCCGGCCGGGAAGTCGGCGAGTACCTGGTGAATCATCCCGGGGTGGACAAGGTGTCCTTCACCGGCTCCTCGGTTGCCGGACGCAAGATCGGCGCCGCCTGCGGGGCCAACCTCAAGCGGGTCAGCCTCGAACTCGGTGGGAAATCGGCCGCCATCCTGCTGGACGACGTGGACCTCGATGTCACGTTGCCCCTGATGATGCCCAATGCCATCATGAACAACGGCGAAGCCTGCATCTCCCTCACCCGTATCCTCGCACCCCGCGACCGATATGCCGAGGTGAGTGAAGCCCTGGTCGAGCAGGTCCGAGCCATGAAGGTGGGGGACGCCCTCGATCCCACCACCGAGGTCGGACCGCTCGTGGCCGAACGCCAGCGCGAGCGGGTGGAGAGTTACATCCGCATCGGAGAGGAAGAGGGAGCGAAGATCGCCATCGGCGGCGGTCGCCCCGAGGGATTCGACAAGGGATGGTTCGTTGAGCCAACCGTCTTCGTCGATGTTGACAACTCCATGCGTATCGCCCAGGAGGAGATCTTCGGTCCGGTGCTGTCGGTCATCCCCTATGACGACGAGGCTGACGCCGTGCGGATCGCCAACGACTCCGACTACGGCCTGTGCGGAGCGGTCTATAGCCGCGACAATGACCGTGGTCTCGGTGTGGCCCGACAGGTTCGCACCGGCACCTACATGGTGAACTCCAACATCCCCATCGACTTCTCGTCCCCCTTCGGCGGTTACAAGGCATCAGGGGTGGGTCGTGAGTTCGGTGAGGACGGCCTCGAGTTGTTCCTCGAGAAGAAGACCATCACCCTTCCGGTGGGCTATTACCCGTCAGCCTGATCGGGACGGAATCGGCGGTGCCGATGGTGGGGGGAACCCGCCAGCAGGTCGAGTCCTAACCGCGCCGGCATGAGCCGCTCCCCGCTTCACTGGTAGGTCTGCGAAACTGTGACGGTCAACTTGCCGGCCTGACCAGACCGGTTCTCGATCGAGTCCGGAGGCGTCTGCCAAGATGAGTCCTGCTGCCTACGCGGCTGGCAACAAGCCACCCAAGGATGCGGTGACCTCCACCGTGGCCCGTGGTCGAACCATCACCTTCGGATTCATTCCCGCCCTCGACGGGCTGCGGGCACTGGCTGTCCTCGGCGTGATGATGTATCACGGGGGGGCCCCCGTTCTGGGGGGTGGGTACCTCACCATCGACGTATTCTTCGTCCTTTCGGGATTTCTGATCACTTCTCTGTTGGTCGGGGAGTGGCGGAAGAAGCTGACGATCCAGCTCGGGAAGTTCTGGGCCCGCCGGGCTCGACGTCTGCTGCCCGCCCTGTTCGTGATGTTGATCGGGGTGGCCGTCTACGCCAAGGTCTTCGCACCCCCGGGAGAGTTCGCCAATCTCCGCCTCGACTCGCTGTCCGCCCTGTTCTACGTGGCGAACTGGCACTTCATATTCGCCGGAACCAACTATTTCAACCTCACTGCTCACCCGTCACCGCTCCAGCACATGTGGTCGCTCTCGATCGAGGAGCAGTTCTACATTGCGTGGCCTCCGGTGGTGCTTGCCATGCTGTATGTGGGCAACAAACTGCGGGCCTCACGCCGGTTGTGGCCGTTGTTCGCCACCGCGGTGGTGGGGGCCATCGGGTCAGCGGTCGACATGGGCCTCCTCTATCACGGGCCGGCGTCGGTCATGCGTGTCTATGAAGGTACCGACACCCGTTCCCAGGATCTCCTGGTCGGCGCGGCACTGGCCGTTGGTATGGCCATGTGGGCCCAGTACCGCCAAACCCTCCCCGAGGACATGGGCCCACGAGGTGGGTCGGAAGGATCGCCGGCCCCGATCCACCGGCGTGAGCTCCGCCGCCGGCGAATTGCCGGGTTCACACCGATCGCGGCCTGGGAGATCACGGCTGACCCTTGGTGCACAGCACTGGAAGTTGTTGGGTGGGTGACCATCGCCGCCTTCGCCTACCTCTGGTCCCATCTTCCGGAACCCACCGCGTTTCTCTACCGGGGGGGTTTCTTTCTGGTGGCGGTGGGGGTGGCCATCGTCATCTTCACCGCGGTGACCAACCAGCTCGGATCGGTGTCCCGAGCGCTCGGCAACTCGGTTTTCCAGTACGTGGGAAAGATCTCCTATGGCACCTATCTATGGCACTTCCCACTGTTCGCGGTGTTATCGGCTTCGAGCCTGCATCTGATCGGTTACCCACTCCTGGTCATCCGGATCGGCGTCACCTTGTTGGTCGCCACCATCTCGTTCTATCTGGTGGAGGAGCCCATCCGTCGGGGCAGGATGCGCTCTCTCACCGAATGGCGGGCATGGTTGATGACATCGGGTGCCGTCCTCGGGGTGGTGGCGGTCACCATGGTGGCCACGCTGCCATCAGCAGCCGACGCCGCCCCCACTTCGATCGCCAGGCTGCCGGGGGCACAGTACAACGGGCCTCCGGTAAAACTGGCCATCTTCGGCGATTCGGTGGCATCCCGACTGGCATCGGCTATGTCGCTCAACAATCTCCAGCAGACCTACGACGTCAATCTCGACAATGGAGCCCTCATCGGCTGTGGCGTCGTCCGCAGTACCGAATACATCAGCCACGGGGTCCCGGATCCGATGGACGGACCGTGTAATTCGAATTCTCCCGTGTCCCAGCAATGGCCGGCTGAGTGGGCCGGGGACCTCCAGCGGTTCCAACCCAATGTGGTGGCCGTCTTGGTGGGCCGTTGGGAGATCAGCGACCGGCTCATCAACGGTCACTGGATGCATATCGGTGAGTCGACCTTCGATGCCATTCTCAAGCAGTCATTGGAACAGGCGGTCACCGTCGGTACGTCGACCGGGGCAGCGATGATGCTGATGACGGCTCCGTGTTTCGACTCGGGCGAACAGGGCAACGGGAAACCATGGCCTGAAGACTCGGCCATCCGATTGACGGAGTACAACACCATCCTTCGTCAGGTGGCGGCCGAACATCCCGCCACGGTAGAGGTAGACGACTTTGGAGCACAATTGTGTCCCGGTGGGCGCTTCGCCCTGTCTCTCGATGGGATTCAGATCCGCGACGCCGATGGCATTCACATCGTGCCGACCGCGGCAGCGGGGCAGTGGCTCGACGCGCGCGTGTTGCCCGAAGCTGTCCAACTGGGCCGCCTACAGATGGCGCGCCAGTGACAGCGTTCCTCAGCGTCGTCCTCCACCCGGGCCGGGTAATCGGGTCGGGTGGATGGCCCGGTCGGGTCGGTCTGCCGCTGAATGCTTCGGGTGACCGGGCCGGGTTCAAGTTCCGCTTATCCGGTTGACGAGTTGCCAGGAACCGTGGCCGGTGGCGGGACGGTGGCCGGTGGCGGAATGGACGAGGGCGGGGGCGGTTGAAACGGATTGGATTGATTGGCCACGACACACTGGTCGGTCAGCGCGGAGATCAAGTCGGACTCGGGGACCCGGCTGCTCTCCGACACCGTGGTCATCAGGGCTTGCCATTGGGCGTCCTTCCCGGCAGCCTGGGCGGCGAGTGGAAGTGAATCCCGGAGCTGGATATACGCTTGTTGCGTGAGCTCTGCCGAACGGGTGCTATCCGAATCCGATGACGCCTGTTTGTAGAGGGTGATCGATCGATCGATATGGACACACGCGGATCGCGCCAGTGATACGCCGCTGCTACTGCATGCCGCTAGTCCGATCCCGCACCCAATGATGATGACGAGCCCAGTGGCCCAGCGGGGTAGGGCCCGACCGATTCGACGGATGCTCACTCCAACCAGCCGCTGGCTGAGTCGAGGAGGTAGCGGCTGACGGCCAGGCACCTGTCGAAGACATCGCACATCATCTCTTCACCAGCCAAGACCCGGGTCAACGAGACAGGGGAGCGGGCCACGATGGTGAGCCGGCGCTCGGCGGCATCGGTGGCCGAGGCGTAGGAATCAATGGCAGACACTTCGAGTGGGAGTTCGATCCCGCCAATCCCAGCCAGGTCGATGGCCAGGCGAAGAAGATCAGGACCATGGGGAAGGGGTGGGAGGGCCCAGGTAAAGGTCAGCGGAAAGTGGAACTCATCGGGAGGATCCTCGTCCTCAGCGAGCCCGAATACGGCATCCTCGAACGAGAGCAGGGTGCGGGGGTCGACCTCAAGGGCGAGGTGAAGGTCGAGAGGGCCTCCGCAACCATCCTCGGGGTGGAGCTCGACTTCCCATACTTGGCGAAGGGAGTAGGTCTCAACGAAATGGCGCTCGTCGTGAACATGGAAACCATGGTCAACGGAGTGATCCTTGAGGTCGGCCACGTATCCGGCCACATCGATAACTGCCACAGGACCGCCAGCCTACCGGTCCTGGTTCGCCTCCAGTAGCGTCGGGTTGTGAACGATGAAACGCTCCTGGCCGTACTCCATGACGCCGCCACTGCAGTAGCTGAGGTGTTGGCCGGGTTGGGAGACTGGGGTCTGGCCGGAACCAGAGACGGCCAGTACCTGTCGGATCTGGCCGCCGATGCCGCTGCGATAGCCGTTCTCGAAAAGGCGGGCCTTGGTGTGATGTCCGAAGAGTCGGGCCGGCATGGGGGTGATCGCGATGTCGTGGTCGTGCTGGATCCGGTGGATGGCTCGACCAACGCGTCGCGTGGGATCCCCTGGTATGCGACAAGTCTGTGCGCAGTGGATGGCGATGGGATTCGGGCGGCGGTGGTGGTGAACCAGGCGTCGGGTGTGCGTTTTGAAGCCTCCCGGGGCGGCGGAGCTCGGCGCGATGGAGATCGAATTCAACCCTCGGGGTGCAGGTCGCTAGGGGAGGCGATCATCGGGTTTTCTGGGTACCCGCCCACCTATTTCGGCTGGTCCCAATACCGGGCCCTGGGGTCGGCCGCGCTTGATCTCTGTGCGGTGGCCGAGGGGGTTCTCGACGGTTACGCAGTCGTCGGGGGTTCCTCGCTCGGAAGTTGGGACTACCTGGGTGGCATGTTGGTGTGTGTCGAGGCGGGTGCCGTCGTCAGAGAATCGCAGGACCGGGAGTTGGTCACGCTGTCCCATGTCGACCGGCGCACTCCGCTGGCCGCAGCCACACCCGAGCTGTTGATTGAATTGGGCAAAGCTTCGGCGGGTAGCGTTGTGCCTCCGGGCGTTTAGCTCAGTTGGTTAGAGCAGCTGCCTTACAAGCAGCAGGCCGTGGGTTCGAGTCCCTCAGCGCCCACCG
>OBLU010003023.1_pt1 | contig 15282 bp, 15 predicted proteins | sample 1518681 | NCBI WGS metagenome assembly OBLU01 (sample SAMEA3539304, study PRJEB22396) | soil metagenome | biome: tundra; feature: field; material: soil | place: USA | collected 2010-05 | depth 0.15 m
GCGTAGGCGACGCCGAAGTCGAGCACCGCCTCGGGGTCCTCGCCGCGCGCGTGCAGCTCGCGGCGCAGGCCATCGGGAATCGAGGCCCCGCAGAGCTTGGCCATACGCTCGACCTGCCCGACCTGCGTGATGGGCATCACGCCTGGGATGATCGGCACGTTCACGCCCGCCGCGCGCGCGCGCTCGACGAAGTCGAAGTAGAGCGCGTTGTCGAAGAACAGCTGCGTGATCAGGAACTGCACGCCAGCGGCCACCTTCTCGGCGAGGTGTTCCAGGTCCTCCTCGGGGCTGACCGCGTGGATGTGTGTCTCCGGGAAGCAGGCGGCGCCGATCGCAAACGGGTAGTCGGCGGCGATCAGTTCGACCAGTTCGCGCGAGTACTCCAGGCCGCCCTCCGTTTTGCGCCACTGCTCCTGCCCTGCCGGCGGGTCGCCGCGCAGTGCGAGCACGTTGTCGATGCCCGCCCGCCGCATCTCGTCGAGCGTGGCGCGTAGCTCCTCCACGGTGGCGCCCACGCAGGTGAAGTGCGCCATCGCCTCCATCCCATACTGCTCGCGGATGTGCTTGACGATCTCGATCGTTTTGCCCCTGGTGGAGCCGCCGGCGCCGTAGGTGACGGACACGAACGACGGCTCCAGGCCTCGCAGCTCGGCGAGCGCGCCGCGCAGGTTCTCCTCCCCCGCCTCCGTCTTGGGCGGGAAGAACTCGAATGAGAACGAAGGAGGCCCACCCGCCCCGGGCGGGTCCGGGTCCTGGCCGGAGAGAATCTGATCGATGCGCATCGTCTAACCGTATAAGGAAGAAAAGCCGGACGGCGAATCCACGACGTCCATGCAGACGAGTGATGTTTGCACCGCCTCTATGCCTCCCCCGCGAGCTCCCAGCGCTCGGGCTCGCCGGCGATCCGCCGCGCGCGACCGGTGACCTCGAGGTGGAGCAGTATCGCCAGCGTCTCGGTCAGCAGCCACTGGGCGGTCATCGGAGAGAGGTCGGGGCCATGAACGCGGGGCAGGATCTCGAACGCCGTAAGCGGCTCGCCGGCCTCGACGACGGCCATGACCTTGGCCAGGTGCTCGGAGACGAGCTCGCGGTTGCCTTCGATATGGGCATCCACATCGGTGAAGGTGCGCCCGTGGCCAGGCAGGCACAGGCGCGCGTGCAGCGCCTCGACGACATCTAGTGAGCGCATGAACTCGCCGACGGGATCGGGGGAATAGCCGTAGTCGAAGAACAGCGAGATGCGACCGAGCAGGTGATCTCCCGAGATCAGCAGGCGCCGTTCGGGCTGGAACAGGCAGACGTGCGAGGGTGCGTGGCCGGGCGTCTCATGGACAGTCCAAGGGCCGAGGTCGGTCTCGACGACCACCCCCGGGAGCAGGTCTCGATCGGGCTCGATCGCCGCGGAGATCCCCGATTCGCGGGAGCCGCGCTCGGCGGCGTAGCGGCGCAGCGGCTCCTCGGGTACGCCGCTCTGGCGCGCGACCTCCAAGCGGCGGTCGATCGCGGCGTCGGGATCCTCGGCCCAGCTCCTCATGTGCGCGTGGTTCGGATGCATCCACAGCTCGCAGCCGGCGCGCTCGACGATCGAGGCGGCCTGGCCGTAGTGGTCGGAATGGGCGTGAGTGCAGACAACCAGGCGCACATCCTCGAGGACCAACCCACACATCTGCAGCGCCCGTTCGAGGTTCGCGAGCGAGCCGGGCTGATGCATCCCGGTGTCGAACAGGACGACCCCGTCGCCGGCCGTTACGGCCCAGGCGTTGCAGTGGGGAACACCGGGCCACGGCAGCGGCAGGCGCAAGCGAAAGACGCCGGGCAGCACACGTTCGCCCCGCCCCATCTCGGGCTTACGGATTGCCTCGGCCATCGAGGGCAGAGACTAGACTAAGGATCGTCCGCAGGATTGCCAAAGGAGCAGGGAGATGGCCGAGGAGGAGAGCGCCAGCGAGGCGGCCACGAAGGTCCAGGAGGTGGCGGCGAACGTGCGCCAGGCGGCGTCGCGCCGCAAGCGCCCGGGGAGTAGCGAGGCCGAGGAGGTGACGCGACGATACTTCGATGCGATCGGCGCGCACGACGTGGACGGCGCCGCCGCGATGTGGGCGCCGGACGGCCGTGAGGACGTGCGCGGGCAGGGGTTGTTCATCGGCCCAGAGGGGCTGCGCGAATTCATCGGCAACCTGATCGAAGCGATCCCAGACCTGCGCGTGGAGATCGTCTCCACGACGACCGAGGACGAGCGCTGCGCGCTGCACTGGCGCTTCAGCGGCACGTTCGCGGGGCCGCGCTCGTTCAACGGGATCGCCCCTACCGGGCACCGCATGGAGCTCGAGGGTGTCGACGTGCTGACGGTGCGCGACGGGCTGATCCAGTCCAACGACGCGTTCACCGACACGATGTCCGTGCCCCGTCAGATCGGGATGATGCCGCCGCTTGGCTCATCCGCCGAGCAGCGTCTGATGAGCGCGTTCAACGTCAAGACGCGCCTCACGACGAGCCTAGGGGCGGGCGAGGCCGAGCTGGTGGCCGCCGGCGTATGGGTCGTGCAGGGGCAGCCGGGGCGTTGCAACGTGTACCTGATCGAGAACGGCGGCGCGGAGGGCGGCGTGACGCTGTTCGACGCGGGCGCCCGCACGATGACGCGCGCTGTCGCAAGCGCCGGCGCAAAGCTGGGCGGGATCAAGCGGATCGTGCTCGGCCACGGTCACACCGACCACCGCGGGACCGCGCCGGGGCTGGGGGTGCCCGTGCTGTGTCACCCCGACGAGGTCCAGGACGCGGAAGGCAGCGGCGGCTTTCGCTACTGGCCGGCCGATCTCGCGGGGCTGACGCCGGTGGTCAAACAGGCTCATAAAGCGCTCCACCGCTTCGCCTTCGACGGCGGCCCGGTGAAGATCGCAGGCACCGTCAGCGAGGGCGACGAGGTGTCGGGCTTTCGCGTGATCGACCTACCGGGACACGCCCCCGGCCTGATCGGGCTGTGGCGCGAGTCCGATCGGCTGGCGCTCGTCAGCGACTGCTTCTACACGCTCGATATGTGGGGCCGTAGCTGCCCGCCGAAACTGCCGAATGAGACCTACAACTACGACACCGAGCAGGCGCGCGCGAGCATCCGCAAGCTCGCCGAGATGGAGCCGGCCGCCGCGTGGCCGGGACACGCAAAGCCAGTCACGGGCGATGTGCGCGGCCAGCTGCTGAAGGCGGCCGGCGAGCCGGACAGGGTCCCGTCCGCTGCGGTGCCCGGCACCGCCTGAGCCAGCGCGTGGGCAAGCGCAACCGCCGGCGAGCGGCCGAGGACGGGGGCAGTCGTCCGGAGAAGCTGACCGCTCCGAGGAGCGACTACACCGACGCCAACGGAAACGTGCTCACCCTGCGCGGCGCGCTCAGCCCCGCCACACGGCGCGAGTACACCCAGACGTTTGCCGGTAATCAACTCTCCCAGGAGGACGCCTGGCACCGGGCGGTCGAGTTCCTGTTCGAGCGGCTGGCGCTGCGCTGGGTGATCAACGACGCCCCGATCGACCGTCAGCGCGAGCTGCTCTTGCGCTTCCGCGCGGCCTCCGCCGAGGAGCGCGCCTGGATACGCACGGTCCTACGTGAGCATTGCGCCGAGCATTTCCCCGATGTCCAGGCGCCCTGACTGACGTGGACGACCCCGCCGACCGATACCTTGCCGTCGATGCGCCGCACCAAGATCGTCGCCACCATCGGCCCAGCCTCGCGCGAGCCCGAGACTTTGCTGCGCATGGTCCAGGCCGGGATGGACGTGGCGCGGCTGAACTACTCGCACGGCACGCTCGAGGAGCACGCCGAGACGGTTCGGCGTGTGCGCGACGCGGCGGGGCGCGCCGGGCGCCCGGTGGCGATCCTCCAGGACCTGCCCGGTCCCAAGCTCCGCATCGGCCCGCTGCGCGAGGACGTCGTCGAGCTCAAGCCCGGCGACCGCGTCACGTTCGCCTGTGGCCCGGGAGAGAGCCTCGGCGACGCCCAGCACATGAGCATCGCCTGGCCGGGCCTCGCGGACGCCTTGGAGCGGGATGCCGTCCTGTACCTGGCCGACGGCTCGGTGCGCTTACGCGTGAGCGAGGTGCGTGCCGGCGCGGGTGAGATCGATGCGGAGGTCGAGGTCGGCGGCGCGGTGGCCTCGCGTCAGGGGCTGAACATTCCCGGGCCGATCGATGGGCTGCCGTCAGTCCCCGAGGAGGATCTCGAGCTGCTGCGTCACGGCGAGTCGATCGGCGTGGACATGGTCGCGCTGTCGTTCGTGCGCAGCCCGGAGGACGTCGAATTCGTACGCGCGCATACGCGCCTGCCACTGATCGCCAAGATGGAGAAGCCCGAGGCGGTCGAGCGCGCCGAGGAGATCCTGCGGGTCGCCGACTGCGTGATGGTGGCCCGCGGCGATCTCGGTATCGAGCTGCCGATCGAGCAGGTCCCGCTCGCACAGAAGAAGCTCCTAAAACTGGCCGGGTGGCTTGCGCGACCATCGATCACCGCCACCCAGATGCTCGACTCGATGGTCACCTCCTCGCGCCCTACACGCGCGGAGGTGGCGGACGTCGCAAACGCGATCCTCGACGGCACCGACGCGGTGATGCTCTCCCAAGAGACCGCGATCGGCGCTTACCCGGTGGGCGCCGTGGAAATGATGGCGGCGGTCGCGATCCAGGCGGAGTCGATCGCGCCGTACGAGGATTGGAACACCTCGCGCGTGCGTCGCACCGAGGCGGACACCGCGTACACCGTTGCACACAACCTCTGCCTGGCGGCGCGCGAGCTGCACCTCGATGCGCTGGTCGTACCGACCCTCTCGGGACGCTCCGCGCGCCTGGTCTCGGCGCACCGTCCGACCGTGCCGATCTACGCGCTCTCGCCGGGCAAAGAGACCGTCCGGCGATGCTGTTTGATGTGGGGCGTGGAGGCCGCCTCGATGCGCCGCCACGAGACGACCGAGGCCCTGATCGCCGACGCCGCACGACGCGTGGTCGAGCTCGGCTGGTGCGAGTCCGGCCAGCGCGTCGGCATCACCGCGGGGCTCCCCTCCGGGCGGCCCGGCACCACGAGCCTCGTGCAGATTCAGGTGCTCTGAGCTCAGCCGACGGCCTGCACGCCGGAATGGCCGTAGAACTCGGCCTCCTCACGACCCAGCTCCGTGACCGGCGCATCGCCGTAGACCCACTCACGGGCGATCCTGTGCCAGTTGTTCTTGGCCCGCAGCTGTGACAGCACCGCGAGCGTCAATACCTCCATGCGGCGACCGAACAGGTGCTCCGGACGCATGTCCTGGTGGCGCATCTCGCGGAAGTGACTGCTGCGCGGGTCCGAGCTCTCGATCATCACCTGCGTGGCGATCTCGGGCGTCAGCTCGACGACCTCGTCGTTCGTGTACCACCAGATCGCGTCCGCGATGAACTCCATCAGGTGCTCGGGGTTCACCCGCTCGGGTTCCGGCAGGAAGCCCGACTGCGCCAGCAGCCGATGCAATGCCTCCGCGTCGCCCTCGATCACGGCGCGCTGACAGGCGAGCTCGAGCTCCACCGCCTCGGCCTCCATCCGCTTGAACAGCCCGAAGTCCAAAAACGCCACCTTGCCGTCATCCATCAGCAGGAAGTTGCCTGGGTGAGGGTCGCCGGAAAATTGCCGATGCCGGTACAGGCAGCCGAGGAAGAACCTGAACACGATCTCCCCGATCCGGTCCCGCTGCGCCTGCGAATAGCCCTTCATCTCCTCGAACCCGACGCCCTCCACAAACTCCGTCACGAGCACCCGCTCACGCGACAGCGAGGTGATCACGTCGGGCACCACGATGAACGGATGGTTCCTGTAGATGCGAGCGAGCGAGCGCTGGTTCTGGGCCTCCAGCTCGTAGTCGAGCTCCTCGCCGATTCGTTCCTTGATCTCCGCTGCGATCGCCTTGGCATCCATGCCGGGTGTCATCCGCTTGAGCAGACGCATGATCATGTCCATGTTCTGCATGTCCGCGCGCACCGCGGCCGCCACCCCCGGGTACTGCACCTTGACCGCCACCTCACGGCCATCGTGCAGCGTCGCTCGGTAGACCTGGCCGATCGACGCAGCCGCGATCGGCTCCTGCTCAAAGGACTCGAACAGCTCCTCGATCGACTCTTCCAGGTCCTCCTCGACCACCCTGCGCATCTGCTTGAAGGACACCGTCGGCGCGGCGTCGCGCAGCTTTGCCAGCTCGCGCTGGAACTCCTCACGGTGCTCCTCCGCGACCAGGCCCACGTCGAGGAACGACATCACCTGCCCGAGCTTCATCGCCGCGCCCTTCATCGTCCCCAGCGCCGCCACGATCTGCTTGGCCGTCTCCAGCTGGCGCCTGGCCATCGCATCTTCGGAGGCCTGCTCGCCACGCGCAACGTTCGCGGCCCGGGTCCCGAACTGCTTCACCGCCTCGCTCGCCGCGAGTTTGCCGACGGTCGCGCTGCGGCGCACCCTCGAGGTTGGGATCTTCTTACTGCTCTCGCGCGCCATGCTTGAATCCTAGAGCCGCCAGAGGAAGATCAGCAAAGCGTTTATGACAAGAGACCCAGGGGGCGCGCTGGGCAAGCAGGGCAAGGAGATAGAAGGCCCACCCACCCCGCGTGGCCTGCTACGCAGGCGAGCGACCGAGGACACAGCATCCGCGCCGCTCAGCGCGTCACCTGGGAGCCGGGCACGATGTCATCCGACCCGTCGGCCCAGCGCACCCAGGCCTTCTTGCCGCCGTCATAGTCCTCGCCGAGCAGGATCAAGGTGGCCGGCTCGCCCAGCGCCAGGCAAGCGTCGGCGCCCTGCGGGTCAAGGCCTCGCCAGATGCGGATGAACCCGTTCTGCTCCCACTCGTGCGCGACCGTCGTGGGGTCGGCGTGGCCCGGATGGATGACCGTGCTCTTCGGCAGCTCCATCAGCGTGCCCATGATCGAGTCCCTCAGGTCCGTGTAGCTGGTGTGCCCAGGCGCGCGCACCCCACCGACCGAGCCCTTGAACAGGGTGTCGCCGGTGAACACGGCCGCCTCGTCGCCCGTGAACCCGCCGGGGGCCGTGCTCGTCGGGGAGCGCAGCGGCGCACGACCACCCTCTCCGGCGGCGGCGCGCCCGACCTCTGAGCGGTCGCCCACGAGGAAGGACAGCATGCCGGCGGTGTGCCCCGGCGTGTGCAGTGGCCGCACCTCCAGCGTGCCGAAGCTCAGCGTCTTGCCGGCCTCCACCGTGTCGGCGGCGATGCCGTCCAGCAACTCGAGCTCCAGCGGATGGATCAACACCTCGAGCTTTGGCCAGCGCTTGCGCAGTGTGCCGACCTCGCTGACGTGGTCGAAGTGATGGTGGGTGAGCAGCACATGCGTGGGCTCCACCCCGAGGCGCTCGGCCGTCTCGATCAGCGACTCGACCGGCCCACCCGCGTCGACGAAGAACCCCGGTCCCCCCTCGCCGTCGGCGACGAGGTACGTGTTGGACAGGAACTGGGGATGGGTCGTGTGCTCGACGATCATTGCGGCCATCCTCTCACGAAGGCTGTTCCGATCGAGGCGCGACGCTCATTCCGAGACGACCCGCCGGAGGCGACCTTCCCCGGCGGGCGGTCTCCGAGGCGGCCTGTCTTCGCGCGATCCGCACGATCCACAGCCGGCGTAGACTGCCCTGGCATGGCCCTGATCCACACCTGCTACCGGATCACCGACATCGACCGCTCGGTCGCCTTCTACAACGCGCTCGGTTTCGAGGAGATCGGGCGCATCCCGATCAAAGACGAGGCCGTCAACGTCTTCATGAACCAGCCCGGCGACGGCGACATGCCGCGCCTGGAGCTGACCTTCAACTTCGGCGTCACCTCCTATGAGGTCGGCAGCGGCTACGGCCACATCGCGATCACCGCCGCCGACCTGGACGCCATGCTCGCCCGGCTCTCCGAGCAGGGCATCGAGCCCGAGAAGCCGCCCTATTCGGTCCGCGAGGGCGGCTCACGGCTGTGCTTCGTGCGCGACCCAGATGGCTACCGCGTGGAGATTCTCGAGATGTAGGCAGGCCCAGAGCGCACCAGCGTGCAGCCTTGGGCGGCAGCCACACTCTCCGAAACGCGATCTGACTATCGCGCGTAGATTGCGGGACGGTAACGCGGCTCAGGGATCGACCGACCGGCCGCTTGTGCGGCAGCAAGCCAAGCTCGCTTGGCTTGCTCGACCTCGGCAAGAGCCTCCTCAGCGCTTCGGCCTAAAGCCGAACACGACTCCAAATCGGGGATATCAGCTACGTAAGCCGCATCCTCCTCGCTGTAGAAGACGTTGATGTGGTAGTCGCTCATGGTCGGTCTCCCAATCTAAGATCGTAGCGCTCGACGAGGCTGGTTCGGCTACCCCGGCTCGCCCCGCGCCTTGAGTCTCCGGTGGGAGGTGGATAGGGCGCCTACGAAAGAACCCGCCCGCGGAATTTACGCAACCCGAACGTGAGGAACGTCGCGCAGAAGCCGATCAGGACGGGGTAGACGACGTACAGATGCATGTGCGCGGCCTGGGTCAGGCCCGCACGCAGACCCTCGTTGATGTAGATCAGGGGGTTGACGAGCACCACGATCTGCAGCCAGTGGATGCCGGCGACCTGGACCGGCGCAAGGCGCGTCCACTGGTAGTAGGTGCCGCCGAGGAACGTGAGCGGCAGCACGACGAAGCCGAACATCAGGCCGAGATTGCGCGCCTCGAACGCGGTGCCGAGCAGCAGGCCAAGCGAGCTCATCGTGATGCACGCCAACGGGATCAGCGTGATCACGATCGGCCAGTTGACGGACAGGTGCGCATGCACGCCGGGGGCATGGACGACCGCGGCGATTGGGAACACAATCAGCGCCGCGAGCAGACCCTGCACTGCGCCTGAGAGCACCTTGGCTAGCGCCACCAGCCAGATCGGGCAGGGCGCCTGCACGCGATCCTCGATCTCGCGCGTGTAGCCGAACTCCTGGGCCATCACCATCGCGACGGCCTGGATGCCCTGGAACATGATCGAGATGCCGACCACCCCCGGGACGAGAACGGTGGCAAACGCTGACTCCGCGACCTTGCCGCCGCCGCCACCGACCCCCTGGCCGATCGTGGGAAACACGTAGAGGAACACGAACACGAGCAGGAACGGCTGGATCAGCGTGCGGATCACGAACTCGAGCGAGTGCTTCCTCAACACCGTCAGGTCGCGCAGCACGAGCGCGAGCAGCGCCGAGCGGCTTGCGGCCATCGTCGAGCGCGTCGGCTCGATCGTGATCCGCGCGGGCGCTGGAACAGGTGAAGCGGCGGTGACAGGGGCGGCGGTCGTGGCCATCAGTCGCGCAGTTCCTTCCCGGTGAAACTTATGAAGACGGTCTCCAGGCTCGGCTCTGCGACCGACAGGTCGACGAGGTCAAAGCCCCCGCTCTCGGCCGCGTTCACGACCCGCGGCACAAGCCGCTCGGCGCCCTTGACGTGGAGCTCCACGCCGCCGTCGGTGACCCGCGTGCGGGTCACCTCGGGGATCTCGCCGGCCAGCCGCTCGGCGAGAGCCTGCATGTCACCTTCGGCCTTGACGGTGACGATCGTGTCGGCGCCGACCGACTGCTTCAGCGCTTCGGGCGTGTCGAGCGCGAGGATCTTGCCGTGATCCATGATCGCCACCCGGTCGCATAGCTGCTCGGCCTCCTCCATGTAGTGCGTGGTGAGCAGGATCGTCTGGCCCTCACGGTTCAGCTCGCCGAGGATCTCCCACAGCGCCAGGCGGCTCTGCGGGTCCAGCCCCGCGGTCGGCTCGTCGAGGAACAGCACCGCCGGCCGGTGGAAGATCGCCCGCGCCATCATCAGCCGTTGCGCCATCCCGCCCGACAGCGCGTACACCGACGCCTTGGCCCATTTCGACAGATGCAGCTGCTCGAGCAGCTCGTCGGCCTTCCTGCGCGACTCCGAGGCCGCGATCCCGAACAGGCGACCATGGAAGTACAGGTTCTCCCAGACGTTCAACTGCCGGTCAAGGGTGTTCTGCTGCGAGACGATCCCGATCAGCTGCTTGGCCAGCGCCGGGTGGGCGACGACGTCGATCGCGCCGACGTATGCGGTACCCGAGGTGGGAACCACGCGCGTGGTGAGCATTCCGGCGGTCGTCGTCTTGCCGGCGCCGTTAGGTCCGAGCAACCCAAAGATCTCGCCCGCATGGACACTCAGGTTGAGCTTGTCGACCGCGGCGAGGTCCATCCCGGGGTAGACCTTCGTCAACTCGACCATGCGGATCACCTCGCGACGATCGCCGTCCTCCCCACCTGTAATGAGCCCCGGAGCGCCTGAGGGCGGAGTGTCGACTGGCTGGATCGCTGCCATCGCTTCCCAATGTATAACGCTCGCGCTACCCTGCCCCTCAGAGATGGCCGACACGACCGGCAAGATCGCCAAGAATCTCGAGCGCTTCGCCCAGGCGGTGGCAGCGCACGACCGCGAGAACCCGACGCACACCGCCAACGGCATCGGCCTGGCGCACTTCGACATCGAGCGCCTCGGCCTCGAGGAGGGCGAGGAGATCCTGCCCGGCATCACGATCCACGCCGACAGCGGGGGCACCGGAAACTTCCGCGTGCTCTGCGACGGCGAGCACGACGAGGGCAAGGTCGAGTCCGAGCGGGAAGTCGTCGAGGCCGTCGCCACTCAGGCCGTTCCCGCGATCGCACCCGGCGTCCTGCCCGGCGAGATCCCGTTCGGGGGATAGCGGGACCCAGGGCCTCCTTCGGGAGCTAGCCCGACCCAGGGCCCTCACTTCCGACACGCATGCACCTGCCGAGATAGGCCTCAGCGCGCGATGACCGGGGTGGGAACCCCCGCCCGGGCGGCGATCAGCGCGACCAGCCGCTCGATCGTCGGGCACTGCAGGCCATGACGCGCCGCCGCGCGCAGCACCGACCCGGGGATCGCGTCGAGCTCGGGGGTGCGCCCGGCGGCGATGTCGCGCTGCATCGAGCTGCCGAGCGTGTCGTGCGCGAGCTCCAGCTCGCCGAGCGCGATCGCCGGGTCGACGTCCACGGCGCCCTCGGCGTGCCCCACGGCGCAGCCCTCCTCGATCGCCCCGACCAGCGCGGCGCGCAGCTCCGGAGTGGAGCGGATCTCCCCGAGCAGCTTGTCGAACGCGCTGGTCGTGCACGCGAGCGCGTTCAGGCGCACGAGCTTGGACCACATCACCTGCGCCTCGGACTCCTGCACGCGCACCGACACGCCGGCGTCCTTCAGCAGCCGCGCCAAGGTTTCCATTCCGGCGCGTGGGTCCACCTCCGATCGGTCCTCTGGGCCATCCCCAGCCGGGCCGGAGGAATCGTGAGAGGCCATGTCGATCACCAGGAACGGGCTCGTGTGCACCACCACGCCCGGCTCAGGACGGTCTGCCTCGACGCGAATCGTGCCCGCCAGCACGGCGTCGGTCCCGAAGCGCTCGCGCAGCACGGCGATGTGATCGAGGCCGTTCAGCAGCGGCAGCACCAGCTTCGGCTGCGCCCCGATTCGCTTCAGCGCCGACTTCAGCCCCGAGGCCTTTGTGGCCACGATCAGCACGTCCACCGGCTCCTCCAAGCGGGCTACCGCGCGCGGGTGGGCGACGAACTCGCCGAAGCTCACGCTGTCAACGCGCAGCCCTCGCTCGGAGATCGTCTCCGCGGTCTCCTCCCTGGCGACCACGACGACCGGTGTCCCCACCCGCTCGAGCAGGCCCGCGATCAACCCGCCCACGCCGCCGGGTCCCAGGACCGCGATGCTCATGGCAGAGGATCGATCAGCACGCCGGGGTTCATCAGTCATGGCAGAGGATCGATCAGCACGCCGGGGTTCATTATCCCGCGCGGGTCGACCGCCGCCTTCGCGCCACGCAGCGCGGCCGCGAAGGGCTCGGGTCGCTGCCGGTCATACCAGGGCCGGTGATCGCGCCCGACGGCGTGATGATGGGTGATCGTGCCGCCCGCGGCGATCACCGCGTCGGAGACGGCACCCTTGACCTGAGCCCACTTCTCGACCTCCTCCCCTCGCCGCGCGGGCGCGAGCACCGTGAAGTAGGGCGCGGGGCCATCCGGGTAGATGTGGGTGAAGCGGCAGAAGACCCTCCCCTCGCCGCCGCACTGCTCGCGCACTGACTGCTCGGCCGCGGCGATCACGCGTTCGTGGAAGACGGGGAAGCGCTCCCAGGTGATCGCCGTCTCGAACGTCTCGCCCAGCACGCCCACGGCGACGAGCATGTCGCGTAGATACGGAGCGCCCAGGAAGGCGCCCCGCCACGAGCTGACCGCGTCTCCGGCGGGCCCGTCGCGGCTCTCCGACGCCGCGCCGCCGTGCTCGGCACACAACTCGAGCGCGCGCGCCATCGCCCCGTCGACCGGATGGTCGGTCGACTCGAAGCCGAGCACCAACAGGGCGTGGGAGCCGTCCGCGGCCATCGTTAGACCAGCCTCGCCGGGATCGAGCAGGCGGCAGTTGGACGGGTGCAAGCCCGACTGGGAGATCGCGCGCACGCACTCGACGCCCGCGAGAAAACTGTCGAACCGCACACCCGTCGAGCGCCTGTGCGCGGGACGAGGCTGCACGCGCATCCACGCCTCGGTGATCACCCCGAGCGTGCCCTCCGAGCCGGCGAGCACCCGGTCGGGGCTTACCCCGGCGCCCGATCCCGGCAGCCGCCGCGACTCCCACACACCCACCGGGGTGATCGCGCGCACGGACTCGACGAGATCCTCGATGTGCGTCCACACGGTCGCGAAATGCCCGGCGGCACGCGTGGCGATCCAGCCGCCAAGCGTGGAGTACTCGAAGGACTGGGGAAAGTGGCGCAGCGTCAGGCCGTGCTCCGCCAACTGGCGCTCGAGATCAGGGCCGAGGGCTCCCGCCTGGATGCGCGCCGAGCGGGACACCGGGTCGACCTCGAGCACTCGATCCAGAGCGCCCAGATCGATCGAGACGGCGCCGTTGTATCCCGGGCCGACGTCCGGGCTGACCCCGCCGACGACCGATGTGCCCCCGCCGAACGGGATCGCGGCAACGCGCTCACTCGCACACCACTCGAGCACGCGCTCCAGATCGTCCTGATCGCGTGGGTGGGCGATGAAGTCGGGGGGATGATCGAAGTGCCCGCGAAACCCGCGCACCACGTCCGAGTAGGACTTGCCCAGCGCGTGCGACGCGCGTGCGTAGCGGTCGGCGGCGCAGATCTCCGCCAGCGAGGCCGGGGCCGCGACGCGCGGCGGCGCCAGTGCCACCGACTCCAGCTCGACCGGCTGCTCGACCTCCGTGAGCGTCATCCCCAGGCGCTCGCCCAGCGCGACGGCCGAGACACGCACCTCATCCGGGCTGGGTTGCTGGTCCTCAAAGCCCCAACCCCAGTGCTTGCGCCGACGGGTAGCTCCCACGAGGATCGAGTCTATTGCCACTGCGGGGGCATAAAAACAAAGGATCCGATCTTAGATACAAAAATCTAGGCTCCGTAGTACTATAGTTACACACAGTCCAAAAAGCCTATATGACCCTTCAGGCTTCCTCATTCGTTCAAGCAGTGCCCAGTTCATCCGTCGGCGACCGCCCCTTCCCGCGGGCAGCTCAACCAATAGCCTTCTTATTGCATGTCCGCCCAACCGCAGCCCACGAGCACCGATCAGCCCGAGATCCTCGCCCGCGGGCCGTGGCCGCTGGAGCAGGTGACGGCACACTGGCGCGAGCAGTCCTTCGAGCCCTCCGAGGAGTACGCACGGGCCGCCGATGCGGCGATCGCCGCGCTACAGCAACGGGGCTCGCCCAGCCATGACGGGGTCGCCGCGCGCCTGGTCGACTACCGCCAGGACTCGGGGGGACTGGCACTCGAGCTGCAACCGCTGCGCTGGGCACTGCGACTGGTCCCCGGTGATGCCTCCGCGAGCGTGGCGGCGATGTGCGTGACGCGCTCCGCCGACGGCCGCTGGCTGGCCGGGCGGCGCGCGCAGTGGGTCTCCTCATGGGCCGGGCGCTGGGCGCTCGGCGCGGGCGGAGCGGTCGATCTTGGCGAGAGCCCGGCCGACACGCTGGTCCGGGAGCTGCGCGAGGAGTGGTCGGTCGCGCCCGCGCGCGTGCGTGCGGAGGCGCTGCTGCGCTTGCCTCACAAGATGATCATGTTCGTCGGGCAGGCCTGGCTCGCAGAGGGCGCCGAGGACGAGGTGATTCCCGACCACGAGCACGACCAGTTCGCCTGGTGGCCGCGCGAGATCGACGAGTGGCCCCCGGAGGCGGGAGAGATACTGCCGCGGATGGCGCGCTGGCTGACGCAGTGAGAACGGAAGCACCGCCTGGAGCTGACACGCCCGCCCCCGCGGAGGTTGGCGCTCGCGCCGACACACCCCCCGAGACCGTCGCGCCACCTCGACACTCCGTCGGGCCGTTGCACTTCAAGCGCCTGAAGTGGATCTCCTTCAGCCACTCCTGCATCTACACGGCGTTGCTGCTGTGCGCCTTCGCGATCGGCAAGCCCCAACCCTTCACCTTCGCGCTCGGGCTCACCCACGGCCTGCTGTGGATCTTCATGTCGCTCGCCTGCATCGCCGCCGCGCGGCTGCGAATCGTCTCACTGAGGCTGGCCGTCGCCGTGGCGGTGCTCGGAGGGATCGGGCCGTTCTTCGGCAGTTACGAGTTCGTCCGCGAGCAGCGCCTGCGCGCAGACCCCGAGCCGGTGCGCCCCGAAGAGTCACCGAACAGCTGAGGTGCAAACGCGGTCGCGCACCGCTGTGTAGAACCTGTGAAAACGCTCACCCGCCGGTGGAGTTGTCCGCCGGGCCGCCGCGCTAGAGTGAGAGTAGATGGCGACGAGCACCACGGCGCAGCAGACAATCGATGTCGTAACACCCGCCGCGGGCGAGTCGGTAACCGAGGGAACGATCCTCGAATGGCACGCGAAGGTCGGCGATCCGATCAAGGCCGACGACACGATCGTCGAGATCTCCACCGACAAGGTCGATGTGGAGCTGCCCTCGCCGGCGACCGGGACCGTGAGCGAGATCTTGGCGCAGGAGGGCGACACCGTGACCGTCGGCCAGGTGATCGCGCGGATCGTCGTCGGCGGCGCGTCACAGAACGGGGCGCCCGCGAGCAACGGCGCGCCTGGCGATAGCACCGCGGGCGAGCAGGCCGCGACAGACGCGTCCGCCGCGGCGAGCACTGGAGTCGCGACCGCCGGCTCCGACGGGTTGCCCGATGGCGTGAAGATCTCTCCTGTCGCGGCCAGAGCGGCGGCGGTCGAGGGCGTTGATCTGGCAAACGTCTCCGGCAGTGGGCCTGGGGGACAGATCAG
>OBLU010003024.1_pt1 | contig 15281 bp, 14 predicted proteins | sample 1518681 | NCBI WGS metagenome assembly OBLU01 (sample SAMEA3539304, study PRJEB22396) | soil metagenome | biome: tundra; feature: field; material: soil | place: USA | collected 2010-05 | depth 0.15 m
TGTGGCTTTCACAACCGGTTGCGCAACCATCAGGGGCCTGACCCGGGGGATTAGGCAAATTCCGCTTCAATCCCTGCCTTCGGTGGATCTTCGAGGCTCCAGGCATTGGGCGAGACGCCGCCCGAAGACTCCATCTTGAACGGTTGAGCGTCATTGGTACGGACGCGCGCCCCGAGATTGGGGGCTCTCGGTCATTCCACGTGTTCCTTGTTGAGCCCAGGCACGTTGTAAGCCTGCTGTTCCGCCCGAAATCCCCCGAGCATCCCCAATTACAACAGGGGTAGGATCCGCGCGTCCCGACCCTGCATCGGAAGGGGGTCGGTTGCTGACATACCAAGCGAAGGAGAGCCTCATGCTGTTCGTCACCGAGTACCGATTGAAGCCAGGCATGTCAAAGCCCGACGTCACCCGCCTGATGGATGTATTTGGAAAGAAGGGCCCCGGCCCGGGCGAACTTGCGCACTACGTGCGGGTTGACGGTTCGGGAGGCTTCACCATCAGTGACAACGATGACTCGAAGGCGGCGTATGAAAGCGCCTTGGCCTATACAGAGTTCATGACGTTCACCGTCACCCCGGTGGTGACGATCGATGACGCCGTCGGTCCGATTGCCGCCTATCTAGCGGAGTAGCACTTCGCATCGTCGTGGCAGCGCTGCGGAATCGCCCGCAGCGCTGCCCATCGACTCAAGAACGACGTCAAGACGCCGACGACTATTCCCCTTTACCGTCATGCGCGCCGGGGACGCGCATGAAATCGATTCAGGCGGCGAAGCCCATGAGGCGGTTGAGGTTTCCGCCCATGACCTTCTTGATGTCTTCCTCGGGCAAGCCCTGAAGGTCGTCGACGAAGGTGATCGGGTCGGACATGCCCTCGGGGTGCGGATAGTCCGAACCGAAGAGCACGCGGTCCGCACCGAGGAGCTCGACCAGGCCCTTGGGGTCTTCCTCGTGGAACGGGTGGACGTAGATGTTCCGCTTGAAGACATCGACCGGGTTCTCGTCGAAGATGTTGGGGTTGTGGTGGTAGGCGTACTCCATGTCGAGAAGGAGCGGGCGCACCCAGTTGGAGCCGTTCTCGACCGGGGTGAACCGCAAGGTCGGGAAACGCGAGCACAGGCCGTGTCCGACCAGCGAGGAGATCGTGTCGATGATCGGGCGCCCGGCGTGACCTATGATGGCGGCGAAGCCCGAGCCACCCTTGAACGGGGTCATCTCGCCGTCGCGCACGCCTTCCCATTCGTTGGTGTAGCGCTGGTAGCCGCTGTCCGAAGAGTGCATACCCACGAGCAGCTTGGCCTCGGCCACCTTCGTCCAGAACGGGTCGAACTCCGGCAGGGCGGGCGAGCGGGGTCCCATGTAGCCCCACACCGGGGCGGGACGGATCAAGATGATGCGGGCCCCGTGCTCCACAACGAACTCAAGCTCGCGGATGGCCTCGTCGACGATGCCCAAGTGAATGACCGGGGTCGGAAACATGCGGTCTTGGTAGTTGTACGTCCAGTGCTCCAGCATCCACTGATTGAGCGCGTGAACGACGGCGTGGACTGCGGGGGGGTTGTCATGGACCCGCTCTTCGAGCAGGCTGGCCAGCGTCGGCCACATGATGGCGCGGTCGATGCCTAGCTCGTCGAGCAGCTTGAGGCGCGGCTCGGGGTCACCGAAGCCGGGGAGCGCACGCACGCCCTTGCCGAGGATCTCCCGACGGGACTTGCCCTCGGGGTTGCCCTCCTTGAAGTACTGCTCCTGGGCACCGGGGGCGGCCACGACCTCGAAGGTCGGGTTGGGGATGTAGTCGCTGATCTTGTTGTTGACCGCGATCTTCGTGCGGCCGTTCACCTCGACATACTTGATGAAGCCGTCGTACTCCGCCGGGAGGTACTTCGTGAAAGCCTCCGGCTTCTCGTACATGTGGTTATCGGCGTCGAATACCGGGAAGTCGAGGTGTCGTGACGGCATCATTGCCCCCTTCTTGTCGTGACCTATTCTGCCAGCTCCAGGCTTAGGATGGCTGGCGGGCAGGTCAACGGGTTAACAGTTGTTTTCTGTCACCCTACCAGCGGCTGATCCGGACCCGCCAACAAGGCAGTGAGGTAGGAGAACGACCGGCGGATGGCGCTCTCGTACCCCTCGCTCTCTATGGCGCTCCCGAGGATCTCCAGCTCGAACGGCCCCGAAAACCCGGCTGCGAGGGTTGCGTCGAGCAGCTGTCCCAGGGGAAGGGCGCCGTCACCGGGCACGAGGCGCTCGAGCACCGGGGCACGAAAGGCGAGATCGGCCACTTGCATGACCGCTATGCGGGAAGCTCCTTGCGTCAGAAGGCCTGCCACATCGGCTTCCCACCAGCTATGTGCGGTATCCGGAACCACCCAGATCCCTAATTCGGTGGCGAGCGCAAGAGCATCCCGCAGCGTGTGGACGAAGCCGATATGAGCAAATTGCGGGCGGGTGGGCTCGAGCGCCAGACGAACACCGGCGCTCCCCGCTGCGGCCGCCACCGGCGCGATGGCGCGGGCAAAGCGGTCGGCCGCTTCCTCGTAAGGTGATCCACCGGCTGATCCCCCGGGCGTCTGTACGGTCGTTGCACCCACCCTCTGTGCCACTTCGATGCCCATGACCAGGGCGTCCTGCGTGCGCGACCACGACCCCTCATCGAGGAGATCAAACGAGCTCCCTGGCAGAATCCCGTCGACCCTCAGCGCACGCCCCTCGATCTCGGCTTCCGCCCGGTCGAGGCCGGCTTTGAGAAGTTTGGGCATGAAAAGCGAGATGCGGTGGATGCCGAGACGCTCATAGCACTCGAGGTCCTCCCACAACGTCCAGTGCTGACTCGACAATGAGTTGACACACAGGCGAGGATCCCATCTCTCCTCCATAGAATTCACGGGCCTCCCCGCCCTTGCTACGAGGCAACTGGCGCCCGCGCCATGTCCCTCTCGCTCCTCACCGATGCCCGACCGGGCGCTCCCACTTCCTCATGGCGTCGCCAGGCCCACGAGGCCTTTCGCGTAACCTTATGGCGATCGCCGCGGCGATGGGTCTTGATGCGCACAGTCGATTGGTCCGGAACCATCCGGACGGTCCGGACATTCCGGACATTCCGGACAGTCCGGCGGCAGGTCTGTACAAAGGAGCACTGCGTTGCTGTTCATCGATGGGAAGTGGGAAGCAGCAGCATCGAGGCGGACCTTCGCCTCATACAACCCGGCCACCGGCGAGATACTCGGGGAGGCGGCAGACGCCGAGCGCGCCGACGCAGAGCGCGCCGTGAGCGCCGCGGAGGCGGCATTCCCGGCCTGGTCCAAAACCACGGTCTATGAGCGCTCGGCCCTTCTCTATGAGGCCTGGCGACTCATGACGGCGCGCCGCGACGAGCTGGCGCAGTTGATGACCGCCGAGCAGGGCAAGCCCTTGCGCATGGCCCGCAATGAAGTGACCTACGCCGCGGACTTCCTGCTCTGGTTCGCGGAAGAGGCAAAGCGCTCGTACGGCGAGACCATCCCCTCGTCAAGGGCCGACCAACGCTTCATCGTGTTGCGCCAGCCAATCGGGGTGGCGGCGGCCATCACCCCGTGGAACTACCCGGTCTCGATGTTGACCCGCAAGATCGCGCCGGCCGTGGCCGCGGGTTGCACCATCGTCCTCAAGCCGGCGGAGCAGACTCCGCTTTGCGCCATTGAGACATTCCGTGTTTTTGAGGATGCCGGATTCCCTCCTGGCGTGGTCAACCTGGTGACGACCAGCGACCCACTGCCGGTCGCCGACGAATTGTTGGGCAATCCGGTAGTCCGCAAGATCAGCTTCACCGGGTCGACGGAAGTCGGCAAAGAGATTGCACGCCGGGCTTCGGATCAGTTGAAGCGTGTGTCGCTCGAACTCGGCGGCCACGCGCCGTTCCTCGTGTTCGCTGACGCTGATCCGGTACACGCAGCCAAAGGCGCCGCGCTGGTCAAGTTCTTGAACACGGGGCAGGCCTGCATCTGTCCCAATCGCATCTTCGTCCACCGTTCGGTGGCAGATCCCTTCCTCGCCGAGTTGGAGGCGCGGGTGGCAAAGCTCCGCCCCGGCAACGGTGCCACCGACGGCGTCACGGTCGGACCGCTGATCGATGCCGCGGCCATGGAGAAAATGCAGCGACAGGTTGCCGACGCACTCGCCCACGGAGCCACCGTGGTGACAGGAGGCACCCGCCTTTCGGGCGACGAGTTTGACGGCGGGTACTACTTCGCTCCGACGGTCCTCTCCGGCGTGACCGCCGACATGACCATCTACCGCGAGGAGACATTCGGGCCGATAGCGCCGGTCATCGTCTTCGACGACGAAGAAGAAGTCATCGCGGCAGCCAACGACACGACGTATGGCCTTGCCTCCTACATCTACACCCGCGATGTGGACCGTGCGTTCCGCGTCGCCGAGGCGCTCGACTTCGGCATCATCGGGATCAATGACATCAACCCGACGTCGGCGGCCGTTCCCTTCGGCGGCGTGAAGCAGAGTGGCCTCGGACGCGAAGGCGGGCACGAAGGCCTGGCCGAGTACCAGGACACCAAGGTCTGCGGGATCGCTCTTGGCTGACCAGCCGGTTCACTCAGCCGGCTCACACCCGCCCGGCCCAATCTCGCCCGGCCCGCGGACCCTGGCCGCCATCAGGCGGTGATCATCGGGCGGACCCGGTGCATCAGATCGACGCTCCAGCCGACCGGGTCCTCGAGCGGCAGCTTCAAGTCGGGCAGGTTGAAGTACTCCACGCTGAACAAGCCCTGATAGCCGATCGCCGCAAAACCAGCGAACACGGCGGGGAAGTCGACGTCGCCATCCTCGTCGATGTGCATCTGCGGCTGACCTGGCTTGGCCTGGCGCAGTTGGAGATGGCCAACCAGGTCCGCCACTTCCAGGGGATCGAAGCCGCAGTAGACCGACCATCCGGTATCCAAGGTCAGTCGAAGGCCCGGGACCTCCTCGCACATGGCGCGAATCGACTCCGCCGTATCGAGAAGTGAGGCTGGCCCCGGCTCGACTCGTATCCCGGGCTGTTGACGCAGGAAGGCCACGCCTTGCTCCCACGTGCACTTGCGGGGCGGGCGCACCGTGCACCCGGTACGAGGCGTCGAGCCGATCCGGTCCCCGATCGGGAGCGCCAGTTCGGGTTCTTCACCTTCGAGCCGGTCGAGACCTATGTCGATGTGATCGAAGCCGAGCTCGGCCGCCTTTCGGCCTGCTTCGGGATAGGTGCACTCCGTCCCGAAGGCAACGCTCACGATCCCCAGACGCTTGCCACCAGTCATGTCGGGCACCCTAGCGGCCGATGGCGGCAGGTGCCTGGCTTCGCGCTGCCCCTTTTCCCCGAGCCGTCGGACAATCCCCCCTGGTCGAGGGCCCCCCGGGCGAACGACCCGACCCACACCATCTAAGCTGATCCAGCGTGAGTGACAAGGGTAGAGCCGTCGAGTTGCTCCCGCTGGACGTACTTTCCCCGGAGCTGGAACCCCTCGATCATGTGAGCCCCGTCGACGTAGCCGACGAGGTGAACCTGCTCATCACCGCAACCTGGACGGTGGCGGCCAGAACGGGCAGCTTCGAGCCCTCGGTGCGCGAGATCCTCCAGGAGGCGGGCGTCTCGACGAAGGCCTTCTACCGCCACTTCCGATCAAAGGACGACCTCTTGTTGGTCGCTCTCGAAACAGCCTCGTTACAGCTCGCCGACTATGTCGAGGGCAAGATGGCCGTCGTCGACGCACCCGAGCCCCGCATACGGGTGTGGATCGAAGGCTTCGTCCGCCAGGCGATTGTCCCTTCCGCAGCACGGCGCACCCTGCCCTGGACGCTCGGCATGGGACAGCTGGCCCACACGTACCCCGACCAATTCGACCACAGCAAGGCAGTGGTGATCGCTCCCCTCGAACGCGAGATCACCCGCGCCGTGGCTCACGGCACGGCCGCCAGCCCAAACCCGGCCCGGGATGCCCGGATCATTTTCGGCTACACCATGGACGCCATCCGCCGTCACTTGATCCGCGGGACCGAGCCCGACCGAAGCGACATCGAGGAACTGGTCGATTTCACCTACCGGGCCTTGGGGATCAGCGCACCCGGGTAGCACGAGCACCGACACCGACACCGACACCGACACCGACACCGACACCGACACCGACACCGCCACCGACACCGACACCGACACCGACACCGACACCGACACCGACACCGACGGGCCCTACCCTGGCGGCGCAGCCATGTGGGTAGCCAGGAATCCGTGCACGATGCTCCACGCCTGTTCGGCCGATGCGGGCACATAGCGTCGAGGGCGGCCCTCATTGGCGAAGAAGTGGCGCCCGGGGACGACGTGCACCTCATGGCCGGACGAGGGGTGCTGTGCTACCAACGACCTGAACTCCTCGACCATGTCCTGGGGGATCATGTCGTCGTCGTCGCCGAAGACGGCACACACCGGGGCGTTGAACTTGGCGACATGATTGCCCGGCGCCAGAGCCACCTCTGCGATGGCTCCCCCGGGCCAGGGCCGGGAATAGAACGTCGCAACGGCGCGCAGACCGTGGGGCTCGGTGGTGAGCATCATGCCGTATCGCCCGCCGATCGAGAATCCCACCACCGCAACCCGGTCAGCATCGACGTTCGGAAGAGCTCGTAACCAGGCGAGCGCCATCACCAGGTCGGACAGTTGACGCCGATCGTTCAGCCGGGCCAGCCAGGCCATCGTGTCCTCGCCCCCCCTCAACGGAGGGGTGGAGCCGTAGGGGGCGAACGGGTCGAGCGCCAGGGCGACGTAACCCGACAAGGCCAGTCGACGGGCAGCCGCCACCGTGCCATCGCAGAAGCCGTCGATCTCGGGCAGGACCATGACGGCCGCGCTCACGCTTCCCCCGGCAGGCGAGAACAGCACGCCGGCGAGGTCCCCGTCGACACCAGGAATTGCCACCTCACTCATGGTCGGCTCCCCCTCTTGACCATCCTGTTGCACGCGAGCGTTCATGAGCGAGCACCCTATCCAGGCTCGTGCCCACATCCCTTCCGGCCGTGCCGCAGCCCACGCTGGAAATAGGCCTCCCGGTGCCAACACGGGTAGCGTCTCGGCGCCATGGCCGACCCCAACGAAAAAGGACTCGTTTCACCGCGACCGGCCGCACCGGCCACGCCGGCCACATCCTCCGCAACCGCCACCGGCGGGACGTTTCTGTCCGCCATCCCCTTCAGCTTCGGGATCGCGGAGGACAACATGACGGCCGCCGGCGAGACCACGATCACGGAGCCGTTGCGTGCCCCGGGGACGGCCTTTCCCCGGCCGTCGGTACTGGCCACCATTGCCGATTGCGTCGCCGGCGTTCCGGCCGGCTTGATGATCACGCCCCGCCTGTCGGTGACCCTGGACATCGTCGTACGGCTCATCACGCCCGCACGCGGGGAGAAGCTCGAGATGAGGGGTGAGATCGTGAAGCAGGGCCGGTCCACCGTGGCCGGTGAGGTGTTCTTCTTCGACGCCGAGACGATGGCACCGGTGGCCTACAGCTACCTCACGTTCATGGGGTCACCGCGCCCCCAAGATCATCCTCCCGCCTTCAGCCGCGGCATGCGCACCCCGGGCATGATCGAACTGCCCTTCCCCGAGCACGTCGGGGCCTGCATCATCGAGCCCGGGGTGGTCGAGATGGAGCGCACGCCCTTCGTGGTGCAGGCCGCCGGCTCCTTGCAGGGCGGGGCCGTCGCGCTCCTGGGCGAACTGGCGGCCGAGACCCTCACGGGCTCGCCGGTGATCGACCTCGACATCCGCTATCTCAATTCGGTACGGGTCGGCCCGGGGCGAGCGACCGCGACCCTGCTCGGCCGGGGAGTGGTACGGGTCGAGGTGCGGGACCAGGGCCACGACAATCGACTCACGGCACTGGTGCTGGCCCGGGTCGCACCCGCTGCACCCGTCCCGCCTGCACCGCTCCCGCCCGCCCCGCGCTCCCCCAGCGGCTAACCGGTGCCCATGTCGCCGGGAGGTCACCACGAGGTGTCCCCATTCCCTCTTCATGTGGGACACTCGTCCGCTGCTCAGGGCCCATGGGGGGTCCTCATCGTGATCAGGGGGTATGGAAACGCGTGAGTGTCGGCAAGCTCTTTCATGTAACCCACATCACCGAGGACCTCGCCCCGCTCGACGTCTGGTACGACCGGGTCTTCGCCCCCGTACGCGGGGTGATGGACGGGCAGTACTCCGAGCGCGAACGTCGTATGGGCTCGTTGCTGGTCATCGGTGATGCGGTGATCGAGGCGATGTCGCCGAGCGCCGAGCCCGAGGCGGCCGCCATGCCCATCGGGCGGTTCCATGCCAAATTCGGCCGGCACTGGCACTCCGTCGCCTGGTTCTGCGACGACGTCCGGAGCGTCTGGGATCAGCTGGTCGAGGGAGGCATCCGGGTCCTCCAGCCCGGGGGCCCAACGGACGCCCCGCCCGAAGACGGCGACATCTACACCCATCCCAAAGACACATTCACGCAGCTCGAGTTCTTCCAGCCGCCTGTCTCCACGGGGGGACCGCAGGGTCCGGGACCGTTCGCGGATCCCCGTTTCAAGCCCGGATGGACGGAACGCTGGCAGGCCAGCCCGAACCCGCTGGGAATCGAGCGGATGACCTACGTCAGCATCGTCGTGCCCGATCTGGAGGAGGCGACGAAGCTCTACTGCGAGATCATCGGCGCCCCATTGCTGTGGCGGGGGGAGTCCGAGCTGACGGGGACCCGGTCCACCTATGTCAGCCTCGGTCCCGAAACCGTGATCGAGCTCACGCACCCGACACAGGCCGACGGCCTGGCCGGGAGGGAACTGGCGGCGTACCCCGGCGGTATGTGCCACGCCATGACGTTCACGGTGGCTGACCTGGAGCACACCGCCGCCCATCTGATCGACGTCGGGGTACGGGTCCTGGCGCGAGACGACACGACGATCGTCGTTGACCCGGCCGACTCGTTCGGCGCCCCGTTTCGCTTCACCACCTGGAGCGTTCCCGGCGACCCGCGCGACTGAGCGACTGAGCGACTGAGCGACTGAGCGACTGGGCGATTGAGCGACTGAGCGACTGAGCGAGAGCCGTCAGATCGCACCGGCGGGCCACAGCCCGCCCAATGCTCAGGCGGGGGCGACCTCGATCACCAGCGCCGCACCCATGCCGCCGCCGGCGCACATCGAAGCGACACCGATGCCACCGCCGCGACGCTGGAGGTCGTAGATGAGGGTGGTGACCATACGGGCGCCCGTGGCTGCGATCGGGTGGCCCAGGCTGCACCCGCTCCCCGAGATGTTGACCAGCTCCGGGTCGATGTCAAGAATTTTGCAGGCGGCGATCGGCACAACGGCAAAGGCCTCGTTGATCTCCCACAGGTCGACATCGGCCACCGTGAGGCCGGCGCGGCTGAGGGCCTTGGGGATGGCCACCGTCGGAGCAATGCCATTCTCGTAGGGTGTGACGCCGATGTTGGCCCATGAACGCACGGTGGCCAGAGGCTTCAGCCCGTGCTCGGACGCGAAGCCGTCAGAGGTGATGACAACGGCGGCCGCGGCGTCGTTGATGCCCGAGGCGGTGCCAGCGGTGACCGAGAAGCCGGGAATCTCGGGGTGGAGGACCTTGAGCGCGGCCAGCTTCTCCATCGAGCTCCCGCGTCGCGGGTGCTCATCGACTTCGAAGACGACGGCGGAGCCATCGCTCGTCGTGACCTTGATGGGCACGATCTCCTTGGCGAAGCGACCCTCGTCGATGGCGGCAATGGCACGCTCGTGGGAGCGCAGGGCCCAGGCGTCCTGCTCCTCACGGCTGATGTCGGCGATCTTCGCCGTGTTCCACCCGACGGTGATCGACATGTCGAACGCCGGAGCCTCGGGCGAATCCGGGTGCGAGGGGGACATCCAGTCGGCCCAGTCGGTCGTGCCGACTATCCGCTTCTTCTCCATCGGAGAGGTGGACGATGACTGCACCCCACCAGCGATGACGGCGCTGTCCATGCCGGCCATGATCGAGGCCGCGGCCGTCTCCACCGCAGCCAGGCCCGCGGCGCAGTGGCGGTTCAAGGCCAGGCCGGCGACGTTCTCGAGGCCGGCCTCCAGGGCGACGTAGCGAGCGAGCACGCCTCCGCCATAGAGGGATTCTGAGAGGACGAGGTCATCGAACTCCTTGGGAGCCAGGCCGGTGCGCTGCACGGACTCGTCGACGACGGCGCGGGCGAGCACCGTCGCGTCGGTCTCGGCCAGGCTTCCCTTCCGAGCTGTCCCAATGGCGGTACGGCAAGCCGAAACGATGACTGCGTCAGGCATGGCTGGTCCTCTCTGGAGTGGAGCACACTGCGTCCGCGGGCAGATTACCAGGGGGGATCAGACTGTCGGCAGCGGTGCGGCTCCGGGCCCAGCGATACACTCCCGCACCGTGAAGATCGTGTTGGATGCCCAGCGTTGTACCGGTCATGGGCGGTGCTACTCGCTCGCCCCCGAGCTGTTCGACAGCGACGACGAGGGCCACAGCATCGTGCTCACCCCCGACGTCCCCGAGGGCCTCGAGTCCCAGGCCCGCCTGGCGGCGGAGAACTGCCCCGAAACCTGCATCAGCCTGGTGGAAAGCGAGTGAGCAACGGTCCCGACGACGGGGTCGGCGCATTCCGGGCCGAGTTCTCGGCCTGGCTCGACGACAACCTCACCCCGGCCGTGGTCGAAGCGGCTGCCGCCGGCGGCGGGCTGGAAGAGGGCAACATCGAGATCCTGCGGAACTGGAACAGGACCATGGCCGACGCCGGGTGGGCGGCGCCTGCCTGGCCCACCGAGTACGGCGGCCGCGCCGCCAACATCGCCGAGCAGCTGGCCTGGTTGGAGCTGATGTCGGCCTCGGGCGCCCCCGGGGCCATCAACGTCATCGGCGTCTCGAACATCGCCCCGGCGATCATGGCGGTGGGCACCGACGAGCAGCGTCAGCGCTACCTGCGGCCGATGCTGCGCGGTGACGAAATCTGGAGCCAGGGAATGTCAGAGCCCGATGCCGGATCGGACCTGGCGTCACTGCGCACCTCCGCCCGCGAGGACGGCGACACCTTCGTCATCAACGGTCAGAAGACCTGGAACAGCCTGGGTCGTCATGCCGATTGGTGCCAGCTCTACGTGCGCACGGATCCCGACGCCCCCAAGCACAAGGGCATCAGCTGCTTCCTGGTGGACATGACGACCCCGGGGGTCGAGGTCAGACCGCTGCGGACCATGGCGGGGGACCTGACCTTCTCCGAGCTGTTCTTCACGGACGTCGTCGTCCCGAAGAGCAACCTGCTGGGCCAGCTCAACGAGGGGTGGAAGGTAGCCATGACCACGCTCAGTTACGAGCGGGCCGGCGTGGCGAAACTGCATCTCAACCTGCGCGAGCGGCTGAACCACCTGATGGACGACGCCAAAGGCCGTCCGGCGATGAGCGACCCCGTCATCCGTGACCGCCTCATGAGCGTCTACTCCCGCATCGCCACCATGGGCTGGACCACCACCCGAGAGCTGCAGGCCATAGGGGCCGGACGCCAACCCTCGCCGACGATGGGCTCCATCGCAAAGCTCATGTGGTCCCTCACCGAGCAGTCCCTGGCCGAGCTGGCGGTCGATCTGCTGGGGCTCGAGGCCCTCTCGGGGCGTTGGGGCAAGAACCTGGCTTCTTCGCGCCAGACCACCATCGCCGGGGGCACGACGGAGATCAACCGGAACATCCTGGCCGAGCACGGCCTGGGGCTGCCCCGCTGAACGACCGCACGCGGCGCGGGGTCGGGGTCGGGGTCGGGGTCGGGGTCGGGCACCAGGCAGCCTTGACGCGCGGGCCGGGGGGTGGGTAAGCATCATGGCCACGTCCGGCCCGAGGCCCTCGGAGCCGGCCGATCAAGGGGGAGCGCAGTGGCATCGATCTGGGACTACGAAGGGACTCGGGTTGTCGTGGCCGGGGGCGGTGGAGCAGGGATGGGAGCGGCCGCAGTAACCGAGCTGGTGCGGCTGGGCGCCGAAGTCCACGTCATCGACCTGAAGGAGCCCCCGATAGACGTTGCCGGCTACTACGGCACCGATCTGCGCGACCCGGACGCGGTCGAGCAGACCGTGGCATCGATCGCCGGGGAGATCAACGCACTCTTCTACTGTGCGGGGCGCGCCGGCTCCAAGTTCCCCGACACCGATGTGATGACGGTGAACTTCCTGTCGGCCCGGCACCTGGCCGAGCTGGTGGTGCCGCACATGCCGCCCGGAAGCGCCATCGCCAGTATCTCGTCCACCGCCGGCATCGGCTGGATGGCCAACATCGCCAAGTGGATGCCCCTCGTGACGACCAACGGATTTGCGGCCGGCCGAGCATGGATCGACGAGCACCCCGAGGAGATCACGGGTGGCTACGCACCGTCGAAGGAGGCCATCATCGTGTGGACCCTGTGGGCTTCGTTCGCCTGGGCGGACAAGGGCATCCGGATCAACTCGATCAGCCCCGGGCCGACCCAGACCCCGATGATGCCGGACTTCGAAGAGTTCGTGGGCAAGGAGTTCATGGAGAACTTCCCGGTGCCCCTCGGGCGCCGCTCCGCCCCCGCCGAGCAGGCCTACCCCTTGATTTTCCTCAACAGCCCTGCCGCGTCGTACATCACCGGAGAGAACCTGATCACTGATGGGGGCACGATGGGTGCCATCATGACCGGCAACATCGATCCAGCAATTTTCGCCGGCGCCGGCCGGGCACAGGCAACGAAGTAGCACACCAAAGCGCGTCACGAAGCGCGTCACGAACCGAGTCAGAGGGAAGAACGAATTATGGGAATCATGGACGGCATCCGAGTGGTCGAGGTCGCCTCGTGGACGTATGTCCCGGTGGCCGGGGCGGTACTCGCCGAATGGGGTGCTGACGTCATCAAGATCGAGCACCCCGAGAGCGGTGACCCCCAACGGGGCCTCGCCGCCATGGGTCTGGTCCCCACGGGGCCGGGCGGCGTGGCCCACATGATGGAGCTCCCGAACCGGGGCAAGCGCAGCGTCGGACTGGACATGGGCACACCCGAGGGTCGGGAGCTGCTGCTCAAGCTCTGCGAAACCGCTGACGTGTTCCTCACCAACTTCCGGCCCCAGGCCCGGCGCAAGCTGGGTATCGACGTCGAGGACATCCGGGCCGTCAACCCCAAGATCATCTACGTGCGCGGCTCGGGCCAGGGCCAGCGCGGCCCCGACGCCGAGCGCGGGGGTTACGACGGGTGCACGTTCTGGGGACGGGGCGGACCGGCCGACATCATCTCCGACCCCGACGAGGGGTACCCGCTCTCCCAACCCGGGCCGGCCTTCGGCGATGTCATCGGTGGCCTCACGATCGCCGGTGGGATCTCGGCCGCCCTCTTCCACCGCGAGCGCACCGGAGAGCCCTCCATCGTCGACAACTCGCTCCTCGGCACGGCCATGTGGGCCACCGCCGCCTCATCCATGGCGGCGGGGCTCTTCGGGATGACCCGCATGCCGATGCGGGACCGGACGGAGACCCCGAACCCCATCGTCGGCGTGTACCGCACCTCGGACGGGCGCTTCCTCTCCCTCGTCATGCTGGAGTCCGACCGCTACTGGGGCGACCTGGTCACCCTCCTGGGCCGGCCCGAGCTCGAGCACGATCCTCGCTTCATCGACTCCGTGGCCCGTAGGGAGAACGCGGCGGCCTGCGTCGGCGTCCTCGACGAGCTCTTCGCGCTGAAGACCTTCGAGGAGTGGAAGTCCATACTCCAGGCCGCCAAGGGCGTCTGGGCCCCGGTGCAGAATGCGGCCGAGCTCCTGGTCGACCCCCAGGCCATCGCCAACGGCTACGTGCGCGAGGTCGAGGCGGCGTCGGGCACCATGTTCAAGATGATCGCGTCGCCGATCCAGTTCGACGAGACGCCGCCCGACCTGACCCGCGGTCCCGACCACGGCGAGCACACCGACGAGGTGCTCGGCGAGCTCGGCCTCGACATGGACCAACTCCTGGAGCTCAAGATCAAGGGCGCCATCCTCTAGGCCCTGGTTGTTGGCCGCGGTTTCTCTCCGCATGGCTGGCCACGGCGGCGAGCGCCGCGGCCAGCTACCTCCGAGTCTCAGCGGGCTCAGCCCGCGAGGTCAGCCCTCCTTGGGAGGAAGGCCGCCCGCGTAGGTCTTGGTCTCGGTGTACTGCTCGAAGCCCTCGGTGCCGTTCTGGCGGCCGACGCCGCTGGCCTTGTAGCCACCGAAGGGGGCATCAGGCCCGTACCAGACGCCGCCGTTGATGTTCACCGTTCCCGCACGGATACGACGGCCGACGGCCATCGCCCGCTCCTCAGAAGCCGATGTGACACCCACGCCGAGCCCGTACTCGTTGTCGTTGGCCACCCGCACGGCGTCGTCGTCGTCGTCGAAGGGGACGACGACCAGCACCGGGCCGAAGATCTCCTTTTGGGCGATGGACATCGAGTTCTCCACGTCGGCGAACAGGGTGGGCTCGACGTAGTAGCCCTTCTCGAACTGGGCCGGCCGGCCACCGCCGACGACGACCCGGGCCCCCTCGGCCTTGCCCTGCTCGATGTGCGCCAGGACCCGGTCGCGCTGGAGAGCACTGATCTGAGGTCCCTGAATGTGGGCCGGGTTCGTAGGATCGCCGTAGGGGACGTTGCGGAAGCCCTCCTCCATGATGGCGATGCCCTCGTCATAACGCGAGCGCGGCAACAGCATGCGCGTGAGCATGACGCAGCCTTGGCCACCGTGTGAGCAGATGGTCCAGGCCATGCTGAGTTTTGCCTCGAAGTCCGCGTCGTCCAGGATGATGTCCGCCGACTTGCCGCCGAGCTCGAGGAAGAGCCGCTTCAAGGTGGGAGCACCCTTCTCCATGATCCGGCGCCCGACCGCGGTCGAGCCGGTGAAGGAGATCAGATCGACCCGGGGGTCGGTGACCAGGTCCTCGGCCACCGCGTTGTCCGACGTGGTGACGACCTGGAGGACGCCCGGAGGGAAGTCCGTCTGCTCGGCCACCAGGCGACCGATGCGCGTGGCGTTCCACGGCGTGTTGGGGGCCGCCTTCAAGATCACGGTGTTGCCGGTGGCCAGACCCTGCCCCAGTTTGTTGATGGAGACCTCGAAGGGATAATTCCACGGGACGATGGCGCCGACGACGCCGACGGCCTCCTTGGCCACCTTGCGCCAGCTGCGCATGCCGAAGGCGTTACCTTCGGGCAGGTCACGCTCCCAAGCGAATTCGTCGATGAAATTGGCGGGCCAGGTCAAGCCCTCCGCCAGGGGGGCGTCCAGCTGGGGCCC
>OBLU010003026.1_pt1 | contig 15271 bp, 16 predicted proteins | sample 1518681 | NCBI WGS metagenome assembly OBLU01 (sample SAMEA3539304, study PRJEB22396) | soil metagenome | biome: tundra; feature: field; material: soil | place: USA | collected 2010-05 | depth 0.15 m
CTTCTCCTTGAGGCGGTGGATGACGTACGAGTTGCGGGTCCCGTCCTCGAGGTGTCGAGGCATGAGGAAGAGGCCCAGCCCTCGCGGCCCTGGCGGCGCGCCTGCGGGTCGTGCGAGCACCAGGATCAGGTCGCTGTGCGCACAGCTCGCGAACCACTTCTCACCGGAGAGGCGCCAGGTGCCATCGCCGGCGGGAGTCGCGACCGTCTCACTCGCACCGACATCTGATCCGCCTGCCTTCTCGGTCAGGAACATCGCGACCGTGCGGTGCTCACCGGTGTCATCGATGATGCCGGGGACGAATCGCGCGGCGAGCGCAGGGTCATTGCGTTCAAGGCAGCGAGCCGCGGCGTCCATCATCCCGATCGGACAGCCGGTGATCGCCTGGTCGGACTCGAGAATGAGATAGAGCATCGCTGTGACCAGGCTGCGGGGTACGCGTTCGGGGAGGCCGCGCCAGCCCGGTGCGTACGCGGCGCGAACCGCGCCGAAGCCGAGCACCCTGGATTCGAGCTCCCCGTACGCAGGATGGAACTCGATCTCATCGATGCGCTCGCCGCGTCCGTTGTAGGGGCGCAGCACGGGCGGATGCCGGTCCGCTGCCCGGGCAAGCGGTTCGATGACCTGGGGCACCATCGTTCCAAGCTCGCGAAGCGCTCCCTCGGCGACCGGCCACAAGGCCTCACCGACCGTCCGGCGGGTCAGCCACTGCAGATGCTCGTCGGGCAGGTACCAGTCCTCGGCATCGGCAGCCGGGATGTACTGCACCCCAGGGTCAGATGGCAGCATCCATGCCACGATAGCGCGCCCCGGCGGTCACCACAGACCGCGCGCCTCAAAGACCCCTTTCAAGATGCGGGGACGGTCGGTCATGATCCCGTCCACCCCGAGGTCGAGCAGAAACCTCATCTGTGCCTCGTCGTCGACGGTCCAGACGTGCACCGGCAGCCCGGCGCGGTGAGCGGCCCTGACGAACCGCGCGTCGATGCGAAGCCGCCCCCAACGCTGTGGCACCTGAAGGCAGTCGGCGTGGAATCGTGGCATCGAGCCGGTCCGCGATACGGCGTAGGCCATCGCGGTCGCCACCTGCCCCATCGACGAGCAGATCCGCCCCCGTGCCAGCGCCCGGATACGCGCGACGCGACGGTCGGAGAACGACCCGATACAGACGCGATTGAACGCATCCAGGCGTTTGACCAAAGCGACCAGCGGTGCGACGGTGTCGTCCGACTTGGCGTCGATATTGAGGTAGACGTCGTCCCACCTCGTGAGCAGTTCCTCGAGGGTCGGGACCACGACGCCCGCGCCCCGAAAGGGGAAGGTGAGCCCGCCGTCCGGGCTGAACGCGTACCCCGCGTCGGCCTCGCGAACCTCGGCGAAGGAGAGCCCGCTGATCCTCCCGACGCGATCGGTCAAGCGGTCCAGGCTGCTGTCGTGGAAGGCGAGGAGCGCACCGTCGCGGGTCAACTGGACGTCCGTCTCCAGGTACCGGTATCCCATGGCCACTGCGGCCTCGAACGCGGCCAGCGTGTTCTCGGGAGCCTCGCCACCGCCGCCACGATGTGCGAAGGCGATCGTCGTCGATTGCTCGAGAAAGGAACGCTGGACCATGGGAGTGGCCGTCAGGGTAGCCGGACGGGTCGCTAACGCACCCAGGTTCCAGCGCCGGACAGCGCGCTGAACAACGGGCGCTGGACACGTCCGTCGGCGACGCAGACGGCTCCGACCCCGCGCAGCCGAGCCTCGGTGCTGGCGCGGAGCTTCACTCGCGCCCTGCCACCAATGGCCGGAATCAGGTGCTCCGCCTCCCGCGTCGAGAGCCGTCCGATGAGGCTCGTCTCGTCGGCGGGGTCGCGCAGGAGCCCCGGGGTGTCGGAGAAGATCATCAGAAGGGTTGCCCCCAGCGCGACCGCAATCTCCGCGGCGAGCCGGTCGCCGTCGACATTGATGGCGGTGCCGTCCTCGGCGGCGATCGGCGGGCAGATCACCGGTGTCAAGCCGGCCGCGAGCAGCCGGCCGAGGAGCACCGCATCGACCGTGTCGATGCTGCCCACATGATTGTTGTGGAGCACCTTGGCCCGACCGTTCTCGCGGATGCGCAGGGCCGGTCGTCGGGTCCCTCGAACCAGGCCGCCGTCGAGGCCGCACATGCCGAATGCGTTGACGCCAAGCTGCCTCAGCCGCTCGACGATCCGCTTGTTGGCTCTGCCCGCATACGCCATCAGGAAGTGATCCATGGTTGTCGCATCGGTGAATCTGCTCACGTCGCCGCGCTCCGATTCGACCATGCGGGGAGGGCTGCCAAGACGGGTGGACAGGTCGTCAAGGGCCCTGCTCGCTCCGTGGACCACCACGGTCTGCTCGGTCGTGGTCGCGATGTCCTCGAGGAGCGGGTCGAGGCGGCGAACGCTGCCGCCGATCTTCACGACGATCATCAGATGGGGTACATGCCGCCGAACTCGAGACCGAGTGTCTCGCGGAATCCGTGGCGCACGTTGAATGCCTGCACCGCCTGACCCGCTGATCCCTTGACGAGATTGTCGAGTGCTGCGGTGACGACGACGCGGCGCGAATGCCGATCACGCTCGAAGCTGACGTCGCAGTAGTTGGTCCCGCTGAGCAACTTCGGGGACGGTGAGCGGTGCAGCCCGGCATGCGACTTGACGACGCGGACGAACGGCTCGGAGCCGTAGCGCGATCGATACACCCGCCAGAGTTCGCGGTCGTCCAGGTCGGCGTTGATGAAGGCGTGGGCGGTGATGAGCACGCCGCGAACCGCTTCGACGGCCGTCGCGGAGAAGGCAACCTGCTGGCTCGACGGGCCGAGGTGCAGCTCCTGGACGATCTCCGCGCTGTGTCGGTGTCCGGTGGGTGCATAGGAGCGGATCTCACCGCTTCGGTGGGCGTGGTGAGTCGCATCTCCCGCCTGCGCCCCACCCGCCGACGAGCCGACCTTCGCCTCCATGACGAGGGGGATGGTGGGGTCGAGCAACCCGGCGCAGGCGAGCGGGGCCAGGCCAAGGATCGACGCCGTTGCCAGGCAGCCCCCGGCGGCGATGAGTGACGCTGACCCGATCTCCGCCCGATGCATCTCGACGAGGCCGTACACCGCGCGGTCGAGCAGCCCGGGCGCCGGGTGGCTCCAGCCGTACCAGCGCGGATAGTCCTCCGGGTCACGCAGCCGGAAGTCGGCGCCGAGGTCGATCACAACCCGCGCCGCCGCGCGCAGCTGCGTGATCGCGGCGCTGGAGTCTCCGTGGCTCATGGCCACGAAGACCACGTCGGCATCGCGCAGGGTGTCGCGCGACGAGAAGTGCAGCTCGGTCCGACCACGCAGGGGAGGGTGGACCGAAGCGACGGGCTTGCCCGCAAGCCGCTCGGAGGTGACCTGGACCACCTCGACCTCGGGATGGCCGGCCAGGAGGCGCAACACCTCACCGCCCGCATACCCGGCGCCCCCGACGACCAGCGCCCGGATCATGAGCCGTCCAGCGCGGCTTCGAGAACCGAGACCGCACGCTCCAACTCGGTGACCGAGATGTGCTCTCCGGGCGTGTGGTCGAGCTGCGAGTCTCCGGGCCCGTACGCGACCGCCTGACACCCCCACGCAGGAACCAGGACATTGAGATCGGACGTCCCGGTCTTCAGCTTGAATCGCGGTGCGCCACCGTGGGAGCGGATGGCGCGAACGAAGCCACGAGCCAGTGGACTGCCCCTGTCGGTGCGGACGCCCGGTTCGCTGCCCAGAATCGCCAGGTCGGCCCTTGGCACGGAGGACCGTGCGACATCGATCAGGGCATCCACGTCGTAGCCGGGTGGAGTCCGGACACCCAAATCGACGCTCGCGCGATCGTTGAGCCCGTCGCTTGACGAGTCGAACCGGAGCACCCGGACATCGACCCGATCGAAGACGCCGGCTCCTCCGCCGGACTGCGATGCGCTGTCCTGGAGCGCGCGAACGAGGTCCACGCAGCGGTCGGGGGCGCTCGGTTCGCGGCCCGCGCCGTGCGCATGCGGGTGCTCGACGCTGGCGCGCAGACGAAGGCTTCCCTTGTATCCGATGGTCACGGCGTCCCAGCCGCTCGGCTCGAGGATGACCAGGGACGCGGGAGGCGCCATCGACTCAGCGAGGTGGCGCGCTCCTCTCGAGGACGTTTCCTCCTCGACGGCACCAACGATCACGAAGCGCCGCGCGCCGTGCCGCGGCTGCCGGCGAACCGCTGCGATCGCCGTCGCCAGAGGTCCCTTTGCGTCCACAGCGCCGCGGCCGTGGATCAGATCCCCGTCGCGGCGCACCCCGATGTGTCCGGGAACGGTGTCCACGTGGCCGACGAGCGCGATGGTCTCCGGGCCGTCACCCCAGGCTGCGACGACATTGCCGGCTGCGTCCACATCGACATCGAACCCCGCGTGCAGGAGGCGTGACACCAGGAGGGACGCCACTGCATCCTCCTGGCCGCTCGGGCTGGGCACCGAGAGCATTGCGGTGAGCAACTCCGCGACGTCGATCCCGGTGCCGGTCGCGGCGTCGGCCCCCGTCGCCACGTCAGCCACCCACCGCGATCGGCGCACCGCGGGCGACCGCGCTGACATGGTCGGCCACGTGCCCGGGAATGTCGACGCGGGTCACGTCGATCGAGTTCTTGAACTCCATGGTCGCGTTGACCTCGCTGACGACCAGGCTGTCGTGATCCTCGAGCAGGTCGATCGCGAGCACCCCTCCGCCGACCGCCGCCGCGGCATCCAGCGACAGCCGGCGCAGCGTTCGGTCGACGGGGCAATCGCGAGTCGTGGCGCCGCGAGCGGTGTTGGTGACCCAGTGCTCGGACTCGCGGTAGATCGCGCAGATCACCTCGTCGCCGACGACGAACGCGCGGATGTCGCGTCCGGGCTTGTCGACGTGCCGCTGGAGGTAGAAGACGGAGTGCTCCGGGCCGCCCAGCAGCGCCTTGTGCTCGAACAGGGCCTCGGCGGCGTCCCGGTCGTTGATCTTCGCGAGCAGCCTGCCCCACGACCCGGTCACCGGCTTGAGCACCACCGGGTAGCCGAGATCCTCCGCCGCGCGCAGTGCCGCCTCGGGGGTGAATGCAAGCGCTGTCGCGGGGGTGGGGACGCCCGCGGCCACGAGTGCCGCCGAAGTGTCGAGCTTGCTGGCGCACGTGGCGGCGACGGCGTGGCGGTTGATCGTGGGAACACCCCACGACTCAAGCACGCGTGTCACGGCGAGCCCGCGCGTCTGCGAGATGCTCCGCTCGAGCACCGCATCCCAACGCCGGACGGGCTGCGCCAGCCTGAAGGTCAACTCCCGGTCGTCGACGATCTCGACGTCGAGACCTCGATGCGCGAGCGCGTCACGCAGCAGCTTCTCCTCGACGCGGATCCGTGAGCAGAGCATGCCGATGCGCATCTGATCACTCACCCCAGTCCACTTCTTCCGGAGGAGCGAGCACGAATCGTGGAGGATCGAGCCCCACGACCTCCAGTTCGGCGTTGCACTCCGGGCAGGTCACGACCTCACCGCGCTCGACGCCGTCGTCGACCGCGACCTGCGCATCGCATTCAGGACACACGTCGTTCCTCCTCCAGCGCAGCCCATCCGCCACGTCTGATCAGATCGACCAGCGACCCCGCCTGGATGATTCGCAGGGCGACGCCTGACGGCGGCTCGCCATGGAGCGTCGACGTCGCCGTTGTGATCGTTCCGGTCAGCGCGTCGACAGCGACCTCGTCGCCGTCGCGGAGGACGCGGTGTGCTTCTGCGCACCGGATGATGGGTAGGCCGATGTTCACCGCGTTCCGATAGAAGATGCGGGCAAAGCTGGCGGCGATCACTGCCGCGACCCCGTTGCGCTTGATGGAGAGGGGCGCGTGTTCTCGCGAGCTGCCGCAGCCGAAGTTGCGCCCGGCGACGATGACATCACCCGGTTGGACGGTCGCGACGAAGTCCGGCCGGGCCTCGATGAGGCAACTTCGTCGCAGGGCGTCGGGATCGGTGGTCACGTTGTACCGGCCCGGCATGATCGCGTCGGTGCTGACCCCGTCACCGAGAAGGAAGACGCGGCCACTCATGCCACCTCCTCCAGAGTGGCCGGGTCGGTGATCACACCCGCGAGGGCGGATGCGGCCGCAACCGCCGGCGACGCCAGGAAGATCTGCGCCTCCGGGCTGCCCATGCGACCCGGGTAGTTGCGGTTGCTCGTCGAGAGCACCCGCTCGCCAGGCCCGACCACACCGTGCTGCCGTCCCAGGCACGGGCCGCATCCGGGATTGAGCACCAGCGCTCCCGCTCGCGCGAAGGTCTCGATGTAGCCTGCGCTGAGCGCCTCGAGGTACACCCCGCGCGATGCCGGCACGATGATGGTCCGCGTCGTCGGATGTACCGTCCGGCCCGAGAGGATCGATGCCGCGATGGCAAGATCGCTGAGGCGCCCGTTGGTGCAGCTGCCGATGAAGACCTCGTCGAGCGACGTCCCGGCGACGTCGTCGATGTCGTGCACATTGTCAATGCTGGGGTGCACCGCCACCTGCGGGCGCAGGCGCTCCGCGTTGACCACGAGCGTCCGCACGTACTCGGCGCGGACGGGGTGGAGGTCGACGGGTTCCCCACCCGAGTGAGCGAAGGTGACCGCGTCGGGTTCCACGATCCCGGTCTTGGCGCCGAAGTCGGTGCTCAGGTTGCAGAGCGTCAGCCGCTCGTCCACGCTCATGGCCGCCACCGCTTCGCCGCCCCATTCCACGGCGCAGTAATCGGCGCCATCGGCACCCATTCGCGCGATGACGTGGAGCGCCAGGTCCTTGGCGTACACGCCCCTGGGGAGTGTGCCGTGCACCTCGATGCGGACCGTCTCGGGAATGCGGAACCACGTCTTCCCGGTGGCGAAGACCACCCCGATATCGGTCGACCCGAGGCCGGTGGCGAAGCAGCCGAGTCCTCCGTAGGTCGTGCTGTGCGAATCCGCGCCGACCACGATGCCCCCGGGGCGGGCGAGCCTCCGATCGACCATCACCTGGTGGCAGATGCCCTCCGCAAACAGGTTGGTGATCGCGTGCTCGACGCAGAACTCCCGGATGACCCGATGCAATTCCGCTGCGGCGACCGTGTTGGCGGGCATCACGTGGTCGAAGTTGAAAACGATGCGGCTCGCGTCCCACAGGGGCAGATCGAGGCTCCGAAAGGCCTCGATTGCCAGCGGCCCGGTGACGTCATGCGCCATCGCGACGTCGACCTCGGCGATGACCGTGTCACCAGCGTGCACGGAGCGTCCGAGTCGGCGGCCGAACAGTTCTTCGGTGATGGTTCCCATCTCGATCCCCTTACGCCCGTGCCCAGCTGACGATCAATGCATCGAGGGTCGCGACGTCGAGCGGGCCGTCGTCGCCACGTCGCTTCACCTCGGCGGTGAGGCTTCGCAGGCTGGCATCGTCCAGACGGACGCCCAGCGCCGTGGCGCGATCGCCGATCGCGTGCCGTCCGGCGAGACGGTGGCCGGCGAGAATGCTGCGCACGCGCCCGAACCGTGCTGGGTCCAGGACCTCGTAGGCGCCGGGATCGGCGAGCACGGCCTTGGTGTGCATGCCCGCCTTGTGGTGAAACGCCGTCGGCGCGGTGACCGCCGCATTGAACGGCACGGCAATCCCGAGGATCTCCGCGAGCATCGCGTCCAGCTCCGGAAGCATCTCGAGGCGGTAGTGCTCGACCAACTCTGGCTGGACGGTCACCAGTCTCGCCATCATCGCGGAGAGCGGGACGATACCGTTGCGCTCCCCGATGCCGAGGATGGTCGTGTCCACATGCGTCGCGCCCGCCTCGAGCGCCGCGAGCGCATTCGCAACCGCGCACCCGGTGTCGTCGTGGGCATGGAACTCGATGTCGCAGCCGACGTTTCGGCGGATGAGTGACACGAGATTGTGCACCTGTGGCGGAGTTGCGACCCCGACGGTATCTGCGAGTCCGACGCGGTCCACACCGGCGCGGTCGATCGCGCGATAGATGCGCACCAGGTCTTCCGGATCGGATCGGAAGGAGTCCTCGGTGCTGAAACGTGCTTCACGGCCGGCGCCCCGGATCTCACCGACCACCGTGGTCCCGATCTCGATGATCTGGTCGATGCTCACGCCATGAGAAACCGGCCGGAGCCGTGATGATGTGGCGATCAGGACGTCGACGCCGTCAACTCCGGTCTCGATGGCGAGCCTCGCGTCGTCGAGATTGCAGCGCACGTGGGTGAGGAGCCGGAAACGCCGCTCGGTCTGCGCCAGCCGGCGAAGATCGGATTCCGATTGCGGTGACGCTACCGGTGAGGTGAGCTCCATGTAGTCGACCCCGAACCGGTCAAGCGCCGCCGCGATGGCGAGCTTCTGCTCGACCGTGAAATGGGCGAGCGCGAACTGCTCGCCCTCGCGGAGCGTGCTGTCGATGATGCGAAACGAGGTGATGCTCATGTCTTCCGTTTGTGGTGGTGGACAAAAAGAAAGAGCCCCTTCGAGGAAGGGGCTCTTCGCGGAATCTGATCCGGTGCTAACTGTTCGCCGTCACCTCATCCGTGCGCAAAGGAACCCACTCCTCGGGAGCGAGACGGCTTTTTTGGCAAGGCGCACGGATGTCTGCACGACGTCCGAAGCCTAGCAGCGCTCGATCTCTCGCGTCAACCACCTATCCTTTTGACCGCCATGCCGAACGCGACCGAACCGTCCTGATCACGCCATGTCGGGGTTCTTGCGCGCGTCACTCGGCGCTGATTTCGGATACACCCCGGGAGAGCAGCCGTCGGACGCGGAAGGCTGGTTGAAGCTCAACAGCAACGAGTCACCGCTGCCGCCATCGGTGACCGTGGCTGCGGCCGTGGCCGGAGCGGCTGCCGAACTGGCGCGCTATCCGAGCCCGGTTGCCGAGCCCCTGCGGAGCGTGCTTGCGCGTCTGCACGGCGTCGAGCCGGAGCAGGTGTTCGTCGCCAATGGCGCCGACCAGGTGCTCGATTGCTGCTTTCGTGCGTTCGCGTCACCCGGTGACTCGGTGGTGCGGACCGAGCCCGGATACTCGCTGCTCCCGGTGCTGGCCGCGCTCTTCTCGGTGAGCGACGTGGCGGTGGCGATCGAACCGGATCGCTCGCTCCCGCGGGATTTCGCACTTCGTGAAGGAGTGTTGCGCGTGGTCGTCAATCCGAACTCGCCAACCGGGCACTGGATCGAGCCCGAGGCCCTCGAGACGGTGCTTCGCGATGCTCGGGGCATCGTCGCAATCGATGAGGCGTACTGCGATTTCGCGCCCGAGTCCTGCGTTCCGCTGCTCGCCTCGCATCCGAACTGGCTGGTGATCCGGACTCTTTCGAAGTCACACGCGCTTGCGGGACTTCGCGTCGGATACGCACTCGGTGATCGCGCGGTGATCGCCGACCTCAATGCCGTGCGTGACTCCTACCCCGTCGATCGTTGCGCGATCGCGGGGGCAATCGCGGCCGTGGAAGATCGTGAGCACCATCGGTTGATCGTCGACACCGTGCTTCGCGAGCGCGCGCGCCTGAGCGATCGACTGACTGCGCTCGGATGGACGGTTGAGCCGTCGCAGGCGAACTTCGTCCTCGCATCGCCGCCGGAGGGGGTCACCGCTGCAGCGGCCGCAGCACGCCTTCGAGAGGCGAGGATTCTCGTGCGCCGCTTCACCCTCCCCGGTCTCGAGGGCGCCCTGCGGATCACCGTCGGGGACCGGCCGGCGACCGATCGAGTGCTCGCCGTCATCTCCGCCCTCAACGGGTAAACCCTGAGTGGCACGTAGAATCCCCGCATGACAGGCCTTGACGCGCTGCCCCCCGGCGCCTCCGTTCGAGGGCGCGCGGACGGCTTCGCCGACTACCTCGTCGGGCCGGCCGCCCGCCGACGGCTGCTCACCGATCGGCTCATCGAGACCTTCGAGGCCTGGGGCTACGGCTTCATGGTCACCCCGCTGATCGAGCCACTGGACACCATCGCCGCGGGCGTGGGTGGTGCGCAACAGTCGGCCCTTTTCCGATTCATGGACTCGGACGGCGCGCTGCTCGCGCTCGTCGGTGAGCGCACCGTGAGCGTCGCTCGGGTCGTCGCGACCCAACTCCACGACGGACCCTTTCCGCTGCGTCTCTGCTACGCGGGCTCGGTGCTGCGCAACCAGGCGCTCAACGCGGGACGGCGCCGCGAGAGCCTCCAGGCGGGTTGCGAGCTCATCGGTGCTGAAGGCCTGGCCGCCGACGCGGAGTGCATCGCGCTGGCGGCGGCCGCGCTCGAGCACGCGGGAGTCGAGCACATTCAGGTCGACGTCGGGCACGCGGACTTCATTCCCGGACTGCTGGATTCGGCGGGGCTGGATGCGGCCGCGCGTGAGGAGGTCCTCGCCGCACTCGCGAGGCGCGATCTCGTCGCCGTCGAGTCGGCACTGGAAGGGACGGACGCGGCCGACGCCGAGCGGCGCCTGCTGCTGGCCTTTCCGACACTTCGCGGCGGGCGGGAGATCCTCGACACGGCCGCAGGTGGTCTCCGCGGTGCACGCCCGCATCGCGCGTTGCAGGAGCTGGCGCAACTCTGGGACCTGCTCGAGGCACACGCCATCACCGACCGGGTGCACCTCGATCTCGGCGCGGTTCGCGACTGGGACTACTACACGGGGCCGACGTTCGAAGTGTTCAGCGTGGACTCAGGATTCGCGCTGGGGTCCGGTGGGCGATACGACTCGCTGCTGTCCCGTTTCGGCGCCGCGCTTCCCGCGACCGGCTTCGTGCTCCACGTCGACCGCTGCAATGACAGCATGGCCCGGCGCGCGGGCGCAGGTGCCGAACCAACGGTGCTGCAGGTCAGCTGGGAGAGCGACGCGCACGCGGATGCGCTGGAACTTGCGCGCGACCTGCGCCGGCGCGGTGTTGCCTGCGCCTGCGACCTCGCAGCAGGTGGTGAGGGTGACGTCAGGGTGGGCGCGTCGGGAGTTCAGTGGTCGCACCTCGGACTCGATGAGCGCGGCACCATCGACGCGGCGGTTGCCGCTCTGGTGTCGCGCACGCCATGAAGGGTCTGCGGGTCGCGCTCCCCGGGGGCACGCTCTTCGAGAGCGCATGCAACCTGCTGAACGCCTCGGGAGTCGCGCGACTCGATCCGGCGCGCTTCGACAGGGAGTTGAGCATTCGCGACGGCGACGACGTCTACGTGAAGGTGCGACCGACCGACGTACCGGTGTACGTCGAGATGGGCGGCTGTGAATGCGGCATCGTCGGCAAGGACGTCCTGTGGGAGAGCAGCCGTGAATGCTACGAGCTTGCCGATCTCGGATTCGGTCGGTGCCGCCTCGTGCTCGCGGCGCCCCGCGACTCCGCGCTCGCCCATGGGGTGTGGCCGCAGGCGCTACGGGTCGCGACCAAGTACCCGGTGTCGGCGCGCCGCTTCTTCGCGGCGCGCTCGCTGAATGTGGTGGTGATCCGTCTGCATGGGTCAGTTGAGCTTGCGCCTCTGACCGGACTTGCGGACTGCGTGCTCGACATCAGTGCAACCGGACGGACCCTGGCGGCGAACAACCTGGTCGAAATCGTCGAGGCGGGAGCGTCGACTGCACGCCTGATCGCGAACCACGCGGCGCTGAAGACGCGCAACGAGTCGGTGGGTGCGCTCGCGGTCGCACTCCGGCGTGCTGCAGCGGCGCGCCTCACCGCGGGTGCCGCGTGAGCATCGAACTCGCACGCCTCGATCCAGCGCAGTTCCGGGCCGTCATTTTCGAGCGCCAGCGTGACGGGTTCTCGGCGGCCGATATGGACCCGGCAACCGCCGAGCGCCTGGAGCAGCTCTTCCATCGCAGGATCGGTGCGCGGGACGCCGTGCGCGAGATCATCGCCGACGTCAGAACCGGCGGCGACGCCGCGCTCCGCGAGTGGACCTATCGCATCGACGGCGTCGATGTCGAGTCGGTCCACGTCGACCCTGCGCAGATGCAGGCGGCGTGGGAGGGGCTCGAGCAACCGCTGCGCAACGCCCTCGCCGCCGCGGCGTCGCGGATCCGCGAATTTCACGCGCTGCAATTGGACGTCCTCGACCGCGGTGCCAGTGGTGCCTGGCTCCATCCAGTCCCGCTCGGGCGTGTCGGGTGCTACGTGCCGGGCGGGCGCGCCGCTTACCCGAGCACGGTGCTCATGTCGGTGATTCCGGCACAGGTGGCCGGCGTCGAGCGCATCGTGGTTGCGAGCCCGCCCGCGCCCACCGGTGGAGTCCACCCCCTGGTGGCGGCAACGGCGCACCTGCTGGGCGTGCATGAGGTCGTCGTCGCCGGTGGGGCGCAGGCGATCGCCGCGCTCGCCTTCGGTACCGAGAGCATCGAGCGGGTCGACATGATCGTCGGACCTGGCAATGCGTTCGTCACGCTTGCGAAGCACGAGGTGTTCGGCGCTGTCGGCATCGATCAGCTCGCAGGGCCGAGCGAGATCGTGGTGATCGCGACCACCGGGGCTGACCCGGACATGGTTGGCGCGGACCTCGTGTCGCAGCTCGAGCACGATCCCCTCGCGTGGGCTGTCTGCCTCACCGATGACGGGCCGCTTGCCGCGGCCATCGCGGCCCGATTCGCCGAGGCCGCGACCGATGCGGCACGCAGCGAGATCATCGCCATGGCTGCGGGCAAGCACGCCGCGATGGTGCAGTGTTCCTCGCCGGACGAGATGCTCGCGCTCGCGGCCGCCTTCGCGCCGGAGCATCTCTCGCTCCAGGGAGCCGTCGCCGAGTCGCTGCGCGACTCGGTGCGCAACGCCGGCGCCGTGTTCGTGGGGTCGATGTCACCGGTGAGCATCGGGGACTACGTCGCCGGACCGAACCACACGCTGCCGACCCAGGGCGCCGCGCGATATCGCGGACCGCTTGCGGTGATGGACTTCATCCGCTGGCCGAGCGTTGTGCACCTCTCGAAGGCGGAGTTCGACGCACTCGCGCCGGTGGCGATCTGCCTTGCCGAGGCAGAGGGATTGGCCGCGCATGAGCGAGCCATCCGCACCCGTCTGCGCGTCCGGCAGGAATCATGACCGTGGGCACGAGGACCGCCACAACGCGCCGCGACACTCGCGAGACGCAGATCAGCGCGTCCGTGAACATCGACGGCACCGGCGGTTCGGCGATCACCCTCCCATTGCCGTTCTTCAAGCACATGATCGAGGCGTTCACCAAGTACAGCGGCATGGATGTCACGCTCGACGGTGCCGGAGACATCGATGTCGATGCGCATCATCTGGTCGAGGATGTCGGCCTGGTGCTCGGGGCAGCCGTCAGCGAGGCGCTGGGTGACCGGAACGGCATCCGCCGATTCGGAGAGGCACACGCGCCCCTGGACGAGTCGCTCGTCCGTTGCGTGGTCGACTACGGCCGCCGTCCACACGTCGTCTACGCCATGGAGCCGCTCCGCGGTCGCATCAATGACTTCGACGTCGAGATCATCGCCGAGTTCATCAAGGGATATGCGCAGGCAGCCGGAGCGACGATTCACGTGGACTGCATTCGCGGCGACAATCTGCATCACATCGCGGAGGCCGCGTTCAAAGCGCTGGGGTTGGCCACCCGCGAGGCATTCAAGGTCATCGGTGGGGGTGTGCCGTCGACGAAAGGGACCCTGTGATCCCGAAAGTCGGCGTGTGCGACTACGGGGTCGGCAACCTGCGCAGCGTCGAGCGCGCGCTTCGTGTCGCCGGCGCCGAGCCGGTGATCAGTGGCGATCCCGACGTGATCGCTGGCTGCGACGGCGTGGTGCTTCCCGGCGTGGGAGCGTTCTCGGTCGCTGCCGGAGCGTTGCGTGACACCGGCCTCGGATCCGCGGTGCGCGAGCTGGCGGAGCACGACCGGCCGGTGCTCGGAGTCTGCCTCGGCCACCAGCTGCTGTTCGAAGGCAGTGACGAAGGGCACGGCGGTGAGGGGCTCGCACTGCTCCGCGGCCATGTCGTCAAGCTCGCGGCCGGCGGCGGCCTCAAGGTGCCGCACATGGGCTGGAACACGATCACCACGGTTCGGGAGTCGCTGCTCCTGGACGGCGTCGCATCGGGTTCGTACATGTACTTCGTGCACTCGTACATCGCTGTGCCCGAGCCGGACGACGCCGTGGCCGTGACCGAGTATGGAAGCGAAATCGCGGTCGCGGTGCAGCGCGCGACGGTGATGGGCACCCAGTTTCACCCCGAGAAGAGTGGTGCGTCCGGCTTGCGCGTGTATGCGAATTTCGTGTCGCTGTGTGCGGTCCGGGTGCCCGCGCAGCGCGCGGGGTGAGTCATGGACGTGATCCCTGCCGTCGACGTGCAGGGCGGCCGCTGCGTGCGGCTCCGTCAGGGCGAGCACGCGGCGGAGACGGTCTACGCGGATGACCCCGTGCTGGCCGCCCGGCGATTCATCGATGCGGGGGCGACCATGCTGCACGTCGTCGATCTCGACGCCGCCCGGGGAGCGCCGAGGGTGGCCAGTGCCGACGCCGTCGCGCGCATTGTGGCGGTTGCGGTCGCGGCCGGCTGCACCGTGCAGGTCGGCGGCGGCATCCGGGACATCGCCACCGCGGCGCGCTGGCTGGACGCCGGCGCCTCACGTGTCATCCTCGGGAGCGTTGCCGCCAGAGAGCCGGATCTCGCGATCGCCATCTGCGTTGCTGCGCATGGCCATGTCCTGCTGGGGCTCGACGTGAGGGCCGGGGTGGCACGCGTGCAGGGCTGGACGGAGGACGGACTCACAGGGGCCGAGCTGCTTCGCGCCTGGCGAGGCTGGCCCGCGGCGGGAGTCGTCTACACGGACACCACCCGAGACGGGTTGCTCACCGGCCCGGATCTCGACGGGCTGCGGTCGTGTCAGGAGCTGTACGCGGGGCCGGTGATCGCGTCGGGCGGGATCGGCAGCGTGGACGACATCAGAGCCTGCGCTGCCGCCGGAGCCGCCGGGGTCGTGGTGGGGAAGGCGCTCTACGAGGGTCGCGTCGACCTTGCGGAGGCGCTGCAGGCCGCCGGGGAGGTTCCATGATGGCGCTCGCCAAGCGTGTCATTCCGTGCCTCGACGTCATCGCGGGTCGGGTGGTGAAGGGAGTCGCCTTCGTCGACCTGCGCGATGCCGGTGACCCTGCCGAGCTGGCCGCTCGGTACGACGAGGACCGCGCGGACGAGCTGGTCTTCCTCGACATCACCGCGTCGAGTGACGGGCGCGCGATCCTGCTCGATGCCGTGCGGCGGACCGCCGACCGGGTGTTCATTCCGCTCACCGTCGGCGGCGGAGTGCGCAGCATCGCGGATATCGACGTCCTACTCCGCGCCGG
>OBLU010003028.1_pt1 | contig 15265 bp, 10 predicted proteins | sample 1518681 | NCBI WGS metagenome assembly OBLU01 (sample SAMEA3539304, study PRJEB22396) | soil metagenome | biome: tundra; feature: field; material: soil | place: USA | collected 2010-05 | depth 0.15 m
TCTTGCCCATCTTACTGCAGGTAGGCAAGCCAGCAGAAGTTGCTAAGGCACACTACAGTAACCAAGGGGGAAGTAATGTTGTCGGTGCAAACTCCGTGCCAATCGTCGCCACTATTCCAAGAGCGTTAGCACCAATAACTGCAAGGATGTGCAAAACTTTGCATCACTTCCGGCACCAACCTCCTCCGGCGGCAGCTGAATCAGCAAAAGTTCTTCGCCCACTATTACGCCGGAAAGTAGCTACCGTTTGCAAATCGGTTAACGCTGTCCTCCAAGACCGACTATCGCGAATAGAGCCCGAACCGATTTGCAATTGTACAACATGGCTCCGATACCAGTCCCAAGCGTGTTCGTGAAGATGTCAGTCATGCCAGAATCCCGGGTCGGGAGAAAGGCCTGCAATACTTCAATCGCAAAACTGACGACTCCGCCCAAAACGATCGTAGCTAGTGCAGCCCGGTTAAGGCGTTGCACCGACGAGAAGTATGCACAGAAAAAGAACCCGAGGGGAACGAAACCGCCGATGTTGATCAGGACATTCTTGCAATAGCTCCAGCTGGGTTGGAACTCATCCCAAGGCAGTTCGAGGAACGGTGCATGCAGGACAAAATAACGCTCTGGAATGTGAAGATCGTTCCCTGAATTCGTCTGGCTATGAACGACGTTCCCCGCCCCCTCGTTGCACAAATAGAGCGCGGCAGGACCTTCGTTCTTGATCTCGGCTTGTTGGTTCGTTGTCCAGGCGTCATAGTGTTGCAAAACTTCAGCCGGAGTGAGTTCTCGACTGTAAATAGCCAGCCCCCTTAACTGACCTTGCCAGCCATCGTCCACCAGGGGGTGGTTACCAACGACAAGTTGACCAGTCAGATCCCTACTCGAGAGTCCGAACCGCGGAGACGTACCTGCGAGAGCACCATTCACATAAACCGCTGTGCCTTGTGTGCTTGATGTGATCGTGACAATCACTTGCTTGTTCTTGCGGAAAACGTGCCCGATGTACCACTTAGTTTTGGCACGGCGTTGCCGGTAAACAGTTACACGTCGCAAAAATAGATCGTCTAGAGATTGGTGCACCGAGAATGCGACGATACGATTTTCCGGAGTGTAGAATGAGAGGATAGTACCCCCGGTATCGAGGGCTGGTTGCAACCAGATCTCAACGCTGCAGGATATTCCATCTTTCAACCCAGCCAAACTAAATGCCTCGGAGCTCAGTATTACCCCGTGTCTACCGAAATGAAGACCGTTGCCGTCGCTTAGCCAGCGCACCTCATTCTTGGGAGCATGGAATGGCCACAGTCCTGCGGTCAAGATGCCGACTAGAACAGACCCACAGAGTACGCCCAGCGCCTTCTTCTGTTTCCCGATTAGTAGTGTGCATTGTCCCACTGCTTAGGTGCTCCATCGGCCCCAATCACCTCCCAACCCATCTCCACAAAACCCAGAGCCGTGGGAAGACCCACATGCCCGAGACCTAGCACGGCAATGCGTGGCTTATCGCAACTGGACTGATCACTCAAATCGACCTTCCTATTTTCTGACGGCTACGATCTCGGCCCGGCAACAGAATTGTCACCGCACTCATTCGTCTCTGGGCTCCTTTCCTTCTGCCTGATCAACTGAACAAGGAGAGTCTGATTCTGCCCGTTTTTACTGTGCCTTTCGAGGAACCCAAAGAAGTTGCAGGAAATCAATTGCGCGCACTCGAAGGGCACTGAACACGACCCAGTGGAACACAGATTTCGGATACTGCTGTGCAAGATGCAGGAATGTCCCGCCGCAGCCGATTTCGATGTCGTCCGAGTGCGCTCCCAAGCAGAGGATGTTAAGAGGAGATGCCGCATCATAGGACAGATTTATTAGAGGAAACATGGAGCCACGCTCGCGACGGGACTCTTCCTAACGATCATTGCTATTGGTGAGCCTACTTGCACAGGATGAGGCCTGTTTCTCGAGAAATGTTATAGGCCGCGGGATATAACGTGCCGAAGGCTCCCGATACGAGTGTGCACGAATGAACTCTTCTAGTCGCTTCCTCATCTGAGCTTTGCGTTCATACACGCGTGAGTTTCTCTCGTTTGTGCCCGACCTCCCTCGACTGGCGGTAGGATTCGACTATCGTCCCGGCAAGCAACCACACTGCGAGCCTGCAGCTGAATCGTCGCGAGGGATCAAGTGTGACCATCCATCGCAGAGCCCCGACGGCAAGCCTGCGAAGGAGATAGAGTGGAATTCCGCTGACGAACCACCTCGTGTCCGCTGCGACGCCGGTTTCCCGGATGTCAGCACGGCCTTTGTTAAACCACCACGTCAAAAAGTAACCTCTTCTAAGCCTATTCTGCGGCACTGAGTGATGAACGACAGCTGTCGGCTCATATTTTAGCCGCTCACCTGCCTCCAGCAGCCGGCGGCCAAACTCGGTGTCCTCGTTGTTGCGGATCTTGCCGTTCGACCCAGGCCCCAAATCAGTTCGGAAAGTACCGTACTTCTCGAACACCCTCCGATGAAAAGCCATATTGGTACCAAATGGAGGGTCGGTGAGCGGACCGGCTTCCGGGCCCCGATCGAACATCACCAGAGGGGCCATCCCGTACCACTCTTTCTCCGGAAGCCAGGATGGCGGTGCGCAGGGCCACTGGGGAAGGATACGCCCTCCGGCACCCGCCCACTGGCCGCTGCACAAAGCGGCTGTGAGATTCTGCAGCCAGGTCGACTCCACGGTCACGTCGTCATCCATAAAAGCAAGAACGTCGCCCCGAGCCTCACGAATCCCGGCATTGAGGGCATACGACTTGCCCTGCTGCCGCTCCAAGAGATAACGAAAGCGGCCCCAGTATCGACGGCAGAAATCCTCGACAACATCCCGCGTTCGGTCGGGCGAGTTGTTGTCCACCACTAGGACCTCCCACTCAATCGACTCGGGAAGCGTGGAAACCGCAACACTACTGAGGGCCTTTTCCAAGGTCCGGCAACGGTTATACGTGCACAAAATAACTGTAATGTTCACGGGTTCCGTTACAGCTCCTTATCCGCACTGCCTTGTGCAGCCCAGACAAATGACTGTGGTGCGAAAACGACGAGTTGACTGCCATGGGAGACCATATCGAAAAAGCTATCAATCGATCTTGTGTTCTGTGGGAGCAGAGGCTCGCAACAGGAGAACAGCATCTGTGTTGTAGGGTGCCATAAGTCTTATCATCTTTCCGCCTGCGACATCAGCGGCATGAATGACGTTTCCCGTCGCTGGCTCGAACCATTCGACCTGAAGCATGCCGGCAGATGCAGTGGCGTCAACTTCGACGGCTTCGCGTTTGGGTGTGTACACAAGGTACAGGCCGGAGGCAGGGTTAGCGAGGCAGTAGTGTGTTGTTGCCAACTCGCCGTGAGGGATCATGGTAGAAAGATCGAGCCGGCGCAAATAGATTCTCGCGTAACCAATTGCTCGGCGAAGCTCAGACCACTGTGAGAACTGATTCTCCGGGAGCGGCGGGAAATTCCACACATTGTCGTAGGGATCCATCAAGAGGACATTTAGCCCTCGGGTAAGACTCTTCCAGACCCACACTCGATCCCCGCCAGTACCGAAGATGTGGTCTGTGTCCGCCACAATGACCTTGTCGCCTGTTGCAGGTGGAGGGTCACGGTCGTATCCGCCTTCCGCATTCGGAGAGATCCAATCGGCTGGCCCCTTAAACAGGTCTTCGTTCTTCCCGCCTGGATATTCCGAGGTGATTCCGACCGGATGCCGTACACCCTTTTTCGATTCGTACCAGCGCACAAACTCGACCATGTGACGCTGCCATGCCATTGACCCGGGATGGTCTTCGTTGCAAATCTCATATAGCACATTATCGAGGTCACTTACGGCATCGATGACTCCCGCAACATACTTTTCCTGAAAGTGTATGATGCGAGCGTCAGGTGTGCTATGAATCTCCCTGCCTTCGGCGTCTCCGTTTTGGTCGCCGTCGACGCCGTTGATGTTGTTCTCACGGTTGAAGGGATGGCCACGCCAAGGGTTTTCAAGATGCTCGCCTTTGCGCTCGATGCTGAAACCGTTGAAGAGCATGATTGCTACGTAAACCCCACGATCCCGCGCGGCCTTGACCCGCTGGCGCAAACGGGCAAAATAATCCGGATTAAGTTCCTCAAGATTGAACCGAAGTCCTCCGTCCAAAGCATTTCCCGGCCCAGTCCGACGGTAAGCGTTGGGCGATATCCGCCAGTCATATGGCCTCCAAAGAGCCCAATTTGCTTGTTCCCAGGAGTACAGCCGCATAAAATTGTGGCCGTTTGCCACCAAGTAATCCAGATACGAATCGTAGTCAAACGGCGTGGCGGAGAGCCGTCCGGCATCCTGGAGATTCTCCCAGGTATGAGACCCAGCCAGCAGCACTGACTTCCCCTGCTTGTCCGCAAAGTATCGTGGATTGCGCGGATCGACGTGGAGTGGCCCAGTCGTCGCACGCTGAGGAGCTATTAGACCCTCTACCCGGACCGGGTCCGGTCTTTGTAATTTCGGAAGTTCGTTATCAGGCCGGTGCCACCGGTACATCACGATTTCGCCGGGGTTCGCACCCTTAGACGTGTACACCAATTGCGCTCTGGGGTCGGGAATACCGTGGGTCAACCAATCGTCGTAGTACTGGGAAAATTTCTCTCCCCGGCGTAGAACCACATAGTCGACCTTTGCGGCATCAAGGAAACGGAGTGCCAGGTCAGCGCTGCAATAAGGGAAATACACAAACTGCGCATCCGCGTGGAAGGCGAGAGGTGTGGCGCGATCCATGATCGTAACCGGACCGTTCTGCTGCTGTTTGATCCACAACCCCGCGTCCTTTACGACTCCATGAACAGGAGATCCCTCCGTAAATTCATAGAGTCCTCTGATTCCTCGAATCGGATAAATGAGAACGGCCAATCCTAACAGCCCCGGAAGTAGGCATGTAAACACCGCCTGGGAGATCCAGGGCCAGTGCGCGGCGGCAAGCGACGCCTTCGTCCACAGGCCGATCTCGACCAGACCATTTGCTGCCCAAATCAGCAGGAATGGGACAAGTACAAAATAGTACCTAGGGAAGATCAAAAGAACGCTAAAACTCGCTACCACGGCGGTGGCGGGAACCAACATAACGTATAAGCGGCTCAAAGCCTGCGGCCGTCGCCACGGCCGGCGAACCACCCCGAGCAGAGCGAGCGCCGGTAGAAAGGGCGCCCCAAGCCACCTTGACGAAAGGTTCTGAATTAACAGTGGCGTGTCCTGGCGGACAGCCTTGGCGGCCACTCGAGCGAGATCCCTGAGCGTGACCTTTTCCCGCACGACCTCGACTTCGGGGATCAGCCAGACTCCGATTCTCTCCAGCCTGTCATTGATTGCGGAGCTTCCCCACTTTAGCGCTTCCTCGTATTGCGGGTCCGATGCAGCAAAATCGCCTCCAAGACTCGCTTCCCTATTCAAGATACGAATGGCAAGCGGCGAGGTGATGGCGCTCTTGGCCTCCAGCCGCAACTTCCCCGTGGCGCGATAGATGAAAACGATTTCCGGCGCGGCTAGCGCCAGGAACACTGCAATGGCAGCAACCGCCCGCTTGCACCGGATGGCGATCTTCCCTTCTGTCGCGGTGAGTACGAAGAACACCGCAATCAGAAGTGGCACGACAGCTTCCTGCCGCATCAGGTAGGCAATGCCAAACGCAGCACCCACCCCACACCATATCCGAATCGAGGGGCGATCGAGCGCGCGCAGAACCAAATAGACTGCCGACAGAAGCAGCGTCGCGTAAGGCCCCTCGGTCAGCACGGTAAACGACAGATTGATGAGCAGCGGGTGCAGCAGCACCAGCACGGCTGCTACGAATCCCACACGTCGGTTAAAGAGCCGCGACGCAATGCCAAACGCTGGCAAGGGAAGCAATGTTCCGAGAACAAGGGAGATTAATCGTCCCGCCCACACGTAACTCCCGGTTAAGAACGAAACTCCGCTGATGAGCAAAGGAAACAGGGGAGGAAACATTAGCTCAGGACCCGGGGTCACGATTCCGACGTAGCCAACGCCGTTTCGCAGGTTTTCCGCTATCCTCGCGTATTCCGCGCCTTCGGATTCGATCGCACCTGTTCCCCAGACCTTGAGTGCGGCCACCCGCATGGCAAAGCTGGCGACTACGATGATGCTCAGCACCAGGAAAAGACAACGCCGAGAATGCACAGTCTTCCAGCGTTCACGAGACATCACTTGCGAATCGGGTGCGGGATTGCTGGTAGCTCTCATCTCACTACCCTTCCCATGCTCGCAGTCTAACTTACTCTCGTTCCGCTCAGCAGTTTCCGCGTGGTCGGTAACAGCAAGCCATTGGCATCAGGAACGCGCTGGCTGAAGCCAGGCCATCAGTCGGCGTCCAGCGTAGACGCCCACAAACATGACCGGGCCCAGCGAGACATCGACCAGCAACGATGTCGCGTTGTACCGCCAAAACCAGTTGCTGTCCCTCAACGCCGAGGAGGTCCTGTCTCCCACGGCGAGGTCGCGCACGCACAATTCGGTCATGCTCGAATCGCACTGGTAGATGTCAGAGAGCGGCAGGTCTCGTGCCTGAACGACATAGGCACCCGTCTGTGCCTCCCAGACGCTTCCCACATCGGTCAGAACGAACGGATTTTCTGGGTTTGCCCGAACACGAAATTGCTCTGTGGAAGGCTCGTAGTTTGCGTAGCTAAAGCAGCGGCCGATGCAAGTGCGGTCTATGATGTGATGTGTCGTCACGCGCCCAGGCAATGACACGATGGTGGCGACAACTCGCCTTCCCGGCGGGATCTCGCGCACCTTGCGGTCCAACTGAGCTTCCATGCGGCTTATCGCGGCGGTGTCACCGTACAAAAAGAAGAAAAAGAGGGCCCCGATAATGGCAAAGCCGATCAGATGCCACTTTTGCGGCTTCATCGCGCCCAACAGGCAACAAATCAAAATTGCTGAGAGGGAGGTCAGCCTCTCGGTGAGGAAACCGATCGACATAAAACCCATCCGGTGGAAGGTGCGCGTATTAATGCCGGTCGGAAGCAGCACAGCCACCAGGAGAGTGAGAACATAGAGTTCTGACGGTAGCAGGTACGGAGACCACCATCGAGCCGTGTGGCGGCGCCATATAATGTCAAGGAGGAGACAAGCCCAAAGGAAAGCCCGGAACAAACGTGCGAGCAGCAAGTACTGGGGCCATAGCAACAACTGGTCGATGCCGTCGTGAACGAACGGGGGTTCGTATGCCCAAATAACCCCACCCCTAGAATAATGAACCCGGATCAAGAAATGCATCCCCAAGAGCAAGAGGACCGATGTAAGGAACAGATACACGTGGTGGTGCGGAGGCAGGCGTTCGGCCAGCACGACATAAGCACCGACGGTTACCAGCAGCACGAATCCGAGGGGATGCGCCAGCCAAATCAGAGGCGCCAGAACGGCGGCCAAACTTCGTTCCCAACCCCGGCCGCGCGCGAGAATCGCCAAGCCCATACACGCCAGGCCAAGTGAGATGTAACAGTTCATGAAGCCCATCTCGAATATCCAGCCGTAGGCGACAATCGCCAAGCAAGGAAGAAGGAACCAGGGAGGCTGCCGCGTCATTGCGCAAACCAGCGCGAATGCGCCCCAGAAGAAAATCAGCACGGCCCCGCAGACCGCGATCTTTTCGGCAACTCCCCACCCCGCGATATTTCCGAGCCAACTGAGTGCAAAGTCGAAAAGAACATTGTTCCATCGCTGCGCGAGCCAGAGACCAGGAGCCTGCCCGGTTTTGATCAGATGCGTCAGCCAGGCATTGTACAGGTGGGTGGGAAGGTCTCCCGCCTCGATGCGTGGGTGCCAGAGGCAAGGTGTGATCACTGCTGCTGAAATGGCCAGCAGCCGCGGCCAATAGTCGCGCCAAAAACTCGCAACAAGGGCGAAAGCAGGGGCGCTCCGGCTTGATTCGCGAGAACCTTCTTCCTTTAGAGATTGCGCTCTTCGCTCAGCTCTCGTCACAGCGACTCCGGGCATACGGCACAATTGTGTGGCCACTTCGACTTCCGCCCCCTGCTAAACGGGTCGTGAACCAACGTCTGTAAGCTTCCCTTTCAGGTTCAGAAATAGTCTTTCGAGCAGGAAGTTCCGCACCTTGTTCAGTCAACGTTGGCGGAGTCTCCGACCACCGTGACTGACCGCAGAGAAACCTCATCGCCGACTGATCCGTCGGGCAATAGCCTGCAATTCCCTTCGCGATTCTCGCGTTGGGTCAGGTTCCACACGTCGGCCACCACATATAGCGGCCGTCCTTTGCCTTCCTCATAAATCCGGCCCACATACTCGCCGAGGATACCAACTGAAATCATGAGAGCCGCGTTGCACAAACAGAGGACAACCATTAGTGACGTCCAGCCCGGCACGGTCCTGTGTGAATAGTGTTCGATCACGGCCCGAATGGCTTCCTCGAACGCGATCAACGTCATTACTCCAGCCCCGATAAAACTGAGCCGCAACGGCAGTGCAGAAAATGACACGGTTGCCGTCCATGCCAGGCGAATCATCTTTCGTAAAGGATATTTCGTCTCTCCTGCGGCGCGGGCCTGGCGTTCATAAGGAACGCAGATCTGGGGATAGCCCACCCAGGCGACCATGCCTCGCAGGAAGCGGTGCAGTTCACGCAGCGCGCGGAGACTGTCGACGCACCGCCGAGACATCAGCCGAAAATCGCCCACGTCTTGAGGCAGCGACTTTAGAAAGAACATGCGCATGAAACGGTAGAAAAGCCACGCCGTAATTTTCTTGAACACCCCTTCGCCTGCTCGCATAACCCGTTGGCCACAAACCACATCGTAGCCTTTGCGGTATTGCTCGACCATCCGATGCACCACTTCCAGGGGGTCTTGCAAGTCCGCATCCATCAAGACAATTGCGTCACCGCTCGCATGATCGACTCCGGCCGTGGATGCATATTGGTGGCCAAAATTCCGCGACAGATTCAGAACCTTGATGCGCGAATCCGCTCGGCACCACTCCACCAGCAGCTGAATGGTCCGGTCGGAACTTCCATCGTTTACCGCCACCAGTTCACACGGATAGGGCGAGTTGTCGAGAAATTCGGTGAGGCGCGGCCGCAGAAGAGGAACGATTTCCTCTTCGTTATAGAAGGGCATAACAATCGAGAGCAGCCTGGGATCCGGCCGAGGTGTAAGGTAGTCTTGAGTCATTTTCCGCTCTCTCCGATCGCCGGAAACCCTTGCCCTGCGCGGCAGACAAGCGTTTTCCTCAGGAATAGGTCGATCTCGACCGGTTGGAAGCGTCCCATTTCAATTCGAATCGGACCGCGGAAACGCGGATCCCGGGAAAGACGGCCAGCGAACTCGGCATTGTATTGGTTGTCGAGATCCTCCTTGTTTTTCACATCTCCGATGTAGTGCGGTGCGGTCAGAACGACGTCACTCTGCCGGGCGGAATCCATCACTTTCTGCCAATCCAGTGACCCCTCCTCGTACCTCCACAGCCAAGTGACGTTAGGATAGGATATAAATGCCGAACGAATCCAAGGATATTGAATCGAAGGCGGATTGAATACCCTCCCGCTGCCCAGGTACGAGATCTGCGGATGGTCGAGGGCGCAGGCATCGCTAATGTCTCGAATCGGTTTCCAGTCCCACTGATCGAATCGGGCCATCGCTCGCCACGGAAGTGAGCCATTGACAAAGCCCACACCAACGGGACGCTTATTAGGGGAGACCACTGGATACACAATCATCAGCAGCTGAACGCAAAAGAGAACGCCGGAAGCTGCAAACGAGGCCCCCGAACGCCCCCATCCTACCTTGTCCGAAAGCACGCCAATCGCAATAGCCAGCGGGATGATCGCGGGAGATATGTGGCGAAGCAAATGATTTGTGCCGGATAATTGTGAAAGCACGATCGGAACTCCCGCGCACGCGCAGGCTCCGATCGCCGTTTTCTGGAGATTATCGAGAATCGTCCGCCGTCTGATGAAAGCTTCTCGAAAACACATGATGACGACTAGGCATATGAAGATACTCACGCAGTGTCCCAACAGAGCTTGGAAGACGGTGTTGAGCCACCGTCCCCACGTCACGAGGGACGGTGATCCCAAAGAATCTCGAACAAATCCCCTAGCGTATTGGGCGTAGGCTAGTGCATGTCTGGCGTTTACCAGCCACCAAGGCGCGGCCAGCAAGGCTCCAAGTGCTCCAGCCTTAGTGATTGGCACCAAACTCTGAACGTTGCGGTCTTTACGATAATCCACGACCAGAGCAAACGCTAGAACAGGAAGCGCGATCAGCGCGAACGATGCCTTCGCCCAGAACCCAAGGCCGATTGCCAGCCCGAGACCAATCCAGGTACTGAGCCGCTCCGATGGGTCGCTCCAATGCACGAAGAGGTAATACAGCATCGCCGAGGTAGCCAAGTACAGCGGAGGATCAGTGCCGAAAAAGATGCTGGCCGACACAACCTCCGGAGACAGTGAAAAGATGAGAACCGCGAAAGCGCCAGCTATCTTACTTCCGACCCGGCGCGTGGCCAGGTATATAAACCAGGAGCTCAAACCGAAGGCTGCCAAAGAAACCAATCGCGCCATCGTTGTGTGGAACCCGAACAACGCGAGGAATGGGAGAGCGAGAAGACGATATGCAGGGGGTTTACCCCAGCTCATAAGAATTCTGCCACCCAGCTTAAGTAGGTTACCTTGGTAAAGGCGCTGAAGATCAATCCAGATATTATTGAGGTATTCAGCCTCATCCCAGTGGATGCCATAGGGATGAGCGAGCGACCAGCGAATAGCCGCGAGCATGATTATGATCACCGTGAGGATGGCAAAAATTGGCCAAAATTTCCCCTCGGATCTAGGCTGTTCCATTGCTTCTCTATTGGCTTAATGCAGTAACTGCTCGAGCGGATCTCATTCTATTGATTCTCCGAACTCGGCGAAAGTCTCCAAGCGGAAGATGCTTGGCTAGTGCGGATTCTTCGTCGGCCTCATGCTGATGTCGGTAACCTCCGCCGTTTGCGGAAGACTGAGGGCGGAGATTATCATGCTCGCAACCTCTTCCGGTTGCAGAAGCGATTCCGGGTGGTAGTCCCTTCCTTCTTGCCGGTAGAGGACCTCTTGCATCGGTGTTGCAGTGCGTCCGAGATATACCGTGAGCACCCGAATTCCCTTCGGACTAACCTCCTCACGTAGGCTGTCGGCAATCGCTTTCAAGGCGTGCTTTGTGGCGCTGTACTGCCCTATCTCCGGTCGTTTTGCCATCAGCCCAACGCTGGAGTTGATGAAAACGATCTGCCCACGGGCGGTTGTCAACAACGGGAGCAGATGCTGGGTCATCATATAAGGTGCGCGGACATTCGTCGCATATTGGAGGTCTAAGTCTTCAATGTGGGCACATGCCATAGGATCCTGATAGATTACCCCTGCACTGTGAATTAGAATGTCAAGCCTGCCGGCTTCCTCCTCCAGGTACCGGAGCAGCGGTTTGAGGTTCTCTTCAACAGTTAAGTCGATTTGAAAGCTCGTCACCTTTGAAAACTGTTGAGCCGCTGCAACCGTGTCCGCCAGCGCGACCGGATCCCTTCCGACGACACACAACTGCACGCTTTCACGCGACAATGCCAATGCGATGGCCCGCCCAATCCCGCTGCTCGCCCCGGTCACAACGGCCAGACGCCCGGCTAAACGACTGGTCCTGCTGATTTGATAGTCAGCCAACTCAGTCTCGTTGACAACTTCCAACTTCCCGTTCCTGCTGGGTTGGCGGCAGCGACTTGGGAGAAGCCCGCATGAGCCAGCTCTCGCGCCAGTAGGAGTAGATCGCCCTCGGACAAAGCCGATGATAATCGGATTGGCAAACTACTCCCTCGAGGACAATACAAGGAAATTTCATGTTCATCATCTTACCAGTCTTATCGTCGATAATACGGTGCACTCGGCGTAGTACCCTGTAAATTCCGCCGCAGTACGTGAGCATTTCAAAGTCAAACAGGAGTCCGCGGTTACGGTTCTGTCTGTCGAGCGTGGCCATGATCTCTTCTTTACTACGCACTTGGACCAGCTCTCCGGGCTGAAGATCAAGCATCTCAATGGGAGTTTTCTCCAACTTTCCCGCAATGAACGGATAGAGAACGCCGTGCCGTCTCGTCTGCACTTCATTAAAAAGGCTTACGATGATCGCACTCAGCACTCGCAAGATGCTCAGTACCATATCGAGAGCCCGCTGGGCTCGGGAATGCCCCGCAAGCCCGCTTGCGAGATTGCCGGAACGCAGGTCGCGCACATATTGGCGGGGGTCCCACATCCTCATGTAGGAGGTGAACTTATATACATCTGTGGCCTGACAGGAATAGATCTGTTCTCCTTCCGAGTTTGTGGCCTGGCTGGCGGCCAGGATTTTGTCCACTGTGCATTGGCCCCTTCCTTCTGCCAAGACCGCACCGGTTTGCCACAAATTTTCAGGAGACACTATCTCGTTTTCAGCGCGCTTGAGCCAAGCCTCCTTCCAGAAGATGAGGCAGCCGGCTTCACATCCCCCATGTCCCGTCCCATCACACCGCACGCCCTCCAGGAGTACGGAATCCTTCATACGGCGAATGCTCCAGCCCACGACGTACTGACAAGTTTTATCGGCACGCTTGGAAACTCGGAGCTTCTTCCCGCAGTATTGCAACATCTCCGGCATAAACGGCAGGTTTTCCAGGCGGCTGTGTTCGTCCAGCGTTTCCAGGATTTCCTCCCGGCTCCGCACCTCGACCCACTCTCCGGCCCTCAGATTTAGGAACCTCGCCCCTGTGCGTTCAGGCATTTCAATTCTCGTTTTTTTTCTCCCTGTCGAGTGGCTGGTTACAGGACTCCCCAATCTCCAGCCACCGCCCAGACGTTACTCCTGACGGAGAATCGCCGAGAAGGCTCGATTCGCGACCATCCATCACAACGTCCACGTAGCAACCCTAAGAAACCAATAGAGGGGAGTCCCTCCAAAACACACGTGGTACCTCAAAGCGAATCCCACTACACCGCTTGATGCCACGGGCTGATAGCGGAGCAATCTTCACCTACAGCCCCCACTGACGGGATTGTGACCTGTTTGGTGCAAAACGAAATCTGCGCAAGACCCGCTTGCACAGCAAATACGCCAATCTTGTGTATCTAAACTCTATTCCTTCTTCTTTCAGTTTCTTCTTGTGATAATCCCAAAACTCCCTCCGCCGCCGTTGCAGCAAACTCCAGGCAAGAAAGTCATAGTATTTTGACACAGTGGCCTTCAAACAGGCTGCGTATTCCTCTGGGCTCAGGTAGTAGGGGCCGTAGGCGACTAACTCATGCAGCATACCGGGAGCTGCCGTATTGAGTTCCCGCGAAGCTTCCAGCCGCGACCCCGGACGATGATCCCGCGAGAAGGTAAGAACCTGGTGGACAAAGCCAAAATCGCAGTCTTTCAGTAACTCGAAACACGCCTCGCTGTCAGCCTGCACATTCGACTCGTTGTAGAATGGATCGCGACTCCTGACCAAGTCAGATCGAAACAGGACTGAAGTCGGCGAACCAAACACGTAGGGTCCGCCCAACAACCTCTGCCGGCAAATCCCGCGGCCGGAAACGATGTCACTGGGATAAGGCAACCCTGTCCAAAGCACCAGGCGCTCCTGCATCCCATAGGCACCAACAATTCCAACCGATGGGTGTTCCTCCATCACGGCGACCATACGTTCTAAGCACTCTGGGAACATCCAGTCATCCGCCAGCACCATCTTGCAATACTTGCTGGCTGGCGAAATCCGGCGAAACGCCCTGTTGAGATTAGCGATTGCGGGGATAAAGGTATCGTTAGTAGTAACACGGAGCCGGAGGTCTTTCGCCGCATATTCCTGGGCGATCGCGAGTGTTCGGTCCGCGCTGCAATTATTAACTATCGTGTAGTCCCAGTTAGAGTACGTCTGCGCCAGGACGCTCTCGATGCATGTCGAAAGATACTTCTCCTCGTTGTAGGCAGGGGTCACTATGCTGACCAAGGGCAAGGTCTGGGAGTCCATCCTCGGACTGTCCTCAGGTGTGCTTGTTAACTTCATGTCGCCAGCGATTCTCTCTGGTGCTGCGGGGCGTTCGCAAAGGGTGCCCGCGCCCCAGCGTGCCGGACAGATTCCACTTCTGTGGAAAAAACACAATGCCGCAGCGGCTGTCGATGTCCCTGCCCGAGTGATATATGTCTGCAGTTTCCACTTCGAGGGTTAATCCGTGCTCGACGTTGTCGTACACCACCCCCCCCACCATGTCAGTCAGCCACAGAGATAGCGTGTATTTTGCGGGCAACAAATTCAGGCCGTCAATCTCCAGGTCTAGGTATCCTTCCCCCGCTTCCAGCAGAGGTATGGCTATGCCATGATGCCACGTGCTGGTATCGGTCACCAACGTACCCATGTCGGTGTACATCCGGAAACCGAAGCTCGGGTAGGAAATCGGCTCGCTGACCGCGTAGTGAAAACGCATGGTGACCGGGTCCCCAGTGCGAACAACTCTCTGGGAGGTCCCTTCAGGAGAGAGGAACTCAACCGCGCGATATCTTACCTTGCCGTTGCCCCTCCGATTTTCCACGTGGTCGAGGTCAGCCGCAACGGTCTGGGTCCCGGTCATACTCCCCAGGTAGGCTTCGATCACGGGCCGACTCTCGCCGTCCATGCGAACTTGGCCACCGTCGATCCAGATGCAGCGTCTGCACAAGTTCTCGACAGCCGCCAGATTGTGCGAGACAAACAGAACGGTGCGCGCCCCTGCGCGCAGGTTTTCCATCGCATTCAGACACTTCTTTTGGAAGGCGGCGTCACCCACGGCCAGTACTTCGTCGATGATCAAAATGTCGGGATCCAGGTGCGCCGCGACCGCAAAACCCAACCGCAACCGCATACCGGAGGAATACCGCTTGATCGGCGTATCGAGAAATTTCTCCACACCGGAGAACTCGATGATTGCATCCAATTTGCGGTCTACTTCTTTCTTGCGCATGCCGAGGATCGAACCGTTCATATAGATGTTTTCCCGGCCGGTCAGTTCCTGGTGAAAGCCGGTGCCGACTTCCAGCAGCGCTGCTACCCTTCCGCTCACCTTGATCCCCCCGGATGTGGGATAGGTGATCTTGGAGAGAATTTTCAGGAGGGTGCTCTTCCCCGCCCCGTTTCGCCCGATAATGCCTACCGTTTCGCCGCGCTCGATGGAAAAGGAAACGTCTCGCAGCGCCCAGATCGTCTCCT
>OBLU010003029.1_pt1 | contig 15264 bp, 9 predicted proteins | sample 1518681 | NCBI WGS metagenome assembly OBLU01 (sample SAMEA3539304, study PRJEB22396) | soil metagenome | biome: tundra; feature: field; material: soil | place: USA | collected 2010-05 | depth 0.15 m
AGATCGACCACTGGCTGTCGGCGACGTTTGGGCACAGCGAATGGCACCTGTATGTGCGGGAACGTCTGATCGCGACACTCGGCGCCGCCGACCGCCTGGTTTTCGAAGCCCAGGCCACCAGCGAAATGTATGCTGCCTACGCAGACGCCCAGCGGAGAGTGGTGGTGAAATACGGGGTGGACACGGCAGCCATCGCCCGATTTGCGCAGACGTTTGATCGCCCCGCTGCCAGAAGCGCCCACGCGATTCCCGACGACGCCGTGGTGCTTCTTTCGGTCGGAACGCTCGAGGAGCGCAAGTCTCAGGCGTGCCTGGTGGAGGCATTCGTCGACATCGCCTCGACTCATCCCGATGCGATGCTGGTTATGATCGGCGATAGCCCTTCACCGTACTCAGAACTCCTGCATCGGCTCGTCAACGACGCCGGATTGCCGGATCGCATCCGACTTCTTCCCATTACACACGACATCTGGCATTGGTACGCCCTGAGCGACGTCCTCATCTCTGCATCCGACATCGAGTCTGTTCCACGCTCGATGCTGGAGGCGATGGCATTGGGAGTACCCGCACTCTTCTCGGACGTGTTCGGTGTGCCGGAGGTGGTCGAGGACGGGCGTAGCGGCTGGCTATTCTCGGCCCGGGACATGTCCGCGCTGGTGGCGGCCTTGCGTCTCGTCCTCAACCTGTCCCCTGACGCCCTGCGAGCTGTGGGTCAAGCCGGGCGGGAGATCGTTTTGAGGGATCACCGCGCCGACGCATACGGCGAACTGTATAGGCAGATGCTCGCAGCGCTTTCCCGAAAGCCGGCGACGAGCGGACTGACCAACGCCGTCCCTCGCGGCTCAGGGCATCGCCCACCAGGAGATGGCCTACACGGTGAGCCCTCGGATCGATGACGACCGCCGGGGACGGAGCCGCTCGCCCAAGGCGTGTCCCGAGTTGAGGGACACGAGCCCTGACCCTGGGCGGTCCGAAATAGCCGACCAGGGCATCGCCACTGGGCCGAAGCAACGCGAGAGGTTCCGCCGTGGAGTGGCGCGTGTGTTTTTGAGCAGCATCTGGCGCCGCCGAGTGACCTCGATCATCCTGGTGGTTCTCGTGCAGGCCGGCGTGCTGGTGGTCACCTATCGCGCAGTCGTTGTCCACGGGCGGACGCTCCTCACCGGTTCCTACATCCTGGGCACCGAGGGCACCGCGCCCCCTTATGGCTATCCGGGGCCTCCACTCAGCGGGTGGAATGAGATCGATGCCGGAGCGTCCGCCTGGTTCCTGGTACCTCAGATCGCAAAGGCGCACCTCGAAGTCAGCAGCGGCGAGCTCCCTCTCTGGAACGCGAACGTTATGCTCGGAGCGCCACTGGCCGCCGACGGCCAGAGCGGTATCTTCAACCCGCTCACCTGGCCGTTGCTCGTCTCACCCACCCCGGGCGTGTGGGACACCTGGCTGCTCAGCCGTTTGCTGATGGCAAGCCTTCTCTGCACGCTCCTGGCATGGTATCTCGGCTTGCGGTTAGTTCCGGCGACGATCGCCGGACTCATCTTCATGATGTCCGGGGTCTTTCAACTGCGAACTACGACAATCCAGGCTGGAATCATGGCCATGCTGCCGCTGGTAATCCTGGGGGCCGAGATGTGCCTGCGTCGCCCCTCGCGGTTATCGGCCGGCGTACTCGCCGTCGCCGTCGCATCGAGCGTGCTCTTCGGCATGCCCGAAGAGAGCTTCGTGTGCCTGGCCTTCGGGGCGGTCTACTTCGTTGTGAGGTTCGCGGCTGCGTGGTTTTTCGGTAGGCGGCCTCCGCGAGCTGGGGTGCTTTACGCGGCCTTCGGTGGAGCTGTGGTGGGGATTCTCCTGAGCCTGCCACTCTTGGCGCCGCTGATCCAGTACATCGGCCTTTCGTACAACTTGCACAGTGGTGGGGGCGATGCCCTCCAAGTGGAGAACGCACGGCAGATCCTCAGCCTCGTCGGTCCGCACTGGAACGCGATGGGGCCTCACCCTACCTTGGCCTCCGGAGTTGTGCCAGTCGACAACTGGTTTGGCGTGGGCGCTCTGTTCCTCGCCATGCTCGGTCTCGGATCCTCCAGCTTGCCGCGTGGGACACGGGTCCTGCTGATTGTCAGTGCAGTTGCCATCGAGGCAAAGGCGGTCGGTTTCCCGGGTTGGTGGGAGCAGTTCGTCGGAAACCTCCCCGTCATCACTGATATCTCGCTGTGGGCGTACAGCGGTGTGATCGTGTCGCTGGCCGTCGCACTACTAGCCGGTGCTGGGCTTCAGCGAATACAGGTTCGGAAGGTGAAAGCGTGGCACGTTGGTGTGGCGTCGCTGGTCTTGGGGGTTGCAATCGCCGCAGCCGCGCCGATCTACCTGAGTGGGGCCGCAATTCGGTGGACCCAGATCGCGCTGACCGGCATCGTGCTGCTGGTTGTCGCGACTGGGGCAGTCGTAGCGGGTCGGCGACCACGATGGTCTCCTCGTCTGGGGGTTCTGATGGCTGCGGGAGGGGTCGTGGCGGAGCTGATCGTAATGGCCTCCCCGGAGCTACCACTGCCCGTCAGCTACAGCCCACTGACGCCCACTCCCACGACGGTTTACCTTCAACAGGTGGATCCATCGGGTACGGGAAGGACCTACTCGGCGAACGCGACTCTGTATCCAGATACCAGTGAAGCGTTTAATCTGGATGACATCCGTGATCTGGATGCCCTCTACATCGAGCGCACGTATGAGTACATGAAGTTGTTCGTTGCTCCGGACCTGACGGACCGCTTCGACGGGCTGGGACCCAACGCCGCCGATGTCGTGAACAATCCCTTCCTCAACGCCCTCAATGTGGAATACATTCTGGTTGGCCCGGCGCTGGCTTACAATGCGGCGGAGCTGCCGACGAACCAGTTCAGGCTTGTCACCGTGGCCGCCGATGGGATCGGGGTCTATCGAAACCTCGATGCGTCGCCGCGAGCCCAGGTCGTGTTCAACGCGGCAAGGGCAAGTTCACAAGCTCAGGCTATAGCGATGATGAGCGGTGGCGCGTTCAATCCGACCCAGAGCGCGGTCATTGAGGTCGGGGGGGGGACCTCGGTGCCGACGAGCGATGCGCCACCGGTTCCCGCGCGGATCGAGGAGTACCAGGACGATGAGGTGGTCATCAAGACGACTACGACGCAACCGGGAAGCCTGGTCCTCGCCGATGCCTATTATCCGGGCTGGGAAGCGTACCTCGACGGCAAGCCGGTGGCGATCCATCCCGCGGATCTGGCGCTGCGAAGCGTCATTGTGCCGGCCGGGACTCACACCGTCGTGATGAGATACCAACCATCGTCGTTTCTCGTCGGAGCCGCCGGTTTGCCAGCTGGGATGGCCCTCTTCGGCGTCGGTGGATGGGGCGTTCCAGCTGTTCTCGGCGTCTGGAGGCGGCGCCGCCGAGGTGACCGCGGCGAGGGCCGGCCGCTTCGGCTTTGACGGCGGAGGTCGCGGGTTCCGGCAGGACCTCTGCGACGGTCATGGGAATAGCGTTGGCGCGGAGCGAGGTAGGCCAGATACGCCCCTATGACACCGACGGTGGCGATGCCTGCTGCGATCAGCCGGAGCGTGGCGGCGCGGGCAGCAAGCCGCTGAGAGACGGGGCGAAAGACGCGGTCCATCAGTGGGGCGGGCTCGGGGCGGGCCTCCCGAGGGCGTTCCAGACGCGCTCGGGGACGAGGTTCGACACACTGAGCTGTGGTGGCATCCAGGGTTGGCCGCGACCGACGATCTCCTGGACAAATGCAGCGCGAGCACCGCCGGCCACGAGCCGGCAGATGAATTCATAGTATTCGTAGCCGAGCAACGCCGGGTCTTCGGAGAAGGGGCCGGCGGCCAGTGCCCCCACCCGCCGCAAGACGAAGGGGCACGAGACATACGCCCGCCCGGCGAGGCGCCCTGCCTCGAGCGGCAGGCAGTTCCAGAGTACGCCGTTGACCTCGTCAGCCATGATCCCGTAGGCGAGGCGGGTGTTGCCGTCAGAGGCGCGCGAAATGGCGTCTGAGAGGCGCGAGAGCCCTCCGGGAAACAACGTCTGGCCCGCCTCGATCACTAGGACAAGTTCCGAGTCGATCTCGCCGAATGCGCGGTTCAGGAAGCGACCGTGGGGCACGCCAACCACGCTCCCTACGCTGCGTGGGTCATCTACGCCAATAACAACGACGTCTACCCCACTCTTCTCTGGCTCCAGGCTGCGGATCGTCATTTGGACGGCGGCCGCACTACCCGAACCGTCAACGACAATCGCCGAAATGCCAGCGCCAGCTTGGCGCCTCGATGCCCCGACAACGATGCGAGGTCGAATAACCCGAATTGACTCTTCTACCAGAGATGCCTGGGCGAGACGAAGCCCGTCGGGGAGCGCCCGGGCCCACCAAGCGAGTTTCGGAAGACCGCTGGCGGGCGGTGGTGGCTCTGCGACGACGGGGTACGGTGGAGGCGGTGCTGAGAGAGGGGGACGATCAGGCGCTCGCGGGAGGCTATCCCCGCGGCTGAGGGCCTCCGCCACCTCGGCCAGCTGGGCGGCAGAGGCCTCCATATGCATTGCGCGGCACGCGGCGTAGGCTTCACCCCGCATCCTGGCGAGCCGAGCCGGGTCATGTAGCAGTCCCTCCGCCACGCTGACTGCAACGGAGCCGCGCGCGAACAGGATGTTCTCCCCTGGCGTCAGAGGATCGAAGTCGGTGCTTCGCTCTGACACCACTACGCATCCGTTGCACATGGCCTCGAGGATCCGAACCCACTCCAACGCCCGAGAGGCGCCGCGGTGGAGGTTGAGAAGAACCTTGCTCTGTGCTAGATGGCGGAGCTTCTCCGATCCCATAAGAAAGTCAGGACGGGGCTGAGTCATCTGCTCGTGGGGCGGTAGGAGAAGGCGACAGTCCCAGCGACTGAGTGCTTCCGCCTGTAGCGCAAGCAGCTGGTCACGACGCGCGTCGGTGGTGCCCATGTAGGTAATGTCGGTGGGGCGGAGGGAAGTGGAGTCGCCTCCCCAGGCATCCCAGCGTGGGCTGTAACCGAGACGAAAACGCTCGACGCTCAAGCCCCGCCTTCGGAGTTCGTCGGTGGAGTCGGCATTGATATCGAACAGGGCTCCCAGCCTCGCCCCGCGCGATGCGCTAACCTCGAATGTGGCGTTGCCGGGATGCTCAACGCAGAAGCCAATGGTGCGGCTCAGTTGTTCGTCCGTGGGCTGATCCTCAGGCGCCGTGAGCACAAAGAACTCATGGGGGACGACCACGTAGGCCGTAGGTTCAGAGAGGCTGGGGAAGCTTCCGATGTGCATCGAGGTCTTGACCCCGGTGTGGGAAACTGCATCTGAGACTACCTCAAGCAACTCGCCCATGAATGCGCTGCCGCGCGGTGCGGAGACGAAACAGATGCGCACTTCAGGTCTGAGTTCTGGCCGGCGCTCCTGAGCAGAGGCGAGCGGCCATCTCCTGCTCGACCTCGAGGAGGCGGAACAGGGCGTGGTCGCGCTGAGCCTGCGTTCGGGCGAGGGCTGCACGGAGATCCTGCGCCTGAAGAGCGAGGCGGCGGCCTTCAACGAGTTCGGAAGCGCGCTCTGCTGTTTCGTGGGTGAGGCGGTTTGCCTCGGCCACCGCAGCACCATGCTCCGCTAGGAGGCGTGAGCGTTCGGCTGCGATGCGCTCGTGATCAAGGAGGTAGGCAGATCGTTCCGCAACGATCTGTTTGCGATCGCGATCGAGAGAGACGCGTTCCTCTGAGAGTTGCTTCCCAAGCAGGGGAAGTTCGTCGAGTTGTCGGGTGGACACCAGAGCGGCGCCCGGTGAGAGACGTGGAAGCGCGCCATCGCTGGCAACGACGAGCGAGTATGCGTCGCGGCCGGGGGCGAGGTCGCAGAGGACCTCGGTGTCGAGACCGACGTCAGCCGCCTGCGTCGTTGGCCCATCCGGAGCAAGGACGGAGGCCATCAGCGCGTGTTGCCGCCAGAGTTGAGCATGCGCGAAGCGTGCGAGCATCGCGTCGAGGAGTTCGGTGGGCCGGAGCTCGTGAACGTGGAAAGGATTTCCGGAGGGGTAGACGTCGGGGTTTGGCGAAGAGACCAGCACGATGCCATCGGGTGCGAGGACGCGGCGAATCTCGTCCAGCGCTCGCGACGGGTCGGTGACGTGCTCTATCGACTCAAAGCAGGTGACCACCTCGAATGCGGCGGATGTGAACGGGAGTTCGAGGAGATCGCCGACGACAAAGTCCGCCGACGGGCACCGGCGTTTTGCGCTGTCGATGGCCTCCGGGTCGATGTCAATCCCGGTGACGGCTGCGGCGCCGGCCTGGGCCAGGATCTGACTGCCCCACCCCACGCCGCATCCGGCGTCGAGGACGCGATGGTGCGCAGTGACACAGCGGGCGGCGAGATGATACCGAACATGGTGTTCGGCTTCGATCAGTTGGTCGCCCATCATGTCGGGGACGAACCGCTCCCCAGACGCCCCGCCGACTTCGGCAGCGTCGGGGGCCGCCGGCGGCATATGGTGACCCGACCTTGCTGGTTGTGGTGCCACTCCCACCTCGCATGCAACAACGCTTGTGAAGGCCTCCCGAGCATCCTAAACCTTCGAGCGGCTCGACGGCGCCTATACTCTCGGTTGCAATGGCGAGCAGCGATCGGGCGCGCTTGAAGCCAGGCGTGAGGTCGGCGGTTGCCGGGCGGACCTGCGAAGGCGAGATCGCTGGGCAGCGCAAGAGATGAGGCGTTTGGCGCGGTCAGGGCCGGCTTGTACGGGCCCCACGGAGAAGATGGGCCGTGCGATGTACATTGCCTGCCCAGGATGAGAGAAGAGTCGGCCGCTCGTACCCCGCGGTTCCGCGGCGTTGCCCGTCGACTCCGGGCAGCACCGCGGCGGGTTCGCAGGCTCGTCCTCGGGGGGCTCCGTTCTCGGCCGGCGTCGAAGTTGCGTGGGAATCTGGATGAGCCGACGGCGCTGACCCTCCTCAGGGGGCCTCGGCGCGTCTCTGGGTGGGCCCTCGACGACAGCCGCCCTCCGGCGAAGGTGGAATTGACCTTCAATGGAGAGGTGTCCGTGGAGGCCGCGCTCGGAGAACCGAGACCAGACGTTCCCCTCAACCTTGGGGAGCCCGCCGCGTCTGCAGCATGCGGCTGGTCCGTATGGGTTGATCTTGCCACCTGGCCACCGGGCGATCTCCAGGTGAAGGTGGTCGCGGTGGATCGCTCTGGCCGTGCATCAGAACTGGCCTACCGGGCCTTCCTCCTGACAGGCACAGGACTAGAGGGGCAGATCGATACCCCAGCGCCAGGTGAGGAGCTGGAAGGGGAGTTGCTCGTTGTCCGTGGGTGGGCCTCCATCGATGGTGGCGGTGCATCTCGCATCGAAGTCACCCTTGACGGCAAGCCTGCCGGCCGAGCTCGCCTTCGCCTGCCGCGTCCTGACGTCGCCGCAGTCCCGGTGCGCCGCTTCGGCCCCATGCTGGGTTTTGAGTACCGTGGCCTCCTACCTGAAGGGGCAACCGAAGCCGTTGAGGTCAGCCTTGAGGTCGTCGGATTCCGCGGCAGCCGAGAACGGCTCCCCGAGCTGGCCGTCCGGCATACGCCTCGCAGGGTGTCCGATCAGGAGGAGGAGCGGGCGGCTGCGCTCCGCCAGCGAACCGCCCGTGTCCTCGGGGAGCGGGGCGCCTCACCCAGTAACCGCACTCCGCGCCTCTTAGTGTTCACACACAGCTTGGCGATCGGAGGCGGGCAACTGTACCTGAGCGAGATGCTGCGATGCCTAGTCCGGGAACTCCCGGACTGCACCGTTGTCTCTCCGCGTGACGGCGTTCTAAGGCCGGACTTGGAGGCACTTGGCATCGACGTGGTAGTCAGAGCCTCCCCAATCGGTCGCTATCTGGAGACGTACGAGGGAGAGATCCGCGATCTCTCCTTCTTCATCCGCGGCTCGGGGGCCGACGTCGTGCTTCTCAACACCCTCGGCTGTTTCCCCGCCGGGGACGCCGCCGAGCGACTGGGCGTTCCGGTCATCTGGAGTATTCACGAGAGTTTCGCAATCGATGACTGGCTGGACCTGAACCTCCGCGAGAGCGAGTGGCATCCTTACTTGCGCGATCGTTTGATCTGCACGCTGCAACACGCGGATCGTCTTGTCTTCGAGGCGACCGCAACCAGTCAGCTATTCGCGCCCTACGCCGATTCCGAACGTCGTGCGGTGGTGAGGTATGGCGTTGATGTGAACGCCATCGACACCTACCGCGCACGCCTCGATCGCACCGTCGCACGAGCCTCCCACGGCATTGCTCCCGACGCCATGGTCCTGCTTGCGGTCGGCGTATTGGAGGAGCGCAAGTCCCCCGCATGCATAGTTGAGGCCTTCACCCGGGTCGCATCCGTGCATCCCGACGCGGTGCTCATTGTCGTCGGTGACCACCCGTGCCCCTACTCCGTTGCGCTGCATCAGGTCGTTGAGGATGCGGGCCTTCAAGATCGCCTGCAACTGCTGCCCATCACCTCCGATATCTGGCACTGGTATGCCCTTGCCGACGTGCTGATCTCAGCGTCCGACGTCGAATCGTTGCCGCGCTCCATGCTGGAGGCGATGGTTTTCGCTGTACCCCCGCTGTGTGCCGATGTGTTTGGCGTGGCGGAGGTGGTGCAAGACGATCGCACGGGGTGGCTCTTCCCAGAACGCGATATGGTCGCCCTCGTCGCCGCCTTGCATCGGGTCCTGAGCTTGAACGCGGACGAGCTGCGGGCCGTTGGAGAGGCGTGTCGAGAGGTCGCGCTCAGAGACCACCGCTCGGAAGGATACGGAGAGGAATACCGCCGCATGATCGAGGCGATGTCTGAGAGGCTCCGTGAGGATCAGAAACCGAGTTGAGCGCGCAGCGCCGCAGGTGAGCGCAGGAGATCTCGCCGCACTGCGAGCTGAGTTGAACACGAACATCAGTCCCAGCGAGCGGATGCCCTCGGACGACGTGAGTGGCTATTTGGCCGTCGGGGCGTCTGCTTTGCGCGCGGTACGCCTCGCTCAGGCCAGCGCCGATGTGCCCGATTTCACATCAATCCTGGACTTCCCCTGTGGGCACGGGCGGGTGCTGAGATGGTTCAAAGCTGCCTATCCCCGCGCTCGCCTCACAGCAAGCGATGTCCTGGCCGACGGAGTTGACTGGTGCTCGCGAGAGCTTGGGGCTGTGGGTGTGCTTGGAGCCACGCAGCCAGATGCAGCTCTCTTCGAACATCGCTACGGTCTCATCTGGGTGGGCTCTCTGCTCACCCATGTCGACGTTCCTCAGTGGCGGCGATTGCTTGACGTGTGGCACGAGCTCTTGGAGCCGAACGGACTTCTTGTCGTCACCACGCACGGGGATTATGTCGCGAAGCGAATGGAGGCCGGCCACCTTTACGGCTACCCCGAACTACAGGTGAGGCGCTTGCTCCGAGCGTACGACCATGCGGGATTTGGCTTCTTGGAGGAGAGTCCGACCAGTGTGGAGTACGGCATAAGTATCTCGCGACCGGATTGGGTGTTGAGGGAGGTCATGCGCCACTCTGATCTGCGGGTGGTCCTAGCGGGGGAGACGCTCTGGGACAAGCATCAGGACGTCTTTGCATTCGTCCGCCGTGAGTTCCAAGCTCCCAAACCATAGGACGTGGTGGTGCCCCTGAGAGTGGTCGGTCGAGGGGACGGTTCGGTTCAAGATCATCACGGCATTCGCGCCGTTGGGACGGCTAGTCGGCGAGCATCCGGACCGGCCCGGGCGCACGTTGGGGGCGTTTGGGCAGTTAACGGCCAGGGAGGCCGACCACGAGGAGACCGAGGGTCCCCATCGGAGATTGGAAGATGGGAGAAAGGGCCACCGCCTTCCTCTTGAGGCATGTCCACGCATCGGGTGGCGGGGAGTGGCGCCGCCGCCGAGGGTGCGGCGCGGCCGACTATCATGCCCCTTCGCGATGACCGTGATGCTGTGCATGACCCGACCGGCCGGGCAGCGTATCGGTTTCCTCGACACGGGCCGCAAGACCCTCGAGAAACCCGGCCAGGGGTCGATTCGCGTCCGAACGCTTCGTGCCCCACGCGCGCGGTGCCCAAGCGCTCGCGGGGGCCGGCGCTCATGAGCGCGACGAGTTGGCTCCGCAGGTTGTCGCGGTCTCTGCTGCTGCGCCGCCGGGCTGACGTGTCGGCTAGCTGCCTGCGCGGCTACTTCGACGCGCCGCCGGCGGGCGTCTTGCGTCGCCAGCCGCAGCTCTTCTATGGCTGGGCGCTGGACGGTGACAGTGGGGCGTCCAATGTGGAGCTGATCTTCAACCGCACGACCACCATCGAGGCGGATCTCGGCATGCAGCGTCCCGACGTGCCGTTAAGTCTCGGTGAGCCCAACGTTGCACCGGCCTGCGGCTGGTCCACCCTCATCGACCTGGCTCGCTGGCAGGAGGGGGATCTCGAGGTCACGGTGATGGTGTCCGGGCGCTCAGGGTCTCGAGTTGCTCTGGGAAGTAGGAGTTTTCGCTTAGAAGGGCTTGACCTGGTAGGCCAGGTGTCGGCACTCCGAGACACGGCCGCCGCCCAACAGCGCGCCCTGGAGGGCCTAGCGGCAAGCCTCCAGGGGCAGATCGATGCGCTTCGAGCTCACCAGCACAACTCCACGACCGAAACCCTCTTCGGCATGTCGCTGTCGGCGATGCGGGATGTGCGCATGGTCGCCGAACCACCCGCCCTCGCCACGACCTCGGGCTTCGCAGCGATTGGCTTCAACTACCGAGTCTTCCGCTCGCTATCCTGGCAAGCGGAGCTGCGCTCGCGGGCGGCCGACTGGCCTGGTGTGCTCACCGCTGCGCGAGTTGCCGCTGAGTGGGCATCCCACAACCACCCCGGGGTGTTCTCCGACCCGGCGTTGGAGCAAGCGGTTGCCGAAGCCGGCCGTCATCTAGCGTCTCCGCGGGTTGGCCCTCCTCCTCCATCCGCGGGGCATCGACGACGGGTGGTACACGTGCTCACCCAAGCATTCCCTGTGGGCGGTCACACGCGCCTCGCCGAGCGATGGATGCGCTTTGACACCTCAAGCGACCACGCCGTGGTCCTCACCGACCAGGGCGGGCTCGTAGTTCCAGGGTCGCTTGTTGCAGCCGCCAAACTGCGCATTCATCGAGTCGACGATCTTGCGCCGGCTGGCCGCGTACCCGCCCTGCGATCCCTCTTGGCCGATTTCGACGTGGTTGTGCTCCACATCGACCCCTTCGATGCTGTCGCTGTCGCTGCCTGTGCAGATCCGAGCGGCCCTCCGGTTCTCTTCGTCAACCACGCTGACCACGTCTACTGGCTGGGCGTCGGAGTGAGTGATGTTGTCGTGAACCTTCGCCCCTCTGGCGCTGCGATGACTCTCGCTCGGCGTTGCGTAACACCGGAGCGCTCCGTGCTCCTTCCCCTCCCGCTGGACCGAGTTCAACGCGCTCGGCCGCGCGCTGATGCCAAACGTTCCCTTGGGATCGCCGCCGATGCCCTGTTGATGCTGACCATGGCGCGACCGATGAAGTACGCGGCCGTTGCTGAGCCCACCTTCATGTCGCTGGTTGGAGAGGTACTGGCGGGGGACCCGCGCAGCGCACTTATCGCCGTCGGCCCCGATCTCGAGACGCCGGAGTGGCTCGCGCTCCGCAATCAGTTTGGCGCGCGCGTGATTGTGGGCGGGGTGCGGACCGATGCAGCCCCGCTCCTGGAGGCGGCGGACATCTACCTCGACTCGTTCCCGTTCGCATCGCCCACCGCGCTTCTGGAGACGTCGCTGTACGGCGTACCGGCCGTGTGTTTCCGTCCGCCGGGAGCCGGCGCCTTGGCTTTCGATGACGCCGCGGCTGAACCTGCCTGGTTCGGGACCGCTGACGAGTGGGTAGCGGGGGTGAGGACTCTCCTCGACGATGAGGGGACCCGCGAACGGCTGGGCGCGGAGCTCGCCCAGCGCGTCGGCGCGGCCCACTTCGAGGAACCCTGGAGGCACGGACTGGAGCAGGTGTATGAATTGGCTCGGCGTGCGCCGATCGAGGTCACTGGCCCCCTCGATCCGCTGGTGACCCCGTTTGACTGCGCGCTGCAGCGTTTCCACGAGGCGAGCCGGGCGTCTCGGCCCCTGGCGTCCCTGCTGGCGGTTCACGGTCTCTTGGATTGGAGACTGGCATGACCGGCACCCGGTAGCCTGCGGTGGTCCTGGGCAGCGAGCCTCGGCATTCCCGCCTACCGATCTGCCTCGAGACATGCCCCTTCATCCGACCCTCTCCGGTGTGCCTCGCGGGGCAGAGTCCCTTTGGCGAGCGGAGCCTAGAGAAAAGACTTGGTGGCGAACCAATGGATGATGTAGGAGACGCCAGCGCCAATATTGGTCGCGAAAACCAGGGCAATCACCACTTGGCCGACCCCCCAACCTCGGACCCGAATCATCGAGACGAACGCTGTGATGGTCGCCAAGTAGAGTGTGTACTGCGTAACGATTGCAGCCCAGGTGTAGTTGCCGTCCGCGAACGCCGCGCCTTGCTCCGCTAGGAGCGCGTACTCGGCGAGTCCCACAAGCGCGAGGGCGAGGGCATATTGGACGCCACGATTGCTCCGGATCGATCTCCCCCCGAGGAGAAGTGCCACGATTGGGAAAGCATAACTGCTGAGAATCGCAATGGGGACAGCGACGGGAAGAAAGCTCGTAGTCGGCCAAGATGTGGCCTGCACCGCGTGGCCGGAGAGGAAGAACCCCCAAACCTTGAACGGCGCCAGTTGAACGCCGCTGGAAACTCCGTCGCGTGAGCCACTCGGGTCAATCACGTAGACGTACACATACTGGAGGGCCAGAGCCCCGCCGATGGCCACAGCCAAGCACCACGCTCGCAGGGTCTCCTTTGTTAACCTGAAACGCACGAGTGCAGCTAGAGGGAAGATCGCCAGGAAGCACGTGGCGAAGCTAGGTTTCGCTGCAATGCCAACAGCTGCCAGCGGCAAGGACCACCAAAGATACTTGGTATCAGGTGTCCTCAGATAGTTCAACGAGACCCAGAAGAGCCCGACCGCGAACGGCATAAGTAGGATTGTTGTCCCGTTGTGCCAGACATTTGCCGGGATCTGACCAAGATAGTAGTTCACCCCTGTCAAACCTGGCAGGCTGAACGCGAGGGCGCACAGGGTTGCAGCCGTGACAACGAGGACGAGCTCTCTTCCCCTGGCATGAGATGCCGACGTCTTGGCGTCCTCAGCGATGGCGTATCTGGCGCCCACCCAAACCTTAGTGGCGATGGCGATAGCGAGAACAGCCGCGAAGCTCAGGTCGATTATAGAAGAGCTGGTGCTGAATCCTGCAAGCAGCGCAGTGAGCGAGTAGAGCAGGAAATTGCCAGGGAAAACCCCGGTGTGCAAGCCCCGTTGGGTGAGAATGATTTCTCCTTGGAAATCACCATCCAGATGTTGATTGAGTGCCCCCAGTATGAGAAGGCCACCAAGGAGCAATGCCACGACGCCTGCGATCAGAGCAGACGGTTCCGCACTCAGCATGCGCATCGCCCGAATGCCCCGTCCTCGAAGCGGACCTGCCTCCAAAGACACATCCCTCGACGTAAGCGGCCCCGACTCCATCTCAGCTAGCTTCCCCCGCAGTGACGGTTGGGCCCAGTGCGGATCACGTGCAAGAGTCGGCTCCCAGAAGCGAGAAGTGGTGAGGGGCCTACCGTATGACCGACGCAGTTTGAGGGGATCGTTCCCGGGCAACGAGATGTCCCAGAGCCCGACCCGACAAGGCCCCTCAACTCTAGTGTGGAAGTCATCTACTCGGGCGAGCGCGCTCCCCGACCGCGGGTCACGTCCACAGATGCCGCGTTGGCGGCGGAGTCGAGGCCCCCCCGAAATTCGTCTTCGAGACACGACAGCTGATGAAGGCGCTCGAACTTGCCGCCACGGAAGATGTGATCGCGCAGTTCCACATCCCGACGGAAGCCGGCAGCCTCGTGGAGCCGGATCACGGCAGCATTGCTCTCTGGCACGTGTGCAATCACCTTGTGCATTCCAAGATGATTGAAGCAGTGCTCAAGCACCAGGCGCTCCGCATCTAAAGCGAGCCCTCGGCCGCGATACTCCATCTCGCCGATGAAGATGGGCCCGAATTCGCAACGTCGATTCCGAGGGTCGATACCCATGATTCCGACCGTCCCAACCGGAACAGCATCTGCGCTCGGCCGGACCGCCTTGAAGTACGGGCTCGCCGTGGAATCGCGAGCATTGATCAACCATAGCCGCCGGGTGGACTGGGCGGACAACTCGCCCAAGAATCCCTCCTGCGCCACTGTGCTGAGCGGATCATACTCAATGAAACCGCTGTACACAGCCGGAAGATTGCGCCATCGGACAATCGCGGGAATGTCTTCGGCCTCAATTGCGCTCAAGATCACCTTGTCAGTCTGCATCGCCGTTTACCCCGTGACCCTAAACTCTCGCACCGCCGCGATGACCTCGTCGGCGTCGGCGAGCGCCATGTTGGTGAAGAAGGGGAGGCGGATCAGACGAGCACTGACATCTTCCGTCACCGAGCATTGCGAATCCGCGCTGATACGGTGTGCGTAAGGAGACCGATGGAGCGGCTGGTAATGGAAGACAGCGAGAATTCCCCGAGACCTCAGATGAGTGATCAACCTGTCGCGTGAATCTGCGGTTGGGAGCAACATGTGGAATAGGTGGTAGCATTTTCCGCAGTGGGGCGGCACGAATGGGAGCCGGGCGTCGTTCTCCTCCGCCCAATCGACAAGATCAGAGTCGTACTTCTCCCAAAGCGCCCGCCGCCGGTCCTGCACCCAATCGCTCTGCTCCAGCTGTGCGAGGAGCATGGCGGCCAAGAGGTCAGAGGGAAGGTAGCTTGAGCCCACATCCACCCAGGTATACTTGTCCACGAGCCCACGGAAGAACTTGCGTCGGTCAGTCCCCTTTTCGCGTAGGATCTCGGCCCGTTCCACGTACGAAGGATCGTTGATGACGATTGCGCCCCCTTCGCCGCACGAGAAGTTCTTGGTTTCGTGGAAGCTTTGCGCCGCCATGACGCCAAATGTTCCCAGCGACTTCCCGCGGTAGGTTCCAAACAATCCATGGGCATTGTCCTCGACGACGGCGATGCCGTAGCGTCTCGCGATTGCGAGGATGTCGTCCATCTCACAGGCGACGCCAGCATAATGTACGGGTACGATGGCGCGGGTGCGGCGAGTGATCAGCCGCTCAAGCTGGGTCTCCTCAAGGTTCAGGGCATCGGGCCTTA
>OBLU010003031.1_pt1 | contig 15259 bp, 12 predicted proteins | sample 1518681 | NCBI WGS metagenome assembly OBLU01 (sample SAMEA3539304, study PRJEB22396) | soil metagenome | biome: tundra; feature: field; material: soil | place: USA | collected 2010-05 | depth 0.15 m
TAAACGACCGGGCAAGCCAATGAGCCTTGCTGCCTCCGGACAATTGATTGACCGTCACCCCACAGTCTTCCTGCCAGGTGCGAGTGGCTGCAATCGCCGATGGGTTGGAGGGATCGGTCGCCAAGGTATCGTGAAGCTCGCGCCCGCGGCGCATCAAGCCATCGAGGTGGGACAGGTAGGTCTCGATCTGCGCTCGCAGGTTCTCATCCATCGGCATCGGTCGCGTCCCTCCGTCCTTCTTCCCAAGGCCGCCGTTTCTAGGTCGGCAGCGCCGGGTTACGTGTTTTCACGGCCGATGGAATCAGGAACAGTCCCAAGGCAAAAGCGAGAGCAGTGGTCGGGACAGGAGTTCCGAGCGATCCGAAATGCCTGATGCCCGCTCAGACCATCACGAGAGTAAAGGATTATTCTAGCTAATGGGCAGCTCAAACCGGCGAGTAAATTCGAAACTCATGCTTTCTGAAGCTTTCTCTCCACGAGCAAGGATTCTGCCGGCACTCCTCGAATCGAAGCGTCCACCACCTGCACAAAATGAACCACCGGCACCTGGCTGCCGGCGAGACGGATTCCGGCTCGCAACTGAAGCAGGCAGCCGGGATTTCCAGTGGCAACAATGTCTGGCGCGGTCGCCAGCACATTGCGGACCTTGCGATCGCCCAGCTCCTTGGCCGGTTCGGGCCGCACAAGATTATAAATTCCGGCCGACCCGCAGCACAGGGCCGCTTCGGCGGTTTCCAAGATCTTCAGTTCGGGGATTTTTCCAAGGACAGCGCGGGGCTGCGCCCTAACGCCCTGGGCATGTTGCAAGTGGCAAGAGTCGTGGTACGCGACCTTCAAGGGAACAGGGTGGCGCGGAGCCCGCGGCTCGAGGCCAGCCAGGACTTCAGAAATGTCGCGACACTTGGCGGAGAATGCCTTCGCCCGCTCGCTATACTTCGGGTCGTCGCGCAGCAGATAACCATAGTCTTTCAGGTTCGATCCGCAGCCCGCGGCATTGCTCACCACGGTATCCACCTGCGCGCGTTCGAATGCGTCAATGGTGCGCCGTGCGTAATCGAGCGCTGCCTCCTCTTCTCCAGCGTGGACCATGAGCGCACCGCAGCAGCACTGATCCCTGGGAATGACCACCTCGCAACCTTCTGCGGCGAGCACGCGAGCGGTGGCGGCGTTTACCTCGGGGAAGAAGACGCTCTGTACGCATCCCAGCAGCAAACCTGCACGCAGGCGTCGTTCGCCCTGCGCTTCCACTCGTTCCGGGAGCGCGGCGCCGTCTGTCGCTTGCGGAGCCGACGGTGCGAGGTCCTCCATTGCGCGGAGGCTTGCCGGGAGCAGTTTGAGGACACCGCTGCGGCGCACGAGCGACTGCAATCCCGAGCGCTGATACATTCGCAGCGGCCCCAGCAGCAGGCGCAGTCGATCGGGCCGCGGAAAGATGTCGAAGATCATTCGGCGCAGCAGTCCGTCGGTTACCGGCCGCTGGCAGTTGCGTTCGATCTGGGCGCGCGTCGCTTCGATCAGCTTGTCGTACTTCACGCCCGAAGGACACGCTGTCACACAGGCCATGCAGCCGAGGCAGTTGTCCATGTGGTTGACAAAGGTGGGATCGAGACCAATCTGACCCTCCAGGCCAAGTTTCATCAGATAGATTCGTCCGCGCGGCGAATCCATCTCTTGGCCCCAAAGCGCATAAGTGGGACAGGTGGCGAGGCAAAACCCGCAATGCACGCACTCGTTGATCAAGCCGGACGCGGGCGGGTGGTGCGCGTCGAAGGCGCCAGAGTTGGCGTTGGCAGGTATTCTCGCGGGTTCCGCCATTTAGATTCCCCCAATGAACCGGCCGGGGTTCAGCACTCCCGTCGGGTCGAATTGCGCTTTGATGCTTCTCATCAGTGCCAGCGCATCGCCCGCGCTCCCCCAGACATCCATTTTCGATTTGATTTCGAGAGGGCAGCGCAGGATGACGAGCGAGCCCCCGCGAGTTTCCAGATTCTTCCGCAAATCCTGGAGTACATTGAGAAGGGCACCGGTGTCGTTCCCCTCCAGCCGAAGGTAGCCGACTCCGACCGCCTGAGCGACGAGCCGCCAAGGCCACTGCAGCGGTTCCGATGCTTTCCTTATCAAGTCTAAGAAGGTTCCGAGATCTGCGGGCAACAGGCTGAACTTGCACACGACGGAAGGTTCTGCCCCACTCCACAATGTTGAGCGCGCATTCCAGACGTCTGCCGGAGACTCGATACGGCGTGCCCCGGAGGCGATGCGCAGGGTCTGCTCAATCTGCGCTTCACACCCCGCGGCCGTGCCTTCAAAGCGTAGATCGACCTCTGGCGTCGAGGAACTCCCGGCGCGAACTTGCACGCCGGTCGGAACCATATTGCAATCCTGAATCGCGAGAACCAAAGCATTCATCGTTCCGCTGTCAGTATTGGAGAAGCTCAACGTCCGGCTTTCGCGCGGGACAGGGTGAAGCCGGAAAATCGCTTGCGTGATGATTCCGAGAGTACCCAATGACCCGGTAGCCAACTTGGGCAGGTCATACCCAGCGACGTTCTTTACCACCTTGCCGCCGCTCTTGGCGAGAGTGCCATCCGGCAGAGCCAGCGTGATACCAATAACCAAGTCGCGCAAGCTTCCGAAGCGAATACGAAGAGGCCCGCTCTCGTTGGTCGCCAGAATCCCTCCGATCGTCGCTTGGTCCGGCCAAAGAGGGTCGAGGGCCAGTCGCTGACCATGCTCGGCCAGAGTCTGTTGCAGTTGTTGGAATGTGCACCCGGCTTCCACCGTCGCCGTCATGTCGCCCCAAGCGTGTTCCACGACGCGGTTCAACCGGCGCGTCGAAAGAATCAGGTCGCCGCTGCGCGGAGGATTACCCCAACCCATCTGGGTTGCACCGCCGCGAGGAATCACCTGCAAACCAGCGCCCGTCGCGATCTTCAGCGCGCCAGCGACTTCCTCAGGACGACCCGGTTCGATGAACATCTGCGGAAGGACGTCATCGACCGCGTCCTCCAACATGGAGGTGCGCAAGTGCTCTGCACCGACGAGGGCCCGCAGATCGCTCCACGCGGTTTCCACAGCGGCGATCGAAGCATGCGATGATGAATGAGTTCCCATAACCCTCAAAAGAACTGCGCTACCCCGGCGACTTCAAGAGGATGCGGTTGATACGGGCCGGTTCTCTCCGCGCACATGCGCGTGCGAGGAAACACTTTGCCTGGATTCGAAAGGTGTTCGGGATCGAAAGCGCAGCGCACGAGTTGCATCGTTTCCAGATCGGGCTCCGCGAACATCTCCCCCATCATCATCTTTTTCTCTGCGCCCACGCCGTGCTCGCCGGTGATCGACCCGCCGTACCTCACGCACAGCCGCAGGATATTGATGGAAAGCTCCGTCGCGCGCTCCTCCTGTCCGGGGATGCGTCGGTCGTAGAGCACCAGGGGATGCAGATTGCCATCGCCCGCATGAAAGACGTTGGCCACACGCAATCCGTCCGCGGCGCTCATGCGTTCGATTTCGCTGAGAATCTTGGGCAGCGCGGTGCGAGGAACTACGCCGTCCTGCACAATGTAGTTGGGCGAGATGCGCCCCACGGCGGCAAAGGCGGCCTTGCGTCCTTTCCAGACGAGTGCGCGCTCCGCGTCGGACTGGGCAACGCGAATCTCCCAAGCCCCGCATTGCGTGCAGATCTCGCCCACCTGGTCCATCAAGTGCTCGACTTCCGCGGCCGGGCCATCGAGTTCCACCAGCAGCAGTCCGCCGCAGTTTGGGTACCCGGCGTGCACCGCGGCCTCGGCTGCCTGAATGGCGAGGTTGTCCATCATCTCGATGGCCGCCGGCAGCATTCCGGCCCCAATAATTCCGCTGACCGCCGCGCCCGCTTCGTTGGTGGTATTGAAAGCGGCCAGCAGGGTTTGAATGACCGCGGGCTTCTTCACGATGCGCAGTACGACTTTGGTCGCGATTCCCAGCGTTCCTTCCGATCCCACAAAAATTCCCGGCAGATCGTATCCCGGGCGGTCCAGCGCCCGGCTGCCAAGATGCACGATCGATCCATCGGGAAGGACTACCTCAAGTGCCAGCACGTGGGTAGTGGTGAATCCATATTTCAGACAATGAGCGCCGCCCGAGTTCTCCGCAAGATTCCCGCCAATAGTGCACACCGACTGTGACGAAGGATCGGGGGCGAAGAAGTAACCATGAGAAGCCACGCGTAGCGTAACATCCGAGTTGACGACCCCCGGCTCCACGACCACACGCGCGTTGGGCAGATCCACTTCCAGGATGCGGTTCATGCGGGCTAAACTAATGAGCACGCCATTCTCTACCGGCAGCGCCCCGCCGCTTAGTCCCGTGCCCGAGCCTCGAGCTACAAAGGGAATCTTTTCGCGCTGACAGATACGCACAATCGCCTGAACGTCCGCGGTTGAAGTGGGAAGCAGAACTGCCTGAGGCAGAACGCGGAGGTTCGTCAGCCCATCGCACTCGTAGGTGTGCAGTTGCGAAGCTTCGGTGATCAAACCCTTGCCAACGATCGCGCGGAACTCGCCGAGAATACGCGCTTCCATGAGGGCTCTCCTCGCCAGGCGGTTATGAACCTGGTGGGCACTTCCAAGAGGCTACAAAGATCGAATGGAATCTTATACCAAGATGCCGATTTAGGGGAGGTGAGTTTCCCATAACCTCTGACTTTATGTCCGAGAGGTGCACGAACTCGTCCCGCCGGCGGCCATCCTCGATCGGGATGAGGCCATAAGCCTTCTGCTCGTTGAACCCTTTGCGCTGCCTCTTTTTCTGCCGTTTGCTGCTCATCTGGAAGCTACCTCGCCTTCGTTTGGTGTACACTTCCGTAGATTTTCTTCTGATTTTCCGCAGATAGCCAAGAGGCATCACCATGAATACTACTTTCAATCCACCTACAGCTCCCGCAAAGAAGCAGGGACATGCCGCCTGGTTTACGGAGTTATCGCCGCCAGAGCGAAGCACCTTTATCGCTACCTTTGGCGGTTGGGCGCTCGACGGCATGGACGTGATGGTGTACAGCTTTGTGATCCCAAGCTTGATCGCGGCATGGCGCATCACCAAAGGTGAAGCAGGTATGCTGGGAACGGCGGCGTTGCTGATCTCCGCCGTGGGCGGCTGGCTTGCAGGATTGTTGGCGGATCGCTTCGGACGTGCTCGAGTCTTGCAGTGGACCATCCTCTGGTTCGCGCTGTTCACCTTCCTGAGCGGCTTCACCAACAACTTTTGGCAATTGCTGATTACTCGCGGCTGTCAGGGGCTGGGCTTCGGCGGGGAGTGGGCCGTCGGCTCGGTGCTGATGGGCGAGACGATTCGCGCCGAGCACCGGGGCAAAGCCGTGGGTACCGTGCAGGGTGGCTGGGCCATCGGCTGGGGAATTGCCGCGATATGCTCGGTCGCGTTGTTCTCATGGCTTCCCGCGGGCCTCGCCTGGCGGGCCATGTTCTGGATTGGCATTCTGCCCGCGTTCTTGGTCTTCTACATTCGGCGCCACGTCCCCGAGCCCCAGGTCTACACCCGGACGCGCCAAAAGCTCGCTGCGGGAGGCGACAAGCCTCATTTCCTCGAGATCTTTTCTCCGACGATTTTGAAGATCACTCTGTTGACATCGCTACTGGGGGTGGGCGTCCAGGGCGGCTACTACGCGATCACAACCTGGCTGCCAACGTATTTGAAGACCGTGCGGCATCTTTCGGTCCTGAATACGGGCACGTATATGATCGTCATTATTGCCGGATCCTTCTGCGGCTACCTGACCGGGGCGTATCTGGCCGACAGCATCGGACGCAAGAAGGCCCTGATTCTTTTCGCCGCCTGCTGTGCCCTGGCGGTCACCGCCTATACCTATTTGCCAATCAGCAACGGAATCGTGATGCTGCTGCTCGGTTTTCCTCTCGGGTTCTTTACCTCTGGCTCCTTCAGCCCGGTCGGCGCGTTCTTCACCGAGCTGTTTCCCAGCCGCCTGCGTGGCTCGGGTCAGGGTTTCTCTTATAACCTGGGCCGTGGGATTGGCGCCCTGTTCCCGACGCTGGTCGGTTTTCTCAGCGCGCGACTCTCGCTGGGCAAAGCGATTGCCATCTTTGCGGTGTCCGCTTATGTCGTCATGATCCTGGCAGTACTGCTGCTCCCCGAAACCAAGGGCAAAGAACTGCGCGTCTATGAATAAAAATGACGAGCAATGACTAACAATGACTAGCACCGAAGGCGAGGCAACAATCCCGGTTTGCGCGGCTCCGAACCCCGACCCCGGCAGCCCGAAGGTTGCCGTTCCGCCCAACGCCTGGGATTGCCACGCCCACATCTTCGGTCCGGTGGAGCAGTACCCTCTTATCGCGGGACGCAACTACACCCCGCCACCAGCCAGCATTCAGGCCTACCAGCGGATGTTGAGCGCCCTCGGACTGGATCGAGCCGTAATCGTCCAGCCGAGCGTTTATGGCACAGACAACCGCTGCACCTACGACGCAGTGGCCGCCTCGGGCCGCAAGTGGCGCGGTATTGCGGTAGTGCGCCCCGGCACGAATACCGACGAACTGCGGCGGTTGCACGACGAGGGATTTCGCGGCGTGCGAATCAATCTCCTGTTCAAAGGAGGCTTGGCGATGGAGATTCTGGAGCAGGTCGCCCGCCTGATTGCGCCGCTCGGCTGGCACTTGCAGTTGCTCATCGATGGCCGCGACCTGCCAGAATTGGCGCCGCGACTTCGACGTCTGCCCGTCCACTTCGTCATTGATCACATGGGACACATGCCCGTGAAACTGGGGCTGGCGCATCCGGGATTTACGGCCCTCTTCGCGCTTGCCCGGGAAGGCAACTGCTGGGTAAAGCTCTCCGGCGCATATCGTATCTCCGCCCAGCCGTACCCGTATGAGGACGTCGCTCCGATTGCAAAGGCTCTGGTCGAAGCTGCCCCGGAGCGCATGGTATGGGGAAGCGACTGGCCGCATCCTTCGTTCCAAGGCGCGATGCCGGTCGATGCCACGCTCCTCGATTTGCTGGCTAGCTGGGTTCCAGAATCGCGGACACGGCAGCGCATTCTCACAACCAATCCCGCGGAGCTGTATGATTTTGCAGGCTGACGCCGAAGAGCAAGAGGATAAAAACGATAAGAACGAACCACTGAGAGCACAGATGTGCGCTACCAATCCGCCACCCGGTGCTGAAAGCTGGAGGCCGCTCCAAGCCCATTCATAACCACGCCCCCAACCAGGACTGCACGCCCCACGTTGTCATGATGTCTCCGGTGCAACATATAAGCGGTGGCGACCTCAGCTCCGAACAACGCCGCGGTAGCTGCAACCTGAACCGGAGTCGTATGCACAAACGGACGTGCCATTGGATTGTATTCTTCGCCGCCACCGTCTATGTTCCGGCGCGTTATATAGCTATCGGTAGCTTTTGCGGCTCCGTCAAGCGCGACCAGCGCTATTGTGCCCCGCGTCCAGAAGCGTGAAGCGGCCAGATCTTCGCGGGTTACATAAGGATGCCCCGCAAAAGCGTAATGCGCCTCTTGGGCGCGCAGGGTGCCAGCCATCACCGCCAGCATCATAATCACCATGAGCATTTTCATTGTAAGAGCGGGTCGCGCATCCCGACCCTCCCATGCTCATCGGAATAAAAATAAAAGTCTTGAAGATTTGCCGAATCTAAGAAACGGAAGTAACCGCGGTGCTGTTCAAGAACCAACCGTTAGAGTTAGGACCGCCCGACCGCCCTTCCAGGACGGGCGGCGTACTAAACTAGCCGGAACAGTCCGCAGGCCTAGAATCACGTGAACACCAAACGCCCCAAGCTACCCGCAATCTCCGAAGCGATGAAGGCATGGTCGGCAGCGCTGAAAGCAGAGATTGGCGACTGGCCCGGCGTCAAGGTGCGGTCGTTTTTCGGTTTCACCGCCCTCTACCGGCGGGGCAGAATCTTCGCCCTGCTCCCGCAAACCCGTGGGATGGAAACGCCAAACTCTCTCGCCTTCAAATTACAATCGCCAGCGCCACGACTCCTGGTGCGGATGCGGCGAGATCCTCGGATTGGATCGACAGAGATGCAGAAGGCGCGCTGGTTCACTTTTGAACTCGCCACCGACGCCGATCTGCACGACGCTCTCGATTGGCTGGCGCGCTCGTATGATGCGGCAGGGAAGGCTTCAAAAAATTGAGTTGCGATGGGGATTTTATGTTCGTGCGAATTTGCTCGGTGAGAATGCCCGGCCCGCCGCTTGGGTGGCGGCTGTGTGGGGTCGTGGGGTGAGGCCGGGCAATTCTGTGCTTCCTCTTAATTGCAGATGTACATCTTTTACCGCATAAGGCCTTATCCTGCCTGTGACCGCAATCACCATTCTGCGTGATTGGGACACACCAGGCTGTGATGTAGGTCACTGCCAAGGCGGACATACTGGCTAAAGATAAGGGCTGTTCCAGAAAATATCTCAGGAGAAGCATTCATGGCCTATGTAATCACGGACACTTGCATCAAGGACGAGCTTTGCGTGGACGTCTGCCCGACCGACTGCATCCACCCCAAGAAAGACGAGCCGCAGTTTGAGGCGGCGACACAGGTTTATGTCGACCCCGCTGGTTGCATCGATTGCGGCGCCTGCGTTCCAGTTTGCACCTCGGATTCGATCTTCGTGGCAGAGGAACTGCCGGAAGAGAAGAAGGAGTTTCTGGAAAAAAACGCCGCGTATTACGCGACATAGCCGTGCCGGGAGCGCCCGCGTGGCGCGGGCACTCCTTTCGATCTCGCTCAGGGCGGGTTCTGGCCGCGTGCATGTAGCTCTATTGCGCGCGGGGGAACAAACGTTCCCGGCTGTCCAAAAGCGGTCGAAGCTCGGTAAGGGCATCGCTTCAGCCGCGCCACCCAGACCTTCGATTCGAAACCCCAGGGGAAAATTCGAAGCCGCTGGACAATCTGTCTGCCCTAACGCTTTGTGCGCACCGCAGAAACATCCGTCTTCGCTCTGCTGAAGGCGAACTGCAGCTTCCATTCCCGGGTGCCAGACCCATCGGATTGTCCTGGAGAAAACTTCCAACCCTGGGCAGCTTCGAGTGCGGCGCGCGAAAAATACTTGCTCGGCCCGGCCGATTCGAGCGTCGCCTTGGCCACGTTGCCCGCGGCATCTACTTCGACTTTCACTCGAACCTTGACCTTGCCTTGAATTGTGGCGCGCGCTCTCGGCGAAACCTGCGGCATCACCCGCTGCACAACTCCGCTCTGATGGTCCGTGTTGGCAATGTCAGTGTGGGTAAAGTCAGTGTTGGTAAACGTTGTTTCCTCGCCGCCCGCCTCTGGCGTCGCCCCTTCGGCTTTGGCATCGCCGACCTTTGCAGCTCCCGGCGCATGGGGCCTCGGCTTTGGCTCCGGCAGGGTCGGGGCTGGCGCGGACTGTGAGTTCTCTGCGGAAGCGCCGTGCTGAGTTTGCGTCGATTGTCCTTCCGCCGGAGGGCTCGGCCGTTTCGGTCTCGGCATCAAGAAAAAGGCAAACGCAAGCACCGCCGCCAACCCCAGAGCGTAGCGCCATTTTGCAGATGCTTTCCGCTGACCCAAGTTCTGCTGACCCACTACCGCTGGCGCGGAAACCGTCTTCTCAGTCTGGGCTGAAGTCGGCCCTTGCAGATCCGCTCCCAAGCGATCGCTGATCTCCGCAATCGTCCATCGCTTCCCCGGATCAACTTGCAAGCAGCGCTTTGCGATTTCGCAGAATGGCTCCGGGAGCGTCGGCGGTACTTCGGGCACGCTCGGTCGTGCCCGGTCCCAAACCGGCAAGCGCTGCGTCAGTGCCTCGACCAGGGTCATCCCCAACTGCCACCCGTCGGCCGCCATCGAAACCGCATCCGTCGCCGCTTCTGGCGGATCATAGACGCTCGCCGCCCTCGCGCCACGCCTCCTCTCACCCGCCGCGCCCAGAGCGTCGCTCGATAGCTTCACCTGGTCCGCAACGGCCAGAATATTTGAAGGTTGGATGCGTCCATGCGCGAGCCCCAAGTCGTGCACACATTGCAAAGCCCGCAAAATCGGCGGAAGCATCCCTCGCGCTTCCTCCGCTGTCAGTGCCCGCTCCGGCAGAATCTGCGATAGATTTTCCTCCGCGTACTCCTGCACCACATAAAGCAGCGCCGTGCCCTCGAGTTCGCAGCGTCCAACCTCGAAAATACGAATCAGATTCGGATGAGTCAGTTCGCTGGCTGTCTTCCATCGCAGCAGTTGCTTCTCCGCGTCTGCCGCTTCGGCGGGAATCAACTTGATGGCGGCTTTCTCGGCGTCGCCCACACTGCCTCGCGCAAGGGTGAGGAACACGGCACTGTGATCGGAACCGCCCAAGTAGCGTAGCAGCGGAAATCTCCCATCGACGGTGCGGCCCACCCATGCTTGCCAGGTCTCGCTCATATCGTCTCGCTTATGTTCGGAGTCTCACTAGCCCGCTATTGTATGTGACCGCGCGCACAACCGGAACCAGCGACAGAAAAGTTGGACGTGATCTGCGCGTGCACTCCCGCGCAATGATCCTTCGGCACTTTATACTATCCGCATGGCTACCGTCCCCGCCGAAATCCACAGCCAGCGCTACATCAGCGTTGCTACCTTCCGAAAGAGTGGCGTCGCCGTGTACACGCCCGTCTGGTTTGCCGAAGACAACAACAAGCTCTACCTCATGACGAACAGCAAATCCGGAAAGTACAAGCGCATCCGCAACAACCCGCAAGTCAAGATCGCCCCCTGCACCATCCGCGGCAAACTCACCGGCCCCGAATTTCCCGCAACTATCCGCATCCTACCGGCGGAAGAGTTTGCCCGCGTCCGCCAGGCAATCAACCGAAAATACTGGCTCGCCCGTGTCCCATTCCTGTGGCGCAACACCGACGCCTACCTCGAAATCACGCCCGCCTCCGCATGACTAAATCTTGCGCTGTAGTTCGTTTATGACTACGAATGACCATAATGACCATTAGCGGGTTTTGGAGGATTCGCTATGAGTTCGCAAAGCTCCTGGCCAACACCATCACTACAGAAGAGGACCACATGGCGTCCGCTCAGCGCCTCGGGTGAGATGCGGATAATCTTTCCGTCGCGGATGCCGACGTTGCGCACGGCATCCACGCCGGTTTCGGGATCCATGACGCGTCCGCCTTCCAGCACGAGATCGTACTGCTGTGCGGACACAATGGTGGTTGATAACGCCAGAAAAAAGAGAGAGAAAATCAGCTTGCGCATGGTTGCTCCGTTTAGACCGGCGATGATATCAGGATGAATCTCCATTTGGAGCTTGCCGCCGATCACGGGCAAACCGGAATGTATGGTCCGCCGCCGTGTCGCAAGCGAAAAATGAAAGTGACAGGTTGGTTGGGCAACAGTAAGCGACGCGGCACGGTTTTTCAGCTATTGCAGCTTCGCGTATTCTGCCTTGGCTTCCTTCAGTATGGGGATGTCGGGATCGGCGTCCTTCCAGAGGGTGAGGAAATCCTGATAAGCAGTGCGGGCTTTGACCGTATCCCCGGACAGGGCATAGGCGCGGGCCAGTCCCAAGTGAGCGAGCGCGGCGAGCGGATAGTTAACGATCAGTCCGCGGTGATCGAGGAGCTTTTGGAATTCGCGAGCGGCGGCGGCTCCGTCGTGCTTGGCGAGATAGGCTTCGCCCCGGATGTAGGGTGCGTACATGGTGCCGACCTGAAACGGGGGAGGCGAGCCGAGTTCGTAGGGGGCGACCGCTTCCAGAGCGACAACGGCATCGGCGGGCTTTTGGCTGCCCAGCGCGATGGCGGCGCGGACGATCGGGAACCAGTACACCTTTAGGGTAGTGTTGGTGGGATAGGTCTTCTCCAGTTCGTCGGCGAGGGCATTGGCATGTGGGATCTCTCCGGAGCGGGCGAGAGCGAGCGCGGCAAGGACTTTCACATCGCGTCCCGGGGCGAGTGCGAGAGCAGCATTGGCTCCATGGCGGGCCTGGGCGGTGTTGCCGAACTCGGCTTCGCGGAGGGCGCCGTCCGATTGCCAGAGCGCAGCGGTTTCCTTGGAGTCGGCACGGACGGCAGAATCCACGGCCCGGCGGGCGAAGTCGCGCGCCGCGGGGAGACGGCCGTAGTAGCCCTCGGTATCGGACTGTGCCGCGAGTAGCGGATCTTCATCGCCGGGCTTGCCCGCGCCCCAGGCGACGTGCTGGGCCATGGCCGCCGTGTTGTTCTGCAGGAAGGCGAGGTAGTAGCCCATGAGATGCAGGGAGCCGGCGTCGAGCTTATGGGCGGTGGCCTCCTCAAGGGTGGCTTGGGCCTTATCGACCTGGCCGAGCGCCAATTCGACGAGGCCGAGGTTCTGGTAGCCAACAACACCGGTGGGGGCAAGTGCAATGCCCTGTTTGAGCTCAGGCAGCGCCTGGTCGTACTGGCCGAGGGCCGAGTAGTTCGCGCCGAGGTTGCCGTGAGGGACGGAGTCGTTGGGATAGCTCTGCATCCAGAGCTGGTAGGTTTGCGCTTCTTTTTCGAGTTCGCCGGTAACGATGAAGTAGTAGTTGGCGGAGATGCGCAATTTCTCGCGCTCGCTCACGCGATCGCGAAGTTGGTAGGCCCTCTCGAGGTTTTCCGCGGCGCGGCTGGGTTGTCCGAGGTTCGAGTAGTTTAGGCCAAGCAAGGCATAGGCAGTCGCGAAATTTGGGTCGAGCTCAATGGCTCGCTTGTAGAACGAAATGGCCTCGGCTGGCCCCTTCTCGCGAGCGACCCGGACACCCATGCTGAAGGCCTTGAGGGCGTCCAGCGAGGAGGTGGTGGCTTCGATGGGGACATCGAACTTCGCCACGGAGGCGAGTGATTCTCCGAGCTTCGTACGCATGGAGGTGGCGACCTGATCGAGGGTCTTGAGGACGCTCTCCTTGCTGGAGGCTTCGCCTTGCTCCTTGGCGAGGACGTCGCCCGTGTTGCAGTTGACGGCTTCGAGACCGATGACGTATTGCGTGCCAAGGCGGGAGATGGACCCCTTGAGCAAGGCTTTGGTTCCGGTGCGGAGACAGATTTCGCGGGCAACGTCGGAGGTGACTTTGTCGCCAGACTTGCGGCCCATGAGCTGCATGGTTTCGCCGACGCGGTGGTCAGAGAGGATGTTGAGGAATGGCGACTGTCCGAGGTCGACGGCCAGAGCCTGCTTGAGCGCATCATCGAAGACGGCCTCTCCGGTTTTGTTGTCAAAGTCGGCCAAGACGACGGTGTCTTTTTCCGTGAGGAGCGCAGCATTGGACGCTGGAACTGCCGAACGCGAGTGCCAGTAGACGCCACCGGCGAGCAGGGCGGCGACGACGACCACCACAGTCGGAACCAAAATCTTCCACCGGTTGCCCATCGATGGTCCCGCCGCCGCTGCTTGACCAGAAGAAAGTGGCGTCTCTTGCTTGTCGCTCGGCGGACTGGAGGACGGACTGGAGCTTGCGACACCCGTTCCGGGTGACGGTCGGCCTGTGTCGTCAATGGCGGCGGGAACTCCCGTCCGGCTCGATTCTGTCTCCCGCTTCAGGCGTTTCAGGTCGGCACGCAAATCTCCAGCGTGCTGGTAGCGCAGGTCGCGATCCTTCTCCAGCGCCTTGCTGATGATCCGTTCCAATTCCGCGGGCAGGTCGGGATTCAGCCGTATTGGGGGCACGGGAGTCTTGTGCAGGATGGAATCGAACAAGTCGGTGGTCGTGGTTCCCCGGAATGGCAACTGGCCGGTGGCCATCTCGTACAACACCGCCCCGAAGGAGAACAGGTCGGTACGGGTGTCAAGCTCCCGCCCGCGCGCCTGCTCCGGAGACATATATGCGGCTGTGCCCACCGCCGTTCCAGGACTGGTAAGGTGTGCTTCGACCGCCTCGGTTCGCGTGGCCTCAGGCGGCCCCGTGGCAGTCGATGTAGTGACCTTGGCCAAGCCGAAATCGAGCACCTTGGCGTGGCCACGCTCGGTTACGAAGATGTTGGCGGGCTTGATGTCGCGATGCACGATCCCCTTGGAATGAGCCGCGTCAAGGGCGTCCGCTATTTCGATGCCCAGCGAGAGCTGGGTTTCTAATTCCAGCGGTCGAACCCCGATCATGTGCTTTAGCGTCTGCCCGTCCAGAAATTCCATGGCGATGAACGCCTGCCCGTCCTGCTCGCCAATGTCGTGAATCGTGCAAATATTAGGGTGGTTCAGTGCGGACGCGGCTTGCGCTTCGCGTTGAAAGCGGACGAGTGCCTGCTGGTCACGGGCAACCTCCTCAGGCAGGAACTTGAGGGCGACAAAGCGATGCAGCCGCGTGTCTTCAGCCTTGTAAACCACACCCATGCCGCCGCCGCCCAGCTTCTCAATGATGCGGTAGTGCGAGATCGTCCGGCCGATCATTAGGGGCAAATCTTACGTGGGTGAAACGTTCAAGTCAATGAAAGCCGTGGATTTGGCACTGTCGCCAAATGATTGTTCTCGAAAAATCACGTCTCTGACGCGCCTTTGCCGGAGACGACATCAGCGTGGCGAAATACTACGACTTCGATAAGGCGTTTCTCCTTGAGTTAGAGCCCTGCTCCATGCATTGTGAGATGTACGACAGCTAAACCAGAGTCGACTCTAATTAGGACGCAGCGCCATGTGCGTGAGAAGTTGAAAGCTGCATGAAATATGGCAGGCTACAACCTATTGGAAGAACACGGCTTAAGGGAGGTTGGTAGCGCTACCGGGAATCGAACCCGGGTTTGAAGATTGAGAATCTTCCGTCCTAACCCCTAGACGATAGCGCCACGCCGTTGCGATGAAGCCGATTATAACAAAAGCTCGTTCTAATACAGTGCTGGTGGGTTTGAAGCGGACTACCGCTTCGCAAGGCGATTTCGCTCCCGAAAATTTCTCCGCAATGCATTGTTAAATCTTCAAGTTGCAGTGCTAGCTCATGATTCTGAACGAACCTTCTTGACAACAGCAGGCCGGGGATGGGATACTCACATAGGCGAATAAAAAGCGAATCTTTAACGGCTCGCCCGGGCTGATCCTGCCCCGTGTTCCCTGACAATGTGAGAAAGTATGTCTGCCTCTCCGGTTTTTTCATCGGCGGCCATGAGCCGCCCTTTTATTTTTTCTCCGCGCTCTTCTCCGCGCTCGACCGCGGAGATTTTGGCCCGGGTCGGCGCCATCCCAAAGCTGGCAGCGGTCGTTCCCGCTTCGCGCCTCGAGGTGCGTCCGGCGCCGGAAATGGTGTCGAGCGGTATTCCGCAACTGGACTTGCTGACCGGCGGCCTCGCTCGCGGTTGCCTCACGGAAA
>OBLU010003033.1_pt1 | contig 15255 bp, 13 predicted proteins | sample 1518681 | NCBI WGS metagenome assembly OBLU01 (sample SAMEA3539304, study PRJEB22396) | soil metagenome | biome: tundra; feature: field; material: soil | place: USA | collected 2010-05 | depth 0.15 m
GTTCTTTTATCACAAAAGAATACTTGATCTTGGTGCGGGTGATGGATCAATAGGCATGGCGTTATCCAGATTGGGCGCAGAAGTTCATTGTGTAGATGTTCGCCAAGAAAATATTAAAGCAATACAAAAGAAATATCCACACCTGCAAACAAAATTAATTGATTTAGATAATGATTTTTCTATTAATGAAAAATTTGATATTGTTTTAAGTATGGGTCTTTTGTGCCATCTAAAAAATTATGAAAGACACCTAGAATATATTTGTAATTTAGCAGAACACGTCGTATTAGAAACTGAGGTATTGGACTCACTAGACAATGATATTAGAATACCAATTTTTGAAGATAGGGTAATTACTGATTTAAGTTTTCATGGGGAAGGGTCAATAGTATCTTCAAACAATATTCAAAGTAGGCTGAATACAATAGGCGTAAAGTATAAAAGAAAAGACGAAACTAAACTTAATACCAGTCAATATAAATATGATTGGTTAGAACATAATTCTGGTGTAAGAAAATTTGGCAATCGTCGTCTGTGGTTTATTAGGCGTGATAAGATTTTGGTTCAGGCCCAAGCAATCCAACAAAGAATTAGACAAAATGAGATCAACTTAGGAATACAAGGCCCTAAAACTTTTCATCACGCACCATTTTCAGATACCAATACCCAAAATCCAATTGTCGCACCCAAAACTACATCAAATAGAACGGCACTATGTATATCCGTTAATGATGGATATGTAATGGAAAACTGGCCCATTATAGAAAATCCATGCAGCTTCGATATTTTTATTCACACATTTAATGAAGAATGTAAAAATGATTTACTAAAGAAATTTATGCCAATTAAAATATCTACAAGTTCAGACAATATTGATGATCCTATATCTAAAAAATTATATGGAATTAGTTCTGCCATACAATTAAAAGAAGAATATGAATTGGAATTTAACAAAACATATGAAACAGTAATAGTTAAAGATATTTTAGATATAGTCCCTTTAAAAAATTATAAAGGGATTATGAGTGAGGTTAATGTTATTGGAGACGATTTTATTTATACTGACTCAATAACATCTAATACTATTGGTTTAATATATGATTATTTTGATTCATATCTAGAATACGGATGTGAAAAAGACTTTAATAAACTTTTAGAATTTCACATTAAATATTTTGACTTGAAAGAAATTAAACAGATAATTTAACTTTATCTATCCATTTAAATATATCTTTGTTTTCATCTGTGCAATATCCCTCAAACTCATAGAACTGATCAATCTTCCTAACATATTCTTTTATATCGGTATCTGATCTTCCTCTGGCTATTTTTTCTTTGAACTCTGATAAAGATTTAGTAAAATAGTGATTGAGCTGAATAATATTAGTAGAATTAGGAGCCCAGGCATTTTGAACTATCTCTTTGTTTTCTGATACGGCGTGATAACCATTTTTGTATATGAAATGATGTGGGTTTGAACCGGCCCTTAATGTCAGGTGGGGTTGAACTATAGATTTACAATGTGTGTTTTCATACCAATTTCTAACACCGCATTTAGTGTAGTTCTCAATTACTAGCCCCGGTGGTTTTTCTATATGACCAGAAGAACCGAACACAAGCCAATTTACAGAAAGACAGGCGAATTGCTCATAGTCTTTTAGTATGGCTTGTAAATTATCGTGTTTTTTTGGTAATAGAAATTCATCTACGTCGGAAAAACAAATCCATTTAGAAAGATTGCCATAGTTTTGAAGACAATGATTGAACGCAGGCATTTGTTTTGCTGGTCCGGGAAAATCAATTACATCAACAATACCTTTATCAATATATTCTTTAAGAGAAATTTTTAAAGGAATGGTGTTGTCATTATCATAAAGGTAAAAATGCTCTACTCCAAATAATAAATGTGTCTCTATCCATTCTTTTAGATATTGATCTTCATTTTTAATTATTGTGGCGATGGAAAGATAATACATTTCATTTTAATAATTTCAAAGTTTTAACAAATTGTAAATATTCTGGATGAAATTTTGCCACACATTCTTCTAAATAGTCAATATAGTTTGGGTATTTTTCTGCCATCATTCTAATTTTTTCTTTTTTATATGCGTCGGTCTTATTAGGATTTAAAATTTCAATTCCGCAACTAATAAGATCTTTTGTGGATTCATCTATTATTTTTTCTACTTCACTAAATTTAATTGACATTGAATTTTTTCTTTGATTCTTCACGTGGTTTTTCCATATGTTCTTCGTCATGATCGTCATTAAGATCACAAAGGCTAATAACATTTTCATCGTGCTCTGAATACCACGACTCCTGACAAATATTCATGGCTATATCAGTAAGGGCATCATAAATAACTTCATCATCAACAATTGCATCTACCCTTTCCTCATCAGTAATATCCGATGCTAATTTAAGATTTACGGATTCTATATGTTCTTTTAGCTCTTGTATATTCTCACACTCTTCGTGATTATGTTCGGTATCAAGCTCACACGATTCATTATCAACAACAATGGTTAGTTTTTTATTACTAATAGAGAGCCCAATGATCTGATCTAGCGAAAAATGAAACGCGGAATGCCTGGTTTCTTCATCTAATTGATTAAAGTTTTTCATATCATTTTTCTTTCTTATTTATAGTATACATCTATTTGTTTGGTTTTGGTATTTGGTGCCATAGAACATATACCACAGTTTTGACATTTTGTTTTTAAAATTCCTTTTGAAAACCATCCGAAAATTTTAATAGTTGCTTCTTTACAATTAATACATTTCAATATGCTCATTTTTATAGTCTCTTACTAGAATAAATATGTTTTTGGTTTGCGGGAGTGATAAAAATAGATTGGGATATTAGTATGGCGATAAATTAAGATTGGTTAGGCATAAAAGTGATTAATGTGCCCCCTAACTCCTGGTAAGCCAGCTATGCCAGATCCAATAATAGTAGTGCCTCCAAGTCCACCAGAAACATTTATCGTTCCAGAACCACTATAGTAGCGATTTATTATGTTTATAATTCCTCCTCCCCCCCCTCCTCCAGATCCAGCATTTCCACCGGTTCCAGTAGCCGAGGCCCCTATTCCACCCTGAGCACTAATAACGCCATTATTAATAAAATTCAAAATGCATATAACCATCACACCTGCTCCGCCACCACCGCCGCCACCATTACATGAAGCGCCATCAGATCCGCCACCTCCTCCGCCTCCACCGCCTTGAACAATACCTAAACTTGCCCCGGTTCCGACTCCTTGCTGCGTATAAAGAAATCCCGTTTGCAGCGTCACAAGATAATGTGAGCCACCGTTAGCAGTATTAGATAAATATAACCCTCCAGCACCGCCAGTAGAAGCTCCACCGGCGCCTCCATTACCACCAGATGGATTTGCGTCCCCTAGCGTATTAGTTGAAGATATAGGAGCTACCCCAGTGCCATTGCCAATACCAGTATGTCCTGCTCCACCTGCCTCGCCAGACCCTAATGTTCCTACTGCGCTATGCAATCCTGCTGTTACTCCAGATGCCGCATAACCATCATTAAATATAGTTCCATTATTAGTTAAGCTGCCATTACAAAACAATCTATATCCAGCCGTATAAAGATTAATTCCAGAATTAACAACTGTCCCATCACTAAAATCCACATCTTGAACTAATGAATATGTACTGCCAGCAAGTGATGCAAAGCTAAATGTATTAACTCCATCAAAAATAGGTGCATTTATTCCATGTGGGCTACCAAATATAATCTGGCCAAATATCTGTATATTAGAATTCACAACGCCAGCACTAGATAAAAATGCCTGTTGCTGTGGGTCATATTGAGTTAAATCTATGGAACTTGATACAACAGAAATAGCACCCAATCTAATAAAATTAGCTAATTCGCCTTTAATTAAAGACGTTCTAATATCTGATTCTGAAACTTCCTGTATTGCTAATAAATCTCTAGAACAACCCGGGTTAATAGGACAATTAAAAATATGAATTCTTCTTTTGGCAGATAGATTTTTAACAGTAAAATTAATACTTGTTAATTTTTGAAAAGATCCAATATCAGACATAGTAATTCTCCTTATTACAATTCTAATATATTACCTATATACTTATCATTTCTAAATATTTTGTTATATCTAAACTAAACTTTAAATCCCAAATAGGTTTTACTTTTCCGGTAGAAATAAACTCAAGAAAATATCCAATAGAATTTTCAAGGGGTTTTGTTTTACTTATCTCAACTGGTTCTTTATTAACTACCAATTTATTAATAGATAAATCATCATAAACATACTTATTATTAGATTCACAAATTACTTCTAAATATCGTTTCTTTTCTTTTGAACCATTACCAATAAATATATTATGCTTGATATCTCCATAATAAGCTTTTATATTATAATTTGTTCCACCGTTTTCATCTTTTGCATGACAACAAAACTTATCAAAATTCAAATCACCAGCTAAATACATTCCCATTGAAAGATCGTGGGGCGCATAATCAAATAAAGAAGAATAATTTCTAAATGGACCTCGATTACATCCCATAGAATTTATTTTTATTATTTCTTCATTTTTAAGCATATCATACATCTTTTGAAAGGCCGGAGAGAACAGATGTATATAATTAACTAATACCGGTGTATTACTTTCGTACTCCATCAAGTTTAAAACTTCTTGCGAGGTTAGTGCTATTGGCTTCTCTACCATAATAGGCAAATTCTTTTTAAGTGCAACCAGAGCTATTTCAATATGGTTTTCAGGAGGGGTGGCGATAATAACATGGGTTGCCCAATTGTCTTGCAAAATATCTCGCCAGTTATTGCGATTTCCTATTCGTATATTAGCACCGAGGGATTCAAGTATGGGAATATAGTTTTTTCCCCACTTCCCTGCCCCAAAAAAAGCTATATTCATTTTATTCAAACTTAATCCCATTTAAAGCAACATCACATTGATTTTTAATTTTTATTAGATTATTAATTTCAGATAGCTTATACTTATTGGTAATTGGATATCCTTTAGAGCACTGTTCATGCCAAATTGTTTTATTTTCAGCAACAGAACGAGAACGATAGCCATGGGGAAATATTGGGCGTGGATTAATAATTTTAGCTATAATTTTTGGCTCTACACACCAGGCATCTACTCCACCATATCTAGTTAGTCTATCTGAAAAATCTGTATCTTGATATCCATGCCCACCATCTAAAAGTTCGCTCCAACCATTTATTTTTAAAGCACTACTTAATTTACAACTTTCATTTTTACCATGAAAAAATTGTTGTTGAATTGCTCCAACTTTAGCCTCTAATTTTGGATCTGCATTTCCTAATACAGGATCTAAAATAAAATTATATGTTGCATAGTCAAATTCTTTATTTAATATACTCCACATTAAATTATTATATTTTCCGTCTTTGATATCATTTGCATATTTTTGAGTATCGCTATTTGAATGATGATATAATTTAGCGTCATCGTGTAAATCAATATCTTCGCGATATGATTCAAAAACCGGATTAACATTATTTAATTCATAATATTGGTGAGGACACATTAATCCATATGTAGGATAGTGCATATTAAACATAGCATGAGCGTATAAACATTTTGGCGGTAAATATGTATAATCAGTTATAAAAACTACTATCTCAGAGTCGGCATGAGCAATACCAGAGTTGGCATATCTACAAAATGCATTCTTTGGAAATGGATTGTTAAATGGCTCTATGTGTTTTATTTTAAACTTATAATTTTTTGCTTTTTCGGCAATATCTTCTTTACGATATTTATAGATACCATCAACAATAATTAATTCAAAATCTGTAAATGTTTGGTTTTTTAATCCATCACATACAATATCTAATCCGCCGGCTCTCATTGTTGGCATAATTACGGAAATAAAACTCATTTACACGCCATCATAAATCTTTTTTACTATATCTTTATTTGTCTCAGCCCATTTTATAATTTTTGTTATACCAGTTTCAACATTTATTTGTGGTTTCCATCCCGTTGCATTATTAAACTTTGAATAATCTGTGATAAAAATAAGATCTTCGTGTTTTCTTCCAGTTCCTTGTTTTCGTTTAATTGGCTTATAAATTTTTTCTATAAGATTGACAGCTTCCAATACACTTATACTATTTTGAAATCCACCACCAATATTATATACATTACCTTTTGTCTGATTTATATGTTCAAATGCAGTTAAAACAGCCGACGATACATCATCAGAAAATAACATATCTCTAACTTGAAAACCATTGCCCTGTATTTCAATTTCTCTTTCTAATACCGCGGACAAACAAAACCAAGTTAGCCATCCATGTCGAGGTCCGTGGCTAGGGGCTGGACCATATAAGTTAGAGCAACGAAATACCATAACAGGCAAACCATAAGTTCTTGCATATGCCATACATAACGCGCTTTGTGCCATTTTAGAGGCAGCATAAGGTTCATCTGGCTCCATAACATTTTTTTCATTTACGCCATTCCATATGTGGGACACTCGATCGTCTGACCACATATATGATGTCCTTGAGCTATTTATAGAAACTGGAATGTCATCTACCTTATATGGTTTAACGCTTGACAAAACTACCATTGGAATTTTTATATCCAATTTTCTTAATTTTTCTAGAATATTCCGAGTAGATTCAACATTAGACATCCAATCATCTACCGGGTCAATAGCGCTATGTGGTATTCCAGTATGAGCGGCGGCATGTAATATAAAATCGTGGCCCCTGAGATCATCAAAATGAAATAACTCCATTTTTGCTTTATGTATAACTACTTTCCTATAGTTATCTTGCAAATATTTAGCCATCCATATATTACGATATTCTTCGGCAGAATCTAAAATGGTAACGTAATGTCCTTGTTTTAACATTTCTTCCGCAAAACAGGAACCTATTACACCAAGACCACCAGTAATATAGTATTTCATTTATTCCTTTGTGTAGTTTTCTTTTGCCCAACCGTAGAAACGCTTTAATCCTTCTTCTAACGATATTTGTGGCTGGTAATTTAGTTCTTTTTGTGCCTTGGAAATATCAGGACAGCGACGATTTGGCTGACTGCTTGGATAATCAGATGGGTAAGAAATTAGTTCTTTTTTAACAGGTATTTTTAATGTTTTTTCCATAGTTTTTGCAAGGTTAAGCATTGATATTTCAGGCGAAGGATTACCGATATTGTATGCTTCGCCGCTTTTACCTTTACATAGTGCTTTTGTGAAACCGATAATTCCATCCACTACGTAACAAAATGTTCGTGTATGTTGTCCGGAATCATAAATAGAGACATGTTTATTGGAAATAATCTTTGTTAAGAAATTTGGTATAACCCTGAAATCATATTTATTGCTATTTGGGCCATATACATTGAATGGGCGGATGATAACAACATGTACCCCCATTTGATGATAAACTTTACAAATAGTTTCTAATATAATTTTACCATTATCATATACACCACGGTCCCCCAACGGAAGTGCTTGACATGGAGTATCTTCGGTGGTTGGAATTTTTAAAGGATCGCCATAAACTTCTGATGACGAAAACATCATAACTTTACACCCATCATTTTTAAGTGCTAATTTTAGTATATTTTCAGTTCCAATGGTTGATACACGAATGGTTTCAAGTGGAAATTTCTTATAAAAATAAGGATTTGCAAGTCCAGCTAGATTAATGATATAATCAATTCTTTCATCATATTGGAACGGTTCATTTATATCGTGTTTAATAAACTTAATATTTTCAGTTGATCCAAAGTTTTTTAAAATATCTTCCGAAGCAAGAAAATTATCTACTGCAATTATTTTACAAGGTTTTTTTAGATTTTTATTGAGTAATAAAAATGTTTCTAAAAAATAGACACCTAAAAATCCAGATGCTCCTGTAATTAATATTGTTTTTCCTTCAAAATCTGCTCGGAAATATTTAATATTTTCACAAATTTCTTTTATATCTGATTTAAGTAAAAAAGACATTTAAATATTCCCTCTTCTTATTCCTGCAATTGTTGGAAGACCAAATGACAGCTTACCAAGAAAATCATTATTTATATCAAATGATGGTTTTTTATGTTCCTTATAATTTTCTTTTGTTATCTCTTTGTATTCTGGCAATGGATTTATGAACATAACTCCTTTGTCCAATAATAATTTATTGTTTTTAATGATACTATCTGCAAAATTCCAGGCAGAAAGTAAAATAACATCAGGGTTTGTTTCTTGTATTTTTGCTGATGGAAAAATAGGAATATTTTTACCGGGAGAAAATAATCCTTGCTTTAATGGGCTATCATCTACTATATAATCAATCATATCACTGCCTATATCAAGATAATGTAGGAATGTATTTTGCTTCGCGGGTGCCCCATAAGCTATTATTGTTTTGCCTTGTTCTTTTAATTCCTTTAATCTTGGAACTAATTTATCTTTTAATTCTTTGATCTTATTTTCGAAGTCTACAAATGGCGTTAAATTATTTTCTTCTAACGAATGGATGCTTATTATATTTTTAGGAATAAAAAGTCCCATATCATTTTCTTGTTTAATTAGAGATTTAATCATTTCTTTATTCATATATCCTAATAATTGTGATCCATGTTTTGCGGCAAATACCCTAATTGACCCGCCGTGAGTTTTTATACGTTCAACATCATAAATTCTCATTCCGTGATATTCAAAGAAATTAACTAATGGAGACAAATGATGAAATGAAATATGTTCGTGATAGATATTATCAAAGCTCATTCCTTCTAATAAATCAGGAAGATAACTTACTTCAAATACGAACAATCCATTTTTATGTAGAATTGTTTTTACGCCTTCTAACATTTCTTTTAATTCACTACTATGAGCAAAAGTATTGTTGCATGACACCATTCTCATGAAACCATATTGTTTATATATTTGGTTAGCTGTTTCTTTATTAAAGAATTTTTTGATTGTTGGAATACCGAGATTTATGGCCTGATCTGCAATATTTGTCGCTGGCTCAACACCCATTATTTTTATTCCATGATCCATAAACATAGAAAGGAATGTACCATCATTACTCCCTATATCTACTACCATATCAGTATTACTAAAATGAATTTTCTGCATTATAGTCTGAGCATAGTTTCTAAAATGATCTACGAATACTTTACTTGTCCCAGATACATATAAGTAGTTTTTAAACAGTATATCAGGATTAACTATACAAGATAATTGGACATGACCGCAATTTTGACATTCTAATAAATCTAATGGGTATTCCTCTTGCTGCGTTGGTTCCTTAACAAATGAATTGGCTAAAGGTGTCTTGCCCAAGCTTAAAACATTCTTAAAATCTAAGAAATTTTCACATAGATTACATTTTGATATATTTGTAAAATTACTTTCCATTTGGTTCTTTCTCTCTTACTACTGATGCTTCATAATTTGAATGATTTTTTACTATTCCATTAACAGTAAGAAAGATCGTATCAACCTCAAAAAACATTTTGTGCCATTTTTCGGGAGGAGAAAAAAACATTTCTCCCTGGTTAAAAGTATATTCTTTTAAATTTGATCCATCTATTTCTGATTCCGAATATTTTATTTGTCCAGAAATAACATAACAAGAATGCCAATCACCTTTTGTATGGTAATGCTGGGCTCGAACACTCCCTGCTTTCGAAGTTATCAGGGTTACGGATCCAGACCCACCAAGCCATAAATTAGTAATATCTCCGCGGGCATCACTATAAGGAGGATCGATTGGAACTTTTATATCTTCAGGAAAATTACCAGCATTAACTGATTCTACATATTCTTTATTGTCCATTTTTCACCTTTAATAGTAATTTAATATTGATTGTGTTATCTACAAGGATCAGATAACGAAATGGGTATTGTAGTTTAACTAAATAAACTAATTTTATTTTACCAGTATATCTTCTAATATAGTTATCTGTTTGCTAAATGTAAAGTCTCTCGAAAACTTAATGGTTTTTTCACACACTGTATTTCGATATTCTTTATCTTGTAGCCCCCGTATAACAAAATTGGTAAATTCATTCATGTGATTTGTTGTTGGTGTTTTTACCATTGGAGTTCCACTATTTCCATAAACCTGCCCCAAACTATCTTGTCCCGAAATAACTGTATAACATCCAGCATACATTGATTCGGCCGTAGTACTACTATAGCCCTCAGTGAAAGTCGGGGTACTAGTTGGATAAGCCAGTACTTCCATATTTAACATCACCTTATACATATCTAATTTATTAATGTTTTTATGATGTTTAATACCATATCCATTTTTCATTTTATCTAACGCATATTTTATATATTCTGCCCTGTGTTTGAATTCTTGCCAAACTAATGAGCTATTTTCATTTATTGATTTTAAAGAATCAAACCAAGAATCAAAATTATAAAAAATATTTAATGAAGCTTGTGGTACTTCTTTTTTAATTTGGGGCCATATGTTTAATAATAGGTGCAGTCCACGATCAGGCGAAGATCCATAAAAAACACTGCCTGGTATTTTTCCTTCTACTTTTAATTCTTTCTTTGCCAAATCAAATATTTCCTCATCAATACAATTTGGCATCACTTTCCATTTATTATGACTGGCAGGTGTAAATTGTTTGATATATTCTTTATGACTTTCTGACGGGCTAACAAAAATATCCACAAACTCTTCAAATCCAGCTTGACAATATCCGAAATCATTTAGCTGCATAAAACAAATCTTTAATGATTCTTTTGGCGAAAATCTCATCATATCAGGTTCGTTAAAAGAAATAACAACATCAGGTGGGGTTCTTCCAAAAGACAAATCTCTAATCTGATGAAGTTCTATATTTTCCCATGATCTAAATGATTGCTCAGTAAGGTTAGTATATAATGAAACCTGATGATCTTTATTTTTGGCAAGATATTTAGCTACACCAAAACACTGCCCCTCTGATCCGGTAAGTCCTTGATTTCTATAAAGGTCAGTAAAATCAAATCTTTTATTACCAGATGAGAAGGGGCCGTAAATAACTTCTATTTTCATATTCGGTCCATTAAAGTAACATAAGGATCTAAAATATTATTAGATTTATTTTCTATTATATTATCAAATATCTTATCCCAGCTTACTGCAACATCATCCCAATTAAAATGTGTTCTTGCATATTCTGTTAATTTCTTTCTTTCCTCTTCTTTTGTATTTAACATAGCATCCACAACTTCTTTAATAAACTCTTCTTGATACTCTTTTGACAACCAATCTCCTGAAATTAATTTACCACGATCAGCTACTGTTTCATTTAAGGCGGCAATAGGAGAAGTTATTATTTTAAGTCCTGCCATTTGAGCTTCCATGGCCCCAATACAAGAAGTTTCGCTCCACCAACAACTTAGAGGCCATACTCCTGCAGATTTATATTCTTTTGCCAGGTCATTTTGATTTAGTCTTCCTAGATAATGTACTCCCTGATCTTTTAATTCTTCCATTTTTGTCATTAACTCATTTATTAGCTTTATTTGATTTGGATCGTTTGCCGAGATTTTTTTCCAGTTTTCAAATCCATAGGCAATGGAAATAATGGCATCTGGAACTTGTTCTCTAATTTTTGGCCACATTTGTAATAAACTTGCTAAATATCTATCTGGCGAACTACTGATGACTGCTTTATATGGGTTTCGTTCAACTTCCACACTAAATCTTTCTAAATCTAAACCATTTTGTGTCACTATTATTTGTTCTGGCTTTAAAAAATTAAGCACGTTCAATATGTTTTGTTTATGCCAATTTGTTAGGGCGAAAATTTTATTTATTTCTAATGATATTTCTTCAGTTAAACCATATGGAACCACATCATGAACCCATAGAAACTTAGACTTTGCTTTTATATTTAATTTTTTATCAAGAGCATGGGCATAACGAGAGACAACCAATACATCACATTTAAGATCATGAAATTTATTTGTATGATAATACTCCACGCCATCATAAATGCCCTCAAACTTTCCACAACCTATATACATCCTAACTTTATGACCCAATTTAACTAAACGCTTTGACATTTGAATAGCGGCAATTTCAGATCCACCATTTCCCAAAATATCAACAATATGTGGATTGCAATCTTCTAATCCATCACCAATAAAAAATACAATATCTTTTGCTTTTTCATTTATACACGGTGGATTTGGATATGCCTCAACGCATACGTTTCCCTGGTCTGGAACCTCTGGATACCACTGAGCAACGGCCGTACAATCTTTAACCCACCACCCAGCTTTTCTAAAATGTTCAGCAACAGAATAGACGGTTGGCGCTATTTGGTGTCCTCTATTTTTCTCTGATAACCAATGATCTCCCTCTTCTCCCCATAGCCAAGGATGTGCATTAGACGCAAATTGTCCTCTAAACCAAGCGCCATGAGGAGTTACCATTACCATTTTGCCATCTTCTTTTACTAACTTTCTTGCCGGTCCCAAAAGATCTTTTACGGGATCAAGTAAATGTTCATAGACATCACCACAAGTAATATAGTCAAATTTCTCTCCCAAAACTGCCGGTGCATCTTCAAAATAGCACTGAATATGTTTTGCGCCAGTATTGAATTCGATTGCCTTTTCGTTCGCTATCCTTATTGAATTAGTGCAACAGTCAACGCCCTTAACATTTTTCCATCCCTTCATTCCCCAGCGATTTGTCATTTGTCCATCAATACAAGCCATATCAAGAAGAGATTTATTCTTATCTGGAATTCGATCAGTTAGCCAACAATATCTTGCAAATGCGCCTCCCCATAATTCGCCAGTTAAAGGTGTCATATCGGTTTTAAGCAATGAACCGTCACGATCTATTGTAGAATTACCCAGGTCGTATTCGGCCTCATCAGATATCCAATTTGAAAATCCCCTTGTTTTTTTAAGCAATGTTTCTGTTTCATTTGTATGTCTAACACGGTATGGGGCGTTTTCCAATAAAGAAGTTGCTGATAATATTTCATCATGCAACATATATTCTTTCCATAACGCAACAACTAAAACCTGTAATTGTGAGTCCGTCATTTTCATTGGAAGATCATCAAATACAAAAGTTTCTGGAATTCCAAATGCCTGTGAATGTGGTGTAATTTTAGCTGTTGGAAAATCAGAATCTTTAACGCCCCTTGGATATCCTTCTGGTCTGTGATATTCTGGCCAGGTTTGTTCATTTTTATTTTCAAACATCTCTTCCTTATCTTCTTTTTTAATTGGTTGGTTATTTAAAATATTTAATATTATATCCTTATTAGTTAAAGATATTATATTAAAATTTACTAATTCATTTAATCCATCATTAATCTTACGTTTTGATAGTTCTTCTTCATAACATTTTTTATTAAGTAAAAGGTCCTCATCTCCTGGTGCAAATTTTAAAGCACTATTAACACAATTTAATGCTTCTTGGATTTTATTAAATTTATTAAGAGCAAAATTAAGATATCTATATATTTCCAAATCTCTTTCTGCATTATTAACGAAAAGTAATGTTTCTGTCCTTGGAAGAGATAATCCAATTTTAGAATAATTAATACATTTTTCCCAATGGATGTTTTCTTCTGAACCACCTTTTTGAGCAAGAAAGTAATGGGCTTTTGCAAGAGAAAAATATGCTTCTCCCCAGTTTTCTTTGATTTTTATAGCACGGAAGGCATATTCAATTACATCTTCATACTTTGCAAAATATATTGCATAATCAATTAGTTTTAAGAGTGCCATATATTTTTCATCATCCCATCCAGAAATAGTTAAATATTTCTCTAAAATCTCCATTGATCTTGGGATGTTGCCAATATTTCCTTCTTCAAGCGCTAAATAATATAATTGTCTAGGATCGCTATCGCCAAGTTTTTCATACATTTTTCTTAATATACGTATGTTTCTATTATTTTCTACTGGTTTATTTATTGTATCTCGCTTATGAATATAAATAACTTCATTATCAATTTGTATTATGTTATTAGGCATATTATCTTTTGGGATAAGAACCTCATGTACAGCATTAACCCATTTGTAAGCAGATTTATTATTTATTAATCTTTCTCTAAAATGACGGCACAACACATTACCATATTTATCTCTGGAATATTCATATGGAAAAGCAATACAAATATTTTCTTTATAGTTTTCATAACGCTTTACGATATCAGCTAGTTTATCTGCTCCCTGAAGAATGTCATCTGCGTCCATCCATAGAACGAATTTTTTGGTAGCAAGATCAAAACTTCTTTGGCGGGCATTAGAAAAGTCTGCAATTAAACCGTTTTCATCATTACAACCAGTATAAGTTTCATAAATATCAGCATATTTTTTTACAATTTCTAAGGTTCTATCAGTACTTCCAGTATCAACAATAACTAATTCAGTAATATATTCTCTTACTGATTTTAGACATTCTTCTAAAAATACGCTTTCATTTTTTACAATCATACAGAGTGATAGATCAGCTTTCATTAATTTCCTTACTCTATTACTATATCAATGCTTTTAAAAATTGTATGTATAAAATAATATTTTTATTACAGCCAAAATATTTGCAATAGTCCAGAACCGCCAGCGCCTCCGTTACCTCCATTAGCACTACTAAAACTGTTAATTCCATTATTACCGCCGCCACCGCCGCCACCGGCACCGGCACCAGTATTGGCAGCAGGTGACCCGCCGGTACTACCAACAGATGGAATTGGTGATATTCCATTACCGCCAGCACCACTAATACCTGCTGCACCTCCTGCTGCATAAATAGAAGACCCGCCTCCACCAGCAGAGTATCCACCAACGCCAGTATTGTCAGGTCCAAATATTGGAGAAGGGACCGCCGCAACGTTGCCATTTCCAATAGCTGGCTGAGGTGTTGTAGCAACATAGCCTGCTGCTCTTAACCAGTTGCAACCTCCAGTTGCTCCAGTCCCAGGCGCCTCGTATAGGATAGCTGTTGGAGTAACATCTGTTAGATAGTAAGAAACCACAGATCTATTGGATGGACCTCCAATACTTGATCCAACTACCAATGGGTTTCCGCCTCCTCCAGCACCACCACCGGCTCCAACAAATGTAGCTAATATGTCAAAAGTAGTATTTACTCCGGGAAAACCTCCCACGCCATTGGTATTATCTGCTGTGGCTCCATTCCCAGAAAGTCCTCCAGTTCCAATAGTGATCGTATAAGACGTTCCAGGTACAACATTAGATCGGAAGAGCACACGTCTGA
>OBLU010003034.1_pt1 | contig 15255 bp, 21 predicted proteins | sample 1518681 | NCBI WGS metagenome assembly OBLU01 (sample SAMEA3539304, study PRJEB22396) | soil metagenome | biome: tundra; feature: field; material: soil | place: USA | collected 2010-05 | depth 0.15 m
TTGGTGGTAAAGGAGAATCCCCGTTCGTGCACATCTTGAGTGGTATCAAATCGGGTCAAATTTGCGGCTCGCATGCGGGCAAAATCGTGGCGAGGGAACCTTGCGCGAGAGCTGGCCGACCTCAAAGTTGACGTGTTGTTTACGCTCTTCAGCAGAGAGGAGTCGGACTCATCCAGACTCGCCACGTTCCGGCATGGAGCCTCGCAGAGATAGCACATTCGCTGTGAAGCCGACGACGGCGATGGAGCCGGCGGCTGGCGTCAACAGCTTCGGCGTACTTGAGAAAATGGCCGACCTCATGCTCATGCGGCGCGTGCTCGAACCCATCCGATCCGACAATGGCGCTGAGAAGACTTTGGCCCTGAGGAGCTAGCCCGCAGAGTTCAGAGATTCTTCGGCCAGATAGGACCAATCCTAGGTTTTTCAGGCTAAAGGCCGGTCCCCAAAGCGCGTGAACGACGCTGTACAGCCGCTGGTCTGAGCCCAACTGAAGTAGGGTGACCGGGTCCGAGAAATGACTGACGATTATCTTTCGGAGGATAGTGGCGGGATTCCCGGCGTGATAGCGTAGCAGGCTAATTGCGTTGCTCATTTGCGCGATGGACGAGCGGCCTTTTCAGACTGCTCGAAGGCCTCGCGCATCATTCGGTCTAGATTGCGCTTGGCTGTCTCTTTGGTCGCCATCACGTCTTCTACAAAACCCTTCATGAGATCCGCGAAATCCTCGTCGGTCGGTTCCTGCTCCGGGTTGAGCAAATCAACTTTTCTGCGCGCCATCGCGAAAGACTATCGCTAGGTAAGCGATTTGTCGACGACACCGCGGCGCAACTGGATTGTTCGTTAAGTGCTAATAGGCCCACCGCCCAAGTCGCCCATGCGCGATATTCACAGCCCAAGCGCGCCCGACCGAATGAGCGGCGCGTTTTTTGATCCCACGTCCTAGATCACTTAGCCTGATAGATGTTGTGACCGATTCTGTTGTATCTCTCGTCATAGATTGATCGTCGATAAAGACTTCGTCTGAAGTCCTTTTTGACATCATTCGGGACTTTGAGCTTTTGACAGATCACGTCGAAATGTAATGGCTCTCCGGATTCAACAAGCATCTCGACGGTGGGTTCGATAAGGCCGTCTAAACTTTGCCGCTTGAGGGCTAGTTCCGTCTCCTCACGCTTGTATATCTTCTTTTTGCGTCTAAGAAATTCCTCAGGCAGCGCTAAACCAGCCATCCACCATCTAGAATCGTTTACTGCAAACCGGTCTCTGAGTTGTATGAGGCGCGAAGAGCTTTTAGCCTTTACTAGGATGCTCAACATTTTGTCCTTGCGGATCCGGTCTCTTATATCTCGCGGCAGCCCATTGTAAATCTCAACGGCCTGCATCGGCCTATTAAACATTGTTATAGTTTCTTCTGCGCTGTCCACAGCGAGACGGCGGGCTTCTTTCCGCGTGATCGGCGGAGAATCGCGCATGCTGGGACTTGTGTCATCAGACCGTGTTTGCTTGCCAGGACCTAGCTGACGCGAATTCTGTTTTTCAATCTTCATCGAATCCTTGACAAGGCGCCATAGCTCTTCAACGAGCCTATGCGCGGCCTCCGCCAAGAAAGGGGGGATATCCCCTGAACGTTTTTGCTCTTTTTTCCAGTCCTCAATGTGTTGGCCTAACGCGAAGGATCCGCGGCCGAGGGCCTTTAAGACGGCTCGGTGCGTGACCGCCGCGACCCCAGATTTGCGCGCCACCCGATGGCACGCGGCGAACACCGCGTCTCGATCGACCATTCCGACCTTATTCGATTTAGCGAGTTAGTTTCTGTTGTAGCAAGATGCTACAGCCATAAAATAATACAAATGCTTTCGCACGTTACCCAGTGAGGGGTGGAAAAGCGCGATAGCAGGCTGCTACAAAACGGCCTACCAAACTTGACTTAAAATGGGTTTTGGCAATCCTTTGCAGAGGAACACTCGGTAACGGACTTCAATGAAATCAATGCTCCCCTCCTGACTACGAATCTGGGGGTCGGGAGTTCGAATCTCTCCGGGCGCGCCATTTCCTCCTGAAAATTCAACAACTGAGAATCGGCACACTGCGCTCGTTCCCATAGCGTGCCCATAAGCGTTCCCATAAGGTCCATTCGGGATTGTCACGCTAGATAAGGCAGGCGTCCCCAAGGGAAAAGGCTGTTGATCTCATATCGCCGCGGCTTAGCCAGTTGGCCGCAAAGCCAGGATAGGGTGTGCGGCTGCAATTGTGGTCACGACGGCGCCGCGGGGCGTCAAGGCCGTGCCCTGCGGCGCGCCGCTTTGCGGTGCGGGAGCCTTGACCGCCGCGCGCCGTCGTGAAGTCGGCTTGGCATGCGTGCCGCGGATCGACATGTGTCAACCTGCTAGCGAGTTCATTCACAGGCCAGCGCGATCACCCACCTATCTCTTCAAAACGCTTCAATATGCTTCACGCTGCTTCAATTTGCTTCAAAGTGCCGTGCAAGAAAATGCAATATTTTGCAATCGAATGCTTCGAAATGCTTCATTTTGCTTCGCGCACACCTGTGCATCCGGCCCCGCGATGCCAGCCATTAGCGCAATTTCGTATGCTTGTGAGTCAAGAGATTACGCCGCGGGAAAGATAGATGTGATCAATATATTCTCCGTTGATCTTTGCAGCGTTGGGCAATCTGCCTGAAATTGAGAATCCATATTTGGTAAGTATGCCGATGCTTCGTTGATTGCATTCCAAGACTATCGCAACAATCAAACGAAACCCAAAACGTCCGGCCTGTTCAATTGCGTGATTAAGTAACTCTTTTCCGTGGCCACTGTCTCGGCGTTGGCTGGCGATGTAGTAGCTGATTTCGCAAGTCTCAGCGAATGCTTTTCGGCCCTTTCTATACGGAGAGAGCGCAGCGTAGCCAACCACAGAACGGTCCAGAGCCTTTACGAAGATCGCATATCGGCCTTGATGATCGGAATACCACGCACGTCGCATCTCAATCGACAATGGCTCCAGATCACCTGTAAAGCCGCCTTCCAAGATCACCTCATTGTAAATGGCGGTCATACTTTCGATGTCTGCCGGTGTTGCGTTTCGTATCATGATTCCTTCACTCTAAATCCTGTAAATCGCGAAACAATCGGGTCAGAGGCTCACAGTCGATTCAAAATGGTCAGTCAGTCGTCGGTTTAGAACCGTCGACACCTAGAATTCGGCGGCTCCCGATCCGCAAGTGACCTGACTGATTTTTTGAACCAGCGCGGTTGAGAGACTATTGCATTGCGCGGCCTGATCTAGCGGTGTCAGGAACGGGGTCATCGTCTGTGGCGCCGGCGGTCTATATCCCCCGCTTAGCTCATCTGAGCGCGGAGCCGGAGATTGGCGTAGTAATCGCGCCAATACTTGATTTTGGCGTTTATGATCTCGGCGGTGCCCATGACACAGATCGGGCCATCGCGCCAATAGACCCCGTAGGCCGCACGATCGGCCTCGCCGTCTTTGTCGGGCATCGGACGGACTCGCCCATCACACTGTAGACGCCGGTCTTCGCAAACAGCGCATCGACGGTTTCGCGGGGCTTCTGCGGGCCGCCGTTAAAGGACATTCCACCGCGGAACGCCAAATGGTTTGCCAACGGCGGTCAGTCCTTCCCGACCTCAAGATCGACCACCAGCCCAAAGTGGTCGCTGAGCCACATCCCCTCGACTGGCTGATCGAATGCGAGCTTCGCCGACGTGACGCGGGCGTGAGCCTTTGGGTGCGCGTCCCAGCCGCCGACGAACACATAGTCGAAGCGCTCGTGGTAGTCCGGCTGGCCCACGATCGCCTCTGCCACGGCCTTGGCGTTCGGGTTTTCGACGGTCCAGGTGTGGCCGGGTCCCTCGCCGGCGATCGCCCAGGCGTCGTAGTATCGGACGCTGCGGCCGGCCAGGGATTGCAGGCCGGTAAGGTAGCGGATGCTGGCGGCGCTGGGCCCTGCGTTGAAGTCTCCGGCGATGACGGTCGGCAACGCGCCGCGTTGGCGGGCGTCCAACTCCGTGATGGCGACGGCCTGGCGCTCGCGGGCGGCTTCGGCGCTGAGCCGCCAGGCGGCGGTGGCGCCGATGAACAGCAGGTCGCCTTCGCCGGGGATATCGACAGAGACCGCCAGCGTCGCCCAAGGAAGGTCGCCGGCCTCGGGCAGGCGCAGATCAAGGCATTCGACGAACCGATGAGGCCTGCGGGTCGCCACGGCGCTGCCGCCGTACTGGTCGGCGAACGGGGGGACCCGCGGCTGCACGTCCGCCTGATGCGTCGTCTGGAGGTTCATGCCCTTCAGCAGGCGCCCGATGCAGGAGATATCCGGCGTTTGGACGACCTCCTGGAGGGCGATCAGATCCGGGTCGAGGCGGCGAAGTTCCTGGTTGATCAGATCCAGGCGACCCTCCTCGCCCTCGGTGTTCCAGACATTGAGGGTCACAACGCGGATTTTCATGAGATCTCACCTAAACGTTGAGGCATTGCCCATGTTAACGACTGTACAATTACAACGACGTCAGAACGCATCGGTCATTGAACAAAGATGCGCCGATCTCTCGCCCCATTCAGCGGACCGGAATCATCAATTCACGCCCGATTCTTGGCGGTGTGTGTACCGAAAACCTCATCCGCAGATGAATTCAGTGCCCCCGGCTCATTGCCGCGTGGCTTGGCGCTATTTCTGCAGATTGGGGCCATGGCCATTCGCAAGACGTAGAAATGGGAGAGCTGCTCAAGGTGTAGCAGACAGCTCACAAATTTAGTTTAGGCATTTCACGCGACTCGATCATCTGCTGCTAGGCAGCGCGGTTTCCAACCGGCTGCCCGTTTCGCTCACACGTAGCGCCGCCTTCGACGTCGCTGCGACGATGATGGCGGCGACGATGTTGGCGCCGGCGCTGGCCAGGATCGGCAGCGTGTAACTGTGGCTGATGTCGAAAACGAAGCCGGCGGCGCTTGGACCGATCAGGGTGCCGAATGCCACGCTGGTGTAGAGAATTCCGATGATGCCGCTGACATTGCGGCCGCCGAAATAGTCCATCACCACGGCTGGAAGCACTGCGACCCATCCGCCGTAGAACACCCCATAGACGAACGCGAAGGCGGCCAGCGACCAGATGTTCGCCGAGATCACCCAAATCGCCAATGCGAGCGCCATGCCTGAGAACATTAACAGCAGGGAAGGCTGACGTCCCATCCGGTCCGCGAGGCCGCCGAGAAAGAAACGCCCGGCGGTAGAGCCGACGCCGATCACGCTCAGCAGCAACACCGCCGAAGAGGGTGCTGCGCCGTGATCCCTTGCATACGGCACGAGATGGACGAACGGCACGAACACTCCGAATGAGCAGATAAGACAGGCGGCGTACAGGCTGAGAAAGCGGTGTGACCGGATCGCCTCGCTTACTGTGGCGCCTTCCGGCCGCGCCGATTGAGCGCCCGACTGCGGCGGATCGCCGTCGGGACCGAGGCCGTGATTACGCGGATCGTTTTCGATCAGCAACGCCATTCCTCCGCCCACGGCGGCGGCGAGAGCGCCAACTGCGAGATAGGCGTCGCGCCATCCGAGGGTATCAATGAAGAGCGAGGCCAGCGGCGGCATCACCAACGTACCGACGCCGATACCGCTTACGGCGAGACCGGAGGCAAATCCGCGACGCCGCACGAACCATCGCTGTACGGCGCCGATAGCGGGCACAAACGCGCAGCCAACGCCAAGTCCTACACCCAATCCGTAAGCCGCGTAGACCTCCGACAGACTGCGCGCCATACTCGCAGCCGCAAGACCAAGGCCGGTCAGGAGCATGCCGGCGACGGCAAGGCGGCGGGGGCCGAAGCGATCGGCGAGCGGGCCGCTGACGATCCCGAGGCTGAAGTAGAGAAAACCGGCGAGCGAGAACACCAGCGATACCGAGCCGCGCGAGGCGCCGAATTCCCGTTGCAACGGTTCGACGAAGGCGCTGAACGTATAGGCACAGCCGAAGCCGACGAAGGTCACGGCGAACGCGCCTATGACGACGAACCAGCCATAGAAGAAGCGGGGATTCGGCAATGCGGCTTCGTGGCACATGAAAGCCTCCGTTCGAATTTTTGGATTGCTCGTAGACACCGGTATAAGTGTTATATTGGTGTCGCTTGATGTCAACCGGTAAACATGCTTTACTGGTGTTTCAATGTCCAAAGCTTCCAGAAAGTTCCAGGTTCCCGACGAACTGGCAAATCTTTATGATTTCGCCAATTCGCTCGACGTCAGGCATTTCACGCATCATGGCGCGCAGCATGTGCAAGGCGACGAGCTGAAAAATCCGCGGGAACTGGGGGCATGGATGTCGCGGCGCGGGCTGCTGGCCGCGGGCGCCGAAATCGCGCCCGCAATGTTCGACACCGCACTGCAGCTGCGGACTGCCGTTCGCGCCTATCTCGAGTGCGATCTCGTCGAGCGGCGCAAGAACAAGGATGCCGTACGATTACTGAACCGGGCATTGGCGCTGTTCCCGCTCGTGGCGGAGGCGCGGAATGATCGTGGCATGGCACTGCGGACCGCGCGTGGCGATGCCCTGGCCGGGCTATCGGCAATCGTCACCGAACTTTATGACGGCTCCCTCAGGGGCACTCTGGATCGGCTGAAGATGTGCTCGGCCGAGGAATGCCGCCGGGTGTTCTTCGATCGATCGAAGCCGGCGACGCGACGGTGGTGCATGTCTACGTTGTGCGGGAACCGGATCAAAACCCGAACTTACCGCGAGCGCCATCGCAGTGCCGGTAGGGCTGTTGAGACTTAGGACTCAACTGCCTGAGCGCTGAAGCCTGCGATCATTGACTTCATGACGCTCGGCGGACTCGTTGAAGCTCGCCAACGCGCCGGAATTGTTACGCAAAAGGATTCGTGAGATCGCGGAGACGCGCGTCCGGTATGGATACCGGCGGATCCACATCCTGTTGCAACGCGAAGGTTCCTGCGTCGTATCGTCACGCGCTTGTGCCTGGACCGGCTCAAATCGGTCCGGCGCGAGCGCGAGACGTATGTCGGCTCTTGGCTGCCGGAGCCCGTTGTGGAATCGGGCGAGGACGAGCCGGACGACGTTACGTTGCCGCTGCTGATGGCAATGGAGCGTCTGTCGCCGCTGGAGCGCGCCGCCTTCTTGCTTCATGACGTGTTCGGCCCCGGCTTTGAGGAGGTCGCTGCCACGATCGAGCGAGATCCGGCCGCGTGCCGCCAGCTAGCAAGTCGCGCCCGCGCCGATGTTCGTGCAGACCGTCCACGCTATCCGGTAGCGCGGGAAAGGGGCTTCGAGATCGCGGAAGCCTTCTTCGCCGCGCCCCGAGACGGCGAGATGGAGCGCCTGCGCGCGCTGCTCGCGGCGGACATCACCGTCTATGCCGATGGCGGCGGAAAGGCGTCGGCTCACGGGGCGCCGGTCGCCGGACTCGACAACGTCATGCGGCTGTTTGCGAACTTCGCGGCTATCTTCGCCGAGGGCAGGTCTCGCCTCGTGCGCTATGGCTTTATCAACGGCCTGCCGGGGTTCATCACCATCGAGCGGGGCGACATTCTCCAGACCACCGCCCTGCAGATCGAGGATAGCCGCATCGTCGCCGTTTATGTCGTGCGTAATCCCGACAAACTCAGGCACGTGGCTGACACCGTGCATAGACGGCTGGGGCCGACCTCCGGCCATCGCAATCACACACAAAAATGGATAATGCGAGTTAACGCGCGATCAGACCGGATTTACATTACAAAGCAATTTCAATAACATAAGGGTTCGCAGTTTTATTCTGGGTGGCGCGCCAATTTTCCACCGGTTGAGATAAAACTGCGAACCCCACGTCTGTGCTGGCGCGGATGTTGGACTGCGCTCTAAGAATGCATAATTCGCGATCCGCATCTTAGGCGCAAAAGGATATCAATCTAGAGAGAAAATTTTCCGATATCCACGCCAAAAGAACGTTGCAGCATTTTTATGCCTGGACGAGCAAGCGTTAAGGCGCGACTTCCTCTTTTTCTCGCAAGCCAATTTCGTTCTAAACAGAAATTGGCAATCTGTGCGCCTACGTGACCCGCAAGATGCGGCCGCCTCTCGCTCCAATCAAGGCAGGGGCGACAGAAAATACGTCGGCTTTTTATCGGCGCGATGAGATCGATACCAAGGTTGGTGAAAAACGTTTGCCCCGACTCTGTCACTTCGCCAGCATCCCCCTCAAAGATGACATGACCGTGGCCAATTAGTGCGTCCGAGATGCCGACACCGATCAGGCCCGCCACATGGTCGTAACACATGCGCGCTGTTCTGAGTTCGTCGTCAATCTTGGATTTAGCGCGGTGGCGCGCTGGTCCATGCGGCGTCAATGCCATGATGGTCTCCAACGTCTGGGCCACCTGGGGTGATGCCAATCGATAATACCGGTGTCGTCCTTGTTTTTCGACCGCAAGAAGATTCGCGGCAAGGAGCTTCGCGAGGTGCGAACTCGTAGTCTGCGGAGTCACTCGAGCCGCGAGGCTTAGCTCAAGTGCGGTCAAAGCCCGGCCGTCCATGAGTGCTGCAAGAATTTTGGCTCGCGACACATCGCCGACGAGACTTCCAAGTTCAGCCATTTCAACCGCAATGCGGGGCATTTCTTTCTCCTATGATCCAACGCGTGTCACGGACATTGGTTCGCCGGGATACTTCGATCGTGGTCGAAGCGAAAGCCGAGAACCAACGGTGTCGCGTCACGTTGACGAGGGTAGATATAGGAAAGAGCACAATCAGAATGGAAAAATCATGATGGACTCGATTATTCCCAAACCGGACCCTCGCGACAGCGACGTGTTTACCCGCAGATCGGCCTTCGCGGTAGTTGGGGCAATCGTCGCGATGGCCAACGTTACGGCCTTTGCGCTGCCGGCCACAGCGCAGTCTCAATCTCGGCAACCCGAAGGAACGAGTACTATGAATCAAAGCGCAGTGAATGAAATCGTCCGCGGTGGCGGCCTTCTCGTCGTCGCCCAATGGGAAGCCAAGGAAGGTCAAGCGGACACGGTTGCAGGCATTCTGCGCCGCTTCTTGCCGAAGGCCCAGAACGATCCCGGAGTGAAGCTGTTCTTGATTGGTCGGGGTAAGGACAATCCCGCACAATTTCTATTTTACGAGCTCTTTGTTGACGAGGCCGCCCTCGCGGCTCACCAAACGACCGAACATTTCAAGAGCTTGATCGCGGGAGAGGCGCTTCCACTTCTTTCTAAACGCGAGCGCGCGCAGTACTCGCTTCTCCTTTCGCCGGCTCTTGGTGACGCTGGTCCTGGTTGAGATAGCGTGTCAATCGACTCGGAATTTTAGTAGTTTGCTCAAAAAAAGTCTGTGCAAATTTGACCAGTAAAATGCTGTTGCATCTGTCGTCTCTCCGTCGACTTTCCGGACGCGGCGGCGGCTAGCTTTCTCATACCGCCGTCGCTGCTTGCATTCGTCGATTTATACTCCAGGGATGATGAGCGCTGCTCTGTTGTTGCCCTGTAGCGGCACATGATGTGAGCATTCGAGTCGATCGGCGAAATTTACCGCGATACTTCGGTCGCGACCGAAGTGTTTTGCCGGAACAAGCCCTCATAAGGGGCGTTGCATTGATAGTATTTCAATCGTGGAGGGGATGAACCGTGCCGTTAACACTCCCCAAACTCGATCCGAAAGAGGAGCATTTCCGCATCTCCAGTCCGTTGGAGGGGCTCACGCTGTTCCTGCGTTATTTGCCACCGAATGTGCACCAGACGGACGTATCTAAGATCGTGCTTTACGTTCATGGCGGCTCGTTTCCGTCAGCCCTATCGGTAGCCCATCGCTTCAATGGCCGCTCCTGGCGCGATGAACTGACCGACGCCGGATTTCACGTCTGGGGCCTCGACTTCCTGGGCTTTGGTGGCTCAGACCGTTATCCGGAGATGGGCGAGCTCGCCGACCATAACCCCGTGCTCTGTCGCACCGAAGCAGCGAGCCAGCAGATCGAACGGGCCGTGCGCTTCATTAGCGATCATCATGGCGCACCCAGAATCTCGATCATCGCGCATTCGTGGGGCACGATCGCGGCCGGCCGTTTCGCTGGGCGCTGCCCCGACCTAGTCGAGCGGCTCGTGTTTTTTGGGCCCGTCACGTGGCGCCCGAAGAGGGCGGAGCCTCAGTCCTTTCCCGCTTGGCGCCTCGTCTCACTCAAGGACCAATGGGACCGGTTCACTGCCGAGGTTCCATCGGGCGAGCCGGCTGTTCTCTCGAAGCGCCACTTCGACGAATGGGGATCTCTCTATATGGACACAGACTTGGAGAGTCGGACCCGCTCGCCGGCGAGCGTCAAGACGCCGAGCGGGCCGTGGCAGGACATCGCCGCCGCTGGCGCAGGCGATCTCGCTTACGACCCTGGCCTCATCAGCGCGCCTGTCGCGATTATCCGCGGCGAGTGGGACAGCCTCGCTACCGACGTCGATGCGCGCTGGCTTTTCGATGCGCTGAAAGCGTCACCTATGATACGCGATGTGAAAATCGGACGTGCCACCCACCTCATGCACTTAGAAGAAAATCGCTACGCGCTTTACCGCGAGGCGCAGACATTTCTTGAAGATTGCGATTACCAGCCGGGCGCATCGCTAACCAGGCGCGTCATCAAGATAGGGAGTAGCCACAATGTTCGCCGTGATATTCATAGTCCAGCCTAAGAAGGATCGGTTCGACGACTACCTGAATCTTGCCAAGCTCCTGAAGCCCGATCTTGAGAAGATCGACGGCTTCATCGACAATGAGCGCTTTAGCAGCAAGCGCACCGAGGGGCGGGTGCTGTCACTATCGACTTGGCGCGACGAGAAGGCGGTCATCCGCTGGCGCACCCTTGGCGTCCATCACGAAGTCCAGGAAAAGGGTCGGTTCGAGGTCTTCGAGGATTACCACTTGCGTGTCGGCGAGATCGTCGCAGACAACGAGATCCCCAGAGGTCAAGAACTCCACGAAATGCGCTTCGATGAAACTGAGATCGGCAACGCTAAGGTCGTGACAATCAGCGAATTGTCGCCGACCCAGGGCAACAAGCCGGCCAGCGCTGATCTTGGGGCCGATCTAGGGCTGTCGAAAAGCGGCGTCGATGGCGTCATCGATCAGGAGGTCTTCGAGAGCATCTACAATCCCGGCAAACTGCTGCTTCTCGCCTCGTGGCGTGATAGGGCCGCCGCCGAGCATTGGAAACCGAGGGCGTTAGTCGGGGGCAAACTGCGCCATCGCAATGTTCGGGTCATCCGTGACTATGGGATGTCCGATCGCCGCGAGGCGCCCCAATTCTATCCGGAGGTCAAGAAAACTGTTCAAAAAACAGAGCGTGCAGCCATTGTAGGATAGTAAACAGTCGTGCCGGACAAGGTGAATCGGTTCGACGCAAGACGGGCCGATAGCATAATGAGAGGCGACGCGCCCCGATTGAGCGAGCGTCTAATGCTGTGGGACGGCTCCTCCACCGGCACGTGAGTGCCATGAATGGGCGCTGTTATGCGTTACGTGAGCGGCACGAGGACGAGGCGAAAATGCCCGCCTGAGATTTCAAAGAGGCCGCTGATAGCTGGCGCTGATCCGGACATGCCGAGCGCGCCACTACGCGGAAAGAGGCCTGCGAGTTGACCAGCCCTCTTTGAATTAGATCGCGATTTCAATAACATAGGGGTTCGCAGTTTTGTTCTGACTGGCGCGCCATCACATTTTGTCCATTATTGGAAGGAGCGGACATTGATCAGCCATCGACCACGTCGGACCTTTCGTTTCTGGGGCTACACGGGGCTACACGCACTCACGCACGAACCCCAACAGCCGCAATCGTGCTTCCGATCGAAAAATTCTAAGTCTTTTGCCTGTCAACAATTTTTGCATTTGAGTACCCTTCCGCATATATCCTGTTGACAGTCTGGTGGTTTCCTAAACCGAAGGTCGGAGGTTCGACTCCTCTCGGGACCGCCAGCAAAATCAATGAGTTATGATTGTTTTTCGCACACGAACGTTTCGTGAAATTGTCGTTGGGCAACATCCTGGGCAACATTGTGCAAAACTCGCGGGGCGCTGTTATGTCGCTCGCCGGTGTCATGACGCGTCGATTACGCCCAAACGCCTCAGCTAGCTCCTAAACGAGTCTGCGAGGCAGGCTACAGCAAGACGACATTCGGGGTCCTTCCCGCAAGTGACGATTGCGCGGTCGCCGCCGCCCGGAATTGCAATCGGTGGTAAACTGTAAGTAGGGGACGAGCGAATAATCTAGGGGTTCCGAAATAGCAATCCGAATTGTGCGGGGACTATTCAGGTTATGGATCGTCGCATCAGTGCTCTGGATCACCGGCGTGGTCGCCACGACGGAGTGGGGATGGTACCTGACCTATCAGCCGGTGGTCGCCGGTGAACAACCTCCCGGTAGACTTCGATCTACGACCGACACCTGCCATACGGCAAAGAAGGCCGAGGAATGTTCGGCCATGCTCACGGCGGCAGGCAAAAATCCTTTCGACGCTTACGATTTGAAGTGGACGGATGCTGGCTGGGCTTTTCCAGATAACGCAGATTTAGTGCAAACGGGCATAAGTTGGGAAAGAGTTGGGCCACGCGCCGGGCTCGCATTCATTCCGCCAATGCTTGTACTTGTGATCGGCTCGGCCTTGGGTTGGGCGTTTAGAGGGTTTTCGTGAATGACGGCCAATACCGGCCTTTCGGGCTGTTAAGAGACGGTAGCGATGCCCATGACCCCTGACGAACAGCGAGACGCTGATGAGGTTTACGAAATATCGGACAAGGCATTCGTGGATGGCATTGAACTGTTGCACCTCATCGAGGTCATGCAAGGTCAAAATAAGGACCCCATAAATGCAAAGCTATCAGCGGCGGGCGCTGCCGGTGCAGCTATGGTGGTTCGGAACGGTTTGCTATCGCGCATCGTGTTGTTTTTGGCTGGCGCGTATGCGGTACCTAGGCCCGGCGATTTACATCTCCGACGAGCCTTCGATCTCTTACAGCAACCCGCCGTTCGCGACGAACTCGGGCTAAGAGGATCGCCGACCCTTTTGGACGATTCCACACGACTATGGGCGCAATGTAAGGGTGACCATCGGCTCCGTCCGATCAAACATTTTCGGGACAAGTTTACGGCCCATTTGAGCACGCCAAATGATGGTATCTCGCTTCCGAGCTACGTTGATGTTTTCAGTTTCGCACAAGATACGATGAAGGTCATCGAGGCGCTCGCACGTGGCACCGGCGCTCGATGCGAGCCGCTATCGGACTGGCAACAAGCGGCCGAACAAGCGGCTGGCCGGTTTTGGAGCGTTTGGAGATGAGGAAGGCGGGCGCTCAAGCGCGCCTCGAAATCTCGCCCTAGCGGCATATGGTCGGACGACGACTACGACGTGTTCGACGGCGACCGGCACATCGGGCGGATCATGTGGACCCACGCTGCGAGCCGGGAGGCGGCGAGGGCGGATTTTAAGGCGCGGTGGGTGCGCTGACGCCATCGGGCAGCCGGATAATTTGCTCGATCTATTGCGACAATTTCAGGCGCGGCGGTGGGATCAGCGCGGCGAGCGCCCGGCGGCGGATGTCGGTGATGGTGCGGGCGGTCATCCTCGCATTCTGACGCCGGATGGCTCACTCTGGCACTTCAAATCGCGCGTTCACCCCCTCTACGACTCGCTTCGCCCAACTCTGGTATTTTGACAGATTTCGATCCTGTGCTCGGAGCGACGCAAATTCAACAGTGGCGCGGGTGCCAACGTCCACGGTCACATACCTAGGTGAACCATCGGCGAGTATCGGCGCCTCTGTTTTGATAGGTTGTCGAGTTATCTTTGAGGCTGCAACGACGTGCGGATCAATTGTTGTCATGCTCGACATCGGTTCTTGCAATGTAAAGGTGATGCTGCATACGTAGGTTCGCAGCGCCACCGAGTTTTTCGTTATATCCAAGAGCGCATGCGGCGGAAGGCAAAGCGATGCCTTGTCTCCCATCAGTATTCCAATGGGAACGTCCGCGAACATATTGCCCGCCGCTTTAAGCTTTTTTTGTATCATGTCTTTGGTGACCAAAGTGCATTCATCGGGCTTACTCACCCGCATCCACTGAGTCGTTGTGCCAAGGCTGGTCTTGAAAACTTTTGTGTCGAGTTGCCAGTCCGACTGCTCGTCGAGCAAGAACGAGATGATTGAAAGGATTCCTAAATCGCGAGCGATTTTTGGCGCGTCATCTCTGGAGAGCGGCGGAGAAGCTACCGCGAGAGCTTTGCTCGCCTCAGCTTCAATGAACAGGTTGCGGTAGCTAAAAGCCACAGTCATCGACGGATTATATGCGCGCGGGCTATGAACTTCCTTGCTCTGATAGTCCGTAACAAATTCGACCGCGAAATCAGTTGAGGTCGATGAGCTTTTCAGGTCGAACAGAATTTGCAGTATAAAAACCACGCACGCGCCCAACACCGCACCAAGTCCGAGCCCGATATTTCGAGAGCCGCCGTTTAACCAAGCGACGTACCCTCCGCAAATGATAGCGATTGCTAAGCTAAAACCGCCAACCCACAACGCGTACTTGACCGGATCGTGCATTGGAATCCCCAAGCTATCCTCATTCGCCGCTACCGATTGTATACAGCGCGTCACGGACTTCTAGGTCGATCTCGCTGATGTCGTGCGCGTTCAAGTGAGGTAACCGCTGCGCCACGCGGGAGGGCACCGCCAGCATACCAGCGCGCACGGTGCGCAGCACGCCCGCCCATTCTGCCTCGACCGCCGATGCCTCGACAAGCTCGCCGCGCAGTTTTTTGCCCGTGGTCTCGGCGAGCGCGGCTGAGGTGACCACGTCATCCATGACCGTGCTTAGCCAATGTCCGCTCTTGTCCAGTAGCGGACAAAATATTGCAGTGCCGCGAATGTCCGCTTTGTGCCAATAGCGGACTCTCGCGCTGCAACAAAATCGAGAAGATTTAATAGGGAAAATCTGCGATTGGGGGACACGACGCAGGCGGTTGGTGGCCGGCATCCATCAACCTCAGATTCATGAGGTCATGCGGTGCGCTTAACCCGCGTTTCGATTTCGCCGCGGAGCATCCCGAAATCGATCGGCTTGGTCAGAAGCGCCTCGGCGCCGTTCTCCAGCGCCTTGCGCTTCGTCTCCGCATCGCCATAAGCAGTGATCATGATGATTGGAACATCCGGCCGCATGGCCTTCGCTTTGGGCAGGAGCTCAAGGCCGCTCATCCCCGGCATGTTGATGTCG
>OBLU010003035.1_pt1 | contig 15253 bp, 11 predicted proteins | sample 1518681 | NCBI WGS metagenome assembly OBLU01 (sample SAMEA3539304, study PRJEB22396) | soil metagenome | biome: tundra; feature: field; material: soil | place: USA | collected 2010-05 | depth 0.15 m
CTGCCGCAACTGTTCGAGGTCAGCCGGCGCGCGGTGGAGACCGCGTGGCTGAATATCGTGCTGTTCGCGGGAGCGCTGAATCTGCTGGCTGTGCTGGCCTGCGCCACCGGGAAACTGGGCCCGATGGGGGCCGCTCTCACGCACCAGCTTGCCTCCTTCTGCGTGATGATGAATTCGCTGCGGCTGTTGAGAGTGGAGGGCAGTCATGGGTGGTGGAGCCGCCCCCGCGCTTGGCTCGGCAGGCTGCGGGAGATCGACGCGAGAGCACCAGTCCGGGCTGCGCTCGGATGGACAAGGCAGAGGCTTATCCCATTGGCCTGCTCGGTGTTGCTCCTCAACGGATTCTACGCACTCGGGCCGGACGAAGAGGGCGTGATCGAGCGGTTCGGCAGGAAGATCGCGCCATTCAGCATGCCCGGGCTGCACTACAAGCTGCCTTGGCCCATCGAGCGGCTGACGCGCCTGGCGGCGCACCGCGTGAGGGTAGTGGAGATCGGGTTCCGGTCGAACAGCGGCGCGGCCTACGCGGAGCCCTCGGCGTACGAGTGGAACGTGCCGCATCGCGGCGGAAGGTTTGAGAGCCGTCCGGAGGAATCGTTTGCGCTCACCGGCGACCAGAACATGATCGAGCTGAACGCCAGCGTGCACTACGACGTGCCCCATGCGGACGCCTTTCTCTTCCGGCAGTTGGACGGCGACGCCACGGTGCGCGCGGCGGCGGAATCGGTCATCCACGGGATTGCTTCGACGACGCCGCTGGACGCGCTGCTGACCACCGGCCGTGAGGCCGTGGAGGCCCTGGCGCAGGTGCAACTGCAGCGGCGCCTGGACCGGTACGAGACCGGCGTGCGCGTGATCCGGGTGAAATTGGAGGATGTCCATCCTGCGGGCGATGTAGTGGATGCGTTCCGCGATGTCTCGGCGGCTTACGAGGAGAAGAATCGCGCCATCAACGAAGCGCAGGGATATCGCAACGAGCAGATCGCGCTGGCGCGGGGGGCCGCGCGGGCGCTAGGGGAGAGCGCGCGGGCCTACGCGCTGGGACGCATCAACCGGTCGGACGGCGATGCCGGCCGGTTCGCATCGCAGGAGCAGGCGTACCGCACCGCGCCCGGGGTAACGGAGACGCGGCTCTACCTGGAAGCCATGGAGCAGGTCCTGCCGGGCAAGAAAAAGCTGATCGTGGATTCGGGCAAGGGGCACAGACACCTGCTGCTGCTCGAGGACGGCGTGGAGATTGCGCCGCCGGGCGCGGCGATCGCTGGGGCGATCAACGGGGCAAAGGAGTAGAACGATGCTGGAGCCATATCGACGGTATCTGCCGGCAGCGGCGGGAGTGGCGCTGGGGCTTCTCGCCTGGCTGTCGTTTTTCGCCGTGCGCGAGACCGAGTTCGTGCTGGTGACGCAGTTCGGCCGGCCGGTGCGGACGGTGACGGAAGCGGGGCTCAGCGTGAAGTGGCCGCTGCAGAGCGCGATCTATTTCGACCGCAGGCTGCGCGTCTACAATCCGCGGCCTTCGGAGTTTCTGACGCGCGATAAGAAGAACGTGGTGATCGAGAACTATGTGGCGTGGAAGATCCAGGACCCGAACCGGTTCGTGCAGACGGTTGGCGACGCCACGGCGGCGGAGATGCGGCTCCACGACATTGTCTGGTCGGGGCTCTCGGCCGCGCTGGGCTCGCACGATATGGACTCGCTGGTGGGCACGGATGCGGCGGCACTCGAAACCACTTCTCTGCTGGACAACCTGGCGGCCATCACGGGTGGGGCGGCGCTGGAGCAGTACGGCATTCAGGTGGTGGACGTGCGCATCAAACGGCTGAACCTGCCGGAACAGAATAAGCAGAGCGTGTATGCGCGCATGCGGGCGGAGCGCGAACGCATCGCGCGCCAGTACCGCGCGGAGGGCGAGGAGCAGGCGTTGAGCATCCGTGCCGATGCGGACCGGCAGAAGGAGGAGATACTCTCGGCGGCCTACCGGGAGGCGGAGAAGGTGAAGGGCCAGGGCGATGCCGAGGCGACACGGATTTACGGGCAGGCGTACTCGAAGAACCCGGGATTCTACCGGCTGCTGCGGACGCTGGAATCGTACCGCAAGGTGCTGGACGATAAGACCACCGCGATCCTGAGTTCCGACTCGGAACTGCTGCGGGTATTGGCGAAAGGGGAGTCGGCGGCGCGATGAGCACCATCCCGCTGGAGTTGGAGAGCGCGGTCGTAGAGACGCAGCCCCGGCCGCCGCGGCCCGAAGTGCGGCGGCTGACGCGGCGCTGGGTGTGGGTGGCGTTGGCCGCGGCATGGGTGGCATCCGGGCTGTATTTGGTGGGTCCGGACCAGCAGGCGGTGGAGACTCTGGCAGGCCGCGTGGTCGCGCCGCGGGTGATGCCGGGATTGCACTATGCGCTTCCCTGGCCCATCGAAAGCGTCACGAAGCTGAAGGTGCGGCAACTGCAACGCCTGGTGGTCGGCGGCGACCTGCCGGACAGCGTGCTGGGGCGGACGCAGGCGGCACGGTCGCAGTTCCTGACCGGCGATCAGAACCTGATCCATCTGCGCGCGGTGGTGCAGTATTCCGTCGGGACGCCGGCGGACTACCTGTTCCGGTCGGAGAATCCGGTGCAACTGGTGGGCGCGGCAGTGGAGGCGGAACTGGCGCGCCGGGTGGCGTGGCGCACGGTGGACGCGGTGCTGACCACAGAGCGGATCGCCATCCAGAACGACGTGCGGGCGGCTGCGCAGAAGCTCTTGAATCTCTACCGCGCGGGAGTGGTGCTTTCCTCCGTGAACATCGAGAGCGCGGCGGCGCCGCCGGAAGCCGCCGAAGCGTTCCGCGACGTGGCCAGCGCGCGCGCCGACACGTCGCGGATCGTCAGTCAGGCTCAAGGCTTCGCTAACGACCTGATCCCGAGGGCGCGCGGCCAGGCCCGGCAACTTCTAGAGGAGGCCGCGGGGTACCGCCAGAGGAAGATCGATGAGTCAACGGGCGACGCGTCACGATTCAACCAGGTGGCCGCCGAGTACGATCGTGCCGCCCAGGTGACGCGGCGGCGGCTGTACCTGGAGGCGATGGAGGAGGTCCTGCCGCGCATTCGGAAGCTGATTGTCGATCCGTCCGGCAATCTCGACCTGACCATCATTCGCAAGGGCGAGATGCCCGCTGGAGCGAAACGCTAGATGAAACGGAACACGCGGGCACGCGTATTAGCGGTGGCGGCACTGCTGGGAGCGTTAGCGGCGGGGAGCGCGCGCAAGGCTGGGTGGTTCGGGGGCACGGCCACGCCCGCCGCCACGGATGAAGAGGCGATTTCCGCGGCCGTCTACGCCACCATGAATGCGGCGCGGGCTGGAGACGTAAGCCGCTACCTGGCCGGTTACACGGGGCCGATGCAGGTGGCTCTCCAACGGTCGCTAGACGATAGCGGCCGCGCGGCGTTCGCGCGGTATTTAATTAGCTTGGATGCCGGAGTGAAAGGTCTGGCTGTCTCGGTCGAGGTCGGCGGAGGGCGGGAAGCCAAGGCCCGGGTGGAGCGTGTGTACCAGGAGCGGAACGAGGTGCAGGTGGTGTACCTGGAGAAGGAAACGGGGGCTTGGCGAATCGCGCGAACCGACGGCGATCAAGCGGTCAAGGCGGCGATCCGGTACGGGACGCCGATCCGGTGACGCTTGCAAGCTGGGAGCGCGCGACGAGGACATCGCGCGGCAGCGGGACAAATCGCAAGGGCTGTACAACCCAGTCTACGCAGCGATGGTGGAGAGCCTGGACGAGGGCGTGGGACAGGTAGTGGCTGCTATCGATCGCGCCGGCGTCGCGGATCGCACGACGTGGTCCCAACGGTGTTGCCCGCTTTGGGCTCGCCGATGCCGGCTTCGTGGTTGGAGATCCAGTGGCGGACTTCAAAAACCAGTATCTTCTTCGAGGGCCCCTCTTCGAATTCATACGACGAGGGTTCTACCTGACTGCCGACTGGCGGGGAAAAGGTCGCCGAATTTTGACGGTTCCTCTTGTAATGATAAAATGACACCCATGAAGCGCACTCTCGTTGCCCTCAGTCTCTCGCTGCTGCTCGGAGCCGTTGCGTTTGCAGCCGACGCGACCGGTAAGTGGAAGGGCTCCTTTGAAGTTCCCGGAGGCCCCGTGCTGAGCCTCACCTTCGACCTGAAAGCCGCCGGCGGCGCCTTGACGGGAGTTGTGATCGGACTGCCGCCGAAGCAGGACGGACTGGAAATCAAAGACGGCAAAGTGCAGGGTGATAGCCTCTCGTTCTGGATCATGTCGGAGTATCAGGGCAGCCCGATCAAGCTCCTCTACGACGGCAAGGTGTCGGACGGCCAGATCAAGTTCACCATGGGAACCGAAGACGGCGGCTGGAGCACGGAGATTGTAGCCAAGCCCGTCTAACTTAAGACTGTCCGACTTCCCGAATCGTGGCTGCCGCCCCACGCATGGCCGTGACGAAGCCGCATGGCTCGCCTGTTTCAGGTATTTCTACGCTAACGGGCGCGCCGCGCGCAGCCCAGGAGGCCCGGCTTGTCAACGATTCTTTACGGCCCCAGGGGGTCTGGTATGCACTCAGGCGGCGGCATCAGCATGCGGAACGGCGCATTCCCATGCACGCTTGTCGTCGGCCGGCACGTAACCGAGCGTCTCCAGATAGCCTTCGCAGAGCGCTACGCACGGGGCGCCGCCGAATGCCACCCACTGCTCGAAGCCAGGATTGCATGGAGATGACGATTTGGCGATCGGCCCTAATCCCGGCGCAGAACCAAGGTATTGTATAAACTAACAGCACTCCAAGCACGGACTGGGCGCGGCAGGAGGTGTTTGCCACATGATTCGAATCTCCACTCTCGCTATTTGCGTTGCGCTTTTTGGGAACCAGACAAGCGCACAAACAGCGGATGCCAGCCGGCGGCCCTATCAGGTGCGCTGCGCCGGCTGCCACGGCGAGGATGGAACCGGCGGCGGACACGGCCCCAACATCGTAGAAGTCCGCCGGCCCCGCGCTACGTCGAAAAACGAAGTGCGCGATTTGATTCTGAAGGGCATCCCCGACGGAGGCATGCCGGCCTTCCAGATTCCCTTCGAGGAAGCCGACGCCATCGCGGTTTTCGTGATGGCGTTGAAGACGCCTGCGGCCGGCGCCGCGGCGGTGGGTGAGGCCCCGCCGGGCAACCCCGCGGCGGGCGAGCGCTTCTTCGCCGGCAAGGGGAACTGCGCGACTTGCCACATGGTGCGGGGACGCGGCGGCGTGCTGGGCCCCGATCTTTCGGCCATCGGCCGCGACCGCAGGCCCGCGCAGATCGAACAGAAACTGCGCGATCCCGAAGCCGCGGTGGCTACTCCGGCGGGCCGCGGTGGCCGTGGGGGACGCGGCGGTCCGCCTCCCTACCGCGCCGTGACCGTGCGCACTCGCAACGGCCAATCCATTCGCGGCATCGCTAAGAACGAAAGCGCCTTCGACCTGCAATTGCTGGGCATGGATGGCAAACTCCACCTGCTCTCGAAGGACCAGGTGGCCGAAGTGGTGCCCGAGAAAACTCTCATGCCGAAGGTTGAGGCCACCCCGGACGAAATGCGCAATCTAGTCGCCTACCTAAGCCGGCTCACCCCCGATCCGAATGCCAAAGCGACCTTGTCCGCCGGTGAAATTGGCCCCGGGGTTCCGTTCGCGGACGTGGCCTACCCAAAGCCCGGCGCCTGGCCCACCTACGACGGCAACCAGAGCGGCAACCGCTTCAGCCCGCTCACACAGATCGACACCAGCAACGTCGAGCGCATGGCGCCCAAATGGATGTTCACCATTCCCGGCGCCCCGCGCGCGCTGGAAGTCACGCCCGTGGTTGTGGACGGCGTGATGTACGTCACCTCGGTGAATGAAGCCTACGCGCTCGATGCCCGCAGCGGCCGCGAGATCTGGCACTACAGCCGGCCGCGTTCGCAGGGTCTGGCGGGCGACGCCGCGAGCGGCATCAACCGCGGCGTAGCGGTACTCGGCGACCGCGTGTTCATGGTCAGCGATAACGCGCACCTGTTCGCGTTGCATCGATTCACCGGCCAACTCATCTGGGACGTCGAGATGGCGGACTCCCATGAAAACTACGGGTCCACCAGCGCGCCGCTGGTGGTCAACGACTTGGTAGTCGCCGGCGTCTCCGGCGGAGACGAAGGCATCCGCGGGTTCCTGGATGCCTACAAGGCCTCGACCGGCGAGCGCGTCTGGCGATTCTGGACCATTCCAGCGCCGCGCGAGGCGGGGTCGGAAAGTTGGAGCGGGCGGGCGCTGGAACACGGTTGCGGCGCCACGTGGCTCACCGGCACCTACGATCCGGAAAGCAAGCTGCTTTACTGGCCCACCGGCAATCCATGCCCCGACTACAACGGCGACGAACGTAAGGGAGACAATTTGTACACAGCCTCGGTGCTGGCGCTCGACCCCGCCGTCGGGAAACTGAAATGGTATTACCAGTTCACGCCGCACGACCTCCACGACTGGGACGCCACCGAAACGCCGGTGCTGGTCGACGCGCAGTTCCACGGCCAACCGCGCAAGCTGATGCTCCAGGGCAACCGCAACGGATTCTTCTACGTGCTGGACCGCGTGACCGGCAAGGTTCTGCTGGCCGAACCCTTTGTCAAGAAGATCACCTGGGCCAGCGGCATCGGCCCCGATGGCCGGCCCAAGTTGCTGCCGGGGAATGAGCCGACCGTGGAAGGCCAGTTGGTGTGCCCGGCTGTGGCCGGGGCGGCGAACTGGCCTTCCACAGCATTCAACCCGGCAACCGGGTTGTATTACATGTTCGCGGAGGAGTCCTGCAACGTCTACACCAAGAACGATCAGTGGTGGGAGGCGGGCAAATCGTTTTATGGCGGAGGCACGCGCCGCCCCCCTGGCGACAACGTGTCGGGGAAATTCCTCAAGGCCATCGATATCCAGACGGGCAAGACCGCTTGGGAAATATCGGACGTGGGCGGAGGGATTCTGGCAAGCGGCCTCATGGCCACAGCCGGCGGACTCATCTTCTATGGAGACGGCAACGGCGCCTTCATCGCAGCCGACGCGAAGAACGGTAAGTTGCTGTGGCACTTCAACACCGGCCAGAGTTGGAAAGCGGGTCCAATGGCTTACACCGTGGACGGAAACCAGTACATTGGTATGGTCGCGGGATCGACTATTCTCACGTTCAGTTTGAGGTAACGGAAAGGAATGCCAAAGTGCGGGACAAAACAATGAGAGCATGCAGCCGGCGGCCACGAGAGTCTGGAGCGAAAGAGTGAACACATAGAGGCGCTTGAAATCGATGTAGCCCCGGTCCAACGGACCCCCGCCACATTGCATCTGGCCGCGATGTGGAAGATAATCATACCCGGTAGTCCCGATCATGGACATTCCAAACAGGAGGTCCTGGCTAGGCCTCCTTTTCTGCCTGCCCACTGCCCTGTTGGGTGCGAACCCGGGAACGCCCGATTCCTGGATCCCGGCGCGCTGGCCGGGAGGGCCACTCGAACTGTACCAGCGCGCCAAGGCCAAGACGCCGCCCGCCGATACGGCGGTTCGCGAAACGATTGCCAATTGGTATGACCCGGCGACTCTGCACCTGCTGGAGGGATCGCCGGTTAACTGCCTGCTGCTCACCTGGAGCGCGGGCGCTGACGCCGAACTCGAGTTGCGGCAACAGCAACTCGTTAAAATCTATACCACCGAGGCCCATCAGCGAGGCGTCGCTATCCTGGGGTTGGTGTATCCCGGCGCGGACCCGTCAAAGTTTGTCGCAGCCGCCGCGGCCGCGCGCCTGGATGGCCTGGCGCTCGATGGTGAGTTCCCCGTCGGATTTATCGAGCAGGTAACCAGGGCTTTAGCCTCATCAAACAGCCACATGGTAGCGATACCGATTGTGACCGCCGCGGCATCCGTACGCACGGCCGAAGGTCCGGTGCCGGCTGTCGAGGGAGTTTCGCCCAGCGCTCGCAATCTTTCGGAAATGGGTATCCGCGGCGCGCCGTCGAGCGAACCCTGGATCCAGTCCAATGTCTGGCTAGTGCGCTCCTTTCGCCTCGCGCCGGTCTGGCGGCCTGTCTGGATCGGCTATCAGCCCGATGGCGGTACCGCAGCGGACTATGCCCGGTCCGTGGCGGATGCGGCCGTAGCCGGAGGCCGCTGGATCGTCGCCCTCGACGATGGGTTGCGCGCGAAGTTGAGCCGCCAGGACAGCGCCGCAGTGGCCACCTGGCATGGCATCGGAGCCTGCCTCAAGTTCGCCGAGGATCATGCGGAGTGGCGCAGTTTCGTACCGTTCGGCAACCTCGGGATTGTCCTGGACACCGCCGCTAAGGATCCGGAGATGGCGGATGAGTACCTGAAGCTGGTGGCGCGCCGCCAGGTGCCCTACCGCCTGATCGTGCGCTCCGAACTCAGCGCCGCGTCGCTCGCCGGCTTTCGGGCGGTGCTGGCTACGGAACTCGCTCCTCTAAGCGAGGCCGAGAGAAAAGTACTGAAGGCGTTCGCGGAGAATGGCGGCCTGGTCGTGGCCGGACCCTCGTGGGGCGATCCTCCGAAGAACGAGCCATTCGTCGATATCCCGGTGGGGAAGGGCCGTGCGACGGTCTACAAGGACCCGGATCCCGAGTCGGTGGCCCGGGACATGCGGGATTTGTTGTCGCACAAAGAAGCAGGATTTGTCGCGTTCAATGTGCCGTCCGTCATTACCTACGCAAGCAGCGGCGGCAAGCGCCTTCTGGTCCAGTTGCTGAACTATGCCAACTCTCCGTCCACGGCGATCACAATCCGGGTCAGCGGGAGCTTCAAGACCGCGCGCCTGTTCACCCCCGGCGCCGTGCCCCTCAATCTGGACATGAAGGCGGCGGACGGCCAAATCGATGTAACCATCCCAAAGCTCTCTTTGTGGGGTGGGGTGCTCTTGGAATAACGTGGCACCAAACGAGGAGAAGTCACATGAAAGACGCTAACGGTAATGTTACACGGCGTGATTGGCTCGCCGTCTCGGGGCTGGCGGCGAGTGCGCTTTCCGCCAGGCGCGCCCAGGCTGCTCCCCAAGCCCCGGCGCGCACGCCTCCGGCGGCTCCGGTGTCGATTGCGAAGGTTCGCAGCTACGAGGAGGACCTGGTCGCCCAATTCCGGACCATGTTCGACCAGGTCGGCGGCATTGGCGGCCAGGTTCAGGGTAAGACGGTAGGCATCAAGGTGAACCTGACCGGCGGAAACCGCTTCGAGGGATACACCGCGGGCGACACTCACTGGGTGCACCCCAGAGTGGTCGGGGCCGTCACTGCGGTGCTGGGCCAACTGGGAGCCAAACGCATACGGATCCTGGAGAGCGCCGGCGGGCGGAGACCGGACGCCAAGCTCGAAGACAAACTGTTGCAGGGTGGATGGGACGTGGCCGCGCTCAAGAACGCTGCGCCGCTGGTGGAGTTTGAAGACACCGATGGGCTCGGCTTCGGCAAGCAGTACTCCACCTTCAAGGTCAAGACCAAGCCCCACATTTTCCCGGCCTTCCAACTGAACCACTCGTACGAAGATTGCGATTTCTTCGTGAGCATCGGTAAGGCCAAGGGGCACGAGGAGATGGGCATCACCATGTCCATCAAGAACATGTTCGGCGTGACGCCCACGGCCCTTTACGGCGGTCGAGAGGCGATCTTCCACTACGGGCAGGTACAGGCGCCCGCGGGCGCGCCGGCAGAATTGAACCCCCAATCGAACCGCTACGAAGGCTGGCGCCTGCCGCGGATACTGGTGGACATCATTGGGGCACGGCCGATCGACCTGGCGATCAACGATGCGATCGTCTCCACCGTCGGCGGAGAGGGTCCGTGGGTGCTGGGCGCCAAGCCCATCAAGCCGGGATTTCTGGTGGTCGGGCGGAATTGCGTGAATACCGATACGGTTACCATGGCAACCATGGGCTACAATCCGCGTGCGGGACGGCATGAGGCTCCGTACCGCCTTTACAAGGGCCCCACGAACCATCCCAAAGAGCAACTGATGCCGGCCGATGAGACATTCCAGTACGCCGACAACATGATGTTGCTGGCCGAAGCGGTGGGAATTGGCTCGGCGGACCTCGACAAGATCGACGTTCGCGGCGTGCCCATCAAGGACGCGGTCTATGACTACGAAGCCTTCTGGAAAAATCAGATGCCGATTCCGAAGGGGAAGGCCTGACAGGCGGTTGGCGGGATTGGGGAATGAGGAGACTAATATGAGCGAAGCGAATCGACGTAATTTCATCGGACGTGGAGTGGCTGTGGCAGCGGCCGCAACGGCGGCCGCTGTTCCCGGGAAAGCCCAGGAGAAGGCCACGAAGAAGGTGATTTACCGGAACGGCAAGAAGCCGGAGAAGACCCCGCTGTTCAACGGCACGGTGTCTTATGGCAACCTGATCTTCATTTCCGGCGTTGGCTACCACCAGGAAGGCGACATCAAGGTGCATACCAAGGGCGTCCTCGATCAGATCAAACGGCAGCTCGAGAGCGTGGGGTCGTCGATGGAGAAGGTCCTCAAGTGCAATGTCTACCTTAGCGACTTGAAAGACTATGCGGGGATGAACGAAGTCTTCCAGGGCAGCTTCGGCGACGAGCCTCCCGTGCGTACGACGATTGCGGCCGCGGGCGGCATCCCCGGTAACTCGCTGGTTGAGATCGACGTGATCGCGTGCATCTAGTGGTCTGCGGCAAACAGAATCACGAGTATCCATTTAACTGTGGGGCAGCCAATCCTGGCTGGGGTCCCCTCTGGGGACGGCTTTCCAGCCGGCGCTTGCGGGGATCGAAGACCGACGCATGGCGCGAAAGAGCCGCCTGAAAGGCGGCTGCAGGCAAGATTGCCTGCCCCACTAAACCGGCAACATTTCGGCCGCACTGCAGCAACGCTGGCGCGCAACTGTTTGTAGACATCAATGAGCTCCAATGGCGGACTTAAGGCATTCCTTATCCGAAATTCCAGGCCGGCTACCAGAAGGAGACCATTGGGGAGCGTAAAAAGTCGAGTGAGGGGTTGTTTCAAGAGTTCCATGGGTGGATACTGTCTTTGTCTGGCCGTAATGCCTGAATGGAGATCTGGGCTTCAGACCGTTTTCACACATCAGGAGTCGTGTATGCCTGCAATCACGAGAAGGAAGTTTGTCGGGAAATCGGCGACGGATGTCGCTCTGGCCGGGTTGCTCTCCGCGGCCGCACGGGAGCTTCATGCGGATCCGATTGGGATACCCGTCGGGAGCCAGACGTATCCCCACCGGCAGAGAATTAAGGACGGCGACTTTGCCGGGCTGTGCAAGGATATGGCGGGCCTTGGCGTTGGGAGCCTGGAGCTGTGCTCGCCGGGGTACGGCGAGTTCGCCAGCCTGTCCGACGGGAAGCAGACCAGGAAAGTGTTGGAGGATCATGGGCTGAAGTGTCCGAGTGCTCACTTCGAGATGAATGAACTCCGGACCAGGCAACAGGAGATGATTGCCTGGGCCAAGGACATTGGCATGACCCAGATGGGTACGGCCAGCCTTGGGGGGCAGGTACAGAACGGCATCACGAGCATGGATGCCGTGAAGCGGGCGGCGGACGAATACAACAAGATCGGCGCAGTGGCGGCCAAGGCTGGTCTTCAGCAGATCCTGCACGACGAGGGTTTCGAGCTCTCCAAGGTCGATGACCGGTTGACCTACGAAGTCTTGCTGGAATTGCTCGATCCGAAGCTGGTGAAGATGCAGTTCCAAATGTCTGCGATGAGAACCGTTGGAGACCCGGTGATGTACTTCACCAAGTATCCCGGGCGCTTCATCTCGATGCATTTGCAGGGCGTGGACCTGAACGCACCTCTGCCGGCGGCAAGCGGGGGGCAAGGTGCACCCGGCGGACGGGCCGGACGAGCCGGCGGCCGTGCTGGGCTGGCAGTCGGAAAGGATAGCCTCGACTGGGCCAAAATCTTCGGTGCGGCGAAGACCGGTGGGCTGAAGAACTACTTCGTCGAGCAGAACTGGGATCTTACGGTGCAGAGCGTGGCCTATCTGAAGACGCTGACCGTCTGACGCGTACGGCCCGGGGGGAAGGGCGTCAGCGGCGTTCAGACTTCATCCTCCGCGGGGATATCGAAATTCACCAGATCTCCCCGGAAGCCGCGGGTCTTCCAGGCCCCGAAGGCGATTCCGGCCGCCATCCAAATACTGCCGGCGATCAGCGCGGTGCGGCTGAGGTTGAGCCACAGCACCAGGCAAACCACGAATCCGATCGCCGGCGGAATCAGGTTCCGCATCCTCTTTTCTTTTTCGCGCACGTAATAACGCATCAGGGCCGCGGCATTGACTCCCATGAACGCAATCAGCGCTCCGAAGTTCAGCATTTGCGCCCCGAGGTCGAAATCGAGCAGAAAGGCGCCGATGAGGCTGACGACTCCCACGAACAGGACGTTATTGCGGGGGACGTGGTGCCTGGGGTCGAGCGCGCCGAAGAACGATTTTGGCAGCGCGTTGCTGCGCCCCATGCCGAACAGCAGGCGCGCGGCGCCGAGTTGGGCGCCCATCCCGGAGCCGAAATTCGCCACCACCAAGGTGAATCCGACGATGGCAAAAAGCGGCGCCCACGTGCGCCCCGCCGCCCAAACAAAGGCGGTGGTCTCATCCGGGAACGGCTCCGATGCGGGCCAGGCCAGTTGCGCAGCGTACACTTCGAGCGCCGAAAGGACGCCGATGACCACGCAGGTGAGCACGGTGGCCAGCAGGATGTTGCGCCGGGGATTCTCGGCTTCCTCCGACAGCGTGGAGATGCCGTCGAAGCCGATATAGGTGAGCACCGCGATGGAAGTACCGCCAAGCACGGCTCCGGATGAGAAGGTGGCGGGGTCGTAGAACGGCCGCGTGAAGAACGCCGCCCCGCCGTGCGGGTGTCCGAAGATGTAGCGCACCGCGCAGGTGAAGAAAATCGCGATCACCACGCCCATGCCGGCAGCCAGCCCCGCATTCATTCGGGCGGAGGTGCGGATGCCCTGGAGGTTCAGACCGGTAAATAGCAGCGCGAACGCCACGGCCCATCCCCAGTAGGGCACGGCAGGCGCGAAGACGTGGGCCTGCTGGCTGATCCAGATGATGCAAATCATGGGATTCAGCATGTAATCCATCACCATGCTCCATCCCGTGATGTAGCCCAGCGCGGGATTGATCTCCTGCCCCACATAAGTGAACGCCGAGCCGGCACTGGGGTAGGCGCGCGCCATCCGGCCGTAGCTGATGGCGGTGAAGAGCATCGCTACCAAAGCGATGAGGATGGTAGTGACCACGTGCCCGCGGCCGCGATTGCTGAGAACGCCGTAGACCGACATCGGGGCTGTTGGCTGAATGACGATCACGCCGTAAAGAATGAGATCCCACAACCTCAACGTTCGGCGGAGATGGGTCTGCTCGGTTGCGGACATTGAGTTTCAATTGTGCCACGGCCCGCGCGGCCGGGGGGAGATGGAATGACGGCGCCACTTACAGCACCCGGCCGGCGAGGCGGAATCCCGGCGGAAGTTCCGCACCTCGTAAACATGGTTGAACACCAGTACGTGCGGAGCGGTCTGAAACGAAGGCCCGGCCCGCTGGTTTTTGCCGGGGATCTGGCGACGGCCGCGGTCAACAGCCGCCTCGTGCGGGACAATCGCAGACGCCGGGGGGCGCCGCGCTCTTGCCGGCGAAGACGTGGAACCCGGTGTTTACCGGCTGCCGCGCGTCCCCGCTTCAGTACGCCCCATCGTCGAGATTCTTCCGGTGGAGATGATGACCCTCGCGCTGGCTTCGATCGCCGGGCGTGAGGCCGGCAAGTTTGAGCGGGCCACGAAGGTGACGACGACCGAGTGAACCCTTACCACACTCTTTACTCAACCTTTCCGGCCGCGCTACCCGCGGCGGAAGCCGTCCCGGTTGCGGGGTCGATGAGGATGGTCCACCCATCGGGAAGGCCGTAGCGGGAGGCCCGCAGGCGACGTACGAACTGCCGAAATGCTCCGTCACGGTGCCGCGGGGCAAGGTGCAGGGCCTATAGCGAGGCGGGCAAGAGTCACTTGCTGGCGGCGCCGGGAACAAAACCCCGGGTCTTGGTCCGCAGCCGGTAGACGGAGGTTTTGGCGGTCAGGTAGAGCGTCTGGTAGTCCGCATCTCCCCAGGCCAGGTTGGCCGGAGTCTCGGGCACGACTACGGTTCCGATATGATGGCCCTCGGGATCCCAGACCCAGATGCCTGACGGCCCGGTGACGAAGAGATTGCCCTTGACATCGACCTTCATTCCGTCAGGCACTCCACCGTTGCCTTCTTCTTTTCCGAACAGCCGGCCGTTCGTGACGTTGCCGTTGGCGCCGGCGTCGTAGACGTGAATGTCGCGCTGCTGGGTGTCGTCGACGTAGAAGCGCTTGCCGTCCGGTGAAAATGCCAGGCCGTTGGGCTGCTGCAAGTCGCGGATCAACAGGCGGACCGTGCCGTCGCTCGCGAGGCGGTAGACTCCCTGAAAGGGAATCTCCTGCTTCTCTCCCTTCACAAGGTCGAGCGTAGGGTCGGTGAAATAGAGAGCTCCGTCGGGTCCGAGGACGACGTCGTTAGGGCTGTTGAACTTCTTTCCCTCGTACTTGTCGGCCAGCACGTGGTATTGGCCGTCCGGTTCCACGGCAATAATGGCGCGCAGCACGCTGGCGGTGCTGATGAGCCGGTGGTTGCGATCGAAGGTGCTGCCGTCCGGGTCGCCGAGGCTCAGAAGCTCCTCCTTGCGGCCGTCCGGGAAGACGCGGTAGATCTTGTTCTTCTCCTCGTCGCTCACGTAGAGGAAGCCATGCTCGTCCCAGACGGGGCCTTCGGTGAAGCCGAAATCGCCTGCCATTTTCTGAAGAGTGGCGGCCTGGTCGAACAACTCCCAGAACTTCGGTGATTCGGCTTTCAACTCGAACTGGCGCGGCGCCTGCTTTCGTTGCGCCTGCAAGCCGCCGCTCAGTAAGAGCCCGAATCCCAGCGTGGCGGGAAAGAAAATCCGTTTGATCATGCGGCCACCTCATGGCACGGTCGCACTGTAACACAAGGAGGAACGCCTGCGCGACTTAGTCCGTATGGACGCCGTATCCGTGGCTTCGTACCCCGAGTTTCCATTTATTTCAAGGCTTGCTCATCTTGTATGTCACCGCCGGGCGCAATATCGCGGAAGGCAAGCGGGGCAACCGCGGCAGTTCTTAGAAAACCGGTTGCAATCGGCGAATTCCGGGAGTATATATATATGCCATAACAGATC
>OBLU010003036.1_pt1 | contig 15253 bp, 16 predicted proteins | sample 1518681 | NCBI WGS metagenome assembly OBLU01 (sample SAMEA3539304, study PRJEB22396) | soil metagenome | biome: tundra; feature: field; material: soil | place: USA | collected 2010-05 | depth 0.15 m
CGGCGCACGCAACGGGTCGAATCGCCGATGCTGTACTGATCGGCGTCGACCTGGGGCCGAATCTTTCAATTACGTGCGCGCTGGCGACTATTTTATGGCTCATGGCGTTACGCAAGGAAAAGGTCGATGTGAGTTTCTGGAGTTTTCTCAGGGTAGGCGCTGTGGCCATGCCGGTCGCCCTGCTGGCTTCGCCTGGCGGGGCAATTCTAACGCAAATCTGCTTTCGGACCTGGTAACGGATATTGGCCCCGGAGGCGGCAACCACGGCCCCCTCTAGTGCCGGCAAGCACGCTCCACGGCTAATAGGAAAATATCATCCCGCAGCGGTTTCCACTGGTGTACGATATCCGCCTGCTTCAAGATTCAGATGGAATTGACATGACGAGATCCGCGCACGCTGTAACGTCGCCCCGAGTTGTTTGTATTGAAGACTTCCGCCCCATAGCCCGGCAGAGGGTGCCGAAATCTGTATTCGACTACCTCGACGGCGGCGCCGAAGGCGAAGTCACGCTGCGTGAGAATTGCCGGATATTTAATGACGTCACGTTTCGACCGAGGCATGCGGTCGCGGTCGCGAACTGCAGTTTGTGTACGCGCGTTCTGGGCTTCGATCTTTCTCTTCCGTTCCTGCTTGCTCCTGTCGGATACAGCCGCCTTATGCATCCGGGAGGCGAAGTGGCGGCTGCACGAGCCGCTGGCAGGGCGGGCACTGGCTATATTCTCTCGACGATTTCCGGACACAAGCTGGAAGACGTGAAGGCGGCCTCCACTGGCCCGGTTTTTTATCAGCTCTATCTGATGGGGGGTCGAGGCGCTGCCGAGGCCGCAATTGAAAGAGCGCGCGTGGCGGGATTTTCCGCGCTGGTGGTCACCATTGATACTCCAGTGTCTGGAATCCGCGAACGCGACTATCGCAACGGCATGAAGGAACTCATCAGCGGCGGACCGCTGGAGAAAATCCCGTTTCTCCCGCAAATTCTCTCGCGTCCGGGTTGGCTCATCAGTTATCTGCTGGATGGCGGTCTGCCTGGATTACCGAATGTTATCGTGCCGGGCAAGGGGCCGATGCCGCTGGTCGACATCAATGCTGCCTTGGCGGAATCCACCCCGACCTGGGCAGACCTGCGCTGGATCAGGGAAATTTGGAAAGGTCCAATCGTCATCAAAGGTGTGCTGACGGCGGACGATGCGCGCCGCGCCATCGATGAAGGAGTCGCGGCGATTTCGGTATCGAATCATGGCGGACGGCAACTGGACGGCCTTCCCGCCTCTTTGCGGGCGTTGCCCGAAGTGGTGGAAGCCGTGAACGGCCGCATCGAAGTGTTGATGGATGGGGGCATCCGCCGCGGGACCGACATTGCGAAGGCGATCAGCATGGGAGCGCGCGCGGTGCTGTGCGGGCGCGCCTATGCTTACGGCTTAGCAGCCGCCGGTGAAGCTGGAGTCGACCGCGCCATCGAGATCCTGCGGGTCGATCTGGAACGCACGTTGCGATTGCTCGGTTGTCCTTCGGTCACGGAATTGGATCGTTCTTACGTGAATGTTCCGAAGAGTTGGGACGCAAGCTGATTTGTAGTTATGAAGAGTCTCTCACTCGCACAGTTTTGATGCAGTCGATCTCTGTTACGCAGCAAACTCCGTTCGTCAGGAGGTTGTGATGCAGTGGACCCAGATCTACGATCCACTCGGCCATTGGTGGCTCTCCACGCTGGTGGCCGCTCTTCCCATCGTCATTCTATTCGGACTGCTCGCCGGTCTCAAAGTGAAGCCCCACTGGTGCGCCATTGCCGGGGCCGCAACGGCCGTGGTGGTTGCAATCATCGTTTTCAAAATGCCTCCCATGCTGGCTGCCCTCAGCTTTGGGTACGGCGTGGCCTTCGGAGTTTTGAAAATCGCATGGATCGTTCTGGCCGCGGTGTATCTCTACGACATTTCGGTGGAGACCGGGCAATTTGAAATCATGAAGGAGTCGGTGGCGGGAATTACTGCCGATCGCCGACTGCAAGTGCTGCTGGTGGCGTTTTGTTTTGGAGCATTCATTGAGGGGGCGGCGGGCTTTGGCGCACCGGTAGCGATTGCCGGCGCATTCATGATTGGGCTTGGCTTCAAGCCGTTCCATGCCGCTGCCCTAAATCTGATCGCCAACACCGCACCGGTGGCCTGGGGAGCAATTGGAACACCGGTTCACGCACTCGCGGCGGTAACGGCTCTGCCGGAATCCGATCTCAACGCCATGATCGGCCGCATACTTCCCTTCACCGCCGTCATCGTTCCTTTTTGGCTGGTGAGAACCATGGTCAGTTGGAGGGACACCTTCGAAGTATTTCCCGCGATCGCGGTGGTAGGAGTTTCGTTCGCGCTTACGCAGTTCTTCTGGTCAAATTACGTCGACAGTAATCTGGTTGACATCATGGGGGGCGTGGTCTCGCTGGCCGCTGTCCTGATCTTCCTCCGATTCTGGAAGCCGAAGAAGATTTGGAGATTCGATTATGACGACCAGCCGGTCGCTCTTCCTCCACCGACGGCTGAGATTACGGACCAGTTTGGCGGCGAATGGCCGGCGGAGAAGTTCGATGGACTGGTCAAAGTGCACACCTACACTGCTGGACAAGTCTTCAAAGCCTGGACGCCTTTCGCGATCCTCTCCCTGTTTGTGTTGCTCTGGGGACTGCCAAAAATAAAACTGGCCATGAACCAGGCCACCACACCAGCCTTTCGCGTGGTGCTGGCGAATGGCAAGGTACGGCCCGGTCCACCGGGATGGGATGTGCCGTACTTGCACAATGCGATCTCACGCGCGGCTCCGATTGTTACGAAGCCGACGCCCGAGGCGGCGCGATACGATTTCAACTGGCTCTCGGCCACGGGAACGGGATGCTTCTTCGCCGCGATCGTTTCCGGATTTCTGCTGGGATTGGGCCCGCTGCAATTGATGAGGATCTTCTGGAGAACGCTGGTGCGAATGCGGCTGGCAATGATCGCGATTTCATTCATGTTGGGACTGGGCTATGTGACCCGCTACTCGGGCTTGGATGCCGTGCTGGGTTTGGCATTCACACGCACCGGATGGATGTATCCATTCTTCGGAACATTCTTGGGATGGCTGGGAGTTGCGCTCACCGGCAGCGATACATCGTCCAATGCCCTGTTTGGCAGCCTGCAGAGAATTACTTCGCAACAGCTCGGGATCGACCCCATCCTCATGTGCGCGGCGAACAGCGCCGGTGGCGTGATGGGAAAGATGGTGGATGCGCAGTCGATCACAATTGCTACCGCGGCCACCGAGCAGGTCGGGAACGAGGGAATTATTTTCCGCTTTGTGGTGTGGCACTCGGTGGCGCTCGGCTCCATCGTCGGAATCATCGTGCTGCTCTACGCTTATGTCTTCAAGTGGGCCGTGCCGCACGGGCTGACGTTCGTGAAATAGCGGTCAATCGGTCAATCAGCTTCCGCGCTTAGGAAAGATCCGCCGAATTCCTTCCCTGGCACGCGACCAGGAAACGCAGAATTGTGCTCGTCAAACTCGATCAAACGACGGAGCAATAACCTGCAGTGCTATGACGTTCGTGATCTCCCCGCAAGATAAGAACCTCCTTAGAATTAAGGTCGATCAGAGACTCTCCCGTCCTCTTTTCAATAGACGATTCGCGAATTTAGTCACACATATATGCGATTAGCTTAAGAACAAATTTAACTTCTACGAAGGAGACTAACTCATGGCTACCGGTGCAGCTCCCGCCCTGGAACCAAAGGCGGAGACGAAAACGGAGACCCCCGCAGAAACGTGCACGGCGCAGCCCGTCACCCTAAAAGAGCGCGTTGTGGGTCTGCTCACTAAGATTTTTCACGGACGCGAAGAATACCTTGGATGGCGTCAGTAAGCGCCCTGCGGCGCTGATGTGTAAGCGCCTCTTCTCATACGTCTGCTCTCACATCGCGGAAACTCGCGGAGAACCGTTGGCTTGGCCCTCGTCCGATTCCATCCTGCTATCTGGTCTGTAAGCTCAGGACCGCGCTGGCAATCTGTTCCAAAGGCATAACGACGTCCACGGCACCGCGAGAGATCGCCTCCTTCGGCATTCCAAACACAATGCAGCTTGCTTCATCCTGGGCGATCGTGGTGGCTCCAGCTTCCTTCATCTCACAAAGGCCCTGAGCGCCGTCGTCGCCCATGCCAGTCATGATTACGCCAACGGCCTTTGCCCCAACAGAGATGGCTACGGAGCGGAAAAGAACATCGACACTGGGTCGATGGCGCGAGACTAGCGGCCCATCGACGATCTGGACAATCAATTCTTCCTCCCTGCGATTGATCAGCATGTGCCGGTTGCCCGGAGCAATCAGCGCCCGGCCATTTTGCAGCCGGTCGCCATCCCGAGCTTCCGCGACTTCGATTGCACATTCCTTGTTCAAGCGTTCCGCAAATGCCCGGGTAAAGACTTCGGGCATGTGCTGCACAATCACGATCGGCGGGCAATCGGCCGGCAAGGCGGCGAGAAAGAGACGCAAGGCCTCCGTGCCACCCGTGGAGGCACCCACCGCAATTAGCCCAGTCGGCGGCGCTGAGCAGGATTTGCTCTTGCGCGGCAGCACCGCATCGGCCGTCACGCGAGGTGCCGCCATGAGCCGCGGCCTGATCTGCGCTTGAGACGCACTCCAGACCGCATCCAGCAGGGTCACGGCAGACTCGTGGAGAAAGTCACGCACGCCAACCTTCGGCTTGGTGATCACCTCGACCGCCCCTTCTTCGAGCGCGCGAAACGCAAGCTCGGTACCGCGCGTAGCCAGGCCGGAGCAGACCACCACGGGCGTGGGCATTTCCGCCATGATTTTCCGGATGAAAGTCAGGCCGTCCATCCTCGGCATCTCCAGATCCGTGATGACGACATCGGGAGATTCCCTTTGCATCTTTCCCCATGCAATCAGCGGGTCCGCCGCGGCCTTCACGTTGATCCGGCGGTCTGTGGCCAGGATGGCCTGCATCACCTGGCGGACCATGGCCGAGTCATCCACCACTAGAACTTGCAGGCCATTTCCATTCGAAGGCGTCTTCACAGGGCTTCTCCGTCTCCTGTCTTGGTGTAGATGGTCGGCTCAAGGCTTCGTAGCTGGGAAGACATGCTGCTTAAGTTTTCCGCGTGGCCCACGAACAGAAGGCCGTTGGCGATAAGATGGCGCGAAAGGTTCGCGACCACTCTGGATTTCGAAGCGGCGTCAAAATAGATCAAGACATTGCGGCAGAAAATAGCGTCGAATGGACTCTCGCCGAGATTCGCGTCCTGGTCCAGATTCAGCCTTCGGAAATCGACCATCTGCTGGATCTCGACTTTCACTTTCATCTCACCGTCGCGCTCGGCCATTCCGCGGAGCATAAAATTGTGCAGCAGGTCCTCGGATAGCTCCGCCGCCTTCGCCATGGGATAAACTCCCTTGCGGGCTTTTTCCAGCACGCGGTTCGAGATGTCAGTAGCCAGAAGCCGCACGTCCCAGCCTGCCTGCACGGGAAGATGCTTCGCCAGCAACATGGCCACGGTGTAAGGCTCTTCCCCGGACGAACATCCGGCGCTCCAGATCCGCACTCTCTTGGGGCGCAACCCATGTTCAGCATCCGCCCGCCAACGGGGAAACACTCTCTGCACCATGAACTCGAAATGCCTGGGCTCGCGTAAGAAGCGAGTTTCATTGGTGGTGATGGCGTCGATCATCCTTGCGCGTTCCTCGTGCTGGTCCGGCTGCGCAACGCATTCGTAGTAACTTTCCAGTGAAGTGATTTCCAGCGTCCGAAGCCGTCGAAAGAGTCGTCCGCACAAGAGCGCCGTTTTTGAGCTTCCCAGCCAGATGCCGGTTTCGATGTAGATGAGCTTCTGGAACTTCTCGAACAGCGCGGGACTAACAGAGAGGTGGGGTAACTGGTCACGGCACGGGTCAAGAGGGCGGGACGTGCGCTGACCCTTGCCAGCAGCTGTTCCAGCGGACACAGCTATGCACCCGCCTCGAAGTGTGACTCTTTTTCTTGCGCCCGTACGTCCGCCGTGACGTCAACGGCTGGAGCGTCCGCAGCGGATTCGTCGGCAACTGACTCCGTGACCGCCAGCAATTCATCGGTGGAGAGCACCTTGTCGATGTCAAGAATCAGGCAAAACTTCTTGCCCATCGCCCCCATTCCGAGCAGGTATTCGGTCTTGACTCGAGTACCGAAAGGCGGGGTCGCTTCGATTTCGTCCGCCGAAAGATCGACGACTTGGCATACGGAATCGGCCAGAACCCCCATGGTCAGATTCTCGCCCTGGAACATTACTTCGGCAACGATGACGCATGAAAACTTCGAAATGCGGCTGGCTGGCAATCCGAACTTCACCGCGAGGTCGACCACAGGGACGACCCGCCCTCGCAGGTTCGTCACGCCTCGGATCCAGATCGGAGTGTTGGGCACAGTGGTGACAGCCTCATACTCAATGATCTCCCTCACCTTCACAATGCCGATCGCATATTCCTCGCCCGCAGTCAGGAAGGTAAGGTACTGCACGGTGCTCAGAGGGAGTTGATTCTTCCCTTGGTTCCACGCTCCCATATAGTTCACTCCTCACATTTCTGCCGCTTGCATCGTCGAATGCGCCCAGCTTTCCGCGTGCGGCTAAGCTTGCGGGCCCGGCTGTACCGGAACCGCGTCCATCGTCCGTCATTCCATCTTTAGAACGGAGCGAAGTTAGCTTCTTCCACTGCCTTGCCGTTGACCGGCTGTTTGTGGCTATGCCGCACGGAGTCACTCCTGAACGCTGGGTTCAGGGGCATAGACACTCGCTGTTTGCCGTCACCGTTTCGATGGGTGTGCTGTTCCCCCGCTACTCGGAAGAAAGTCATCAACTGCTGCAGTTGCTCGGACTGTGCAGCCAGTTCCTCCGCAGTACTTGAAAGTTCTTCCGCAGACGATGCGTTGCGCTGGGTGACGGTGTCGACCTGGGACATGGCCTGGTTGATCTGCGTCACTCCGCCGGACTGTTCGGTGGAAGCGGCGGCAACGTCCTGCACCAGGTCGGCGGTCTTCTTGATGGACGGAACCAGGTCAGACAGCAGTTGGCCAGATCGTTCTGCCACGCTGACGCTTTTCCCCGCCAGTCCGCCGATTTCCTGCGCCGCTAGCTGGCTTCGCTCGGCCAGCTTTCGAACCTCGACCGCGACCACCGCAAAGCCCCGGCCCTGATCCCCTGCGCGAGCCGCTTCGATGGCGGCGTTGAGCGCAAGAAGGTTGGTCTGGTAGGCGATTTCTTCGATCACCGAGGTCTTGGCCGCAATTTGCTTCATGGCTTCGACCGTCTCTTTCACTGCGTTGCCACTCTCTTCCGCTGCAAGGGCTCCCTTGGTAGCCGCCTGCTCCACTTGCCGGCTGTTATCGGCGTTTTGGCTGATGGAAGCATTCATCTGCTCCAGGCTGGAGCTCATCTCCTCCACAGAAGCAGCTTGTTCGCTAGTCCCCTGCGAGAGACTCTGCGATGAAGCGGAGACCTGTTGCGCCGCAGAAGCGACCGCTGCCGATCCTTCGCGGACGTCCCTGATAATGTTCGAGAGCCTGCTGCTCATCTCGTGCATAGCCTGCAGCAATTTTCCGGTCTCGGATAGGTTTGTGACCAGGATCTCCTTGGTCAAGTCGCCGGCGGCGATACGCTCCGCGTGCTCGACCGCTTGCTGGATGGGAACTGTGATGCTCTTCGTAATGCTGATTGCCACGAGCGGAGCAACGATCAAAGTAACAACCATGAGCAACAATGCAATTCTGCGCCCCAGGGCATAGGATTCCTGGCCATCCTTGATACTCTGCTCCATGGCAGCGGTCTGAAAGTCGATGAGCTTCTGCCACGAAGCGCGGTATTTATCGAGCGCCGGAATTACCTCTGCGCTCAAGGTTGCCAGCGCCTGGTCCCGTTTCTTGTCGGCCAATAGACCCTTAGCTTTTTGCCGGGCTGCAATATAAGCCTGCCGGTTTTGCGTGACGATCTCAAACAACTCCCGCTCCTGCGAAGAGGTGAGGCTCTTTTCGATTTCCGCGACCTGCGTACTGATGTCGTGACTGATCGCCTCGTTTTGCACGTTGAGCTTCTTCTCTTCGTCGAGACTGGCGGTCTCAAACAATTGCAGGGTGATGCGGGCGTTGGTGATTGAGTTCTCTATCGTCTGATGTGTTAACTCAACCGTGTTGTAACGCTTCTGCATGGAAGCCGCAATGTTGGAATTCAGGCGACCGAGCCAACTCAGTCCGAATCCACCAGCCGCGATCACGCTTAACAGGATGAAGCCGAAGACAACACCGAGTCGTGTGCCAATTTTATGATCTTGCCAAGTCTTCATTGTTCTCCGCCTCTCTAATGCCAGTCTGACGCCTGCCTTTGTATTAAGCTTGTGCCTGCAAATTCGACTGCATCACTCCGCGCAGCAGACTGGGAACGTCGATGATCAAACCGACCCGTCCATCCCCAAGAACCGTTGAACCAGCGATGCCCGGAACCGCTCGAAATGCTCTGCCCAAGGGCTTCACCACCGTCTGCATGCCACCCAGTAATTCGTCGACCGCGATTCCGGCATAGCACTCGTTGATCTTGACGACTACGATGTTCTCCCGCTTTGGAGCCTCACCGGAAAGGCTGAACATGCGTCGCAATCGCACATAGGGAAGAGCGGATCCGCGCAGACTGAGGATGCCGCTGGCTTCTGAGCTGCGTTGGTCCGCCGGCAATTCCGTACACTCGGTCACATGTTCCAGAGGGACGACAAAAGTTTCCGCGCCGACCCTCACCGAAAAGCCTTCGATGATGGCCAGGGTTAACGGCAGGCGGATGGTGACGGTGCTGCCTTTGCCGGCTGTACTCGATATCTCTACCGTCCCGCGCAAAGTGTCGATGTTGCGCCGCACAACATCGAGCCCGACCCCACGGCCGGAAAGATCGGTGACCGATTCCGCGGTAGAGAAGCCGGCCTGAAACACAAGATCGTAAATGTCCTGGTCACGAATCTCGTCTTTGGCAGACACCAGCCCAACCCTTCTTGCTTTTTCGAGAATCCGTTCGCGGTCGAATCCGGCTCCATCGTCTTGCAGCGTCACGAGGATGTTTCCGCCGCTATGCGCGGCCGTCAGCCGAATCACACCACAAGGATTCTTGCCCTGGCTTTCGCGTACGGCCGGTTTCTCCAGACCGTGATCGACCGCATTACGCACCAAGTGCAGCAAGGGATCCTTCAGTTGCTCGAAAACAGTGGTATCAACTTCAACGTCCCCACCGACTACTTCAAGACGCGCCATTTTTCCGTGGCTTCTCGCAAGATCCCGTACCGAACGAACCATCTGGCGAAATAGCGGGCCAACCGGGACCATCCGGATGCTCATCACTTCGCTTTGCAGATCCATGTACAAGCGCTCTGCCTCGCGATGCATCTCCAGGATGGTGCGCCCCTGCTCGGTTCCGAGTTTCTCAATCATCCGGCGCAAGCGGCCTTGCGCAATCACAATTTCTCCGGTCAGGTTCAACATGTGGTCGAGTTTGTCGACATCGGCACGCAGCGTACGGTGACCGGCGCCCGGTAGCGTGTCGGCCTTCACCGCAAAACCGGATTCGCCCGCAGATCCGGCGGCGGTGACAACTCCGTTCGACCGCTTTTCCACCTCCCGTGCAATTTCTCTTCGGATGTCTTGTTGTCCCGAAGTAAGCTCCTGATTACCAGTCGACGCCGTCGACACCATGGCGCGAAGCTCATCCACCGCTTTCAGGAGCAGCGAAATCAAATCCGCGCTGGGCAGCGTGTGCTGCTCACGAAAGAGGTCCAACAGATCCTCTACGACATGGGCAAACCCGGCCAGATCACTGAGTTCCAACGAGGTCGCATTTCCCTTGATGCTGTGTGCCACACGGAAAATATTGTGCACGAGTTCCGGATCGGAAGGACTCGATTCCATTTGGACTAACACTCGCTCCATCACGTCCAGGCCCTCTTCCGACTCGGCGAGGAACGACGCGAGAACTGCTTCACGATCAAAGTCCGCTAAATCCAATGTTCCTCCCCTCGTGGCCCCAATCGGCTGCGCCCAGTTTTCACACTTGGTCAAAATTCTTGATGGTCGTCACGCCATCGGCTACTTGAAATACCAACCTACGGCCATGCTTTCCCGAGACTTCCCTTTCCACCACCGGAATGCCGGCGGAGCGCAGAAAACTTTCAGCAAGGTCGACATTCCTTGTTCCCACCGAATGCGATAAGTTGACGGCGAAAGCGCTGGATCCACCGAAAACTTTGGCCTGCAAGTTTCGGATCTCGCAGCCTAATGCCAGCACTTGACGCAGGAGTTCAGGATTGGCGATATTGCCGTAGCGCAGCCGGTTCGGCCCTTCCGCCGCCCCCTCGGGCAGGAGATAGTGGTTCATTCCTCCCGCTTTTTTATGTGTATCCCAGAGGCAGACGGTCGCACATGATCCGAGGATGGTTGAGATGACGATCGGATCGCGCGTTACAAACACCTGCCCTGGGTAGAGAAAGTGTCGAGGTTTGTCGGAGTCCGCAGGCTCAAAACTTTTCATGACCTCCGCGGGCAGAACTGCCGGATTGAATTTGGGGGAAGTTTCTCTCATGCTCTCATTCCTGGTCCTCCAGTCCCTCGTGTCGCATGGCCGGTCGGGCCAAACAAGGGCTTAGCGGCTTCGTCGGAAAGTAGTTTGAACAGTTCCATGTCGGACGTGTCGAAGGCGAGCTTCTGGGGAAGCAACCGCAAGATCGCGAGTATCGCTATTGTTTGGTCCGCGACACTGATCGGAACAAACGCCTGAGCTTTAGCCATTACGCCCGAGCGCTCGCGGGCTCCGAACTCAACATGACACTCACCGCGCATCACGCGCTGAAGGCCGGCTTCACCAAGGGCGCGCAGCAGGTCGTACTCCTCAAGGTCGATTCCGAAGGACCAAAACACTTGAAAGGTCTCGGTTCTGCGATCGACGCGGAACAGGCCCATTTCCTCGGACCCGAGGAAGTTAGCCACAATTTCGCGCAGGCCCTCGATAGCGTCTTCTTGACCGCTGCTCTCGGCCAGCCTCTTTCGAGCCGCTCCCAGGCGCAGGTCGTTCATCGCTTCGGCTGCAGCGCGCTTTGCCCCAGGTGCATTGCTCTTGTCACCGTTCATGAAGATCCTTCGCTTATGCAGATCTTGTTGCACTGTTTCAATCAGATGAGCGGACTCGTGTTCTACTCGCCCAGGTAACTCTGTAACAGGGCAACTAACTCAGTGCCGTTAACCGGCTTGGTGATGTAGTCGTTACAGCCGCTCTGGAACCCGGCCTCCATGTAAGACTCCTCGCCGCGAGTGGTGACCAGGACAATTGGAATCTCGCGTGTGCTCGCCTGCTTACGCATCATCTTGCAGGCCTCAAATCCATTCATGCGGGGCATCACTACATCCATCAAAATCAGGTCAGGATGCTCTTGTTGCGCCTTCTCGACCGCTTCCTGCCCGTCATTCGCCGTCACACACTGGTAGGTCGTACGCCGCTCCAAAATCTCGCGCTCCATCATCAAGGCAGTCCTGGAATCGTCCACCACAAGTATTTTCTTAGACATTCTTCTCCTCGAACCCTAATGCCGATGTTGTAGCAACCGCTGCAGAGGCGTGGAATCTTGAGACGGCTCACTGGCGCCGAGCTCGGCCATTCCTTCGATTCGCGGCGTCAGCCGCACTGCGAGCTGGCGCAAACCAATAAATGGGCGGCGGTATTTTTCGTGTGCATCGCACCGTGAAGCCAGATCGGAAGGCGTCCGCACAATACTTGGCCCAATGACTTCTGCCATCCAGCCAACATTAGTAATGTCTAACACAGCAGAACAGCGCTCGGTAGTTACGCGGGTAACGACAAAAAAGGAGGGCGCTGATGAGACAGCGCACCTCCTTCCGTTCCAGACCTTCGCTTACAACGCCTCCCCAGTAATGATGAACAGCGGTCAACCGTGCTTGATGAAAGTGCCATCCCGTAACTCGGCGACCGCCCGTTGGAGTTGCTCTTGTGTGTTCATCACGATCGGGCCATACCATGCGACCGGTTCCTCGATCGGCTTGCCCGACACCAACAAGAAGCGGATGCCCTTGTCGCCCGCTTGCACCACGATCTCGTCCCCGCGGTCAAAGAGCACCAGGGAATGATTGCCAACATCGTAGACGGGCGGCGCGTCCGGTTTCGCGACCTGCTCTGTGAGAACCGGGCGGGGGTGCGAGGAGTCGCGGAACGTGCCGGAGCCCGCGAACACGTAGGCAAACGCGTTGCGCGTGGTCTCGACTTTCAGACGCTTCCGCTGGCCGGGAGCAACTGAGATATCGAGATAACTCGGATCGGCAGCAACACCTTCCACCGGTCCCCTCTTACCCCAGAACTCCCCGCAGATGATGCGCACGCGGGTGCCGTCGTCGTCGGTGACCTCGGGGACCGCGCTTGCGGGAATGTCCTGATAGCGTGGATCGGTCATCTTCAGCGACGACGGCAGATTAGCCCACAACTGGAAACCGTGCATGCGGCCCTGCTGATCGCCTTTGGGCATCTCTTGGTGGAGGATGCCGCTGCCGGCAGTCATCCATTGCACGTCGCCGGCGGTCATTTTGCCCTTGTTGCCGAGACTGTCGCCGTGCTCGACAGAGCCGGCGAGCACGTAGGTGATCGTCTCGATCCCGCGGTGCGGATGCCAGGGAAATCCCGCAATGTAATCTTCTGGATTCTCATTGCGGAAGTCGTCCAGCAGCAGGAAAGGATCGAAATCCTTGGTTTTGCCGAAGCCAAAGGCGCGCTGAAGCTTTACGCCAGCGCCCTCGATTGTGGGCTGCGTTTGAATGATCTGTTTAACCGGGCGGAGTGACATAGGATTCCCTTTTCTACCGCCAGAAAGCTCGTGGCTTGTACGTGTTTCTGGCGGTTTGAATAATTCAAGCCCTTACGAATTGCACATCCAGGGTGATAGTTACCTCTTCGCCAACGAGAATGCCACCGGTTTCGAGCGCGGCGTTCCAGCTCAGGCCGAAGTCTTTGCGATTGATTTTTGTGGTCGCTGATACGGCAACTCGGGTATTGCCCCAAGGATCCTTCGCAGGTGGAGTTGGGCCTTCCACGGAAAAGAGTACCTTGCGGGTGATACCGTGAATGGTCAGGTCGCCCTCGACGGCCAGTTCCCCATCTCGAACAGCGCTGATGCGCGTGGACTTGAAGGACAGCGTCGGGAACTTCTCCACGTCGAAGAAGTCGGCGCTCTTCAGGTGCGCGTCGCGCTGGGCATCGCGGGTTTCGATCGAGGCCGCTTCGATCACGGCCTCCACACGAGACCTTGTCAGGTCGGATTCGTCCAGAGTCAACGCGCCCGTGAGTTTCGCGAATTGCCCCTTCACGTTGGAAATCATCATGTGCTTGACCTTGAACTCGGCAACGGAGTGAGCCGGGTCAATGTTCCAAGTTGTGGTGGTAGGGGCAACGGGGGTGGTCTGCGGTGTAGCCAGTGGGCTCATGGTGACTATCCCTCTCTTCTCTGCTTTAGATGCGTTTCGACGATAATCGTTGCAACGTATATAAGTGCCACAAATCAACTCACTTCGGTACGGGCGGCGTGCAGTAGTTCAGCCAGTGCCCGAAGCCGGTCCCGCCCCAGGTGGCCCAGTTGCTTGCGATGGGTGGCCTGCACCGGTTCATCGAGGCGGGCGAGCAGTTTGAGACCGTCGGGCGTAATGCGGGCCATCACCATTCGCCGGTCCTTGGTTTCCCGGCAGCGTGAGATCACGCCGCGTTTTTCCAGGCGGTCAAGAAGGCGGGTAATGTCCGGATCCCGAGTAATCATGCGGCTGGCGATCTCGCCACAGGGGAGGCCTTCGGCCGCCCCGCGCAGGATGCGCAGCACGTTGTACTGCGTCGTGGAGAGATCTTCAGCCTTGAGAACCTCAACCAACCCTCGGGACAGCATGTCGGTGGTGCGCAGCAGGTCCAGGAAAGCGGCCTCTTCGGGACCAGCCGCGCGCCGGCGCCGGCTTCCCACCGGAATCGATTTCTTCATAGAATACGAATAACTCGTTATAACGATTATTGTCAAGACAGGTTTCAATGATGGCGAAGAAGGCGGCCTTGTCGGAAACTTCTACTTCGCCGCGAGGTCTTCCCCGAGTCGGCCTGCGTTCTCGCTTGGACGTTGAAATCAGCTGGCGGCAAAGCGACCAGCGCCTCGGGGTTGTAATAGTCGTACAGCACCGAGGGGGCAGATCGCGCCTTTAGCCCGTATCGAGGACGGAACGCGAACGTCAGCTTGGTACCTCTGGCGTTTGGCCAAAGATAGAGCACCAGACGGTCGGGGAGATTTCCTTTTCCGAGATAGCGGCGCTCATCTCGGATTCGTCGACCCGGACAGCCGCGGAGCTCGCGAAGAGGCGCGCCGAGATGATGACGAGCAGAGTCGCCAGCAAACGAATGCGTTGCGCAGATCGCATAGATCGACCGCCGAGCATGAGATTTACGCGAATGGTAGCACGGGAAAGCATTTATCTCGGTGTCGTGAGGAGTTCGCTGTGGCTGCCGCGCTTACTTTACGTACTCGCCGTTATGCACTTCATATTCGACGCGAAACCGTTTTTGCGCCTTGCGGTCCTGCCAGCCTTCCTGCACGATCAACCGATTGGCCTGGGCAAGGCGCTCTGAGGGCTGAGGATGCGAACGGAAGTATCCTTCCAGGCTTTGAATGGCCAGTTCCGAAAGCTCTTCGTCCGGGCTCTGGGCATGAATGATGTATTCGTTGTGTAGCCTGGCAAATTTCTCGAACAGGTTAACCGCGCCGTATGGCGAGTAGCCGCCCAGAACCGCCAAGCGAATCCCTTCCCGGTCGGCTTCCAGTTCCTCGTCTTTGTTATAACCAGCTTCCCATACCGCAAGCGGAATTTGCAGCAGCGCACCAACCACGCCGAGTTTTAGATTCCGCAGCCGCGCTTCGATTTGCACGCGTTCCGCACAGTGGTAGTGGTCGATATGTTCGACCTCATGGCCGAGGACAGCGGCCAACTGGTCCTCGCTGGTCATCAAGTCCAGCGGCCCTCCCCGACGTAGACGGGGCCGCCCGGAAGGGAGAAGGCATTCATCATGGCTCGGTTCGGCAGAAGATGAAACGAATACGGAAGTAACTAGAGTTCCGGGGGTTGTGACTGGAATGTGAACCGCCTTAGCACCCGTCCGTTGCGTGAGCCAGACCGGCCCTTCCGTAATCTCCTAGT
>OBLU010003040.1_pt1 | contig 15246 bp, 14 predicted proteins | sample 1518681 | NCBI WGS metagenome assembly OBLU01 (sample SAMEA3539304, study PRJEB22396) | soil metagenome | biome: tundra; feature: field; material: soil | place: USA | collected 2010-05 | depth 0.15 m
AGAGCCGGATCGCCATCACCGAGCTGGCCCGACGGTGGCCGAAGTACGAAGTCGATGAGAGCGGATGCCAACGGGTTCACATGTCAAACGTGGCCGGCTATGCCCACGTGCCGGTCCGGCGGGTGGGCTGACCGACGGGGTCGAGCAGGTGGCAGTTTGGTGAATTCACACGTCGTCGATGGGTGATCGCACGAGCCGAAGCCGCGGCTCCCTCAATGGTCCGTGCCGCCTCTCGATAGGTGCCAATCCTGTCCGAGCTGCAGAGAGCTTCGCCAGCGACGCGGCCGTTCGACCAGTACGGTGCGGGCATGGAAGACAGCCGACCCGAGTTCGTGTTGATTGAGATGGGATCGATGCGTGGACTTGAAATCGGGCCGTTGGCGAATCCCAGGGTACGTAGGGCCCAGGGGAGCATCACCTATCTCGATCATGCCAGCACCGCGGCGCTCAAAGAGAAATACGCCACCAACACCCAGCTCGCCGACCTGATCGATGCAATCGTCGATGTGGACATCGTGCAACGTCCTGACCAGACGCTGGCTGAAGCGGTCGGGACAAGGGGTCAATTCGACTACGTCATCGCTGCCCACGTGTTCGAGCACATTCCCGATGTCATCGATTGGCTCTCCCAGATCGAGGCTGTCTTGGTGACCGGTGGCATTCTGTCCTTGGTGGTTCCGGACAAGCGTTTCACCTTTGACATCAATCGCCGGACCACGGAGGCCGGGGAGGTCCTCGATGCGTATCTTCGCCATATGAAGTCACCGACGTTTGCGCAGATGTTCGACTTCTTTGCCCATACCGTGACCATCGACGGAATGGTGGACGCGCCGGGAATCTGGGCGGGAACCGCCGACTACACGGGGGTAGTGAGAGACGATGTCCCCGATAGCGATGCCGCTGCCTTCGGGATTTGCCGTGACCAGCAGAGGTCGCCGTCCTTCATCGATGTTCATTGTCACGTATTCACGCCGGCATCATTTTTGGACATCTTCGAAATGCTGGTGAAGTTGGATCTGACCAACTTCGAGATCGGGGCTTTCTTCGACACTCAGGTCAACACATTTGAATTCCATGTCAGCCTCCGCAAGGTATCTGCCGATCACGGGCGGGACCGGCTTCGTGACCAGCAGTACGCTTCGATTCGCGCGGCCCGCAATGAGATCGCGGTGGCGAGTAACGGAGGTCCGGAGCAACCAGCTGGTGGAGACACCGGCGGCGGGCATTTGGTGGTCGAGGTGAGTCGCCTTGAAGAGCGAGCGCTCCATCTCAAGCGGCGCGTGTTGCACCGTGTGCGGCATCGGCGCCCGCTGGGTGGCTGAGATCACCAGCTTCGAAGAGGTCGCCGACGCCGTCCCCCAATCCGGTGCCGCATGCGATTCTCCGGAGCCTCCCGCTCGAGGGTGAGAGACCGGTTGCCGAGGTTCCTCGTTTCCCGTCACCTGCGCTCATCCCGTCGAGTCGACAAGGTCGCCTCGCCACCCGTGGTGTTCGACCATCAAGACTTCGCCGGCGGCTCGTTCACCCGAGCGGACAGCGCCGCCGATAGCCCCATGCGAGGTGCCGGCGGGTTCTGTGCCGGCCCCGTGGATGAGGCCCGCGGGCTGGCGAAGGAGCCCTCCGTACCGGGTAGGTACGCCGGTCCCGAAGTGTGCCGTCGGACAGCCTTGGGTCCATTCTTCTTCTGCCCAGCCCTGTCCGGAGATCTGGTTAGGCGAGGAAATCCATCCACCTCGGGTAGCCCGAAGTCCGCACGCCTAGGCTCGTCGAGAGGGGCCCACATCACTGGGCGCCACGGACAGGGGGCTGACAATGACGGTGCGGCACAACGGGCACGAGATCCGCCTGGCCTCGCGGCCACATGGCGAGCCCTCTTCGGAGAACTTCGAGATGGCGGAGTTCGAACTAGGCGATCTCGGGTCCGGAGACGTGCTGGTCCGCAACATCTTCATGTCGGTGGATCCGTATATGAGGGGTCGGATGAACGACGTGAAGTCCTACGTGCCACCCTTCGAGCTCGGTGAGGCGTTGCAGGGAGGAGCTGTCGGTGAGGTGATCGAATCCAATGCGGAAACGATCAAGGTTGGCGATGTCGTCCTTCACAATTTCGGGTGGCGGGACTTGGCCGCGGGTCCGGCGAAATTGTTTCAGAAGGTCGACCCGTCGGCCGCTCCGCTTTCGCACTATCTGGGCATCCTCGGCCTGACAGGGTTGACCGCCTATGTCGGGCTGGTGGAGGTGGCCGGGTTCACTCCGTCCGACATCGTCTTTGTTTCGGGTGCGGCCGGTGCCGTCGGGAGTGCCGTCGGCCAAATGGCCCGCTTGCTCGGTGCCCAACGAGTCATCGGTAGCGCGGGGTCGGACGAAAAGGTGGAGCTACTGGTGGGCGAGCTTGGATTCGATGCCGCCTTCAACTACCACTCGGGGCGTGTCTCCACACTGTTGGCCGACGCCGCACCCGACGGGATTGACGTGTACTTCGACAACGTGGGTGGCGAGCACCTCGAAGCCGCCATCAACGCATTGCGCAATTTCGGTCGCATAGCTGCCTGCGGCTCGGTTTCGAACTACAACGCCACGGAGCCGGCTCCCGGTCCCCGGAACCTGGGCTACGTCGTGGGTAAGCGGCTCACCATGCGTGGCTTCATCGTAGGTGACCATGTGAACCTTCAGCCGGAGTTTGCCAACAGGGTGAGCACATGGATTCAAGAGGGAGCCCTCCACGTTTCCGAGACGGTCATCGACGGCCTGGAGAATGCCCCGGACGCCTTCATCGGGTTATTGCGCGGAGAAAACGTCGGAAAGATGATCGTTCAGGTGGGCGAGCTGCCGTAGGGCGATGCCCCCAGAGGGATCGCCAGTGGCGCAACTCAGCGTCGGGCGTTCTTCACAAAATCGTCGGTTCCGTGTCCGACCGCCAGCCGGCTGCCGCCGTGCCAACTACCCCGAAGGTGCCTGCGGATAGCTTCTTCACCGTCGGCTGTTGCCCGTGCCGCGGCATGCCAGAGATCGGAATGATGAAAGAGGATGTCCCCGCGCTCGGCGTAGATGGCGATCTCCCCTGGGACTCTCTCGAACCCCAGGGGGATTCCGGCGGTGCCACCGTGATGGCTGCCCGCAAGTACCCTGAGGAATCCGTTGGCCGGCGAGGTGGGATCGATGTGGAGGGTGAAGGCGAGACCCGGCCAGATCGGGAGGTGGGGGCCCGACTGATGATCGGTGTGCCATCCGATACGCGAATAGCCCGAACCCGGTCCCGGGCGCGCATCCTGGTAGACCACGCCGAACTGTTCGTAGTCGAGTAGCCATGCCCCCGGGCCGAGGACACTCCGGGCCACGTCAACCAGGGCGGGAAGTCGTACGGCCGCCGCGGCCAGTGATGACGCTTCGGTGGCAAACGTGACGTAGTGGGCGAATGGCCGGCCGTCGATGGTGGCATCTGGCTCATCGAGGATCACGGTGCCGTGGCGCGGGCCGAGGGCGCCATCCACCAGGCGCTGCTGGGCATCGGCCAACTCCTGTTCGAGGTCGGCCACCGTCATCTCGTCAATCGCACCCCGCACGATCCCGAACCCGTTGACTCCAATGGATTCGACCAGACGATCGATCTCTCCGGGAGGGAACGTGGTGTGGTCGCCCGCAGCCATGGCTCAAGCGTACGGGACGCAACCGGTGCGGGACGCCGTACCATGACTGTATGAGTGAAGACATCCGAACCGACCCGTCGGAACAGCCTCTGGTCGGATTGAAGCCGCGCAGCCACGAGGTGACCGACGGACCGACCCGGGCACCGGCTCGCGCCATGCTTCGTGCCGTCGGCATGACCGACACCGATTGGGACAAGCCACAGATCGGGGTGGCCTCATCGTGGAACGAAGTCACCCCGTGCAATCTTCCCTTGGCTCGCCTGGCCCAGCGGGCGAAGGCCGGCGTGCGCGATGCGGGCGGCTTTCCCTTCGAATTCGTGACCATCGCGGTGTCCGATGGCATCTCCATGGGTCACGAGGGCATGCGTGCGTCGCTGGTCAGCCGCGAGGTCATCGCTGACTCGGTGGAGACGGTGATGCACGCCGAGCGCTTCGATGGCATGGTGACCCTGGCCGGGTGCGACAAATCGCTTCCCGGCATGCTCATGGCAGCGGCTCGGCTGAACCTGCCCAGCGTGTTCCTCTATGGCGGCTCGATTCTCCCGGGGCGGGTCCGTGACCGTGCTCTGGACATCACCTCGGTGTTCGAAGCGGTGGGTGCCCATGCGGTCGGCGCCCTCTCCGACGAGGAGTTGAGCCTCATCGAGCACAACGCGTGTCCCACCGAGGGATCGTGTGCGGGGATGTTCACCGCCAACACCATGGCATCGGTGGCCGAGGCGTTGGGGATGTCGCTCCCGGGGAGTTCAACGGCTGCCGCGGTCGACCGCCGGCGTGATGATGCCGCCTTCGTGTCGGGCCAGACGGTTGTCGACCTGCTTCGGGCCGGCATTCGGCCACGACAGGTGATGACCAAAGAGGCCTTTGAGAATGCCATCGCCGTCACCATGGCCTTGGGGGGCTCCACCAACGCGGTGCTCCACTTGTTGGCCATCGCCAATGAGGCTCGGGTCGAGCTGGCTCTCGACGACTTCAACAAGGTGGCGGCCCGGGTGCCCCACCTGGCTGATACCAAACCGCACGGCAAGTACCACATGAGCGATCTCGATCGCATCGGCGGGATACCGGTGGTGATGAAGGAGCTCCTGAATGCCGGGTTGCTGCACGGAGACTGCCTCACGGTGACCGGGAAGACGGTGGCGGAGAACTTGGCCGCCCTCTCCCCACCGGCTCCCGACGGAGATGTGATCCATTCCATGGGCGACCCGATCCACGTCCAGGGCGGGATCGCGGTGTTGACCGGGTCTCTCGCCCCCAACGGCTCGGTGGTGAAAGTGGCCGGGATCGATCAGTTGACCTTCGATGGCCCGGCCCGGGTGTTCGATGGGGAGGACGCGGCCATGGAGGCCATCCTGGCCGGGTCCATCCGGGCCAATACCGTGGTGGTGATCCGGTACGAGGGGCCCAAGGGTGGCCCGGGGATGCGCGAGATGTTGGCGGTGACCGGTGCCATGAAGGGAGTGGGTCGGGGCGGCGACTGTGCCCTGGTCACCGACGGCCGATTCTCGGGTGGGACCCACGGGTTCTGTATTGGGCACGTGGCTCCCGAGGCGGTCGATGGTGGCCCCATCGGTCTGGTTGCCGACGGCGACCGGATCGTGGTGGACGTGGTGAACCACACCATCGACCTTCTGGTGGACGACGATGAGCTCCAGCGACGGCGGGCGAATCTGAAGCATCCCGAGCCCCGCTATAGCACCGGCGTGTTGGCCAAGTACGCCCGCCTGGTCACCGGAGCCGAGCGGGGAGCGGTCACCGAGCCCTGAGCGCAGACGTAGGGGCGACTTCGATGACCGAACGGCTTGATGCCGGGCTGACGGCCATATGGGAGGAGTCCGTCCGGGGTGATCCACGGCTGGCGGCCATCGCCGCGCGGCGAAGGGGGCCGCCAGGTCGGTACTGGTCGGAACCTCGCGGGACAATGGATGGCCCCGGACCAGCCCGGTGGGACCGCTGGTTGTCGACGGCTCCCCAGTGGCGAGATCCATCTGTGTGCTGTGGACATCGCTGAAGTCGGGTGCTTGGCGATGGCGGGCGACGAGCACGACGTCCGGAGGCGGGCCCCGGGGAGAGCCGACCTGTCCGGCCACCAGGCACTTGTCGAGACCCTCCCAGTCATGCAACAATGCAACCACTATGCGTACCACCCCGATCAACCCCAACATCATCTTGGTACTCGTTTCGTAGCGCACGCGACGATCTTTCGCCGTGTGCGCTTTCCGACCTCCCAGATGGGAGGTCGTTTTCATTCCCCGACACAAACCCCACAACCGACACAACCCATACAGATAAACCGATTGCGCCGACCATCGCAGATGAGGCAGATAAGGGAGTACCCCGATGGACCCGAGGGAAATGACAGGAGCACAAGCGCTGATCAAGAGCCTGGAGATGCAGCGGGTAGAGGTGATGTTCGGCCTCCCCGGTGGTGCCATTCTCCCCGTCTACGACCCGATCATCGACTCATCGATCCGTCATATCCTGGTCCGCCACGAGCAGGGCGCCGGCCACATGGCCCAGGGATATGCCCAGGTCACGGGGCGCCCGGGGGTGGCCATCGTGACCAGCGGCCCCGGCGCCACCAACATCGTCACGCCGTTGGCGGACGCCTACATGGACTCGACGCCGTTGGTGGTGATCACCGGACAGGTGGCGACGTCGTCGATCGGCTCCGATGCGTTCCAAGAGAGTGACACCACCGGAATCACCATGGGGATCACCAAGCACAACTGGTTGGTGACTGATGCCAACGACATCCCCCGGGTGGTGGCCGAGGCGTTTCACGTGGCCACCACCGGTCGACCCGGGCCCGTGCTGATCGACATGCCCAAGGACATCGCCCAAGCCACCATGGAGTGGTACTGGCCTGAGCCGTCCGATCTCGATCTTCCCGGCTACCACCCGGTCACCCGGGGGGATCCCGAGTTGGTGCGCGAGGCTGCCGAGATGCTGCTGGCCGCCGAACGACCGGTCATCTATGCCGGCGGGGGAATTCTGAAGGCACGCGCCTCGGAGGGCCTGCGGGAACTGTCCGAGCGGACAGGTATCCCGGTGGTGACCACCCTGATGGCACGAGGCTGCTTCCCCGATTCACACCCTCTCTGTTTGGGGATGCCGGGCATGCATGGGAACTACACGGCAGTGACCGCCATGCAGCGTTCGGACCTACTGATAGCGCTGGGAAGCCGGTTCGATGACCGGGTGACCGGTCGGGTGGACGCCTTCGCCCCCGAGGCGAAGGTCATCCATGTGGATATCGATCCGGCCGAGCACCACAAGGTGCGCCGGGCCGATGTCGCCATCGTCGGCGACTGTCGATTGGTCATCGACGAGTTGTTGATGGCGCTCGACAGCCTGGGTCTCCCTCATTCGGATGCCACCCGGGTCGGCTCGGGTGGCACGCCTTCGGACGCCGCGCCCGGAGCCCCCGCAGTGCCCGGCTCGCCGGCGGCTTCATTTCCCCGTGACAGGGTCGACCTCTGGCGGGCCAAGCTCAGCGAATGGCAGATCCGGTTCCCATTGGTCTATGCCCAAACCGACGCACCCGGTGAGCTGAAGCCCCAGTTCGTCCTCGAAACCTTGCGCGACGCCACGCCTGATGACACCATCGTGGCATCCGGGGTGGGGCAACATCAGATGTTCGCCTCTCAGTGGTGGAAGTTCGACTACCCGAATACCTGGATCAACTCGGGTGGTCTCGGCACCATGGGATTCGCAGTGCCCGCCTCGATCGGGGCCAAGGTGGGACGTCCCGACAAGATGGTCTGGGCAGTCGACGGCGATGGTTGTTTTCAGATGACCGCCCAAGAGTTGGTGACCGCCAGTTCGGAGCGGATCCCCGTCAAGATCGCCCTCCTCAACAATGCCTACCTCGGCATGGTCCGGCAATGGCAGGAGATGTTCTACGAAGAGCGCTACTCCGAGGTATACCTGTCGCCAGACCTCCCCGACTACGTCGGATGGGCCGAGTCGATGGGCTGCGTCGGCATCAGGGTCGAGAGCCCCGAAGAGGTCGGCCCTGCCATTGACAAGGCCAACGCCATCGACGATCGCCCGGTGGTCATCGACTTCCGCACCGACGCTTCGGAGAAGGTGTACCCGATGGTGGCGGCGGGAGCCTCCAACGACGAGATCATCGTCGACCCATCGCTGATGCGAGGAGACAACTGATGTCGGCCTATGGAATCGACAAGCGCCACCACACCCTGACCGTCCTGGTCGAGAACAAGCCCGGGGTGCTGGCCAGGGTGGCCGGACTCTTCGCCCGGCGGGGATACAACATCTTCAGCCTTGCCGTGGCTCCGTCCGACGATGCTCGGTTCAGCCGCATCACCATCGTGGTGGACGTCGAGTCGGCCCCGTTGGACCAGATTGTCAAGCAACTCGACAAACTGATCCCTGTGGTCTCCATCACCGAGCTGGCCCCATCGGCGGCTCGCGAGCGTGAGTTGCTGCTGGTCACCGTGGAGGTCTCGCCGGAGACCCGGGGCCAGGTAATCCAGCTGGTGGGCGTGTTCGAAGGCAAGATCATCGACGTGGGCCACGACCGGCTCACGGTGATGCTGGCCGGGTCACCGACCAAGGTCGATGACTTCGAGGACCTCATCCGGAGCTACGGAATTGTGGAGCTGCAACGTACCGGTCGGGTGGCATTGCCTATGCTCGAGCGGTCCGACGACCGATCCAACGCGAGTGCCAAGGTGCTCGGATTCGCAAAACAGACAGAGAAGGCAGGTTGATCACGATGGCCACGCTGTACTACGAAAAGGACGCTGACCCGAGTTTGATCGGTGGTCGCAAAGTGGCGGTCATCGGCTACGGCTCCCAGGGTCACGCTCACGCACTGAACCTGTCCGAATCCGGGGTGGACGTTCGCGTCGGGCTCCGGGACAGCTCGTCGTCCAAGCAGAAGGCCCAAGAGGCCGGGCTGCGGGTCCTGTCGGTGGCCGAGGCGTCGGCCGAGGCTGACGTGATCATGATTCTGTTGCCGGACACCGAGCAGGCCTCGGTGTATGAAGCCGAGATCGCTCCCCACCTGCAGTCGGGTGACGTCATCCTCTTCGCCCACGGATTCAATATCCGCTTCGGCCTCATCACCCCTCCCGCCGACGTGGACGTGGCCATGGTTGCCCCCAAGGGGCCTGGTCACCTGGTTCGCCGGACCTACACCGAAGGGGGAGGGGTTCCCTCCCTGGTGGCGGTCTCCGCCGATCCTTCGGGCAAGGCCCACGACCTGGCCCTGTCCTACGCCCACGCCATCGGAGCCACCCGGGCCGGAGTGCTCGACACCACCTTCGCCGAAGAGACAGAGACCGACCTGTTCGGGGAGCAGGTCGTGCTGTGCGGAGGCCTCACCGCGTTGGTGCAGGCCGGATACGAGACGTTGGTAGGCGCCGGGTATCAACCCGAGTCCGCCTACTTCGAGTGTCTTCACGAGCTGAAGCTGATCGTTGACCTGATGTACGAACAGGGAATCAGCGGGATGCGTTTCTCCATCTCGGACACCGCCGAGTACGGCGACCTCACCCGCGGCCCCCGGGTCATCAACGAGGCGGTCAGGGAAGAGATGGGTCGTATCTTGGGAGAGATCCAAGATGGCACCTTCGCCAGGGAATGGGTCGAGGAGAACGCCAACGGACGCCCCAATTACAAGGCGTTGCGCCAGGCCGGCTTCGACCATCCCATCGAGAAGGTGGGCGCCCAGCTGCGCGACATGATGCCGTTCGTCACGGCGGGGAAGCAGAAGATTCAGGACATCTCCGGCGGCTGATCGTGCGGCATCGCGGAGGATGGCGATCGGTCAGCCGCGCCCACTGGTGCCTGCCGGAAATCGGTGCCGGAACCGTCCCCGCCGTGGGTGGCCTACCCCGATATGTACACGGCGCAGGGTGAGGACAAGGACGGGGCGGATTGGCTGCAGATCGATGACGTGGCTCCGCCAATGCCCCGGCCGAAGCTGCTCAATCAGCCGACGCCCCGACCACGTAGTTGATGCAGGCGCACAGCGCGGCCACATCGTCGGGATCGATGGCCGGGAACATGGCGACACGGAGCTGGTTGCGCCCGAGCTTGCGGTAGGGCTCGGTGTCGACAATTCCGTTGGCCCGCAGCACCGCGGCCACGGTGGCGGCATTGATGGAGTCGGCGAAATCGATGGTGGCGACCACCCGGCTCCGGTCGACCTCCCGCTGCACGAAGGGCGTGGCAAAGTCGGAATTGTCAGCCCAGGTATAGAGGATCTCCGCCGAGCGGTCACACCGACCGGTGGAGAACTTCATGCCACCGTTGTCATTGAACCAGCGGACCTGGTTGTCGAACATGAACACCGTGGCCAGTGCCGGGGTGTTGTAGGTCTGGTCGAGCTTGGAGTTGTCGAGGGCGATGGTCAGGTCCAGTGACGCCGGCACCCACCGGCCCGAGGCCTTGATGCTGGCGATGCGCTCTTGGGCGGACGGGGACACCAAGGCGGCCCACAGGCCCCCATCTGACCCGAAGCATTTTTGCGGGGCGAAGTAGTACACGTCGAACTGCTCGGGGTCCACCGGGAGCCCGGCGGCCGCTGAGGTGCCGTCCACCGCCACCAGACCGCTGCCCTTGGCTGCCGATCCGGCCCTTGTGGGCCGGGTGATCTCCATCATCACCCCGGTGGACGTCTCATTGTGGGTGAGGGCGTAGAGGTCGACGTCGTCCCGGGCGATCGACGTGGGGTGGGTGCCGACATCGGAGGCAATGATCTCGGGATCGTCGAGATGGGGGGCGTCGGAGGCGGCGGTGGCGAACTTGGAGGAGAATTCGCCGAAGCTGAGGTGCTGGCTCTTCTTCTCGATGAGGCAGAAGGTGGCCGCGTCCCAGAAACAGGTGGTGCCCCCGTTGCCGAGCATGACCTCGTACCCGTCAGGTAGCGAAAACAGGTCGCGGAGGCCTTCCCGAAGGCTGCCGACCACTGACTTGACGGTCTTTTGACGGTGGCTGGTGCCGAGGAAATGGTTGGCCGCCGCGGCCAGGGCCTCGACGTTCTCGGGTCGCACTTTGGAGGGTCCCGAGCCGAAGCGGCCGTCGGCCGGGAGCAAGTTGGCAGGAATGGTGATCTGGGGCTTGTCAGAGGCATCGGTCACGTATGGAATCATGGCACTCATGGCTCACCCGCCCGAAAACCGTGTCTCGGCGCGTATCGCCGCCGTCTCACCGTCGGCCACCCTGGCGGTCGATGCCAAGGCCAAAGCCCTACAGGCCCAGGGGGAGAATGTCATCGGCTTCGGGGCCGGCGAGCCCGATTTCCCTACCCCTGACCACATAGTGGCCGCGGCGGAAGTCGCCTGCCGGGATCCCAAGTCCTACAAGTATTCGCCCACCGCCGGCCTGCCCGCGCTGCGGGACGCCCTGGCGGCTAAGACCCGGCGCGATTCAGGGCTGGAGGTCACCGCCTCGCAGGTTCTGGTGACCAATGGCGCCAAGCACGCCATCGCCAACGCCTTTGCCGTCCTGTGCGACCCCGGCGACGAGGTGCTGGTGTTGGCGCCGTACTGGACGACCTACCCCGAGTCCATCGCCTTGGCCGGTGGCGTCCCCGTGGTGATTTCTACCGATGAGTCATCGGGATTCCGGGTTTCTGTGGATCAGCTGGAAGCTGCCTACACCGACCGGACCAAGGTGTTGCTCTTCGTGTCTCCCTCCAACCCGACAGGGGCGGTCTATCCGCGTTCGGAGATCGAAGCCATCGGCCGCTGGGCGGTGGACCATGGCGTGTGGGTCATCACCGACGAAATCTATGAACATCTGGTCTATGGGGACGCCGAGCACCACTCGATGCCGGTGGTCGTCCCCGAGCTGGTCGATACCTGCATTGTGGTCAATGGCGTGGCCAAGACCTACGCCATGACGGGTTGGCGGGTCGGGTGGCTGATCGGCCCCACCGACATCGTCACCGCCGCCACCAACCTCCAGTCTCACGAAACCTCCAATGTGGCCAACGTCAGCCAACGGGCGGCGCTGGCCGCGGTGGCGGGTGACCTGTCGGCGGTGGCGGAGATGCGATCGGCTTTCGACCGCCGCCGCCAGACCATTCACCGGATGCTCAACGAGATCGACGGGGTCACCTGCATCGATCCTGACGGAGCGTTCTATGCCTTCCCGTCGGTGCAGGGGCTCTATGGCCGGGAAATCCGCGGCCGGAAGATCACATCGAGTGCCGAGTTGGCCGAGGTGGCCATCGACGAGGCCAAGGTGGCGGTGGTGCCCGGCGAGGCGTTCGGAGCGCCCGGGTACTTTCGGATGTCCTACGCGTTGGGCGACGACGACATTGTCGAGGGTGTCAATCGATTGGCCGAACTCTTCAGCGACGCCGGCTAGCGCGGCTGTCACATGACCATCGAGATCGATCCGATCTCACAGAGGAAGGATCACCATGGGTAGGGTGCTCGTCACCGAAAAATTGGCTCAAACCGGGCTCGACCTGATGGCCGAGGCGGGGTATGACGTCGATGTCCAGTTGGGACTGTCCCCCGACGAGCTGTTGGGTGCCATCGTGGGGGCTCAGGCGCTGGTGATTCGGTCGGCCACCACGGTGACCGCCGAGGTGCTGGCGGCCGGCACCGATCTGGTGGTGGTGGGAAGGGCCGGCATCGGCCTCGACAACGTCGACGTTCCGGCGGCCACCGAACGCGGGGTCATGGTGGTCAACGCCCCACAGTCCAACATCCTGTCCGCGGCCGAACAGGCCATGGCGCTGTTGTTGGCGCAGGCTCGGAACATTCCTCAGGCCCACGCCGCCCTGGTGGCAGGGAAGTGGGAGCGATCCAAGTGGGAAGGCGTCGAGCTCTATGGCAAAACCCTCGGTGTCATCGGGCTGGGCCGGGTCGGTGCCCTGGTGGCTCAGCGGGCGCTGGCGTTCGGCATGCGTCTGGTGGCCTACGACCCGTTCGTATCGGTGGATCGGGCCAAGCTCATGGGTGTCGAGCTCATGGGCATCGAGGAGCTGATGGGCGAGTCGGATTTCGTCTCCGTCCACCTGCCGAAGAATGCCGAGACGCTGGGGCTCATCGGCAAGGACCTGTTGGCCAAGTCCAAACCCGGGCTTCGCATCATCAACACCGCCCGTGGTGGCATTGTCGACGAAGACGCCCTGGCCGAGGCCATCCGCTCGGGCCAGGTGCAGGGTGCGGGGCTCGACGTCTTCGCCAAGGAGCCGACCACCGAGTCACCGCTCTTCGAGCTGCCCTCGGTCATCGTGACCCCCCACCTCGGCGCATCGACGGCCGAGGCCCAGGACAAAGCCGGAGTCACCATCGCCGAGCAGGTCATCCTGGCCCTGGCCGGCGACTTCGTCCCGTTCGCGGTCAACGTGTCGGCCGGAGACGTCTCCGAGACAGTGCGGCCGTTCATGGGTCTCGCCGAGCAACTGGGCCGCATCTTCTCGTGCCTGAACGACGGGCTTCCCGACACGCTCGAGATCGAATACCAGGGCGGCCTGGCCGGCTCGGGTACCGGCATTCTCACCCTGTCGGTGTTGAAGGGCGTGTTCGCTGCCGCCACCACCGAACCGGTGTCCTATGTCAATGCACCCCAGTTGGCGGCCGAGCGTGGCCTCGAGGTTCGGGAGACCTCCACCATCACCGCCCACCATTACGTGAACCTGATCACCCTCCGATGCGGTGATCACTCGGTGGCCGGCACCCTCACCGGGCCCCGTACCGAGCCCCGGTTGGTGATGATGGACGACCACACGGTGGAGGTGCCACCGGCCCCCCACATGTTGGTTGTCCGAAACGATGATCGGGCCGGCATGATCGGCGTGGTGGGGACCATCCTCGGCGAGGCCGGGGTCTCCATCTCGTCGATGGGCGTGGGCCCCTCGGCCACCGGCAACACCGCGCTGATGGTGCTGTCCACCGATCGCTTGGTTCCCGATGGGGCACTGGAGCTGCTCCGGGGATCCGCCGGGATCAGCGACGTCCACACCGTCCAGTCCTGACGGCTCGGGTCGCGGGCACCGATCGGCAGGGCACAGCACCCAGGGAGGTCAATTGATTCCGCATCTGAGCGAATCCCAGGTGGTCACCGTCTTCCGCTCCCGGTTGCGGGCCGACGCCAACCCGGCAGCGTTCGGGGAGATGGCCGAGGAGATGGAGACGGCCGCACGGCACGTCCCGGGTTTCGTCGACTTCAAGACGTTCACGGCTGACGACGGAGAACGGGTGTCATTGGTGACCTTCGCGTCGAGCGAGGCCCACCGCACCTGGCGGGACGACCCGCGCCACCGCCAGGCGCAGCGGCGGGGTCGGGAGGAGTTCTACGAGGAGTACTCGATTCAGGTTTCGAATTGTGTGCACGTCCGCCAATGGGAATCGTCAGGCGACGGCTGAGGTGAGTTTCACCCCGGCCGTCGGTCAGTCCTTGCGATCCGGGTTGACCGGTACCGGCGGCCAGGTGTCTCCACCGATGGTGGGTATCGACCCCTCGGTCCGGCCCGCACCGGCGGACCTCGATCCGAGGACACGGGCCAACGCGGTGGCCACACCGGCGACCAGGGTGAGCCTGATTGACCATTTCAGCAGCGTCTTGAACATCCGCACACAGTAGGTGGGAGTTTCCGGGGTCGGATCATCGGCAACGCCTACCCTGGCGGGATGGAACCCATCCCATCGGTCGGCGAACCTATCCACCGCCGGGTCTCGGTCGTGCTGTTGGCGGTAGCCACCGTCACCGTCCTGTACTGGGTGGCGTGGTTCGCCCATCGCTCGCTGGTCGCCTCCGAGAACTCCGCGGCGTACTACCAGTTCGAGAACGCCTTTCCGTTGGCCGACGGTTGGCTGGTCCTCTGTCTGGTCGGCGCCGCCCTAACCCTGCCGTCACGTCGCCCCACAGCATTGTTCTGGTTGTTGGCCGGCGGAGGAGCGGGCCTGTACCTCTTTGCCATGGACACGTTGTACGACATCGAGCATGGAATTTGGGGCAAGGGCGCAAACGGTCTGGTCGAGTTGGGCATCAATATCGTCACCGTGGGGCTGTCACTGGCCATCCTGGGTTGGACCTGGCGACGGCGGGAGGAACTGCTGCACCCGTCCGATGGTTAGCGGGCAGCTGACGGGTGAGGGACGATTCGGCGGGGGACTTCGGCCTTCTCGTCGAGGTGGTAACTGACGCAAATCCGGTGATAGCCATCGGCCACCCACAACGGATCTCCCTGCACCAAGAGAACAGGGGAGAGCTTGGACCCCGCCCTGATCTTCTTCAGGTCGGCGGCGACCTCGGTGTCATCGGTGCCCAACAACTGCTGGCGCGAGGCCCGAAGCAGATCTTTGGCGGCATGGTGGACCAGCGTGTCCTGCTTCTGCAATTTCCTGACCAACTTGGTCGCCGCCTCGGTTCCGACCAGCAATGAAAGATACGACGTGGCGGCGGGATAGTCGTGATCTTCGGGCTCGTCCTTCCAATGCTCCACGGTCATGATCCTCCGGTCTTCGGGTTGTCAGGGAACAGAGGTAACGGTGTCACGGTGAAGAACCCGATCTCCCCGGACATGGCAGGCGCTCGAAGGAGCCCTGTGTGGATCAGTTCAGCGGGTGGGCCAACTCAGCGGGTGGTCGGAAGCCAGGCAGGG
>OBLU010003042.1_pt1 | contig 15233 bp, 9 predicted proteins | sample 1518681 | NCBI WGS metagenome assembly OBLU01 (sample SAMEA3539304, study PRJEB22396) | soil metagenome | biome: tundra; feature: field; material: soil | place: USA | collected 2010-05 | depth 0.15 m
GCGTCGCCTGGTTCCCCGACCCCGACGGCAACCTCCTCTCCCTCTCGCAACACTAGCAACTGACAACTAACAACTGCCTTCAGAACTCCAGCCGCAGCCCGAACTGCACCTGCCGCTCCCGCGCCTGGTTCATGGCCGCCGCTGTGTACGCGCCGAACGGCAGCACATTCAACCCTTCGGTCGCCACCGTCGCCGCATCCTGGAACACCAGCGGCGTCACCTCCGGCCCGGTCGTCCCGTTCAGCGGCACCGGCTTCCCCGCCAGGAAAGCCCGCTGCGTCACGCCCGAGATGTTCACGTGATTTGCCACGTTGAACCCCTCCACCGCGCCGCGCAGCAGCAATGTTTCGCCCAGCCGGAAGCTTCGGCTCAGCCGCAGGTCCAGGTTGGCCGAGTCCGGCAGCCGCAGCGTATTCCGCCCCACCGTCGGCAGCACCGTTGACCCGCCCGAGCCGTTGATGCTCTCGTGCCCGCCCGCCAGCCGCGTCCCGCCGAACACGTCGTAACTGTACCCGCGCCCGCTCGCCTCGGAGAAGATCGCCGCCAGCGACCATCCATCCGCCACTCGCCAAATCGCCCGCTCCGCCGTCGCCGCCACATCGGAATCCGCCCCGCGCACCCGCGGCGACCACACCGCCGTCGCCACCACGCGATGCGGAAAATCGAGCGCCGAAAGCCCCTTGTCGTAGCGCACATCGAACGGATCGAACTGCCCATTCGTCCGCGGCACCGCGCCCGCATTTTGCCCGTAGTCGATCGCCTTCGACCACGTCCACGCCGCGCGGAACTCCAGCCCCCGCCCGACTCCGCCCATCCCTGCGCGCCCGCCCAGTCCGCGCCGCGCCTCCAGCGTCAGCCCGTTGTAGCTCGCATTCGCGTTCGAGATTATTTCCGTCACCGGCCCAAAGCTCGCGCTCACCCGCGCCGCGTACACCGGAACGGCAAAAGTCTCTCCGTCCCGCGCGCCCACCGCGCCCGTCCCGCCCTGCAACTCGAACTCCTTCACGTCCGTCGACGGAGCGATATTGATGTCCACCGAGTTCGGCAGTTGCCGGTCGAGATTCATCTCGTACCGCGCGCTGCCCAGCACTCCCCAGCCAACCTCGTGCTCCAGCGAGACCGATCCCTGCTCGACCATCGGCAAACGAAACCTGCGGTCGAACACCATCGCCGACGTCGTCGCCGCCACCACTCCGGCCGGCGCCGCCAGGTACGAGCATGCGTACCCAAACCCGACCTCGGTGTTCTGCGGGCAAAGCGTCTCGGTGGTCGGCAGAATCCGCACCCGCGTCGTCGAGCTTGGCAACGCCGTATCCAGCAGCACCGCCCGAATGGTAGCGCCCGGAAGCTTGCCGAAGTAAACACCGTAGCCCACCCGCACCACGCCGCGGCCCGCGCCAAACGGCGCCCACTCCAGCCCCAGCCGCGGCCCAAAGTTGTTTCTGTCCTCGGGAAACACGCTGGTCGCGCCCACCGCGCCGAATACCTCATCCAGCGCTGCGTTCGGCTGCTGCGGCAGCGGCAGGAACTCGTACTCGTACCGCACTCCCGCATGCACCGTCAGCCGCTGCGCAACCCGCCAGTCGTCCTGCGCAAAGCCCGCCCACTCCTGCGTGGGGAAGCTCAGGCTCTGCTGACCGAAGCTCTGCGAGTACGACCGGAAGCAGAAGTCATGCACCTCCGCCGTAATCGACGGACAGCCTCCGTTCGGATACGCGTTCACGTTGAACGTCGAGTCCGTAATCCAGTCCACCAGGCCGCCCGCCTTGCCGTTGGTCGCGCCGCTGTCGTAGTTGAACGTCCCGTCCACGTTCGTCAGCGAATCCGTGAAGTCGCTTAGCGCGCTGAAGTCCCCGCCGAGTTGAACGAAGTGCCGCCCCCGCACCCACGCCAGCACATCCGCAACCTCCAGGCGCCGCTCGTCGGGATACGCCTTCCGTCCCAGCGCGGCCGGCGTTCCGAAGACGAATCCGTCCGGCCCGATCGATACCTCCGGCGGCATTCCGCCTGGCCCGATGTTCGGTTCCTGCGCCAGTGGCGCCTGCGCTGTCTCGTACTGCAGTTCGCGCCCGTACTGCGCCCACACCTCGTTGCTCAGTCCCCGAGTCAGGTACTGTACCCACCGCGCCACGCCCGCATCCACCTTGCCGTAGCTCGATCCGACGCTGGCCACGCCGCGGTCCACCACCGCGCCCGACCGCGCCGTCCCTGGCCCGCTCCAGCGTGCGCGGTTGTACTCCAGCACCACCCTGCTGCCGCCCCTGCGCTGCCAGTCCACGCGCCCGAAGTTCACCGTTTGGTCGGCCCCCCGCGCGACCGTCCCCGTCAGGCTGTCCAGATAGTTCAGCGCCGTATTCGTCTTTGCCCGCGTCACTCCGCGATTCGCCAGCAGCGCGGTCTGTGTCGCCGTCAGAGTGTAGAACCCCGCATAGCCCGGCGCGGAGATCGCAGGAAAGTTCCGCCGTTGCCCGTCGAACGCATAGAAGTAAAACAGCCGCGGCTTTTCATCCGCGTTCCGCTGCGTTGATCCGCGGTCGCCCTTCAGCCACCGCATCGGCCCGCCCACGCTTCCCCCAAACTGCTGCCGCAGATCCAGCGGCTTCACTACCCCGCTCGTCACCACACCGTTCGCGTAGGTCGAATCCACCGAAAACGGGTTCGCCGCTGCCCACGCGCTGTCCCGGACTGTGTAGAAGGCCATTCCGTGCAGCCTCGTCCCACCCGACCGCGACACCGTCGTCACCATGCCGCCCACGCCGTGTCCGTATAGCGACGACCCATACGCCGCCGCACCGCCCTGTCCCTGCACGCGGAACTCGCGCACTGCCGCCTGCGAAAACGCATACGACGACCCTGCCCGCTGCCCGCCGTCGGCCACCGACCGCGAGCCGCTGCCCGCACCCGCCGCGCGGTCGTAAACCTCGTCCGAACCGGCGTCCGCGTTCTCTTCCACTCCCGCGCCCACACGCGCACCGGTAAAGCCTTCATCCCCGCTCGCACCATCGATGCGATCGCTGTTCTGGGTCGCGGCAATCCCGCTAAAGCTCACGTCGTTATCCCCACCCGCCGCGTCGTTTGCCCCGGCAACCATAAGTGCCAACGACCTCCACTCACCGTTCGCAGGCAGAACAGCCAGGTCTGCCTCCTTCAACCTCGTCCCGTCGGCCTTCGCCCCACCGGGTAAACTCAACCGGCCAGCTCCCGGGCCGGAGGCGCCCGGCCGTATCCGTGCCTCAATCTCGGTTACATTGCCCAGTCCCACCTCGACCGGCCCGGGAAGCGTCAGCACGGCCCCTGCATCCTCCACGGATACTGCATACTCGCCCACCGGGAGTCGCGCCACCAGAAACTCGCCATGGGCCCCTGAGCGCGCGCGCAGCGCAAGCCCCGTCTCCACCTCGCGAACCACTACCCACGCGCCTGCCACCGGAGCGCCCGCGCTCAGCACCCACCCGCCAATCGCCCCATCCGTCGCCGACTGCGCCCACGCCCCCGCACCCAGGCCGCAACCGAGCCACACCAGCCACACCCCCACCGCCGCGTTCCACCCCACCCGTCCCAATCTGTGGTGCAGCCCGTACCCGACGCCCATCGGCCCTCGTTCCAGAAATCCAAGGGCCACACGAAGACTTTCCCGGTGCCACCGGCCAAAGCCGGTCGACCTGCCTTCACGCACCCTCCGAACCAACTCAGCAGGAGAGAGAGATACAACGCGTTTTACCTGCCCGCCCGCCTCGATTCGAGAAGAGCGTGCCGACCCGCACCGCCGTTGCGGCGCAGCCTGAAAAACCACTTCAGCGCCGCCCGAAACAGCGCGCGGGGAGCAGCCGAAGACTAACCGACTTTTCCCAATTTGGGAAGCCTTTTCCAAACCAGCGAGAGTCGCGGCCCGGCAGCCTCCCCACCCAAAAAGAAGGGCGGCAGCCGAAGCCGCCGCCCATGGTCCTATACGGATGAAGCGTTAGAAGTTGAACTTGGCTGCGATCTCCACGTTGCGCGGAGTGAAGAGGAAACCGCTGTTGTTGCTGCTGGTAGTCGATCCGAAGTTAGTAGCGCCAACTGCCGAATCCTGAAATGTCAGCGTGCCCGCCGTCGTCCCGCTCAGCTTATATGCCGTTCCAGCGATACCATCGATGTTCTGGTGGTTGGCGATATTGAAGACGTCCAACAGCAGCTCGACATTGTAGCGCTCCGTAATCGGAATCTTCTTGTCGATGCGCACGTCATCCACGATGTGGTGGGGGGCCCTGTAGGTGTTGCGGCCGACCACTGGGAGAAAGGACGTAAAGCCGTCTCCATACCACCCCTGCAGGATTGCGGCAGAAGAGTTGTAGCTGCTGCTGACGGCCGCCGAGTACGGCAATGAGCTCCCTGCCTGGAAGCTGTCGTCAATATTCCAGTCGTTGGTGAAGTACTTCAGGATGCGGTTGCCGTGGATGCCCGGAATGTCATAGAGGACATAGGCAACAAAACGATCGGGGATATCGTAGTTTGAGTTGCCGTAGTTGCTCGGCGCATTTGCATACGGATCCAGCCAGCCTTCCGTCGTTCCGGAGAGGCTGGTGGTGGCGTTCTGGGCATAGTCCAGAGCGTGCGCCCACGTGTAGTTGAAATCGAACTGCAGATTGCGGATGGAACGGTTCTGCACTTCGCCGACCAGGGCGTTGTAGGAGGAATTCACGTTGCTGATGACCTCCGTAATGCCCTGGTAGCTGGTGCCGGCCGTGCCAAACAAAGCAGCGTTGCCGTACTTGGCGTACGTCTTCACCTGGTAAACCGTGCCGTTTGGCAGCGGGCCCTTGTTCGCTACATCGGAGACGGTGATAGGGATCGTCACGGTTGTGGTCGGGTCCATGTTGACGTCGAGGAAGTTCGGCAACTGCCGGCCCAGGGAGCCCAGATAGCTAGCCGAGAAGACCGTACCTCTTCCGATCTCCTGCTGGTAGACGAGGTCGAACTCGTGAACCTGCGGATTCTGCAGATTCTTCGCCAGGAACACCACCGCCGGTGTGGGCGGATTGGTCGTACTGTTGTAGATGTTAGGCAGCATGGGACCGGCCGGCGTGCTGCCGGAAACAACCGGTTTGAAGCTGGTGGTATATTGCCCGCCGGTCAGGTTTCCGGAGTTCTGGTATGCGGTCAAGATAATGCCGTTGGTAATGCGGCCATAGAAAATCCCATAGCCGCCGCGGAGCACCGACTTGCCGTTGCCGAACATATCGTACGCGAAGCCGAGACGCGGACCGATGTTGTTCTTGTCGCTGGGGTGGTTGGAGGTCTGCGGGATGGCGGTGATCGGAATCGGCGGCGCCGGCAGAGCTTCATAGTCGTACCTGAGGCCCAACTCAAAGGTCAGCCGCGGAGTCACCTTCCAGTTGTCCTGCGCGAAGAATCCGTAGTCCGTGGTGGCAATGGAGAAGACCGGCGGTCCATAGCTTTGACCGAAGCTGGAATAGCAGGGAGAGGTGCCTACCGCGGAGGTCGATGCGGACCCAAACTGCAATCCGGTGGTGTTGCAGCTATCGTTGGCAAGGGCGTTGTTGTGCGCGTAAATGTCGGCAAAGTAGTTGCCAAGATAGCTGTAGGTGTAATAGCCGTTGGGATCGTTGTTGAGTACATTGGCTAGATCGAAGTTGTGCACGATATCCGCGCCAAACTTCAACGTGTGGTTGCCCTTGATGTAGTACACGCTGTCGGCAGCCTGCCATTTATGCTCGTCGGGATAAGACGTGCGATAGGAATAATAGGGCGAGCCAACATTGAAGGCGACCGACGTATCGAGCGCAATCTCCGGCACGTTTCCCGTCGAGCCGATCAGGTTGGCCTTGGTGTACGCGCTGTAAGCCTGCTGGCCCTCGTCGTTCAACTCGCGGCCATATTGGTAGAGCACTTCATTGCTGACATTCGACGTAATCGAGCTGGTAAGCTTGGTAACTCCATAATCCAGCTTCACAAAGTCGTTACCCCAGGTGTCGATGGTGTAATCCCCCGTGGAGTTGGTCTGTACATCGCCCGGCGCGTCCCAGCGCAGGCGGTGATACAAAACGCTGACGCGGTTCTTGGCATTGATCTGCCAGTCCAGTTTGGGGGTATTGATCTCCTGATAGCCGGCACGCGGCACGCGACCGAGGTCCGGCAGGAAGCTGGCGATGCCGGCAATGTAAGCCGACGCGCCGGCTGCATAAGTGGATAAGCCTTCGCGGGCTGCAAGGGTGCAGGCCGATTCGTCAAAAGTATTGGTGTCGCCGCTGAGATAACCGGTAGTAAGGCTGCAGGTTCCCGCTGTCGTCGCATTTGGCAGCGTGTAGAAGGTCGCCGACGACGTAGGATTGGCGACGCCGGGATTGATATGGCTGTGCTGGTCGTAGGTGTAGATGAAGAAGAGTTTGTCCTTGATCAGCGGACCGCCAACCGTGAAGCCGTAGATCTTGCGAATGTCTTCGGGCTTGTAGGGTGCCGTCACAAAGCTGCTGGGGATGGTGCCGCCGTTGGCATAAACCGCCGTGGTGTTGGTGGTGTAATCGTTGTAGGCGTTCCAGTTGCTCTCGCGATCGAAGAAGTATACCTGACCATGAAATTGGTTGGTGCCGCTCTTGGTCACCGAGTTGATGACACCGCCGGCCGCGCGGCCATATTCCGCGGCATACACACCGCTGTTGACCGCAAACTCGCGCACCGCCATCGCCGAGGTGGAATACGCCTCGCGGGTACGGCCGCGCTCCTCTGAGAAGTAAGCCTGGTTGTCGTCCGCGCCGTCGATCAGCACATTATTCAGAATCGGGCTGATGCCGCGAATCGACACTAGACCGAAGCCACTGCCATCCGAAACCACGCCCGGAGTCCCCATCGCCAGCGCCGACCAGCGGCGGTTGTTAATGGGCAAGTCCTCCATCGCCTTGAGGTTGAGGTTGGAAGAGAAGTCCGGCGACTCCAGGTTCAGCACCGGGGCCTCTGAAGTGACTTCCACTGTTTGCGCAGCAGTCCCGATCACCAAATGCGGCAACAAGGTCGTCGGCTGGCCGACCTGCACCGTAACGCTATGCTCAGTCACGGTGCCGAAACCCGCCGCGCCGATAGTCACTGTATAGGTGCCCGGCTCGACCAGCGGCGCATTGAAGTTGCCGCTCCCGTCCGATGTTACCTTGATCTCCGCGTTGGTTGCGTCGCGGTGAATGGTCACCGTCGCATTCGGAATCGCCGCGCCCGTGGAGTCGAACACCGTCCCGCCGATCGCTCCCTGGGTGGACGATTGCGCCATCATTGCCGTGGTCGCTATGCATAGGACCGCGATCGAAAGCGCCGTCATCTTGATCTTGCTCATCATCATCGTCAACATTTGGTCTCCTGGTGTTTCCAAGAACTTCGTTTATCTCCGCCGATGCCCTGGGGCGCTCGAGTCAGCCCCAGCCGGTCACGGGATCTATCCTTCTCATACGTCGGTCTCTTGGCTTCGCCTCCCATCCTGGCACCTTTGTATCAACGGGAAGTTACGGCCGAGGCCAAATCATCCAAATTAAAATACGCAACGTGCGAGTGGACTCTCGCTTTCCACGCTGCAGCGAATCATGGTATGCGCTAAGCCTATCCTGCTTCCGCTACACTGGGAAGTGAAAAATGTTCATCGATGAAGCCCGAATTCGCGTCAAGGCCGGCGACGGCGGCAACGGCTGCATGGCCTTCCGGCGCGAGAAGTTCGTCCCCCGCGGCGGGCCGTCCGGCGGGGATGGTGGTCACGGCGGAGATGTCCTCATGTCGTCCTCACTTTCCCACAACACCCTCGTCCACTTCCGCTTTAACCCCGAACACAAAGCCCAGCGCGGCGGCCACGGCCTCGGCTCCAACTGCTCCGGCGAGACCGGCGAACCCACCACCCTCAATGTCCCGGTCGGCACTCTGCTCTTCGACGACCAGACCGGCGAACTCGTCCACGACTTCGCCCATCCCGGCGAGACCATCGTCATTGCCCGCGGGGGACGCGGAGGACGCGGGAATCAGCACTTCGCTACCCCCACCCATCAAGCTCCCCGGGAGCACGAGCTCGGCCGCGCCGGCGAAGAGCGCAGCTATCGCCTCGAACTTCGCCTGCTCGCCGACGCCGGCCTGGTCGGCTACCCCAACGTAGGCAAGTCGACCTTGATCTCCCGCCTCTCCGCCGCCAAGCCCAAGGTCGCCAATTACGCGTTCACTACCCTCGAGCCCAACCTTGGCGTGGTCCAGGTCGGCGAATTCCCCCACACCGCTTCCTTCACCGTCGCCGATCTGCCCGGCCTCATCGAAGGCGCACACCTCGGCCATGGCCTGGGCATCCAGTTCCTCAAGCACATCGAGCGCACCTCGGTGATCGTGCACCTCGTCGATGTCTCCGACTCAAGCGCCACGGAAGGTACAGCCCGCCCCGATCCGGTCGCCGACTTCCGTGTCATCACCGCAGAGCTGAAGTCCTTCGACCCGGCCCTCGCCGCCAAACCGACGATCCTGGTTGCAGCAAAGACGGATATCGCCAACCCCGACAAGCTCAAAAAACTCGCCGCCTTCGCCAGGCGCCGCAAGCTGCCCTTTTACGCCATCTCCGCGGTCTCCGGCGAAGGCATCGAGCCGCTCAAGTTCGCCATCGCCGAACTGGTCGCCGCCCACCGGCCCACCCCCATTGACATGGGCGAACCCAAACCGGCTGCTCCGGTCAAACTCAAGCCCGCCTACCCGCCGCCCGCCCCCCGGGCTCGCGGCCGCGCCCGATAAGACTTCCTGCCCCGGTTTCGCATCTCAGATTGAACCGCGTTGCCCGGCAACAATTGTCGCCCGCATATGGCAATCTGCGCGTATCGTTGCTCCACCACTTCTTCACGAAAGCTGGGAATCGCCGCCCCGCAACTGAAAACTGCCATCCCTCCCAGAGACTCACATCCGATTGCGAATCTTTCTATAGACTTATAGCTGCGCTCCTCTTGCGAGCGGCGTCAGTGTCACGTTTTTTCTTGAGGATCCATAATGAAGCTTCGGCACCTTGCCCCAGTCGTCTTTCTCGCCCTGACGACCGTTGCGGCCCGCGCCCAGGAACAGGGTAACGTCGGCCTCTACTTCAACCCAGTCGCCATCGTGGCCAACAACTCGGTGGCGGACAACGGCCCCTTCGCATTCCTCGGCCAGAACTCCACCTCCCAGGTGTTCTATGGCTACAATCTGGGCGGCTATTACGACTTCTTCCACTCCGGCAAGATCGGCGCCGGCTTCGATATGCGCTACTCCGACCTGCACGCCAACAACGCCCTGCTCAGGGAGTTCCTGGTGGGCGTGCGCGTCTCCGCCACTCCCTTTACCCGACCCTTCAAACCCTATGTCCAGATCGCCATCGGCGACGGCACCACCAAGGCCCCGAAAAGCACCGTCCACATCAGCAAGCTCGACTACGGCGTCTTCGGAGGCGTCGACTACACCCTGGCCCACCACGTCGACGTCCGGATATTCGAGGTCGGCTACGGCTCCCTCGCCACGGCCAGCACGTCTACCATCGCCGCCTACGGCCCGACCATCCCCGCATCCAGTCTGCTCACCTTCAGCTCCGGCTTGGTCTTCCGTTTCTAGAAGACTCTGGCCTTTTATCGCTCGCCGGACCGTGCGGGTACACCCCCAAATGCCCGGTTTCCGCCATCGAAATCCTTCCGCTATAGAAATTTGCTGACATTGCCGTCTTACTTCTATATGCTCATCGGTGCGCCAAAACTCCTCGCAAAAGGAACATCGATGAAACTGCGAACTATAGCTATTGTTCTCACCGTCGTCCTCGCATCAGCCGCTGCATACGCGCAAACCGGAGTCTATCTCATCTTCAATGCCCAACAGTTCACGCAGGAAGGCGTCAACACCTTTGTCACGAACCCAGGAAGTCAGAACATCGACCGTCCATGGCTCTTCGGGCCCGCCTACGGCGTTTACTATGACGTTACCCATCTCCCCTACATGGGTAAGCTCAAAACCGGCCCCGTTGTCTTCGGCATCGACGCCCGCGGACAAACCCTCCGCGATACCGTATTTTATGGTTCCTTCAACCAACAGGACGGCATTTTCAGCCTGCGCGTCGCCACCAAGAATACGGTCAAAGGAGCCGTCCCTTACTTACAGGGCGGATTCGGCATCGGTCACACCAAGGTTCCCGGCAGGACCTACTACAGCAACAACTTCATCTATCAGTTCAGCGTCGGTGCGGACTATAAGATCCACCACCGTATCGACTGGCGCGTCGTGGAGTTCAGCGCCGGGTTCCTGGGCAACTATGCCACCGGCTATTATCCGACTGGCCTTGGCCCCAACCAGAGCAACCACATGCTCACTCTGGGAACAGGTCTCGTCTTCGGAAGGCGCTAATCCGGCGCCGCCGCTGCATCGGTTTCTCGAGGAGTGCCGCGCACAGCGGGACAGCGTCAGCGTGTTCTTCTCCGCGGGAAGCGCACTGTGCAAAGCGCTTCTGCTCCATAACCGCCGGCAACTTCCAAGTCCCCCAGCCCACCCTTTCCGTGCATTTCCTGAAAGGGTGGACTGTCTCTCGCAGACAAAAAACTCCATGTCCCTGATCTCCGCAACGCCACGGTGACTGCCAGGATGCTCTAGCATGGTCACAATGCGCGTAGCCTTCTTCGGCGGAACCTTCGACCCCATCCACCGCGGCCACCTGCGCCTGGCCTCCGCTGCAGCCGACGCCTTTGCGCTCGACCGCGTCCTCTTCGCTCCGGTTGGCAATCAGCCCCTCAAAGCCAAACTGCCTGCCGCCTCCTTCGCCGACCGCCTCGAAATGACTCGCCTTGCGCTGTCGTCGACAACTGGCAACCTGCAACCTGCAACCTGCAGCTTCCTCGTCTCCACCCTGGATGCCCCGCGCCCCGACGGCCAGCCAAATTACACCGTCGACACACTCGCCGCACTCGCCCGCGAATACCCTGCTGCAGACCTCTTCGTTCTCACCGGCGCCGACAGCTTTCTGACCATGCGCAAGTGGCGTTCGCCCGACCGCCTCCTCGCCCTGGCCGAATGGATCGTCGTCAGCCGCCCCGAGTTCCCCCTCGCCCAGGCGCAACTCGCCGAGCTTGCTCTCGCGCCCGGGCAACTTGCCCGCGTCCACCTCCTCGCAACCGTCCAGGAAGATGTCTCCGCCACCGAACTGCGCCGTCGCCTCCAAGCCGGCGATCCATGCCCCGGTCTGCTCTCCCCCGCCGTCGCTGCGTATATCCAGGCACATCATCTCTACCGCTGAAATCCCGGCTGTCCCTGCGATCGATCGCTCGCGGCCCACACCTCACCCCAAATGCTCTAGACTCTTGCGATATGGCCGAAGGCGACGAAAACTCCACTCCCCAAACGCTGGCCAGCCTCTGGCTCAAATCCAAACCTGCGCGGGCACCGCAATCCGCGCCCGGGCAACAGCCCGGCCGTCCCTCATCCGCCGAATCCCTCATCTCCAAATCCCCCAGTGCCCAGTCGCAGATGGATCTCCTCTTCGCGTCGCCCGCGGCTGGCCCCGCCCAGGCGCCTTCCTCGCCAAAGCCACGTTCAACCGCGCGCAGCCGGCGCCAGTCCTCCCAGGCCACCGGCACCCCAGATGCCGCACCCAGCCAGACCAAGCCACGACGCCGCGCTGCTCTCACCGCAAAGCCGGCTACGCCCCCGCCTGCGCGGGCCCAGGAACGCCGCATCTGGACCGTCCGCGACCTGGTCGCCGGCATCCGCCGGCAACTCGAAGGCGAGTACCAGGACATCTGGGTCGAAGGCGAGATTTCAAACTGCCGTCCCGCGCCCTCCGGCCACATTTATTTCACGCTGAAGGACGGCGAGGCCCAGCTTCCCGTCGTGCTCTTCCGCCGCCAGGCTTTGCTCCTCCGCTTCCGCCCAGAGGACGGCCTCGCTGTCCTCGCCCGCGGCCGCATCTCCGTATACGAGTCCCGCGGCCATCTCCAGCTCATCGCCGAAACCCTCGAGCCCAGAGGCGCAGGCGCACTCCAACTTGCGTACGCCCAACTCAAAGCCCGCCTGCTCGCAGAAGGCCTCTTCGACGCCGCCCGCAAGCGTCCATTGCCTGCCTTCCCCCGCTGCGTTGGCGTCATCACCTCCACTGCCGGCGCCGTGCTCCACGACATCATCAAGGTCGTGCGCCGCCGTCACGCACGCCTCCACCTGCTCGTCTACCCCGCCACCGTGCAGGGCCCCGGATGTGCCGCTTCAGTCGCCGCCGGCATCCGCTGGTTCAACCAACATCCGAATCAAGCCGACCTCATCCTCATCGCTCGCGGCGGCGGCTCCATCGAAGATCTCGCCGGCTTCAACGACGAGGCCCTCGCCCGCGCCATCGCCGCATCGGGTCTGCCCGTCGTCTCTGCCGTGGGCCACGAAACCGACTTCACCATCGCGGACTTCGTCGCCGATCTCCGCGCCCCCACACCTTCCGCCGCCGCCGAAATCGTCACCGCCGCCCAGCACCGCATCGAGGAACGCGTGCAAGCCCTCGACGCTCGCGTGCGCCGCGCCCTGCGTTACCAGCTCATGCTCGCGCGCCAGCGCTTTACCGCGCTCTCCATCCCGCAAATTCAAAATCGGTTGCAGACTCTCATCGGCCGCCGCAACCAGCGTCTCGACGACCTCCGCCACCGCCTCGAGTCCGCCGCCGCGCGCCGCCTGCGCACGCCCGCCACCCGCATCGCCGCCTTCGCCACACGCCTCGAGCGCCACCACCCAGGCACCCGCCTCTCCCTCGCCCGCCGCCGCTTCGACCGCGCAACCGAATCTCTCGCCCGCCTCGCCACCTCCACCATCGCCAACCGTACCGCCCGCGCCGGCCACGCCTCCGCCCGTCTCCATGCGCTGTCGCCCATCGCCGTCCTCAACCGCGGCTACGCGCTCGTCTACTCCGCCGACGGCCAACTCCTTCGCGACGCCGCCAACACCCAACCTGGCGAATCCATCCGCGCCCGCCTCGCCAAAGGAACTCTCGAAGCCGAAGTCACCCGCACCGAAAGCTAGGTTCTAGGTACCAGGTACTAGGTACTAGGTACTAGGCTCCAAGCAATACACCCACGTATCCAAGGACACAGCGACTCCCTTCCTCGGCCGCTAGAATCGGCAGTCATGGCAAATTCGTATCGCGAACTCAAAGTCTGGCAGAATTCCATCGACCTCGCGGAGAAGATATATCGACTCACTTCCAGCTTTCCGGCCTCCGAAATCTACGGTCTCGCCTCGCAACTGCGCAGGGCGAGCGTCTCTATACCTTCCAACATCGCGGAAGGCTGGGGGCGCCGCAGCCGCAAGGAATACGCGCGGTTCATCCTCATGGCCGCAGGGTCGAATGACGAACTTCAAACTCAGCTGGTAATCGCGGAGCGGTTGGCATTCGGCGACAGGCAGCTTCGCGACGAAGCCGCGGCTCTATCCGACCAGATCGGTCGTATGCTCCAAGGCCTCCACAAATTCCTGCAACGCCCAAGATGCGCATCTACCCCTAGTACCTAGAACCTAGTACCTAGTACCTAGTACCCTGTACCTATATGAAGAAGCTCTTCGGCACCGACGGCATTCGTGGCATTGCCGGCCAGCCGCCGCTCGATCCCCCTACCATCCACGCCGTCGGCCTCGCCCTCGCCCACCATCTGGGGCGGGACCATAGAGACCAGCCACCAAGAGTTCTCATCGGCCAGGATACCCGCGAATCCTCTGACTGGATCGCCGCCACGCTCGCCGCCGGCCTCGCCGCCGCCGGAGCGACCGTCGAATCCGCCGGCGTCATCACCACCCCCGCGGTCGCCTTCCTCGCCCGCGCGCACTCGTTCGCCGCCGGCATCGTCATCTCCGCATCGCATAATCCGTGGCAGGATAACGGCATCAAGCTCTTCGGCCCAGACGGCTACAAGCTTCCCGACGCCACCGAACTCGCCATCGAAGCCGAGATCTTCCGCCACCTGGGTGCCCCAGGTCTCGATTCTGAGACCTGGGATCGGACCGCCGCCGAACCCCCTCCAATCAACCAGGCCGACCGCGCCGAGTACATCCGCTTTCTCCTCACCGCCGTTCCCGGCCTCTCCCTCGATGGCCGCCGTCTCGTCGTCGACTGTGCCAACGGAGCCGCCAGCGCCATCGCGCCCCAGCTCTTCGCCGAACTTAACTCCAACGGCGGCGGCGAGGTCCTGCTCACCCACGCCTCGCCCAACGGCCGCAACATCAACGAGCATTGCGGCGCGCTTCACCCCGAAATCGTCGCCGCCGAGGTCGCCAAACACAAAGCTTCCATGGGCATCACCTTTGACGGCGATGCCGACCGCGCCCTCTTCGCCGATGAGAACGGCAAAGTCGTCAACGGCGATGCTGTCCTGCTGCTGGCCGCCCGCGACCTCGCCGCCCACGGCCTGCTCGCCAATCGAACCGTCGTCGCCACCACCATGTCCAACATGGGCCTCGAAGCCGCGCTCAAGCGCGCCGAGATCAAGATGCTCCGCGCCCCCGTCGGCGACAAGTACGTCCTCGAACAGATGCTCGCCACCGGCGCAGCCCTCGGCGGCGAGCAATCTGGTCATATTATTTTCAGCGGCCGCTCCACCACCGGCGACGGCCTGCTCACCGCGCTCCTGCTGCTCGACATCGTCCACCGCAGCGGCCAGACCCTCGCCCAGCTCACCGCCGACCTCAAGACCTTTCCCCAGGTCATCGTCAACGTGCACGTCCGCTCCAAGCCGCCTCTAGCCCAGATCCCCGCCGTCGCCGCCGCCATCGCCGCCGCCGAACTCGCGCTCGCCGACTCCGGCCGCGTCGTCATTCGTTACTCCGGCACCGAAGCCCTCGCCCGCGTCATGATCGAGGCCGAATCCGAGCCCCTCATGCACCACCACGCCACCGCCATCGCCGCTGCCATCCGCACCGAGCTTGGCGCCTGACACCCCGCGCCGATTCTCAGCCGCAATCCCCCGGAATGGAGCGCACAGCACAACCGCCCATTGCTCAACGCAAAAAGAATTGCGTGGCTCCCTCCCCGGGAAGCCACGCAGACATACTTGTTTTCTTCGATGGGTTTGGGAGTCGCGCTATGCCCGGCCCGCAACCATGCGCCGGCGCAGCAATCCAGCCGCTCCGATAATGCCGGTTCCCAGAAGCAGCAGCGACGACGGCTCAGGAGTGACCGTGACTGGCGAGCCGGTGATGACTCCAGGGGAGTCGGCTCCAGCTTCACCAGTCCCGTCGTCATTGCCTAGAATGTCGGC